>Ga0209526_10003268_pt1 | contig 11049 bp, 14 predicted proteins | sample JacPinW_OM2H0_M1_FD_188566 | JGI IMG/M metagenome (GOLD analysis project Ga0209526, IMG submission 188566) | Forest soil microbial communities from Algoma, Ontario, Canada - Jack Pine, Ontario site 1_JW_OM2H0_M1 (SPAdes) (version 2) | ecosystem: Environmental > Terrestrial > Soil > Boreal...
GGCGCGGCGGATGGTCACCCAGTGGGGCATGAGCGAGAAGCTGGGCACCGTCGCGATGGGTCAGAAAGAGGAGCTGGTCTTCCTGGGCCGGGACCTGGGGGAACAGCGGAACTTCTCAGAAGAGGTTGCGCAGCTGATCGACGAGGAAGTCCGCAGCATGATCAAGGAGGCCTGCGAGACCGCCAAGCGGATCCTGACCGAGCATCGGGCCAGCATGGAGCTGATCGTCCAGCGGCTGAGGATCGAGGAAACCATCGATGCCGCGCAACTGGACGCAATCCTCGTCGGCCCGCAGCCGGACGCTCGGGCATCGCTGGCCGTGGCCGATCCCCACGAGCTACCGGCCGGCAGTCGCCGAATCTTCTGACATTCGAGTACTAAGAACATGTAAAGCCGCCGTGGAAGCTTCGTGAGCCGCGGCGGCGAACCCGGCAACTCGGCTCTTCATCGAGGCTCGCTCAACCCTGTGCCAACTCGACTTGTCTGGGCCGCGAAGTGGGCGGGCGCCGGCCCGGCTGCGGTCCTCGCGCTGGCCCTGCTACTGCGGATGCCGGCAATCAATGGCGGCCAGATCGACTACGACGAGGGCGTCTACTGGCAATCGCTGCGGTCCATGGCAGCAGGTCATCCACTCTTCAGTCAGGTATACAGCTCCCAGCCACCTGCTTTTCTTCTGCTCATCTTTCCGTTCTACTGGGTGCTCGGACAGTCTCTGGTCGGTGCCCGGGTGGCGGTGCTGTTCGTCTTCCTGGCCGGCCTGCTCGCTGCCTACAGGCTGGTCAGTAAGCTCAGCAGCCGTGCCGCAGGCATGATCGCAATTGCGGTTCTCGCCGCCGATCCAATCTGCTTCAGGGAGTCGATCGTCCTCCAGGCCGACCTTCCGGCAATGGGCCTCGCCTTGATTGGGGTGGCGCTGGCGGTCGAGGCGAGCGGGCGCACTCGCCAGGTGGGTGGTCGGGCGGTGGCAGCCGGAGTTGCTCTGAGTACCGGCTTCCTGGTCAAGCCTCTCGCAGCGGCGGCCGGCCCCGCCGTGATGGTGGCCCTAGGCTCGCTTCCTTTCTTGCGGCGAGAGCGGTTCCGCAGCTACACCCTTGCGGCGGCGGGTGCCCTCGTCGCGGCGGTTGTGATCCTGCTGCCCTTCTTATCCGTCTGGCGCCCGCTGTGGGATCAGACGGTTGGCCTGCACTTCGTTGCCCGCGGCGCACAGATCGGGGGACTCGACGTCCATTCGGTCATTCTGGAGGTGCCGGTCGTGATTCTCGGCACCGCCGGCCTTTTGGTCGCCCTTCTCCACGCGCCGCGCCTGGCCCTCGTCGTGGGAGCCTGGGGGGCAGCAGCGGCGCTCATGCTCGCCATACAGCGGCCGCTTTGGCCGCACCACCTGGTGGCGCTGACCGTGCCGCTCGCGCTGCTCGCCGGCGGACTGGCCGAGCTGCCACTCGGGGGCCGCAAGCTCAGCCCGGTCAGGGGATTAGCGGCTCTTCTGGTGCTGGCTGGAAGCCTCGGATCTGCCCTTTACGTCCACCAGCAGCAGTTCTCTGACGATTCGCTTAGGCCCGCCGTGGCCCGACTTCAGGCTGCCACAAGGCCAGCCGACCTCGTCGTCACCGATGACCAGTACCTGGTCGCCCTCGCCGGTCGCGACACGCCCCCGCAGCTGGTCGATACCTCCCTGGTCCGGATCAACTCGGGGGAGCTGACGGCGGCCCAGGTCGAACTGATCGCGGAGCGCTCGGGAGCTCGGGCTGTGCTGCTCGGCGGCGGCAGGCTGTCCGAGCTACCCGCTCTGGAGAACTGGGCCCGAACCCACTACCGAGTTCGAGAACAGCTCGACTCCAGGCGGGTGCTGTACTTCAACCCGGCCGGTTGATGAATTCGAGACTCTGGGGAGAGATTTGACAGAGAGTAGAACGCCTCTAAACGCTGCTTAGCCGTCCCATAACCCCCTGCCGCTCGGACCGATCGGAGGACTGGGGGCTCACCCTTGCAGCAGAGCTCGCGGAGCAGGCACGTGGCGGGCTCAAGACTTCTTGGCCGACCTAAGATCGCCCCACCCCACCCCGTCGCGGCTGATTACCCTATACGGTGTCAGTTGCCGCTACTCTCGACGCGCGGGGGTGTGGCTCCCGCAGTCGGTCACACACGAGACTGCGGGATGATTCGGCGGTCATCGCGTCGGGCCAACGCTCGGGAGAGGGTGAATCGGTCTTTTTGGGGGGAACATGGGTTACCGGGAAGAGCTGCGCTGGCTTCGTATTCGAGCCCAGGCGTGCCAGCGGCTGGACGTTCGCGCCGCCGTTCTGGCGGCCATCGATGACGAGTTGACGTATCTCCGTAACGAGGCCTCGAAGCCCTGGCTTGCGCGCCAGCCGGAGGGCGGGGACATCGGCACCCCCCTAAAGAGGGAGCAATAGGGCCTGTGGTTTCCTGCCGTCCGACCTGCTAAACGCCACCCGATGTCGGCTGGAGGAGGCGGCCCATTGGCTTCCAGCCTGCCGTCCGAACTAAATCTTCAGCGGCACGCAGCTGGCGACACGCCGGGGTGTCCAGCGACCTCAATCTGGGGCCCGCAGTACCACAGCACCACGCCGGTGCTCGAGCCCAGGTATACGTGAGAGCCGAGCAGGGCGGCCACCACGAATCCGACGACGAATGCTAGAAGCGTGCGTATCAATTCCCTCCTCCTTTCTTCAGTTGAATGTACGCGGGCTGCGCCGAGCAACGGCCGGCTGGGCTCACGACTCGGCGCTTCCCAGAAGGATTCTCGTTGGCTTGCCCGGCTGAGTGCAAACGAGCGGGGCGGGAGCCATAACCGCCCGCCGCTTAGCCTGAAGCTGGCCCTGAGCTCTCAGCCCGGTGGGGCTGATCCGGTCGAGGTCCCGTTTTGTCGGTAGTGCCGGCGCCATTCTCCGTCGCCGCCAAACCGAGCAGCCGGCGGGCCTCTCCTGCCTCCACGATCCCCAGCCGCACCGCCTCGAAGAGCTCTGCCGCGCTGTTGATGTGCGGCCCATGCGGCTTTCCGCTCCGGCCCTGGGCTTCCCCTGCCCGCAGCTCATCCTGTACGGCCAGCTCCCGCTGGAGACTCTGGAGATCCCGCTGAACGCTTTCCAGGCGCTCCTGAATGTCCTCCAAGAGGTTGGTCTGGGACCTCGTCTGATCTGCTCTTGGCAGGCCGGGCAGTGCCTCCCGGGGCTCGGCCGGCGGCCACTGGGACCTGAGCCGCTGGACCTGCTTGTAGGCTCCCCAGATCAAGTCCTGGATCTCTTTGTTTCCCGGCTGAGGCGGCTCGTGCATAAACCCATTGTGGACGCTTGTTGGTGACAGCGCGACTGCTCGGGCCCTACCGAGCAGGAGTCGCTGCCAGCCTGCAGAATGTCTCTCGAGACCGACGTTGCACCGAAAAGCGAGGCAGGAGTCATGCTGAACCAGGGTCGCGTCCACACCGCGCTACCAGTCAGGGATATCGCGCGAGCCCGAGCCTTCTACGCCGAGAAACTCGGGTTGGAGCCAGTTCAAGAGAACCCCGGGGGATTGCTCTACCGACTGGATGGCGGCGGCGAGTTCCTGCTCTATACCAGCGGCTACCGACCCGGCGGCCACACGCAGGCGCACATCGAAGTCAAGGACCTTGTAAGCCTGGTCGCCGAGCTCAGGTCGCGCGGAGTCGTCTTCGAGGAGTACGACCTTCCGGGGCTCCAAACCGTCGTTGGCGTCGCCACGGCGGGGCCCCATCGCTCCGCCTGGTTCAAGGACAGCGAAGGAAACCTTATCGGTCTGATCCAGACTGGATAACGAAGGTGCTCTATTCGAACCGCTGCAGGGCGATTGGAAAGAGCAGGAGCGCGCCTTGAGCTTCATCCTGGGCCTGCACGGCGTGCTGGCGATCGTGCTGCTCTGCACGCTGCTTTTCGTCGAAGAGGTTGGCGTCCCGTTACCCATCCCGGGCGAGCTGACCCTGCTCGCAGCTGGACTGCTGATCGCCACCGGAGGTCTCGACCCCTGGCTGTTCGTACCGCTTTCCATAGGTTCCTGCCTTGCCGGGTCGCTGACCGGCTACAGCTGGGCCCGGCTGGTCGGGGAGCACGGATTGCAAGCGGCCGCCATCAGGTTTCGCCAGACCAAGCGTCTCGAGAAGGTCAAGGCGCGGCTCCAGCAGGCCGGCCCGCGAGAGATCGCCATTTCGCGTTTGATACCGGGCCTGAGGGTCTACACGACGCTGGTCGCAGGGGCGGCCGGGGTGGATCGTCAGACCTTCCTGACCGGCATCGCGCCGGCAACCGTGCTCTGGGTGATCGCCTTCCTGGTCATAGGTGTGGTGGCCGGGGTACCCGCCGAGCGTTTCCTTGGCCAGCTGCAGGGTCTGGTCCTTCAGGGCGGACTTCTCATGCTCATCGGCATTGGCAGCTATCTCGGCATTCGGCGGGTGCCGGAGCACAGCCTGGCTGCCTCGCTGCACATATCGCCCAGACTCCGGGCGGTGCTGGCGGCAGGCGTCGACATGGCCATGATCGGAGCCGTCGTAGCCGGGGTGCTGGCCATCGTCCGCCCGCTCACGCCGGTAGGCGATCTTGCCGGCTGGCTGGACATCGTCGTGGTCCTGGTGGTGATCGCCGGCTTCTACTCCGTTGCGACACGTGCTGGGCGTCGTCCGACTGCGGGCGAGAAGCTGCTCGACGCCAGCTACCTGACCCAGCGGGCGCCGGACGCGTCGAGGCGAAATCTGAGAACGCTGGCAAGGAGGCTCCTTGAAGCTCGCACCGGGCCTCCTCGGGGCGACCCGGTGCGGGCGGCGGCGATGTTCCGCGCGCTGGGGGACGCCAGGCGACTTCAAGTCGTGCGACTGCTGCTGACGGTTGATCGGTCGCTGGACGATGTGGCAGCTGAGCTGAACCTATCCCAGCTGGAAGCGGCCTATGCGCTCCGGGAGCTGCAGTCGGCCGGTCTGGTCATGGTTCGCGAGATAGGCGGGGCTCAGCTCTACGGCATCACCAGCGACCACGCGCGTCTTGCCGTAGCGGAAATATTGGAGTTGGACCAGGGTCCTCCTGATGAGGGGCTCTCCGCAGTCGAACAGGTTGCCGATGCCGGTGAGGCGCAGGGCGATCACCCAGGAGCGCGGTCCAGCTAGGCTGGCCCTTCGGCCCGGTAAGCGTGGCGATGGTGGCTGCCCGGCGGCGGTGAACTCCTGGGTCTGGGTGGCTTGGCCTTGGTGGTAGGATTTCGGCTGCGAATCCCCGTGCGGGAGCTGCGAGAGAGGTTGCTGGGAGGGCCGTAGGCTGCGGCGAAGGCCTTGGGGACTCGGTCCCGGGGGGTTTTATTGACACCTTTCTTGGGCGCTTGGCGCGGACACTCAACTCGGCCTCTCTATGAAGCGTCTCCCGGGCGTCCTGGTCTGAGACGGCTGGTGACGGTGGGCGTTGCACTCACGTTTGCGATGGGTTCACTCATCTCGCCGCTCAGTGCCAGCGCGGCCACCCAGCCAAACCTGGGACTGGCCACCGGTTTCGCGGTTCTGGCGGGTACCACGGTGACCAATACGGGTCCCACCGTGATCACTGGCGATCTCGGCTTGAGCCCAGGCAGTGCGGTGACTGGATTTCCCCCGGGAACCGTTGTGGGGAACCAGCATGTGTCCGATCCTACAGCCGTCCAGGCCCAGAACGACCTGGGGACCGGCTACACCGACGCCGCTACGGCACCGGCGGACGCTGACCTGACCGGTCAGAACCTCGGCGGAAAGACGTTGACCCCCGGCGTCTACGCGTTCAGCTCCTCGGCAGGGCTCACTGGCCCTCCACTCACTCTGAGCGGCAACGGCGTGTACATCTTCAAGATCGGCAGCACGCTCACCACCGCGAGCAGCTCGGTCGTGCTTCTCACCAATGGCGCCCAGGGGTGCGCGGTGTTCTGGCAGGTCGGCAGTTCGGCCACGTTCGGCACGGGCAGTACGTTTGAAGGGAACGTGATGGCACTGACCAGTATCACCATGACGACCGGCGCCAAGATCGTCTCGGGACGGGCTCTGGCAAAAAACGGCGCGGTCACGTTGGATACCAACCAGATCACCGCTCCCACCGGCACGTGCACGATCCCGCCAGCGCCAACCCCTCCCGTCGGCCCGACGCCCACGACTGGGACGGTGGGGCCGCCGAACACGGGCAATCCGCCGCAACAGCCCGATTTCCCGTGGTGGCCGCTCGCAATCCTGGGGACCATCGGTGTTCTCTTGCTCGGTCTGAGGATTCGAACCTACCGCCGAGACTCGTAGGCCTCCCTGGTAGTCAGCGCCCTCCCCCGGCGGTGCCTTAATTGCGCTCCGCTGGGGGCGGAGCTGGCCGGTCACGGCCGCGACCTTAGCAATGGGTTCGCCACAATGATCGCGATACGCTGGACGCCGTGCAGAACCAGCTGGTCAGCGCCGGAGCAATCAAGGTGCAGGGCGCACCCTGTAAGCGCCAGCGGCTGAGATTCGGCGCCGACAATGAGCAATCACCTGGAACCGCTGGTCGGGGGCAACGTCAGTCGGGGTGTCGTTCGGGTGGGCGATACCGTACGCCGGCCTGCCGGTCCATGGACACCTGCCGTGCACACGCTGCTGAGGCATCTGCACGAGACGGGATTTACCGGCGCGCCGCTACCGCTCGGCGTGGACGACCAGGGTCGTGAAGTGCTCCGGTTCATTCCCGGCACGGTGCCGTGGCCCCATCGCTTCGACCTGCTGGAAGCGGACGATCAGCTCGCTCGCATAGGCACGATGGTTCGGGAGTTCCACGACGCCGTCGCGAGCTTCATCCCGCCGGCGGATGCGAGGTGGCAGGTGCTCATCCCGTCCGAAGGCGACGAGATCATCGCTCATCACGACCTGGCCCCGTGGAACCTTGTCGTGGGCGACGGGGAGTGGGCGTTCATCGATTGGGACTCGGCTGCGCCCGGCAGCCGCCTCTGGGATCTGGCCTACGCTCTGCACGGCTTCGTTCCGCTATCCGCCGATCCCGGTTGGCAGGGGTTCGACATTCCAGGACGTCTGCGGACGCTCGTCGATGCCTACGGTCTCGAGGAGCGCCAGCGGCGGGAGCTGGTACCGATGCTTGGTCGGCGCGCGCGGTCGATGTATGACTTCCTCGCGGAGGCAGCGTCCAGCCGCGCGGAACCCTGGACTCGGCTCTGGCGCGAGGGCCACGGCCAGGTATGGCGCTCCGACTCCGAGTTCATCGAGCAGCGCACGACGCTCTGGGAGAGCGCTCTGCTGGCCTAGCCGGATTCCGGCTCCCATCCCGGGTTCTTCCGCTGAACGGACAGCTCAGCGCAGCCGGTGTTGAGGGCCATACTAGTTTCCCCGTCGGTCACATCGGCATCTACGTGAGCGGCAATGGTCCAGCGGGATCTACCTCCCACGATCACGGACTGGTTGAGTGAGCGGAACCCGACTTAGAAAGACTGAACTAGCGGGACCGGCTGAGAAAGGAGAATGACAATGGTGGACTGGAGCAGGCAATTCCAGGAAGCGATCAAGAACTGGACAGAGGTCCAGGAAAAGACGCGTGAGCGCTGGGCTGAAGCGGCCCGGTCGCTCAGCAATAGCGATGCGGGTTCGCAATGGCAGGAGGAGGCCGCCAAGGTCCTGGACGCGTGGGAGGAATCGGTGAAGGCGACGACCGAGTTCCCGGTCGAGCAAGCGCGGGTGTGGGCGGAGAGCCTGAGCCGCGCAGACGGCGCGCCGCCACAGGCACGGGAGTGGGCTGAACGCCTCTATTCGACCGCCAGAGTGCTGGCCGGGGTCCAGAAACAGCTCCTCGAAACCTGGTTCGCCAGTCTCCGCAACCTGACGCCGACGGAGCGAGAGGGGAACTGGGAGAAGGTGTTCGAGACCTGGCGCGAGGCGTCGCAGAAGGCCTTCGAGGCTCAGGCCGACTGGATGCGGCTATGGGTCACCGGAGCGGGAGAAGGGACAGGCCGGGACAGGGGACAGGGAAAGTCCTCGTGACGACGACGGGCCGGGCCCCCTGACGCCCGCATCGGCGTCCGGAGCCGCTCGTACGCTTGATACGAAAGGCGCCCTGGCGCCGACTGGTACACCTCCACATTGCAGGCACGGCGGCCGAGCCTATCTTTGATGAGAAGCGGCCTCAGTCTCCGTGCACCAGTCCTTCTCCTCCAGCTTGACCTTGCCTTCATGTATTCCCGCGATGATGGAGTTACCCCATGTGTTCAAGCTTGCGGATGTCCCGGGGAGCCGAATGATGAAGGTCCGCTGCTGGCGCTGCGGGAGCATGTTGGACCTCTCGCCTGGCGACACCGTTCCGGCCTGCTCGAGCTGTGGACACATGTACGAGCAGCGCGACGGAATCTTCGACTTCCTGCCACCCGGCTCGAGGTCTCCAGTGTCGGATCCCTTCGAGAGTTCCTACGGCGAGTTCTACGACGCCGCCATGACACAGCGGCGCTGGATCGTCGACCTCGGTCGTCTCGTCTGGGACTCAGACATGAACGTCATGCTGGACAGCATGGCCGCCGGGGCCTCGTCCGACCCGGACGAGACGGTCCTCGACGTTCCGGTTGGAGGCGGCACGAGCCTGGCCCTGGGGGCTGACATCGGCGGACTTTTGGTCGGCGTCGACCGCAGCCTGCCCATGCTGCGGCGGGCCTCCCGACGCAGGCGTACCGCACGATTGGAAAGCAAGACGTTGCTCCTGCGCGGCGACGCCTGCGCACTCCCGCTCTCGAACGGCAGCATGGACCGCGCGCTCTGCTTCAACGGGCTTCACATAATCAAGGACAGGTCGACCGTGTTGCGGGAGATCAGCCGCGTGCTGAAACCGGGCGGGCATCTGGTCGGTTCGACGCTGGTGACGGACACGACGCTGATGTCAGCCTGGAGCCTCATGGCGATGACCCTGGCCGGAATCGTCAACCCTCCGTCCAGTGGCGAACTGGTCGAGCAGGGTCTCTCAGCCGGCTTCGCCAACTGGGAGCAGGAGAGGTCGGGGGCGATTCTCCACTTTCGGGCAACAGCGGCTTAGGGCCGACATCGAATCCCGGCGCGCCCGGAGCTGGGTCGATTGGTGAACCAAGCGTTTGCTAGACTTACCTCGATGAGCGACGGGGACGTTGGCGGCGGTGACAGGCCCGTCAGGCGAAGACGGGCGACCAGGGGGGCTTCGGACAGCTCCAGGAGGGGCAGGGGCCGCGCCGGGGAGACGCCGGCCGGCGCTCAGGACGGGCCGCCCGGCGAGCCCGAGCAAGGTCTGGGTGGGCTGGGAGAGTTCATTCGTGGTCAGCGCCAGCTCGCGAGGCTGTCGTTGCGTCAGATGGCCGACCTTGCTCGCGTCTCGAACCCGTATCTGAGCCAGGTGGAGCGGGGCCTCTACAGGCCTTCAGCTGACGTGCTGAAGGCGATCGCCGATGCCCTGCACATCTCGGCCGAGACCATGTACGCGCAGGCGGGCCTGCTCGATGCCTCGACGGGGGGTGGGGTGGAGGAGGCGATCTACGCGGATCCCTACCTCTCCAGCGAGCAGAAGGAGACCCTGGTCCGCGTCTACCGGGGTTTCGTGGGGGAGTCGCCCAGGTCTGCTTGACGCGCCATCCCTATGCTTGGTATACTTAGCGCATCCCAAGTACAAGGAGTGCTGTTCGATGACCGTCTATGACTCGATCGTGAACCAGACGCAAGAAGGAATGGACCAGGCAACCAGCCAGTGGACTCGCGCGCAGGAGCAGGCCGCGGCCTTCGCGGAGGATGCTCGCAAGAAGTTTCGGGACGTGCTTCCAATCGCCACCGAGGCGGTGCAGGCCAACTACCGGCTGGCCTCCGGGGCGCTAGAGGCTCAGAGGGACCTCACGGTCCGGTGGCTGGAAACGCTGAACTCGGCACCTGCCAAGTCGACCAAGGGCTAGTCAAGTCCAGCTGATGTCCTCCCCCCGCCACCTGCGGGGGGAGACCCCCCCTGCATGCGGGGAATGCGGTTGATTTATTCACTCGCCCACAAGGGGAGACAAACCTCTTAGGGCTGTATCCAGGCCAGGAAAACATCCACCAGACGTTCGGCCAGGCCGTCTTCCAGGGGCTTGCCGCTGAGAAGGAGGCGGTAGTAAACAGGGCCGAATAGAAGCTCGTTGGCCATGCCAATATCTGCATCGGACCGGACATCGCCGCGCTGGATTCCCCGCTCGAGGATCCAGGTCAATTCCTGGACGCGGCGAGCAACGACTCGGTCGCGAAACGCCTGGGCCAGATCCGGATTGGCCGCCAGCTCAGAGACGAGACCTTGCATGACACGTCCCATCAGCGTGGAACGCAGGATCTTAATCGCGTGCGCTACGAAGGCGACGAGCTCGGCCCGGGTGTCTCCCAGGTCCGAGGCCGAGGCCGCTTGCTCTTCGACCATTGCAATCAACACGGCCAGAGCCAGCTCATCCTTGGAGCGCCATCGGCGATAGATAGTCGTCTTCGCGATCCCGGTGCGGGCGGCAACGTTCTCGACAGTCAATCCCTCCACACCACCCGCCGCAATTAGTTCGCGGGTGGCGTCCAGGATTGCCGCCGCCGTCGCCGGACTCGGCTGTCGACCTCTTTGCCGGCGGGTTACCGATTCACCGGCAGCTTCCACCACGGGCTCCGCCACTATGCGACGCAGCGTAGCGCATGGGGCGCGCCATGAACGCCAACCGGCGCGTCGACTTACTTGTCTTCAGCCTCGGCTCGATCGAGGGTCAGCGCGCCCAACATTGCCCGCCGCATCGTCAGTGCGACGACCAGCGGCCCTCCCACGAGCAGCGTCAGCAATCCCACCACGGTAAGGATGTTTACGGCATTCATCTCATTCATCTCCTCAAAGAGGCCCGCTTGGGGCCACCCTGACTGGTTGAGCCGGGGATCTAATTCATGGACTCGGGAGACCAGCCTCCCCGCCCGGCGGCTCCGCCGCGCACCGGAAAGCTGGATGTGGACTAGCAGGTCGATGAAAAAGGGTTACGGGCCTTCGGCCCCGTCGGCGCCTTGGCCCCCAGGCGGCCCATCTTCGGGCTTATTTCCTGCGCTCCTCGTTC
>Ga0209526_10003269_pt1 | contig 11048 bp, 8 predicted proteins | sample JacPinW_OM2H0_M1_FD_188566 | JGI IMG/M metagenome (GOLD analysis project Ga0209526, IMG submission 188566) | Forest soil microbial communities from Algoma, Ontario, Canada - Jack Pine, Ontario site 1_JW_OM2H0_M1 (SPAdes) (version 2) | ecosystem: Environmental > Terrestrial > Soil > Boreal...
CCCGGGACGCCCATTGGCGTACCGGCGCGCCCAGCGATAAACAGATCGAAGTGCTCAGGCGGAACAGAATCATCGCACCGCCCGAGCTGACGCGAGGCCAGGCAGCGCAGATGATCTCTTACATCCTTGCTTCGTCTTCTCGGAGGCGCACCCTGGGAACGTAGTGCCAGAGGTCGGGCCCTCGAAAACGGCGTGATATTCAATGTCAAGCCGCCTGAGGTCGACCAAAGTGCGTTCGAGGTGCTTACAGGGGTGGGCGCTGTTTTGGCCGGAGTGGAGGCTAATAGTTTACAAGTTCGATAATGACGGGCTTTCTTCCAGCAATGTTGGCAGGAAAACGCCGGGAGATTCTCTTAGGGGGGCTTCATTCTCCCGGATGGCGACCCAGAGCAGGCGATCAATGCGGTGCAGTTTGGGACGGGGTTTCCCTCCGCTTGAAGACGGCGAGTTGTTGGCGAAGAGCAGCGGCCTCCAGTGCGAGTCAATGGCGCGGCACAGGCCCGATAAATTGTGTCCCCGATAGATCAGCTTGCCGGCGAACGTCTTGAAGATTTGTATGGATCACATCCCGGAAAGCGTCCGCAAAGCGACAGACTCCCGCACGGACGCTATTTTCGCGCTCGCGAAAAGAAGACGCCGGAAACCTCCGAGGGTTTTGCTGAATATTGCTGGACAGGCAAAAGCGAAGCCATCCGTAAACTAAACAAAAGAATGGCTCCTCAGGTAGGACTCGAACCTACAACCCTCCGGTTAATTAACAGCCGGACGATAAATAAGGGACTAGCTGTGCTTTCAACGATTTAGCAGGCGCGGGATGACGTTTTTGGAGCACGCGCGGCGCGCAATGCAACCCAAAATGCAACCCAATTCTGCGCAACTCAAAACCTCAAAACCGGTTCCACGTTGGTCGTAGCAAACCCAATCGCGGAATCTTCCATTTCTCGCTTGTTACGCAGAATAAAGCAGAATCAATTGCTTCTGAGGGCGTCCGATGCGGTTTCGAAGAATAACGAATTACTTCTGCTTGCCTTGTGGATACGCCGGTTGCTTCCTGCTCCGGTCACAACGGCGTCACAAGCCAATGCGTGCCCGCTAGTGAACGGGCGTTTCTTGATTCCAGACCGCAACCCATTTACCAACTCGTTTGATCCAGACTGAGCTCTCACGCAGTGTGGTGGTCGGAAACACCTTTCCGTTCGAGGTGCCTGAAACAGTCGCCTGGTAGAGGGTAATTACAGTTCCCTCCGCAGGCATGAATACCTGGAAGTTCTCCAGCGAATAATCAGTGATAGTGCGCTTTCCCACTGCCTGCATGTATTCTTGCTTCGTCATGACGCCCGATGTGAACACCATTCGTGCATCGTCGGCGACAAGTTCCGCGAAGCCGCGCATGTCTCTCAACTTGGCGGCCTGCCAGACTGCTTTCTCATTTATCAGGATCTCTGACGTCAACGCAGGAGAGGTGTTCTCATTTCTGATCATATTCTGTTCGACCCAACCTTGACTTGCATGACTTTGTCCGAAGGTAAGACAAGGCACGGTGGTTAGGCACAAGATCAATTGACAGACACGCCTGCCAAACCAAGCTCTCATGAACCGCACCTCAGGCAAAGCCGTTCGTGTTCACATAACTTCAATACTTCAGCAGCACTCTCGCCCTAGAAGGAAAACTTCGCAGTAAACTGAATTAGCCGGGCGCCACCGGTGCCTCCGGATCCCTTCATGTCGTTAAAGCTGGGGCTGACGACGAAGGCGTAATTGAGCCCGAGTCCTGGATCCACGGCCAACAAATTGGCCGCGGTGAACTGGGGATGGTTGAAAAGGTTGAAGAATTGTGCGCCAACTTGAAAACTCTTCTGCTCGCCAAATGGTATGTTCTTTGTGACCATGAAATCGGTGTTGTTGATGCCCGGAGCACGCAGGCTGTTCCGTGGCGCGTTGGGGAAGGATCCCGTCTGAGCTCTCACGAAGCGAGCGTTCGAATTCGCCGCAAGGTACGCCACAACATCTCCACTTGAATTTGTCACGGTTGTTACATCAGTCCCGGTATTGCTGTTGGCGCTTGGATTGATGATGGTGCGTTGAACTTGCCGGTCGCCGTTTCCCTCGGAATTGGCTACACTCAGCGCAGTAAACGGTTGACCCGAAGAGACTGCATAACTGCCGGCGAGCGTCCAGTTTCCTAACAGACTGCGCGACAGCCCAGATCCGTTCCGAAACCATGGTGTATCCCACACGGCGTGCACCACGAAGCGGTGCGGCACATCCAGCACCGAGAGGCCTCTTTCGTTAGCCAGATTGCGCCAATCCTGTGGCCGTCGAGGATTGATGAAACTGTTGAAGAATTCGTTGGTACCTTGATCAATGAACTTGCTCCAGGTGTAATTGGCGTCCATCTCGAAGCCGCTGGAAAACTTGCGGGCAAGTTCAAAAGAACCACCATCATAGGTTGAATTGCCGATGGGTAGGTGTGTAGTCAAGAGGCCGGCAAAACCGTACTGGGCGAACGGAGGCGCGACCTGGGCAAGGAACTCTGGCAGTGTGGGCATTGTGTCCAGTACCGTTTGCGCAGGCACGTCAGAGGCGTTGAAGAAGGTCGGAAGAAAGGCACTGAGCGGAGGAACAATAGCGGCATTGAGACGAGCCTGGACGCTGAGATGGGTACCTTTGGTGTGGAGATACCGACCGGTGAACGTGAATCCCTTAGCGATCTCATGCTCCATTTCAAAAGTGGCTGTCTGTAGGTAAGGGCGCTTGATGTCGGGAACGTAGGTGGCAATGGCAGCCCTGGCGTTGGCTGGAGTATCCAATGGCGCCAATAAGTTGGGAATGCCACCGTTCTCTAGGAAGTTGCTGGCCGGAATTGGTATTGGGCAGTTTGGCAAACAGTCCGTGAAGAATACCTGCTGAACGGTAGATGGGAGGAGCCCTCCTCCTATGTATGCCCCAAAAATTGGTGCGTACGCAATACCGTAGCCTCCTCGGAACGCAGTCTTTCCGGTACCGAAGACGTCCCAGGCAAAGCCCACGCGCGGCGCCCAGTTGTTTTTTTCAACGGTCGGTTTACCGAACGTAATCACGCCCGGCACATCGGCTATCGATTCACCATGCTGTGCTGCCAGATCATGTAACAGTGAGTTGAATTCGTAACGGATGCCAAGATATAGCGTGAGTCTGGGAGTCACCTTCAATTGGTCCTGCGCGTAGAAATTTAGCGAGTAGTTATTCAGGTTGAGATGTACAGCGCCTACTCCCCGCTGACCATTGACTGTCGGCACAGAGTCGGTGACGAACTCTTGCAGACTGCTGTACTCGTAGTCTCCGCGTGGGGCCGGAGAACTTATATCAGTAATGATGTTATTGCGAAGATCAGCTCCAAACTTGAAGATATGCTTGCCCTTCTCCCACGTCACATTGTCATTGAGCTGGTAAATATGGTCGAACGAGCCGCTGGGTACACTTGCAGAAGGGCCAATAAGTGGCCCTGCAGCCACTACGATGTTCGGCAGGTTCGCGACTGCTTGATCAGCGACGGAGTTGCTGGTCGATTGATGGTGATAGGCGATGCGAGCTTCGTTCAGGAGTCTCGGTGAAAATGTGTGGACGTGCGTAATGGAGAAAAGGGAGTTGCTCACATTGAGGTTGGCGTTGAACCCAGCCCGTGGGAAACCTGGTAAAAGTTGGTTGGGGCCGCGGTCATAGTCAAAACGGAAGTGCACCTGGTCACTGTCTCCAGCTATCCAGTCGGTGCTCGCTAGGAAGCGATGGCTCGTTGCGAAAGAAGGGAAACTGCGGCTGACTGGTCCTACAGGGATTGGAGTACCGAAGACCGTCGGCCAGTCCGAAGGTGGAGAGGCCTGGGTAGCGGTTGCGCCGAATTGGTTCAGAAAACTCAGGATGAACGGACTGACCTGGGGCATGCTGGAAAGGACTTGGATTCCTTGATCGGTCGGGAAGAGCGTCGTGTTCGTATTGCCGGCTGCGCCCAGGTTCTCAAACTCATAGGCCCCGAGATAAAACAGTTTCTGCTTTAGGATGGGTCCGCCAATGGTGCCACCAAGACGGTTGTAATCGTAACGGGGCTTCTCTGTGATGACGCCCTGCTGGACCAGCGTTTGCGCGCCGAAGTCGCTGGCGTTCAGGTGTCGATTCTGGCCATACCAGAATGCCGAACCGTGAATCGAGTTTGTGCCCGTCTTGGTCACGATATTGAACTGCCCGCCGGCGAACTGACCAAATTCAGCATTGAAATTGTTCTTGACGACGCTGAACTCCTGCACTGCATCTTGGATAACGACACTCTGCGGCCCTGTCTCAATGGGGTCATTGTTGTCCACACCATCAAGGATGAAGCTGTTGGTTCGCGCCCGATTGCCGCCGACCGATGCCACGGCGCCGCCCACCGGACTGCTTACCTTCTGTAGCACCTGGGCGCGGTTCAAGCCTGTAGTATTGATGTCCACAGTGTTCGGAGTAAGAAGCGCCAGATTGTTCACATTCACTGAAGCTAGGGGAAGGTCCAAGACCTGGCGACGGGAGAAAGTGTCAGAAATCTGGGTGCTCACAGTCTCCACTGGAGCTTCGGCCGCGATCACTTGAACTGTTTCTGAAGCGCTTCCAACAGCAAGCGGAATATTCAGAGTACGGGTAGCGTTAAGGTCGACCTCAAGTTTGCCATTAGCCCTCTTGAACCCTTTGGCATTGGCCGTGAAGTCGTAAAGCCCTACCGGTACAACAGGGAAGGTAAAGATGCCCTGTTGTGATGTGACGCTACTATACGTGCTTCCTGTGCCGGAGCTTGTAATAGTCACGGTCGCACCCTGTACCTGAGCTCCGGTGGGATCACTAACGGTGCCGACGACTGAGCCCGCGGTCAGTTGCCCCCACGTTCGTGTTCCGCACAGGAGAATTATGAAGGAGATTACCCACGCCCTCAGATTCCAACGCATTGCCCCCTCCGTCCAGCGTTTTGGATAGTCGAGCATCGAATTGTGACGAGCGGCCTTATGCTCAAGACTTAAGACCTTCCTTGTAAACACGTACGAGATTCGAACCCAGGACTTTTGCGATGTCCTCCAGCTTCCAACCACGTTTCTGCAAGCCTTCCGCGATTGTGTGGTAGCGGCGAGGGTTGTTCACTTCGTCGATATAAGGTGGGAAGCGTCCTTTGATCGTTTTCCATTCACGTTCACTGTAGATTTTCCGGTGGGATTCCCACTCGGCATCGGGCTCTCGTCCTGGCCACCCGGCGACGCTGAAGTCCGAGCCGATTCCTATGTAATCAGGGCCAACAAGCTTCGCTACGTGATCGAAATGGTTCAGAAGATCGTCCAGGGTGGAACGAGGCCTATCGCTCACGAACCAATTGAAGCAGGAGAGTCCTATTACGCCACCCTTGCGAGCCAGGGCTTGGATCTGGTCGTCTGTCTTGTTCCGTGGGTGATCACATAGCGCTTTGCAGTTAGTGTGGGAATAGACAATCGGCTTATCGGAAACTTCGACCGCGTCCAGCGTGCTCTGATACCCGGTGTGTCCCACGTCAACGATCATTCCCAGGTCATTCATACGCTTGACCATGTCGACACCGAAATAGCTGAGCCCAGCTTGCGTCCTCTCAGTGCATCCGTCCCCTACCCAGTTCCGCCAATTAAAGGTCAGTTGAATCTGGCGCAGCCCAAGGCTGTAGAACAAATCCAGATTCTTAAGATCGCGCCCGACGCAGGCGCTGTTCTGTACATTTGCAAGGACGCCCAACTTGTTTTCCTGCTTGATCTTGGCAATGTCGGAAAAGGAGCGGATCAACATCATCCGATCGGGATATCGAGAAATGAGCTCGGCAGTCTTTCCCAGCTCTTCGACCGTTGTGTGAAAGGCGGTTTCAGGTTCCACGTCGCCCAAAGTCGGTCCAACGATGGTGATCCCCGACTCTTTCACGACGGAAAAGCCGGCGTCTGGCAATGAGGGCTTGGGATCAAAGCCCGAAAGATCGTCAATGATGATGCTTGATTTGAATATTTCATCTAGGCTCGAGAAGGATGGCGCGGGGTCACCAAACAAAGTCGCAGGAATCGTTGTTACAACGCTAGCAGCAACTGCCCCTTTCAGCAGCGCCCTCCGAGACAAGTCCATTTAGCACCTCCTTTCAATTCCATAAACCCGTTTCGCCGGACTCGAAATTCTCATGCATTGGCTCTGGGACGAACCCTCTTGGGTCTCTGTTCTAGCCCAGCAGGTTTCTTGGTAGTTGCCCGGTGGCGGCGGGCCAGCTGAATATACTTGTAGATCGTAGGTGCGGCGATCTCCAAGGCAGAGGCCACCTGCCGAACGGCGCCACGAGCGAGGAAAACCCCGCGGGCATCCAATGCGCGCACCAACTCAAACTTTAGATCGCGAGTCAGGCCGCCGTTTACAGCACGGCGAGCGTCAGAAATCATTCTCTCGACCACCTGGTCAACGCTGGTCTGGTAATGCTCCGCGGGCGCGGCGGTTGTCCCGTTGTGGGAATGTTTCTCAGTTTCCCGCGTGACGTCGATATTGATACAAAGAATGGCTTCTATTCTGCCGTGTGCGCCACGAAGGTTGGCTGCATTGCATTGCAACAACTTTCCATCATCCGTCTTGCTTTGATATACACCTAAGGTTTCAATCCTGTGATCTGACTCCCGCAGCATGTAGAAACCAAGATCCGTTAGCGGTGCGCCAACAGTCCGGCCCGTCACATGACCATTGCGGATCATGATGATGGAATGATTGGGATGGCTGACATCGTGTAACACGACTTCGGCCTTCGGCCCCAGGAGATCGGCAATACAGTTCACGATCGCGCCCCACCTATCTTTCAGATCCATAAAGTGGCCCGCACGAAAGGTCCGGCCGGATAACTTTCTATATGAGGAAGAGAATATGTTCTACGGAGCTTGGGGTTGTCAAGCCAAAATATTTCGCCCCAAGAAAATCGGTGCCTTCGATACTCACACCGCTAATTCGGGAGCGCGCCTCAGCTTGCTGTCAAAGTTTCATCTAGGTCATCATAAGGCGTCGGGGCGGGCGCCATCGACTCGACCTCTGCAAGCAACAGGAATCGTCATGACCGCGGCTCCCTCCACGACATGGCTCACCCACTTCACGCGATGCCCCGTCCTGAAACGCGGAGGCATCTCCTTTTGCTGGTTAGACCTAATTAATACTAACGACATGACTGACCAGGCCCGCGGTGCAATTGCTGCTAGGAGAGTTTCAGAGCCGGCCGCAACGACAGAGGTTGAAAAACTTTGCGTGCAACGTGCGGCTTGGGCCTGCGAAGAAATGGTAAATACGATCTACGCAGCGCCACCGAGCAACAATTTCATCTTTTCAAGCTCCTGAGACTCGTCAAGGCCTGCATGACCGGCCATCACAGAAGACGATCAAAGGTGTTCTCGTTGCCTATGCGTTCCGCAAACTCCTGAACCACGTCGTTCATAAATGACGGATGTGACCAAGGGGTGCGATACAGATGAAACACCCCCGGCTCGGCTCTGGCTTAACCAATCATGTCCACATTCACCATGCCTCGATTCGTGCCATGTCTTCGGGATGCCCCCGAAAATGTTCGCTGATTCCGTAGTGCTACGGACCCCACATGAAGCGGATAGGGCGCACCGGCCGCGGTAGTTTGCCGCGAGAGATGAGCGTGGTGAGGCGCCCAAGGTTGCAACCGACGCCAGTAAGGTTATTGGCGCCTCCAGTGTTCCGGCTGTTGTCGTGAGCGTAAACCAGCACCACGGGAAGCTCGGGATGGGTACCGGGAATCTCTGCCCGAACCACATTGTAGTTACCCGCGCCAACATCGGCTCGTACGTGGGCATGTAGTAAAGGTTTTCTCTTGCGGCTAACCGAGTGCGTAGAGCATCACCCGCACGATAGGAAAGGGAGAAGGCAGAGGGGGGCTCGCCGTGCGGTCCGCACCACGGCGCGAACTCCAGCGAACCGAAAAGGTCGGGGTAATCAATTGTGTCGGCCGTCCGGTAGTAAACAACGATTGGGATTTCCGCTGCTGCGCAGAAACGCGCGTATAAATCACAGCACCGCCACCGCGTCTACCTCTACCAACAGCAGCTCCAGCGCGAGAGCTGTCACTTCTACAACGGTAGCCGCCGGAAGTTTGTCCCCGAAGAAGTCACTCACTATCCTAGTATATGTTTCAAGCGCGCCCATGTCCCGCAAATATCCGGTTATTCTGATCACGTTCGCCATGCTGCCACCGGCGCCACTGACAACTCGACGGATATTCTCGAAGGACTGCCTGATTTGTGCTTCCAAGCCTTGTACTATTTGCCCTCGCTCATCCATCCCGGTCTGCCCGGCGATAAAGAGAAGATCCTGACTGTGTCGGACGCGGATTGCTTGCGAAAACTTGTAGGGAGTGGAGTCCCAAACGTTAGTGGGTTTCAGTCGTTCAATTTGCATTTACATCCTCGCTTTTTGATCTGCAGATGAGCGTAAAAGTCGCTTTGAGTACGCGGCGCGCGAACCTGACGTTGCATGACGAACGACTTCTAGGAGTGTTTGTACATCTTCAGTTGTGTTGTCGTAGTGAATAGATACCCTGATGCCCCCAATGCCAGAGGTATAGCGTAAGGATACTTGTACTTTTGCTTTCAGCAATTCGGTCCATAGCTTCCCTTCTGCGTCAGTCCCCTCCTTCAAACCAAAGCAAACGATTCCAGACCCACAACCCTCTTGCACCGACACATCGTCGAGTGCTCGCACGTCGGCGCCAGATTCAATGAGCTCCCTGATGAGCAAGCTCCTCATTCTGGAAATGCGCCTACTCGTATCCAGGATTCCAAACTCGCAAGTCTCCCGAATTGCCTGTTCAAGAGCTACAGCACCGAGGCCGTTGGGCATTCCGCCTGACGAGAGCCTCCTCGCGTCCTGCAGCTCCGGCAGGGGATCGAACGGCGTGCGCTCCGGCGATTGCAGATAGGCCTGCCAACCCAACTCGGGTTCCGTTATCGCCAAGTACCCGAATGTCGGAGGTGATAGTCGACTCAGTAGGTCGGGACTAATGTAAAGGAAACCCAGACCGAAAGGACTTCGTAACCACTTACTCCCGCCGGCACAATACGCGTCGACAGGAGTCTCCTTCAGATCAACGCGCATGGCACCTGCCTCCTGGATGCCGTCTATAACCAGCACTGCATCCAGGTCTTCCGCTAAATGACCGAAAGCCCGCAGGTCGCAACGAAACCCAGTGACTTCTTGAACTGAACTAAGGATGAGTACTCGGGTGCGATTGTCCGCCACACGGGCAAAATCTTGGGGTAGAACTCGCCCGCCCTCTGTTTTAACCGGTCTTATTTCAACGCGCAGTCGTCTGCTCACGGAACGCCAGGAAACAGTAGCTGATAAGAATTCGAGATCATCAACCAAGACGTTGTCCCCCTCTGCCAGCGGCAGCGAACTGGCAACCAAACCGAGACCTCGGCTCGTGTTCTCGACGAGCAGCACACACGAAGGATCCACGTTGACCAAAGCTGCAGCCTGACGCCTCGCCCGTTCGACAGCCTCGAACAAGTCGAGGCTACGTTGCGTGCCCGTAAGATCCGGGCTCGCTAGGCTTTCCATTAGTCGCGACACTGCAGCGATCGTGGCAGTGGACGGTAGTCCCATAGCTGCATGGTCAAGATAGACGGGATGGATGCTCTGGCGCATCGCGGTTTAAGGACCTTTCACCGCCGAACCATGAGGTTTGGTATTTGTTTCATGTTTTCGATCAGTACCTCAATGTCCTCCGGAGTGTTGTAGTAGTGAAATGCAATTCGGATATTCCCGTCACGACTGGTCACGCAGATGTTGCGCCGAGCTAATTCTGCAACGGCGGCATCCATGTCGTGGCTACGGATTGCCACCAGTGGTCCACGTTTCCGTGGATCTATCGGTGTCGCGGGCACGAATCCTTCTTCCTGTAGTCTGTCCATCAATAGTGCAGTGAGTTGATCAATCCAGGACGCGATTGTATTAAGGCCTACTGACTTTATCTGCTCAATTCCAGCAAGGCTGTCGTATATCGCGGGAATCGCTGGCGTGCCATTTTGAAATCGCGTGGCATCGAGCGCCTCGATATGCCGGTCAATCTGGAAGTCTTCAGGATTCTTCTGCCCGAACCAGCCAGTGAGGGTGGGATGGAGCTCGGGAAGCAGTTCTTCACGAACATAAAGCAGGGCGACCCCCGGTGAACCCAGCATGAACTTGACCGTGCCAGTGGCAAGAATGTCGATTCCGGTTTGTCGAACATTCACAGGACGACTACCGGAGCTCTGGTAGTCGTCTACCACCAACCATGCGCCAGCGTTGTGCGCCTTGCGAGCAATGGCAGCCAATTCGAGGCGGTGACCGTTCTTGTAACATACGTGAGCAACCGATACCAGGCGGACACGTTCGTCCAAAACAGCGTCGAATGCGTCCGGAGGGATTTCGCCATTCCCGTCGGGATGAACACGCCGAATCTGGGCGTCTCGCCTTGCCTGTGCGTGCCAGAGGTATGTAACCGATGGAAAACTGAAATCGTCGAAAACCACTGCCGGTCGCTCGTGCCAGTCTAAGCAGGACGCGATCGAATATAGGGCCACTGACACCGACGGACACACTGCAACCTCATGTAGTTTGGCTCCAATCATTTCCGCAAACGAAGCGCGAAGTCTCTCCTGTTTTCCGACCCACGCGTGCCATGGTGCGCCACCTGTTTTCCAGCTCTGGAGGTACTCCTCGTGGGCAAGGATCACGGCTTGACTAAGCGCCCCTTTCGAGTTGTTTGCTAAATGAATCTTGTTCTCAAAAATTGGGAACTGCTTACGGAAAGCGAAAACCTCCGCGGGTGTGTTCACAGAAGTAGTAGAAGAACTTGCAGTGGGTTTCATGGCTGCTCCTTAGCTATTTCGATGACCATGGTTGACACCGTACAACCACCGTTTCAGAAACCGATCGGCGTCGTCGCTACTAATAAGAAGATGCACCTGCTGAAATGGAACAACGCAAATCCAATCCCAATCCCAGGGGCACGACAC
>Ga0209526_10003270_pt1 | contig 11048 bp, 5 predicted proteins | sample JacPinW_OM2H0_M1_FD_188566 | JGI IMG/M metagenome (GOLD analysis project Ga0209526, IMG submission 188566) | Forest soil microbial communities from Algoma, Ontario, Canada - Jack Pine, Ontario site 1_JW_OM2H0_M1 (SPAdes) (version 2) | ecosystem: Environmental > Terrestrial > Soil > Boreal...
GCGAGATCGTCTGACCAGGCGGCGACATACCAGGCGTTGCGCAGATACGTGCCGCTGATCATCTTTTTCTTACTGTCGAGAAGCGCCGGATCGGGCTCTGCTGCGCGTGCCATCGTATGTCTCCGTTGCGGGATTATCTTTCGCGAAATCCTTGCCGGTCAAGGCACGGCTGAAGGTCCTACCGAACAGCAACGCGCGCGACAAGTTCGCTCCGGAGTTCATCCAGCGCACCGGCGAACGGATTAAACGTAAAGTGCACGACGTGGCGCCCGGCGGGAACGACGACGCCGCGGAAAATGACATTGGCGGCGAGGATCTCGGTCTTGGCGCCATCGACGGCCGCCCGCCACCACGGATCCCAGACATCGTTGAGCAGGAGAATTCCACCGCCGGGAGCATTCACCTCCACGAGAACTTCGGTGTTGGCGTATTTCAACAACCGGGCACTGCCGGGCGGCGCAGTACCGCCCCCGCCAAATCCCGCCGGGGCATGCTCCAGCAGCACCGTCCGGCGCGGATCAATATCGGGCCAGCCGCTACGCAAGACCTCGGCAAAATCGGCAAGCTGCCACTGCGTGATCAACATCACGCGCGGCAGCGCGCGCGGATTCTCATAGATGTACGCATCCTTGGTATGCGCAAGGAATTTCAGGTCGCCCGCCTTGAGAGAAGAATCGATTTGGTCGACCGGCACGCCGGTGGCGATGAACCGCACCCCCAGAAGATCTGCAAAAGCCGAATGATACGACGGATAAAGCGGTGAAAAGGCGCGCTGAGACGCGAGCGCAACGGTGTCGCCTACATGCGTCGCCTCGTAGAACGACCGCAGGCGCAGGGGATTGTGGCCGAACACATGATCGAAACCCTGGGCAAGCGAGAGGTTTGGCCAGTGATAGTCAATCCCGATCAACTCGACGCGGTCGCGCCGGTCCGGCGCCGCGGTGGCGGCGAGCTTCGCCTTGAGCAAGCGTACGGTCTCATTGCTGGTGTCTTGAAGGAGCGCTTCGAAGCGCTCCGGCGCTAATGCGGTCGAGACGTGGGGCGCGTTGTTCCAAGCGAGGTCGGCCGCCATGAACGCCGCGAGCAGCGCCGCCGCAGCCGCAGGGCTTTGCCGTTTAAGCCGGCGGCAGAGCCACAGCACAGCTACCGCAGCGCTCGTGAATATGATCGCGGTGACTACGGGGACCAATGCCCAGCTGATGCCGACGACTGAATGCGCCAGGAAAAGCGCGGCTGCAATGAGTGCGACGGGACATGCGGCCTCAAGCATGCGCTGATAATAGGTTGCGGGCGGCACACGATCGGTGAACCAGCGGTGGACGAGATACCCCGCAATAATGGCGATGAGCCCCGCCAGCACGAAACTCGCGTCGGCCGGACGCCGGAAGAGCTTCACGCCCGGCATCGCCTCATACATCAACCGGAATGCCGGCGTGTAGCCTCCCAGCGCGTAGAGCAGAACGAAAAAGGTCGCGATGCTGAAGAAGCGAATCTCACGCGTCCAGGCGAGGGCGCGGATCAGACCAAATGACAGCACCACCGCAATGGTGAGTGCTCCTGCGTAGAGGAGCCCCATGTTCTGGGAGAGATAAAGTCCCGGCGACCCCCACGCGGCATCCCAGATGAGGCTCTGGGGTGCCCAGTAATTCTGGTTCGACCGCATGGCCCCGTAGAGGTCGGCAAAGACGAATTGGAGGAGATGCACGGGGTGCAGCGAGCCGGGTGCTGCCGCTGCATAGGCGATTTCCGGCCGGTTCGAGCGCGCGGTGAATAAAACCGTGGCAATGACGGGATATGCCGCGATTATCACAGCGATCACGCCAGCCGCCGTCAACGGGGCGATGCTGGCGCGAATGCGGTCGAGGGGACGCCTGCCCATCCAGTGCATCAAGACGTAGCCGGCAAGCACGTAGAGCGAGAGCAACGCCACTTGATCCCGCCGCAACGCCAGTAGCCCGGCCGAGACACCGGCGGCCAAGGCGGCTCCCCATGACCCACGTTCCAGCGCTCGCCCAAGCAGCCATAATGTCAGCGGCAGATAGGAAAGGCTAATGACCTCGGTCGTATGTTGAATGCGCGCGCTCGCCGAGCCGCCGAGGGTAAAGGCGATTGCGGCAACCAGTGCGCCGCCCGCGTCCCAGCCACGGTCATGAAAGAACAGCAGAATGCCGACCCCGCCGAGAAACAAATAAACGAATGTCACCGCGTCGAAGGAGCGCAGCCCAATATCGGAGTTTGCAAAGGCGAGCAGAACATGCAGCGGTGAAAACAAAAGCGACTGCGGGTCGCAAATCAGCGGCCAACCGGCAAATACGTTGGACGTCCACCACGGCCATTCGCCGTGCACAATGGATGTCGCGAGAAACTGCACTGCCGGGAAGAATTGCGACTTTGCGTCCCACGGAATGGTCACGGCGCCGGAGAGCCAGGGGAGCGCCGGCAGCCAGAACGCAGCCGCGAAGATCAAAACGGTAAGCGGCAGTGGAACGCGCGCACGCGTCTTCTCGATGGATCGTGACACGCTGGCGCCCTATCATGGCGTGCTGTAACGGAGTAGAGCGCGAATGAGCACACCCACGCTGCCGCGGGAACGCTGCGAATTTTCCGCAATCGTCGACCGGCCACCGCTCAAGCTGCCGGACGGCGCACGCGTCGTCTTCTGGTCCATCGTCAACTACGAGGTCTGGGACATCGGACGGCCGATGGCGCGACAGGTGTTGCCCGCGCCAACGGGCGTGCCCTTGCTCCCCGACGTGCCGAACTGGAGCTGGCACGAATATGGCATGCGGGTGGGCGCCTGGCGGTTTTTCGAGCTCTACGAGCGGCTCGGCATTACGCCGACTTTGGCCATCAACGCGCGCACCTGCGAGGATTATGTGCGCGTCGCCGAACAAGCAAAACGGCTCAATTGGGAGTTCATGGGCCACGCCTACGACCAGATGCCCATCCACAAGGTCGAGAATCAGGCCGACATGATCTCGCGTTGCATGAACATCATCGAGCGTTTCAGCGGCAGGCGTCCGCTGGGCTGGCTTGGACCAGGCCTGACGCAGACCCTGGAAACTCCGGAGCTCCTTGTGGAAGCGGGCGTGCAATACATCGGCGACTGGGTCTATGACGATGAGCCAACCGTCATCACCACCGCCAAGGGACCGCTGGTCACGCTGCCCTATACGGTCGAGATCAACGACATCACCATGATGATCGTGCAGCACCACGAGAGCGAGTACCTCTTGCGGCGAGCGATCGATCAGTTCGAGCGGCTCCATGCCGAGGGAAAGAACCGGGCCAAGATCATGGCGCTTGCGATTCACCCCTACATCAGCGGCCAGCCCCATCGCATCAAATATCTTGAAGCGATCTATGATCACGCCCGGCGCTTCGACGGCGTTCTGTACTGGACCGGCGCGCAGATCCTCGATTGGTACAACTCCATAAGGCAAGGCACTAAGCCGGGAGTAGCCGCGTAGCACGATCTCCCGGATTCGGAAGCTTCGGTGGAGAAATGAGCAAAGGCGTCAAAATCTTGGCGATGGCGGGCCGTGGGGTGTGTTGCGCTGCACCGCAGGCACTGAGATAAACTCCTCATAAATCTCGACAATGGTCCAGTGCTGGGTTTAAAACCTGATCCCAGGCAAGGCCTTGGAGGGGAATCCATCTTTCGGCCGGTTTCGCGCGCTTTCAAAGCAGGGCGAGCGCGAACCTGTCTTTTTATTAAGTGGTGGCGTGAGCAGCCGGACTGGTAACATGTGCCTTCGCCGGTGGGCGGCTGGGGAAGCATGCGTTGGCTCGGCGCTCCCGCGTCTGTTCCCGGGTGTCGGTAGCGTCGGAAGTCGGTCCCATGTTCGACGAGTTGCGGACGCGTGCACTGGTCTTCATGGGCAAGGGTTTGCGTCCTCCGCTGGTCGTCTTTTCGGGATTATCGCTGATGCCACTGCTCTCCGGATGCATTTTCTCTTCCGACCGGCCGGATCTCTCCCTCGATTTGCCCGATGCCTATCTTGCGGCGCGTGGCAACGTTCACGCAGCATTGCCCGCACTCGACTGGTGGCGCACATTCCGCTCGGACGAGCTCACGCGCTTTATTGAGGAAGCGCAGACCGCCAATCTCGACATCGCGGCCGCGATCGGCCGCATCATGCAGGCCGATGCGCAAAGCAAGATTACGGGCGCGCCGCTTCTCCCTGCCCTGACTTTTGCCGGCAGCGGAGCGCGCATCCGGCCGGCGGGAGGGCCTGAGCGGGGCGACTACAGGGCAATTCTCAACGCGTCCTACCAGCTCGATTTCTGGGGCCAGAACGCGGCCAATTCACGCGCGGCGGAAGAGAGCGCCGTTGTCACGCGCTTCAACAAGGAGGTGGTCGTTCTCTCCACCATCGTGAGTGTCGGCACCGCTTACCTCAACATTCTCGCCGCGCAGGATCGGCTGAGAATTGCGCGCGAGAATCTGGCCGCTGCAACGCGCATCCTGACCTTGGTGCAACAGCGCGCGGAGCAAGGAACCGCATCGGCGCTCGACGTCGCCCAGCAGCAGAGCCTCGTGGACACGATCCGCGCGGGGATTCCCCTGTTTGACGAAACCCTGCGCCAGAACATCGCCGTCCTCGCTGCCCTCATGGGCCGCCCGCCGGAGAAGCTCGTCGTCAAGGGAGGGAGCCTCTATCGATTGGCGATACCGCAAGTCACGCCGGGACTGCCTTCCCAGCTCTTGTTTCAGCGCCCGGACATCCGCGCAGCAGAGGCGAGCCTCAAGTCGGCCGATGCCAGCGTCGAGGCGGCGCGAGCCGCGTTTTATCCCAACATTACGCTCACCGGCCAAGGTGGTTATGAAAGCACGGCGTTGCGATTGTTATTCACGCCGCAAAATGCCTTGTACAATCTTGCGCTCAATATCACCCAGCCCATATTCGACGGCTACGTGCTGGAGGGAAAACTGGAGTTTGCGAAGGGTCAGCAGTTCGAGCTGTTGAAGACCTATTGCCAGACGGTTCTCACTGGGTTCCGCGATGTCGAGATCGCGCTCATCGCGGTTGCCGATGGGGCCGAACGGGAGCGCCTGCAGAATGCCGTGGTGACGAGCTCGCGGCGCGCGTTCCAACTCGCCGAGACCCGGCTGCGCGAGGGAGTGGCTGATCTGATCGTGGTGCTGCAGACCCAGCAGACTTTGTTCACGGCCGAGGACGCCTTGGTCCTTGACCGGCAGGCACGGCTGCAAGCCGCATTGAGCCTGTTCCAGGCGCTCGGCGGGGGCTGGTTGCCCCCCGGAGTGGGGGCTGGTCCGATCCTGCTGCAATGACGCTCAAGCGCAGAATCATGTCTTTCCTGATCGCGACCCTCGTCATCGCGGGCGTGGTCGCGGTCTACTACATGCCGCAGGCGCAGCAGCCAAAGCAGTCGCAACCCGGTTCAAAGAGGAGCGCGGCGGGCAGCGGCGGCGCGGCCACTGACGCCGTTCCCGTGCTGGTGGTGGCAGCAAAATCCGCCGACGTGCCGGTCTACCTCGACGGCGTCGGAACGGCGAAAGCACTCAACACCGTGACCGTGCGCCCTCAGGTCGACGGCAAGATCATCAATATCTCCTTCGTTGAAGGCCAGGATGTTGCGAAGGGTTTCATCCTCGCCAAGATCGATCCCGTCACCTACCAGGCCGCCTATGACCAGACGGTCGCAAAGAAGGCGCAAGACGAGGCGCAGCTCGCCAATGCCAAGATCGACCTCGACCGCTACACGCGCCTCGCGGCCACGAACGCCGTCAACAAGCAGCAGCTCGACACCCAGCGCGCGCTCGTTGCCCAGCTGGAGGCGCAGGTCAAGCTCGATCAGGCCGCAATCGACAATGCGCGCGCCATTCTGTCCTACACCGATGTGATCGCCCCGATCGCCGGGCGAACCGGCATCCGGCAGATCGACGAAGGCAACATCGTCCACGCCTCCGATGCAACCGGGATCGTGATCCTCACTCAGCTGCGGCCGATCTCAGTCTTCTTCAACTTGCCGCAGCAGAACCTGCCCGAGCTCAACAGGGTCTTCGCTGAAACTCCTTTGACGGTCGATGCCTTCGCAGCCGACGGCAAGACCGTGCTCGATCGGGGCAAGGTGATCGTGATCGATAACCAGGTGGATCAGACCACCGGCACCGTGCGGCTCAAGGGCGAATTTCCCAATCCCAACCTCCAGCTTTGGCCCGGTCAATTCGTCAATGTGCGGGTGCTGATGGACACGCTGCGCAACGCGATCGTGGTGCCGACGGCTGCGATCCAGCGCGGTCCTAACGGGACTTTCGTCTACGTGCTGCGCGACAACAATACCGTGACCGTGCGCCCAGTGACGCTTGCGCAGCAGAATGATGTCCAATCCGTCGTGGCTTCAGGATTGCAAGCGGGCGACAAGGTTGTCACGACCGGATTTGCCCGCCTGACGGAGGGAACACAGGTGGTCGCATCGAGCGCGGATGATGCGGGGCAAACCACCCCATCAGCTCCGCCGCGCGCCGATACGCTACGCGCTCCGCGTGGCAGTGGGAGCGGCAAGCGCAGTGCGACGGTGGGCGGGCCGCCTGCCAAATAATCCATGAGCGTTTCATCGCCCTTCATCCAACGCCCGATCGCAACTTCGCTGCTCGGGGTGGCGGTCATGCTCGGGGGCGTGCTGGGCTATGTCTGGCTGCCGGTCGCGTCGCTGCCGCAGGTCGATTTCCCCACCATCCAGGTCACCACCCAGCTTCCCGGCGCAAGCCCCGATGTCATGGCATCGCTGGTAACGGCGCCGCTGGAGCGCAATTTCGGCCAAATTCCTTCGCTGACGCTCATGACTTCGTCAAGCTCGTTCGGCATCAGCCAGGTTACCCTGCAATTCGATCTCAATCGCGACATCGACGCTGCGGCGCAGGACGTGCAGGCCGCGATCAATGCTTCGGGAGCGACGCTGCCGAGGAACCTCCCCTACCCGCCTGTCTACTCCAAGGTGAACCCCGCCGACGCGCCTATGGTGACCTTGGCCATCACCTCCCCCACGATCGCCATCCGCGCGCTCAGCGATATCGCCGACACCCTTCTCGCCCAACGCCTGAGCGAGCTCACCGGCGTCGGTCGCGTCACTGTCGAGGGCAATATCCGGCCCGCCATTCGCATCCAGGCGGACCTGTCGCGGCTTGCGAATTATGGCATTGCGCTCGAGGACATCCGCAACGTCGTGATCGCGGCGAATGTTGCGGGCCCCAAAGGCGCGCTCGACGGCGCGCATCAATCCTACACGATCTCGGCCAACGACCAGATCACCGCGGCCGGCGCCTATCGCAACATTGTCATAACCTACCGCAACGGTGCCCCCGTTCTGCTGCGGGACGTGGCAGACATCATCGATGATCTCGAGAACAGCAAGGTCGCCGGCTTCTACCAGGGGCAGCCCGCGATCGTCGTCGACATTCAGCGCCAGCCCGGCGCCAACGTGATCGAGACCGTCCAACGCATCAAGGACGAGTTGCCGAAGCTGCAGCGCTCGATGCCGGTCGGCGCCACGCTGACCATCGTGCGCGACGCCACGGAGAGTATCCGCGCATCGGTACGCGACGTACAGTTCACGCTCGTGCTGAGCGTGGCGCTCGTGATCACAGTGGTGCTGATCTTTTTGCGTACCATGCGCGCCACCATCATTGCCGGAGTCGCGCTGCCACTATCGCTCATCGCAACCTTCGGCGTCATGTGGTTCTGCGGCTTCTCGCTCGACAACCTGTCGCTCATGGCATTGACCATCGGCACCGGCTTCGTGGTCGACGATGCCATCGTCATGATCGAGAACATCGTGCGTCACATGGAGGACGGCGAGGAGCCGTTCGAGGCCGCGATGCGAGGTGCGAGCGAGATCGGCTTCACGGTGATCTCGCTAACCTTGTCGCTGATCGCGGTGTTCATCCCGCTGTTGTTCATGACCGGCCTGGTGGGGCGCATGTTCCGCGAATTCGCGCTCACGCTCACCATTGCGGTTGTCACTTCAGCGATTGTATCGCTGACGTTGACCCCGATGATGTGCAGCCGACTGCTGCGGCACCAGTCGCACGAATCGGCGCGGGGCGGCATCACCCATGGTTTTCACCGCGCCATCGACTGGTCGGTCGACGTCTACCGGCGCACCCTCGAATGGGTGCTGCGGCACGAAACATTTACACTGATGATCACCGGCGCGACGCTGATCGCGACGATCTGGCTCTACATCATCATTCCGAAGGGATTTTTGCCGCTGCAGGACACCGGCGAGATATTTGCGGTGATGGAAGGCGGGCAGGAGGTCTCGTTTACCGAGATGAAGCGGCTGCAGGCCGTGGTCGAAGGCGCCATCCGCACCGACCCCGACGTGACCGGTGTCGTGTCGGTCATCGGAGTAACGCCAATCAACGCCACCCCCAACGCGGGCCGCCTCGCCATCACGCTACGCTCGCGCGATGAGCGCAAGACGCCGGTGACCGAGGTCATCGGCCGGCTGCAGAAAGCGGTGGCAGCGGTGCCGGGCGTCATTGTTTATTTCCAGCCGGTGCAGGACATCCAGATCTCCACGCGCGTGAGCCGCGCGCAGTTTCAGTACACGCTCACGGGCACGGACGTGAACGAAGTCGGCAGTTGGGCGACAAAGCTGGCGCAGCGCATGCAATCCTCGCCAGTCCTGCAAGATGTCGCCTCGGAGGCGCAGGATAACGGCTTTCGCTTGCAGGTCGATGTCGACCGTGAAACGGCGGGGCGGCTTGGCATCTCCATGCAGACCGTTATCGATACGCTGAGCGACGCGTTCGGACAGCGGCAGATTTCGACCATTTACGGGCAGTCCAATCAGTATCGCGTGATCCTCGAAGCTATGCCGGAATACAGGAACGATCCGACCGCGCTGTCGAAGCTTTACGTTCCCGCATCCGGCATTCAGGCGGTTGCCCAATCGACCTCGCTGACCGCGAATGCGCCAACCATCATTCCCGGCGTATCGGGCAGCCCGATGGTGCCGCTGAGCACGTTTGCTCAATTCAAGTACACGACCGCTCCCCTGGTCGTCGCCCATGAAGAGCAATTCCCGGCTGTCACCATCAGCTTCAATCTCGCTCCCAATGCCGCGCTCAGCGACGCGGTCAATGCGATATCCCAGGCCGAACGCGACATCGGCATGCCAACCTCGGTGATCGGCAGCTATTCCGGCGATGCGGCGGAATTCTCGAAATCGCTCGCGGGCGAGCCCTGGCTGATCCTAGCTGCGGCGATCACGATCTATATCGTGCTCGGCGTGCTCTACGAAAGCTTCATCCACCCCCTGACCATTCTCTCGACCTTGCCGTCGGCGGGCGTCGGCGCATTGCTCGCGCTCATGCTCTGCAAGCTCGATCTCTCGGTCGTGGCACTCATCGGCATCGTGCTGCTGATGGGAATCGTCAAGAAGAATGCGATCATGATGATCGATTTTGCGCTCGATGCCGAGCGCAAGCAGGGCCTTACCCCGCGCGAGGCGATTGTGCAGGCCTCGCTGCTGCGCTTCCGCCCCATCATGATGACGACGCTCGCCGCCCTGTTCGGCGCAATTCCGCTTGCCTTCGAGCGAGGCACAGGCTCGGAGCTGCGCAATCCGCTTGGGATCACGATCGTTGGCGGATTGCTGCTGAGCCAGCTGCTCACACTTTACACGACGCCCGTCATCTATCTCGCCATGGAGCGCCTCAAGGCGCGCTTTAGCCCGCCGCGGCCGCTGCAGACCGAGCTTGACCTGCCGGAAATTCCCGAACCGTCACAGACGGCCGCTGAGTAAGCGCCATGAACTTCGCCGGATTTTCCGAACCTTTCATCCTCCGGCCGGTCGGCACGACGCTGCTCGCCATCGGACTGTTGCTGGTGGGAGTGGTGGCGTATCGGTTTCTGCCGGTCGCAAGCATGCCAACGGTGGATTTCCCGACCATCAACGTGACCGCCAATCGCCCCGGCGCCGATCCCGAGACCATGGCGGCGACCGTTGCGGCGCCGCTGGAGCGCCGGCTGGGCGAAATCGCCGGAGTGACGGAGCTCACCTCGCGCAGCTCGCTTGGCTCGACGCGCATCACCGTCCAGTTCGATCTCTCGCGCAAGATCGACGGCGCGGCGCGTGACGTGCAAGCCGCTATCAATGCGGCATTGACCGATCTGCCGGGCGACCTGCAGGCGACGCCGACGTTCCGCAAGTCCAATCCGGCGGCCACGCCGATCATGATTCTCGCACTCACGTCGAAAACTCTTCCACCCAGCACGCTTTACGATGCGGCCGATACCGTGATTGCGCAACGCCTTGCGCAGGTCGACGGCGTTGCCGAGGTAAACGTGAGCGGCGCCGAGCAACCCGCGCTTCGCATTCAAGTCGACCCCATCGCGCTCGCTTCGATGGGATTGGCGATGGAGGACGTGCGCACCGCAATCGCAAACACCAACGCGGTTGGACCGGTCGGCGTGTTCGACGGCAACGAACGCGCCATCACCATCGGCAGCAACAACCAGCTGCAGAAGGTGCCGGAGTACGAGTCCATCATCGTTCGCAGCGCCAATGGCAACGTGGTGCGCCTCTCGGCGGTCGCCTCGGTCCAGAATGGCGTGCGCAACAGCCGCGCCGCCGCCTGGTTCAACAGCCAGCCCTCGGTTCTCCTGGTGATCAATAAGCAATCCACCGCCAACGTGATCGAGACGGTCGATCGGATCTACGCGCTCCTTCCGGAGCTCAAGCGCTGGATCTCTCCTGCCGTCGACATCTCCGTTTTATCGGATCGCACCCAGACCATTCGCGCCAGCGTGCGCGACATGCAGCTCACCCTGATGGCGACCGTCATTCTGGTGATGCTGGTGGTGTTCGTGTTCCTGCGCCGCGTGGCGGCGACGGTTGCAGCGGGAATCACCGTGCCGCTGGCGCTCGCGGGCACCTGCGCGGCGATGTGGGTTGCCGGTTTCTCCATCGATAACCTCTCGCTGATGGCGCTCGCGGTCTGCGTGGGCTTCGTGGTCGACGACGCCATCGTCATGATCGAGAATTGCTTCCGCAACCTGGAAAAAGGCATGTCG
>Ga0209526_10003271_pt1 | contig 11046 bp, 12 predicted proteins | sample JacPinW_OM2H0_M1_FD_188566 | JGI IMG/M metagenome (GOLD analysis project Ga0209526, IMG submission 188566) | Forest soil microbial communities from Algoma, Ontario, Canada - Jack Pine, Ontario site 1_JW_OM2H0_M1 (SPAdes) (version 2) | ecosystem: Environmental > Terrestrial > Soil > Boreal...
GATGGAGGTGATGAACAAGGGCCGCCTGATCCAAGCTGGCACCCCGGCATCGATTCTCCTGGCACCGGCGGATGATTTCGTGCGCGATTTTTTGGGCGGCGAAGCCTTGCAGTTACGGCTTCTCGACCTCGTGCCGGTCCGCAAGTTGATGAAACCCGGCAAGACGGGCGCCACCGGGACGATTGCCGCGGAGGCCAGCCTCAAAACTGCCTTGAACTTGATGCTGGCGTCCCGCCGTTCCTCTCTTTGCGTCGAGGACGAGCGCGGGGTGAGGCTCGGCGAAATCCACCTAAGCGACATTATCGCGAGGCGCGATGCGAGCTAATCGCGGATGGTCACTCACCTTGATCCGCTGGGGGCGCCGGCCGGGGCTGTGGATTACGCTTTTGTTGGTCTCCGCCATCTTCCTGATGCCAGCCGCCGGGCCGCTCATGCGCGCGATTTTCCCGGGCGATCCGCGTCCGGTCTACACACGCGCGAGCTTTTTCGAACTCACGTTGGCCCACGCGGAGCTTGTCACGCTCTCGAGCCTCGCGGCCGCCGCGATCGGGACCGGCCTAGGGATTTTCGTCACCCGCGAAAGCGGACGCGAATTTGCCGCGATGGTCAGCGCGATAGCCGCCATCGGGCAGACGTTTCCGCCGGTCGCGGTGCTCGCGCTCACCATCCCAGTGCTGGGCTATGGCGCGGCCCCAGCCGTCGCGGCCCTTTGCCTCTATGCTATTTTTCCGGTCATCGAGGCGACGGTGACGGGCCTTTACGCCATACCCGCCGCCGTCCGCGACGCGGCGATGGGAATGGGCTTCGCGCCACGGGATGTCTTATGGCGAATCGAGATGCCGCTCGCGTTTCCTTTCATTCTCGCCGGTCTTCGCAATGCGGTCATCATCAATATCGGAACGGCGGCGATCGGATCGGCCGCTGGCGCTTTATCGCTGGGTTCGCCCATCATCGAGGGACTTTCCGCGTCGAACCCGGCCTATGTCTTGGAAGGCGCCGCCATCGTCGCGTTGCTCGCCACGACGGTGGATCGCTGTTTCGCCTGGCTCGAGGAACGCGCGCGCCCCGGCGAAATGCTCCCGAAGTAAATCAGGCCCGTTTCCCGCCATCGGCAAAGACTGGAGACGGTCACCGGCGTTTTGATTCCAGAGCATTCGGCATCCCAACCCCCATCCAGAGTGTGAGGGTATATTGAAAACCGATATCTTCGCAGTATCGATAGTTAATCGTTGCAGCGAATTTAAATTTACGCATACTGATCATCATTCTGGAGGTGTGACATATTTATGTAGGGAAAAATCCATTGTTTTGAGGGAGAAGAATCATGCCGGTATTGAAAGTTGGATCGTCCGGCCCCGAGGTCGAGGCACTGCAACAGAAGCTTAAGGACGAAGGGTTCGATCCGGGGTTGGTCGACGGCGACTTTGGCCTCGGCACCGAGGCGGCGGTCATCGCCTTTCAGAAGAGCGAAGGCCTCACGCCCGACGGCATCGCTGGGCCGCACACGCGAGCCGCTTTCAAGCCAATCGGGGCGCCCGCGCCGAAAGCACCGCCGGCCCCGATTGTCACTGGCGCCGTCGATATCACCGGCGCCGTCACCGTAGCGAAGGTGTCAAAAATGTGCCCGGGAGCGCCGCTGGGCAACATCAAGGCGAACCTTCCTCCTATTCTTGAGGCACTAAGGGCGCTCGGCCTTGGCGACAAACCGATGGTGCTGATCGCGATCGCGACCATCCGCGCCGAGACAGCGGGCTTTGAGCCGATCAGCGAATTCAAGTCTCGCTTTAATACATCGCCGCAGGGTCATCCATTCGACCTTTACGACTCCCGCAAGGATCTCGGCAATCGCGGCGCTCCGGACGGAGCGAATTTCAAGGGCCGTGGCTTTGTCCAACTGACCGGCCGGTTCAACTACGAGAAACTGGACGGGGAACTCGGCCTTAGCGGCCGTCTCGTTACCAATCCCGAGTTGGCCAATGACCCGACGATCGCCGCGGAGATTTTGGCGAGGTTCCTCAAGGATGTGGAAGCGCCCATCCGCACCGCGATACAGGGGGGCAAACTCAAAAAAGCACGCAGGCTGGTGAACGGCGGAACCCATGGCTTCCAGGAGTTCGAAGAAGCCTTCGATACCGGCAACAGGATTATAAATTGAGCATCCGAGAGCACGCCCTATATGATCGCGGGCGGCGAAGGACAAAAGACATTCTGGGCAATCTTCGGGCAGCACTGGCGAGACCCTGCCCACGCCCGTGTAGCGCCAGTCTTGTCGCCGCCGTGGCGATCCTGATAGTTCCCTCGCTGGGTCAGGCCGCCTCGTCCCAATGCACGGACGCCGAGTCGGTTCTTTTTACCTGCCGGAGCGGCAAGAACGTGGTCTCGGTGTGCGCATCGCAGCTGTCGGCCGATGCGGGATTGGTGCAATACCTGTTCGGCCCGGAAGGCGCGCCCAAAATCCGCTTCCCGCCCACGGCGCGGGACTGGCGCACATGGGCGCGGGCCGGCATGCTAACCTACTCCGGTGGCGGCGGGGCCTATGTGGCGTTCACAAATGCACCTTACCGCTATGTCGTGTACACAGCCATCGGCCGGGGCTGGGGCAAGAAATCAGGCGTGGCTGTCGAGAAGTACGGCAAGCTGGTCAGCCACCGTCCGTGCACCGAAGAACCGGTTTCGGAACTCGGCCCGGATTTGTTCCGTAACGGTGGATTTCCCAGCGACCCAGAGGGCTTCGATCTGCCGTAGAACGGCGTCTCATGGCCTGCTATGACGCGCCCGCCAGCGCTCATGAGAGCCGGAATTAGGGCCGCAATCCCGTCATCAGTTCGTGCACGCTGAAGAGATTTTCGTCGTCGGTCCAAACGCGGCCCGGCAGCCATCCCGCCGAGCAGGCGATATCTTGAAATTGGCCGATGGAATATTTGTAGGAGTTCTCGGTATGGATGGTTTCGCCGGCAGAAAATCGAAACCACAGGCCGCGGATTCTCACCGCTTGATTCCGAATACTGACAATGTGCATCTCGACGCGGCCCTCGCGGGGATCGTAAATCGCCTCGTGGCGGAAGCCATCGAGATCGAACGAGCCTTCGAGCTCGCGGTTGATCCGCGTCAAAAGATTGAGGTTGAAGGCCGCGGTGACGCCGGCCGCGTCATTGTAGGCGCGGACCAGCGTTCTTGCGTCCTTCTTCAAGTCCACGCCGACAATGAGCCAACCATCTGGCGCCAGCAAGCGCCGCATGGCGCGGAGCAACGTTCTGGCGGCAAATGGAGAGAAATTGCCGATCGTCGAGCCAGGAAAAAAACCCAATTTTCGCGCTTTGGCGAGATCCGGCGGCAAGGCGAGCAGCCGCGAGAAATCGCCCGCGATGGGGCGCACGGCGAGCGCCGGAAAGCGCTTGATCAGGCGCCGCTTCGCCTCCTCAAGGGCGCTCTCGGACACGTCGATAGGCACGTAGGCGCGCAGTCGCGGCAAGGAGCAGAGCAAAATCTCCGTCTTGCAGCTTGATCCAGAACCGAATTCGACGAGAACCGCGCCGTCATCCACGTGGCTCGCGATCTCCGCCGCATGTGCGTCGAGAATCGCGATCTCGGTTCTCGTCGGATAGTATTCGGGCAGGCAGGTGATCTCTTCAAAGAGTTCGCTGCCGCGCGCATCATAAAAGAATCGGCAAGGCAAACTTTTGCGCGGCTTTGACATGCCCTCGATCACACTCGCGGCGAACTCAGGGTCCGGGCCAGCAATGACATCGGACAGGCGCAGGGCTTTGTTGCTCGTCCACATCATTGGATCTCCGAGGCAAGGCGCAGCCCCACGAGCTGCCAGCGCTGGTGGGGATAGAAAAAATTGCGATAGGTCGCGCGCGCGTGCCCTTCCGGCGTAGCGCAGGAGCCGCCGCGCAAAACCTGCTGGCCGACCATGAACTTGCCATTGTATTCGCCAAGCGCTCCGGCCGGCGCCCGGTAGCCCGGATAAGGCAGATAAGCGCTCTGGGTCCATTCCCAAACGTCGCCGAACATTTGGCGCGGCCGCCCATCCGGGCGCGGAGCGGCCGGCAGCGGCCGAAGGGCGCCCGAGGCGAGCGTGTTTCCGGTCGCCTCAACGCCCTTTGCCGCAACCTCCCATTCGAATTCGGTTGGAAGCCGATGGCCCGCCCAGCGCGCGAAAGCGTCCGCCTCGTAATAGCTTACATGCGCGACCGGAGCCGCGTGATCGATCGGCCGCATGCCTTCGAGCGACATCGCGAACCATTGCCCATCGCGCGCCTCCCAATAGAGCGGAGCTTGCAAGCCATCGCGATTGACGATCTCCCAGCCGTCGGCAAGCCAGAGCGCGAAGGTTCGATAGCCGCCGTCCGCGATGAATGCGAGCCATTCCGCATTGGTGACGGGGCGGTCGGCTAACCGGAACGGATGGATCAATTGGCCGTGGCGCGGCGCCTCATTGTCCCACGCGAAGCCTTCGCCGCGGTGACCTATCTCACGGATCCCGCCGGAATATTCAATCCAGCGAAGAGGCTCCGGCTCACGCTGATCCGCGCGCGGGCGCGGCGCCAGGTAGGCCGGCCGCAGCGGATTTGCGGCGAAAAGCGCGAGAATGTCGGTCAGCATCAACTCCTGATGCTGCTGTTCGTGATTGATGCCGACCTCGATTACGCGCGCCACTCCGGAACCCGGGGCCACATCGCCCGATAAAAGCTTTTCGAGCTCGGCATCCACGTGGGCGCGGTAGGCGAAGATGCGATCGCTCGACGGTCGCGTGAGGAGTCCGCGCTTGCCGCGCGGCTGCCGCGGCCCATGAGATTCGTAATAGGAATTGAAGCAATAGGTGAACGTCTCGTCGAACGGCTGATAGCCGTTGAGATGGCTGGCGAGAACGAAGGTCTCGAAGAACCAATTCGTATGCGCAAGATGCCATTTGGTTGGACTGGCGTCGTCCATCGCCTGGACGGTCATATCCTCGGCGCTGAGCGGACGGGCGAGGTCCAGGGAAAGGCGCCTCGTGTCGAACAAGCGCCTGCTTAAAAAGCAGGGCTCGCGCGGCGCGGCCGGAAAGGCCGAAGACAATCGCGCCATATTTGCCTCCCCTCCGGCCGGGACTTCGACGGGCGCCTTGGTTTGGCGGGAGGTCCTCCTACCCCGGGGCGCGCCGTCAAGAATAATCATCTTTGCGTGAATTACCGATATCGGTTGGCTTTTGTGTCGATGCAGGAGGGTTATGGCTGTAATGCGGCAAAGAGCGGAAGAAAATTCCGGGAGAACGATTGGAGCGCAAGGCCATCTCGCGGTGAACGTGGGAGCACGTGAAATGTTCCGTCCGCGACTCGTCCCGTTCAGATCCCCGCATACCACTCGTAACCGCGATCTTCCCAAAACCCGCCTTTTCCGCGCCCGAACCTGTCGAGCCGGTCGGTCAACTCGATGCGCATCACATATTTTGCGTGTTTGTAGCCGAGCTGCCGTTCGACCCGTAGCCGCAGTGGGGCACCGTGGCCTATGGTGAGCGGGACGTCGTTCAGACTATGCGCAAGAATGGTTTGGGGATGGAAAGCGTCGATCAGATCGATGCTTTCGTAATACTGCCCTGTGCCGTCAAGCGTTTGTTCGTAAACATCGGCGCAGTGGAAGACGACGAACCGCGCGGCGGGGAGAAGCGCGGCCCGCGCGAGCACAATAGCCAGCGGAACGCCCTGCCATTTGCCAATGGCGCTCCACCCTTCGACGCAGTCGTGGCGGGTGATCTGGATCCGCTGCGGCAGGTTCCGCAAATCCGCGAGGGAAAATTCCAGAGGCTTCGCGACCAACCCATCGACGCGCAGCCGCCAATCGGCAAAATTGCCTTCCCGCAAGGCCGCATATTCCTCGCCCTCGGGCATCCTTGTGCCATTCACCTTGAAGACCGGCGACAAATCGCTGGCCGTGAATTCGCGGGCGAGCGCGTGGCGGCCGCCGAGCAGCCGCTGGACGCGATAGGTCAGCCACTCCGCCGAGGCAAGAAACTCCTGGAAATCCGGGGCCTCGGAGAGCCGGTCACAGCCACTGAGCAGCATGCCGCCGAGGCTTGCCGCCCCAAGAGCAAGAAACCGGCGCCGGGGGAGCCGAACGTTACGCATGATCGTCCTCGACAAAAATGGCAAATCTCCCGGTGATCATCGCGCGCAGCTCGTTCACCGGTCCGGCCAGAAGCACCATCGCGACATGCACGAAAACGAACAGCGTAATCAGGCTGGCCGCGATGAAATGGATCGTCCGCGCGGATTGGCGTCCGCCAAACAGGTCGACGAGCCAGGGCAGGATCGCATCCATCCCCGGCGACATGGCGAGGCCGGTCACGATCATCAGTGGCAACAGCACGAAGACCACGCCCAGATAGGTCAGTTTTTGGAGGGGATTGTAATGCCGCGCCGCCTCGCCGCGCGGAAATTTCAGCCGGAGATGATCGATGATATCCCGGAGAATGAACCGCGGCCGCAGCTGCCGTCTGCTAGGCAGCAGATCGCGCCAAAAGTGCCCGCTGGCGAGTCCGGCCGCGAAATAAACCAAGAGATTCGCGACGAACAGCCAAGCGAAAAAGAAGTGCCAGCGGCGCCCCAAGGCGAGGTCGCGCCAGCTAGGCAGCGTTATCCATCGCGGCACGCCGCGCTGCACGGCCTCGCCGCTGGCGTCGCGGGAGACGCCGAGGATCCCAGTCGTTGTGAATATCGATGAACCGATCCGGGTGAAACCCGCCGGCGGGCCATCACCGGAATCGTCCGCGCCGATCTCGAATGCCGGCCGGTCGGCGTCGGCCCCGGACTGTCCCCAATAAAGGGCCGGATGCGCGTTGAAAATCTGCAGACCGCTCATCAGCAGCACCGCCACGCACAAGAGATTGATCCAATGGGTCAACCGGGTCACGCGGGTGTGCCGGTCAACGAGCAGCCGCCGCGCGCGCGGCAACGGCCTGCTTGAGTCTGCTGCTCGAATTTCGCTCATCGCCTGTTTCCGGTTCTCGTCGCCCATCTAGCGTCCGCGAACCCGCTCCGGCGCGAGGCGCGGAGCGAACCCGCGGCCGCACGGTTTTATTTTTGTGTGCCGCCCATGGCGTCGTCGCCTTTCATGGCATCGCCCTTCATGGCGTCGCCCTTCATATGGTCCTGTGCCGGGGTTTCCGACTTCATCGTGTCCTCGGCGGACGCGGTGCCGGCGTACATTGAGCTTGCCACAACAAATGCCAAAGTGGCAAAGCTGGTGATGGCGTATTTCATCTTCATGATCATTACTCCTCTTCATGGTTGGCGCCGGGTTTGGCGCACTCTAGGTTCACCGCTCGCGACTGACCGCGGGGTCTTGGGGCTACGCGACTCACGGCCGAAAACCGGACCGCGGATCCCAAAGCTCGCAAGGAAGGTCCGGCCGCTTAGGTCGAACCCTCAGCTCCCTTCGGGCAGGAATTTCAGGGCAACGCCGTTCATGCAGTAGCGCAGGCCGGTCGGTGGCGGGCCGTCGTTAAAGACGTGGCCGAGATGGCCGCCGCAACGCCGGCAATGCACCTCGGTGCGCTGCATCCAGAAACTCCGGTCGGTTTTGGTGCCCACCGAGCCCTCGATCGGACTCCAAAAGCTAGGCCAGCCGGTGCCACTGTCGAACTTGGTTTCCGACTTGAAAAGCGGAAGCTCGCAGCCGGCGCAGGCGAACACCCCCTTGCGATGCTCGTCAAGCAACGGGCTGCTGAAGGCCGCCTCCGTGTCCTCATGCCGAAGCACTTGATATTGAGCGGGTGTGAGAAGGCGCCGCCATTCCTCGTCGGTCTTCGTCACCTCCAGCTTCTCCGCTTCGGCGAGGAGCCAAGTCGGGCAAACGAAACCGCCAACCGCCGCAAATGCCAACATCGACAATAAATCGCGCCGCAACATTTTCGAGACTCCTCTTTACTGTTGGCCGCCGCCCACGAGCACCGGCTGCTCGCGGTAAAACTCCGGGTAGAGCTTTTTCAAATTGCCGATTTTTGGCAGGTCGTAAGCCGCGATATAGAGACTGCCCGGATGAAGCGTGGCATAATCCTGATGGTAGGCCTCGGCGGGATAGAATGCCTTCAGCCGTTCCACCTTGGTTACGATCCGGCCCGCGAAGACATGCGCCTTGTCGAGTTCCGCGATATAGGCCTCGGCGGCGCGTTGTTGGGCGTCGCTCGTGGCGAAAATCTCGGAGCGGTACTGGTTGCCCGCGTCGGGCTCCTGCCGGTTCAACTGTGTCGGGTCGTGCGCCACCGAAAAATAGATCTGCAACAGGCGGCCGAAGGAGATCTGTTTCGGATCGAAGGTGATCTCGACGGATTCGGCGTGCCCCGTGCCGCCAGAGCTGACCTGCTCGTAGCTGGGGGCGGTCGGCGTGCCGCCCGCATATCCCGCAACCGCGCTCGTCACGCCCAAGGTATGCTGGAACACCGCCTGAACGCCCCAGAAACAGCCGCCGGCAAAAACCGCTCTCCCGGTTCCGCCGGCGGTGGAATTCGGCAGGTCGGCGAGCGGAGGATCGATAGGCCTGGCGAGCTCCCCCGCCGCCGCACTCGCGAGATGGAAGAAGACGGCGATGCCAAACACGGTTAGAAAGAGCCCGAGGGCGGTGCTTGCCGTGCGTGAGGCGTGTCGGCGGACTTGGGGCGATTGGGTTTGCATGGCCTTGTGCGATCTTTCATTGGAATGGGCGTCGGATGCGTGGTCTGGCATTGTGCCTACGAGCTGATATTCGCCGGGGCGCCGCTTTGGTTACGGATCGGGATGATAAATTTTACGTGTACCGCCAAAGCCGCCGCGGGAGCGTTGGAAGCTGCTTGCGATTCGGTCATTCCAGGAAGCGTTCCATGCCAGGCACGCCGTTTCCACACGAAGTGTGACCGGGCCTGAAGCGCAAAATTGCCTGCGGGAACGCCGCGCGGCGCGCAAGATGGTGAAGGCCCCGAAACGGCCTCGCGAATGATTGGCGCGGGGCGGACCGCGTTATAGAGCTCGCTGGCGCAATGCCGCCAGGGCGGTTGGGGCGCCCTGAAGCCAAGCCGGTTCCTGGACGTCCCCCGCAACGCGATGACTAATATTGATTTTCGACAATTATATTATTAATGCTACTATATGAATAATGCTGATTCCACTTCGTATAAAATTGTTTTCCCAATATAAATTCAAGAAATGTCATCAGGTTTCAATTTGTCACAATAAGAAATTGTTGCCGTATTTCATCATTCACCTGGAGCAGGTGGTGACCGCCTATAACCGCGGGCAAAACTTTCGCGATAACGAGCTCGATCCCAACATCGAGCCGCTGGGGTTGACCGCAGACGAACAGGCGGGGTTGGTGGCCTTCTTGAAGACCCTGACGGATCCCAGGGTGCGCAATGAGGCAGCGCCTTTCGATCGTCCGCAGATAAATATTCCCAACGGACATCCAGGTGACGAAATTGCGATTAACGCGCGCTCCCCTAATAATCAAACGATAGCATCCGACGATTTCCGCCTCATCAAGGCTACGGGTGCATCCGGCCCGGCCGGGGGCCACGCGGGCCGCTCAATCGCTTTGATGAATGCATCGGGCCCGATCCCGCCGACGGCAGCTCCTCCCTCAACAACTACCTCTGTCAGCCGAATCGCTAGCGGCGAACGCGGCGCGCGGATGAGCAGCCAACGAGCTTAAGGTCAAGGGCGGACGCCATCAAGGCGCCCGCCCTTTTTTCGTCCTCGCTGACACACCTGACACTTGACTTTTTCGCTGCCCGGATCGCGCGCGGAGGATAGCCTCCGCCGTTGGTCCATGTGCCGCCTCAGCATCAGTTCCGGAAAGTGGCGGCCGGCTTCAGGCTTGCCGGAAAATCCTGCAGGGGCATCGGCTCCATGACGGCTTTTTCGATCCCGCGAAGGCGTAAGGCGTCGATAAGCTCGGGTCGCGGCGCCAATGCTCCGGTGAAGACCACATAGTTCGGCGCCGCCGATGACGTGTTTGACGCCGGAAACCCCAGCTGTTCACGCAGAACATGACCGGCGCGCCGGGCGATGGCCGGGGCTGGATCTATCCATGCCACCGGCCAAGGCGCGAGCCGCTCGAAATGCCTCAGCAGCAAAGGATAGTGCGTGCAGGCAAGCACGATGCAATCCGTGCGGAGTTCACCGGACGTCACGAATGCAGGCGCGATTTCCCGCGCTATCGCCGCGTCCGAAATACTCTTCCCTTGCATGAAAGCTTCGGCAAGAGGCGCAAGCACGCGTGAGCCGGCGAGGGTAACCGCGCAATGGGTGGCATGGGTGCGTATCAGCTCGCGCGTATAATCGCGCGCGACGGTGCCGGGCGTCGCCAGCACGGAGATAAGCCCCGAGCGTGATTGGCTTGCGGCCGGTTTGATCGCCGGCACCGTGCCGATGAAAGGGATTTTTGGGAACCGCGCGCGCAGATGCGGCAGCGCCAGCGTCGAGGCCGTATTGCAGGCAATGACAACGGCGTCCGGGCCACGGAGGGCGATCAAATGGTGCATCACCGCCAAGACCCGCGCGACCAAAGCGTCTTCCCCCAGTTCGCCATAAGGGAAAGCGGCATTATCCGCGGCGTAGATGATTTGCGCATCCGGGAGCAGCCGCGCCACCTCCCCGCAAACGGTCAGGCCGCCGAGGCCGGAATCAAAGACCAGAATTTTTGGCGCGCGCGACATGGGTAAAGCCAACGAAACCGCGGGTTAGTCCGATTGCCGGTTCCAGTGTCCGGAGCGTATGGCATGACGGAGGATCAAGGCAGATTTTGGTTAACGGCTGGTTGAACAGAATTTGCCTCCGCTGAGGCGCGGCGAGGTGTTGCACCTCTCGAAGCACGCTAAGACAATGGGCGCATGGGTTTGTATCATGCGGTACCCGTCCGGGGAGGATCATAAATGCACGACGCGGCCAACGAGATTCTCGAAACCCGTGTACCGGCCCGTCTCGATCGTCTTCCTTGGGGAAGATTTCATACGCTAGTGGCGGCGGCGCTCGGAATTACCTGGGTGCTCGATGGTCTTGAAGTCACGCTTGCCGGATCGATCGCGGGCGCCCT
>Ga0209526_10003272_pt1 | contig 11042 bp, 11 predicted proteins | sample JacPinW_OM2H0_M1_FD_188566 | JGI IMG/M metagenome (GOLD analysis project Ga0209526, IMG submission 188566) | Forest soil microbial communities from Algoma, Ontario, Canada - Jack Pine, Ontario site 1_JW_OM2H0_M1 (SPAdes) (version 2) | ecosystem: Environmental > Terrestrial > Soil > Boreal...
GCGGGTGATCGGAGGTCCTAATCGTCCGGCTGCGCAACTCGAGGTGAGACGCACCGCGCTGCTCTATAAAATGTGGTGGCTCGGTATCTCCCACCCGAAGAATGACGGACCAATGTCAAAGGACTGACATCGTTCAGCTCTTCTTAGCTCTATTGCAATCCTCCAGTAGCCTCGTTGTCCCTCTAACCAATTCACCCAGGCAGACCTAGCGGGTGTCAAGAGATTATCTCCAGTTTGGAGCAAAATGTGCGCGTCTGCCGGAGGTGTTCTCGCAGCGTGGCGGAGGTGGCGACTGTAAGCGACTTCGATCGGACACTGAGCTTCAATGATCCCAATTAGGATCTGAGCGAATTGGCCGGAATCCCGGCCAAAGAATCACGGTTCAATCTAGTAAGGGAGTGTGCGGACTGACTGGATTAACCTGCGGCCAGCCACCGCTTTATATTTGCAAGCACCACCTCAACTAAAAACGATCTTCACGAGTCGAACAACAATGCGATCACGAGTTGCAGGATGAACACCAGGGGGATGAAGTCGCGCCCATATCTCGGTTTGATTCGGGATACGAAAAATGAAGACCGCAAATACTTTTAAGGTTCATCTGGGGATTCTCATTTTTCTCATTCCGTTGCTTTCGGCCAAGCCGACAGACGCCAAGGGCAGTTTGCCGCCCGTCCCACAGAATCCACCGGCGCAAGCGCCGGCAGACAATCCGCCCGCCCGGGTCGCGCGGATCAGCTACTTAGCAGGCAGCGTTTCTTTCTTACGGGCGGGTGTCGATCAGTGGAGTCAGGCAGCGCTCAACTTTCCGGTGACGACCGGCGACCGTATCTACACCGCTAAGGGCGCCAGGGCCGAACTCGAGGCCGGACCCTATACGGTCCGCCTATCGGACGCGACCGACCTCACGATAACAAACCTGAACGACCAAATCATGCAGCTCGGTTTGGAGCAAGGTACATTCCGGGTCAGTGTCAATCAATTACCTGCCGGAGACACAATCGAAGTCGACACGCCCAACGGAGCTCTGACCCTGCTCGAACAGGGCACCTACCGCGTTGACACGGACTCGAACGGTGGCAGTACGCTCGTGAACGTCAATAGCGGCAGCCTGGAAATAACCGGAGGAGGCGTTTCTCAGAAATTGCAAGCCGGTCAAGCCGTCAAGCTGACAGGACAGGATCCAATCCACGTTGAATCCGTTCGTATGCCTCGTCTCGACAGTTTCGACAACTGGAGCGAGGAGCGCGACCAACGCCTTCTATCCACAGCCTCCGCGAAATATGTGAGCCGTAATACTCCCGGCTATGCCGATCTGGACGCTTACGGACGCTGGCAGGAAATCCCGGAATACGGTCCCATCTGGTATCCTGCGGGTGTTGCAGTGGACTGGGTTCCCTATCGCTTTGGCCACTGGGCGTGGGTGTTTCCCTGGGGATGGACCTGGGTCGAAGATGAGCCGTGGGGCTTCTGCCCATTTCACTATGGCCGCTGGGTCCACATTGGAGCGGCTTGGGGGTGGGTGCCTGGGCCATATGTTGTGGCGCCGGTGTACGCTCCGGCTTTTGTTGCATTCGTCGGAGGGCCCAGCTTCTCTGTCAGCTTTCGAGCAGGGGGAGTTGGGATTGCAGCTTGGTTCCCACTCGGACCGGGCGAACCTTACTTCCCTTGGTACCATTGCCGCGATGACTACTTGCGTGAGGTCAATTTCACGAACATCCGGAACGTAACCAACATAACCAACATCACGAATGTCACAAACATCAACAACATCCGCTATGCGTATCGAACGGTTGCAACTACCGCCGTACGGCAGGACGTCTTCAGTAGTGGTCAGCCTGTGGCGCATCAGATGGTTCGGCTCGCGCCCCAGGAACTGTCGAGAGCACAGATTATTCCACATCCTGCGGTCAACCCTACCGCGAGCGCCGCCTTGCCAGGAAACCCCGTCGAGACCCCGCCGGTGCGTGCCGCGAGCCTCGTTGCCGCTAACAGAACCGCCAGTGGGTCGGAGCGGTCTGCTTCTGTTGAGAAACGGCAGCCGTCACCGCCGAGCGTCAGAGATACGCCAATTGCTGCGAACTCGAGGCCAACTCCTCCTGCCGGGCCGAATGCAAGAGCCCAGCTTCCAACAAGGGGTGCGGCAGATGGCCCGCCGTCGACGTCTCCGCCGAGATTGATTACTCGGGCCACCCCACCGCCACTGGGGCTTCCTTTCACGCAAAGTCACCGGGCCATGGCGGACCATCCCGGGCGACCGCTCGAACCGCAGCAGTTCGAAAATCTGCGGGCCGGAAGACTTGCCGGGCCGATGCTGGACAGAGAATTCCCGCCGCATGCTAAGCCGCTTCAACGAGTAAGGGCAGCGCCGCCTGCGCGACGGGCGAGGCCGACCAGACCATAGATCGCAGACAGCGAGCAGATGAGCGCGAAGAACGTAGGTGTTTGCGGTTAGAGACAAGGCCAGGCGAATCGATCGCAAGCTGATCTGCCGCCATACACGCAGCCGTTCCGGCGTCAGCGGACGGTAGAATATCGGCAGGGAACGTCGCCGCCTCTCAGGTGCGGTCGAACCGCGAGACTGAGTCGCCATGACGAACAACGACGATCTGCCGGCGCCCGACACGTTCGGAATCTTTGGCGGCTCGTCCAGCCCTGCGACGCACCGGAGAATCGTGTATGGTTTCAAAATAAAAATCTCGGGGATTCGACGAAAGGGAGCGGTTATGCGACGGCTCGGCAGTAAAAACATCGTAACTGCAACCGCCCTAACCTTCTTATTGTGCCTGGTGTTACGGGCCGCGAGTTCCCCAGCCTCTTTACCCGATTCGCAGCAAGTGATTGCATTTCTGGACCAAACGATCGCCTGGTATCACAACCTGGACGTTGAAGAACGTCTTGCCAACCAAGCCGCCGATGTGTTGCTGGTCTATGACGATCGTCAAATCGCAGATCAGGTTTTCCGGCTCTCGTTTGAATTTGCTCGTGCCGACGCACAGCTTCTGGGGGGCAGGCAGGCGCATCCGGTTAGCAACGGTTCCCTCGCATCAAGCACGGATAAGTTCGAGAGTCTCACACAACTCGCCTCAAAAGCAGCTCAGACAGTCCATCAGAAGCGAACGGAATTGGAAGCCCTCAAGCAAAGGTTGCCGAGTGCCGTGGGGCGTTCTCGCAGAGTATTGCAATCCACCATTGACGAAGTTCAGAGCGGGCTGGAGCTTGCCGAGACCCGGAGTATCACGCTCGATAGCATCGTGCAGTTCGTCATCGGCAGCAACACTCCTGCGAATAACGCTGAAGATCTGATGTCGCAGATTGCAGAACTCGAGCAATCTGTACCTGAGGCCAGAACCACTGCAACAAAGGCGTCCGGCCAGGAGCAGAACGCACCCGGCAGTTCCATTCCAAGCGCTGGAATATCGGCACCCCGCAAGCCTGAACCTCACGGCATCATCGCGTTGGGATCGGATCTGGTTGCCTTAAGGCAAAAGATCCATGTGCTTGATCAAGCAAGGGGGATGACCGATGCCCTCGTTCGCAGCACGCAAAGCTTCATGGCTCCGTTAAGCGCAACTTTGACGGACGGAGCCCATAGAGGAGATGAACTCTCGAATCAGCCGGTTTCGACCGATCCTGCTGTCATCAGCCAGCATAAGAGCGAAATCGCCGCCCTTGAATCGCAATTCAAACAGGTTTCGTCTGCTTTTCTTCCGCTGGCAAAGCAGGACATCCTGCTCGACCGTTATCAAGCAAATCTCGCGCGCTGGCGCAGTTCTGTCGCCAGCCAGCAAAGAACCGAACTTCGAAGCCTATTGCTAGAGGTCATCGCGCTTGGAATTGTTTTCATCGTCGCGTTTGGGATATTCGAACTTTGGAGGAGAGTTACATTTCACTACGTTCAGGATGTGCGCCGTCGTCATCAGTTCCTTCTGCTAAGACGAATCGTAATGTTTTTCGTATTCGCGACCATCCTCGCTCTTGGCTTTTCGACTGATCTTGGTTCATTGACAACGTTTGCTGGGCTACTCGCGGCGGGACTTGCCGTTTGTCTGCAGAGTGTGATCCTGTCCACCGTAGGATATTTCGTGCTCCTTGGAAAGTATGGCATCCGCATTGGGGATCGTCTCCAGATATTGGGCGTAACGGGCAATGTTGTTGACATTGATCTTATGCGGCTTTCCCTTATGGAACTCGGAGAAACGGGGAGCGGCAGCGAAGGTGTGCCCACAGGCCGAACTGTTGAATTCCCAAATGCCATCGTCTTTCAACCTACCGCGGGCCTGTTCAAACAGATCCCGGGGGCAAACTTTCTCTGGCGCGAAGTCACCCTGGCACTTGCGGCCAAGAGCGACTACCACCTTGCGGAGAAGCGGATTCTGGGGGCAGTCGAAGGGGTGTTCGCCGATTACCGCGACAATCTCGAGCAGCAGTATCGGAAGATGGAGCGAACGCTGAACCTGGCGATCGATGTGCCGCGCCCACAAAGTCGCCTGCACTTCACTCCGACGGGTCTGGAGCTCGTCGTTCGTTACCCCATTACGCGTGAGAACGCGGCGGATATCGATGATCGGATCGCGCGAGCCCTCCTTGATGTGATGGGAAACGAATCGAAGCCTAGGGCAACCGGGTCACCCGCGCCAAATACGCAACCGCGTGTCGAAAGCGCATCGCCCAGTGTACAACATGGGGCCTGAAGTATTGCTTCTCGAAGCTATCCGTGCCACCGACCGATCCATCGCTGTGCTTGCTCGGATTGAACAAGTACGAGGAACTAAGATCCGGAGCGAGAGAGGGGAAAGATTTTGAGAACGAAGTGCTGTCAGTTGTTTTCAGGGATGGCCATTGGCAGGGTGAGACATTATTTAGGAATCTCAAGAGCGGTGCCTCGATCCCCGTATGGCAGCACATCAAGAAGGAGACAATCGTCGCCTTGCCTTGGCTACGATCAGCCTCGTGACCGCCGACCTGAGCAGGAACCATGTTTCGGTCCAAACTCGACTGGTTCCGGCGAGCGCCCAGATGATATTCCCTCTGGTGTGGCACTTCTTGAAGAAGTTTACGCAGCCCGTGAACAAGCGGATCGAATTTATTCCCCCAGAATATAGGGAAGCTCTGGCTCATTCTCACTGGCCAGCCAATTTGCGCTCCGTCGTTCTGTCGTCGGACGCAGCTCTTCACCATCCTCCACTTGCCCAGATGAAGCAGATCGGCAACAGCGCTCAGCTGAAAACGCGGACACTGGCAGAGGCCGAACGCGAACATTCTGCAAGCTTTGCGGGACACCGAGTGGGTGATCGGAGGTCCTGATCGTCCGGCTGCGCAACTCGAGGTGAGACGCACCGCGCTGCTCTATAAAATGTGGTGGCTCGGTATCTCCCACCCGAACAATGACGGACCGCTGTCAACATACTGACACCGTCCAGCTTTCGAGGTTCGATTGTGAGGTTCTTTCAATCCTGTGTGTCCCACTAATCCAATTTCCGCCACTAGACTTAGCACCAGGCCAAAGATTCCCTCCGGGTTGGCGCAAAAGATGCGCAGGTGAGAAAGTGCTGCGGAGCGCCTCGGGTTGATTCTGACTCCGTCAGCCAAAGAGAGGGTGAGTCATGAGCAACCTTCGGTTCGCGCAACGGAGTTATCGGTTCCCAATGAGTCTCGCGATTGCCAGTATATGTTCCCTGTTCATCCTGTTCGGGACGATGAATAGTCTCTTCGCCGCAACGAACGCGCGGCCCCAGAGGCCACATGGCGCAGCGGCCGATCAGGCGTGGTTAATGAATGAGGTGCGGCACCAGTTGGTTATGCTTCCCTTTTACTCCGTTTTTGACAACCTCCAATACAGTGTACAGGGCAGCAAAGTGATCCTCTCCGGTCAGGTGACGGAACCGACGCTTAAGGACAATGCCCAAAAGGCTGTAAAGGGCATCGAGGGCGTCGAAGCCATCGACAACCGGATCGAGGTACTTCCACTTTCGCCCATGGACAACGATATCCGCTGGAAAGAATTCAACGCGATCTATTCCTACCCGTCTTTTCAACGCTACTCGAACATGGCTGTCGCACCGATTCACATTGTCGTGAAAAACGGACACGTGACACTTGAGGGCGTTGTAGCCAATGAGGGAGATAAGGATGCGGCGGCGATCCGCGCTAAAACCGTACCCGGCGTCTTCTCGGTGACGAATAACCTACGCGTGGAAAGCGGACGGTGATGGACAAAGTAGGCCTCCGAGCCACGCTCTCGGCCGTCGAAAGGCACGACTCGATCGGATTCGTGGTCGCCAGAGTGCGCCGCAACAACACCCCTACACCCAACCGGTGCACGGTCAACGTTTCTTCCATTTCTTCTTCCAGGCTTGGTGCGGCGCTCGGGTTGATCACTTCGAGTTGCCGCACGGTTTTCTCAGTTTTCCGGCAGATGCTCTCTCACATTTCGCCGCTTATGGATTTGGCAGCGCTGCACTTCCGCCCGATCGCTCGTAATGAGACATCAGAAAACAAAATACCATCAACACTGCATTGGGTAAGACGAAACCCGTTAGTCAGACTGGCTTCGGCAAACCCAGCCCTGCCATTTGCCGGAAATGGAGAACACCATGAATGGGAGATACGATATTCCCCGGATTCTTCCTGACGGCTACCCCTTAGGGAGGGGAGACACGAAGGACTTGGAGGAGGCAAAGAATACAGTCTCAACATTGGCGCAAACGTCGCCCACCGCGGTCGAAAACGCCCTGCACTATCACTCGCCGACTGAACCCACACATGATTTCGGTGAGATTGTCGGAAACAGTTACGGTCTGACAAGGGTGTTGAAGCAAGTGGCGGCGGTGGCGTCGACGGACTCGACAGCGCTTATCGTCGGAGAAACTGGCACCGGAAAAGAGCTGCTCGCTAAGGCGATCCACAATCTTAGTTCACGGCGAGACCGTGTTTTCGTTAGGAGCGACTGCGCGGCGATTCCGGCGGAACTGCTCGAAAACGAACTGTTTGGTCACGAAAAAGGTGCATTTACTGGAGCCGTCTCGCGGGAAATTGGGCGCTTCGAGCTGGCCAATGGAGGAACGATCTTCCTTGATGAGGTGGGCGACATTCCGCTGGAACTACAGTCTAAATTGCTGCGCGTGTTGCAGGAGCAAGAATTCGAGAGGCTTGGCAGCCCTCGGACTATTCGCGTGGACTTTCGGCTGGTAGCCGCAACAAACAGAAATCTCAGTGAGATGGTTGAGTCAGGCCGATTTCGTACCGATCTCTATTACCGGCTCAACGTATTTCCGATTGAAGTGCCTCCACTCCGCGAGCGGCCTGAGGATATTCCCCTTTTGGTGTGGCACTTCAGCAAGAAGTATGCGCAGCGCATGAATAAGAACATCGAAACTATTCGTGTTGAAGATCTGGAAGCACTGGTCCATTACGACTGGCCAGGAAATGTGAGGGAGCTACAGAACGTCATGGAACGCTCCGTGATTCTTTCGCCGGACAGAGTTCTTCATCTTTGTGCACTCGCCAAGTTGCAACATGCTGCCGGTGGCATTCAGGCTGCGCATCAAACGCTCGCGGGAGCCCAACGCGAACACATTCTGCGAACTTTGGGGGAAACCGACTGGGTTATCGGAGGTCCTCATGGTGCTGCTGCGCGACTCGCGGTGAGGCGCACCACGCTGCTCTACAAAATGCGGCGGCTCGGTATCTCCCGTGGAGGCATCTTTGCGGAAACTGATTCCACGCTAGAGATTCCGACCTCGGACTGAATGACAGAAACGCTTGGCCAAGGTATTCACTGAGCAACTATCCTGAGCCGTTTGGTTTAGACGTGTCTGGATTTGCCACGGAGCGGACATTAGAATCTCCGGCGTTGCAGCGAGGATTGTTGATTCTTTTCAATCCAACCTTGCATAGCCTGAAGAAGCGTGGCATCGATTTGCATCGGGCTGATCCTGACGACAGCAGCAAAACCTCGCTGGCCAATGAAACCCGGGGCCTGTTAATCGGTGAAGGTGCTCGTCCTTCTACTCTCGGCAGGATCTGTGAGCTCGTCCAGAATGATCTCGCGGTGGAACGGGCAGGCCGGTCCGAGCATCTGAAGCGTTGAAATGACTCGATTTCACAAGAACACCAAAATTCCGCTCCGAGTGTCGCCAATGTTGGCGACCCTTGTTCCTCTGCCGTTCCACAAGCCGAATTGGGTGTATGAGGAAAAGTACGATGGAATCCGAATTTTGGCCTACAAGGAAGGGAAGAAGGTTTCACTCCTCACAAGGAACGGTATCGATCGCGCAAGGGGTTTTCCGAAGATGGTCACGGCAATCCGTCACCTGAAATCTTCGACGTTGTTGCTGGACGGCGAAGTCGTGGTCTTCGACCGGAAGAATGTCTCGCATTTTCAACTCCTGCAGCAGGGAAGTGGTCCTGCGAAATATGCCGTCTTTGACTGCCTCTTTGCGAATGGCAGGGACTTGCGGACAGGGCTGCTGAGCGTTCGCGGGAAGATCTTAAAAACCGCCGTAGAGTTTGGAAATGCACTTTCGCCTTCGGCGCGATTGGCCGAAGACGGCCTTGAGGCGTACCGGGTGGCAAAGCGCCGGGGGCTCGAGGGTGTGATTGCCAAGAATGTCTCATCGCCGTATATCGAAGGCAGATCCCGGTACTGGCTGAAAGTTAAGATCCACCAAGAAGAGGAGTTCATCATTGGTGGATATACGACGCCCACCGGTTCACGTAAATATTTTGGAGCCTTGCTCCTTGGTGCTTACAAGCAGGGGGTACTGCGTTATGTCGGAAAGGTTGGCACGGGATTCAACGAGAAGACTCTTTCGTCTCTGTTCCGCAGATTCCGACCGCTCATAAGAAAAAAGTCCCCATTTGTGCCGCCGCTTCGGATGAAGAATGCGACCTCCTTATCCCCAAAGTTGATCGCGCAGATTTCCTTCACGGAGTGGACGAGTGACGGCAAGTTGCGTCATCCGGTCTTTCTAGGATTGCGCGAGGATAAAAGTCCGCGGGAAGTTGTATTCCAGGAGAATTGATGAAACCAGGAGCAATGAAACTACCTATCCAAGTTTCGAATCCGGACAAGCTCTTTTGGCCGGATGAGGGCTATACGAAACCGGATCTTGTCGAATTCTATGCCGGGATGTTTACGAGGCTCCGCCCTTATGTCGATCATCGAATTCTTACAATGGAGCGTTGTCCCAATGGAATGCGTGGCGAATGTTTCTATCAAAAGGAAAAGCCGAACGGCATGCCTCCGGGCACACCAGTAAAGCGGATTCAGAATGTTTGCAGTTCTCGCAAGTCGACGAACTACGTGGTTGGAGGAACCCTCGAGACGCAGCTGGCACTGGTAAATCTCGGATGCATCGCTGTGCATGTAAGCGGTAGCAGGGCAAAGACATTCCCGAAGCCCGACTGGATGTGCATCGACATTGATCCGAGTTCGGGAGAATTCAGGGATGCCGCCCGAGCGGCCATCCATGTGAAGGATGCGCTGGACAGCGTAGATCTCGTCTCATTCGCAAAAACATCTGGCAGCCGCGGAATACATGTGTTTGTGCCACTGCGTCTTGGCCCTACGGCAGACGAGGTGTTGAAGTTTGCCGAGAGACTGGTAACCCGCATTGCGGCAGCTCACCCAAAAGAACTGACTGTCGAATACTCCATTGGCGGGCGAGGAAAGCGAGTGTATCTCGACCCGTTTCGTAATGGTGCCGTTCAAACCGTCGTTGCGCCGTATTCCGTACGACGGCGGCCACGAGCTCCGGTGTCGACTCCTTTGCATTGGTCAGAGGTTAACCCAGGCCTCGATCCTTCAGTATTCAACATAGAGAGTCTACGAGACCGGATCAGGAAAACGGACCCGTGGGGGGGAGTTATTTCGCAGCCGGCAAACTCTAGGATCAGCCTCGGATAAGTTAACCAGGCTCTGAGAATGGGCAGAATGACACTGAAAGAATATCGTGAGAAGCGCAACTTCCGAATTTCGCCGGAACCCTCCGGCTTGGCATCGAAGGAGCGATCGAAGCGTTCCCGTTCGCGCATCTACGTAATTCAAAAGCACCAGGCTTCCCGCCTTCACTACGACCTTCGTCTGGAACATAACGGCGTGCTCCTGTCGTGGGCTGTGCCGAAGGGCCCATCACTGGATCCGTCCACAAAGCGGTTAGCGGTGCAGGTGGAAGATCATCCTCTGGAGTATGCGCAGTTCGAAGGCGTGATTTCGGAAGGCCAGTATGGTGCTGGGGCGGTCATGGTTTGGGATATCGGAACCTGGCTTCCAGAACAAGACGACGTAGCAGACGCAATAAAGACGGGCGAATTGAAGTTCACCCTGCGCGGAAAGAAACTGCACGGGTCCTGGGTGTTGGTTCGCACACGCGGATATGACCGGAATGCCGGAAAATCCTGGCTACTGATCAAACATCGCGACCGGTATGCTTCCAAAAGCGATATCACTGTCGCGCAACCGAAGTCTGTACTAACGGGCCGCCTTCTCGCCGACATTGCACGGGACGGGGTCGGCGATGTCGCCAGAGCCGAGACAGGCGATCCACCCGGTCGATTCCGTTAGCTTTCGGTTTAATTTTGGCGTTTCAGGTGCCACCATAAAAAAACCGTAAGTATCATCGTAAAAGCCAAAATAGCTTCAAATGCCCAGGAAGAATTCACCCACTCGGGAAGCCTGATGTTCATGCCGAAGAAGATATCGCTCAAGGAAATGTAGCCGGCGATAAGTCCTTCATCGACCGCCCGGACGTAGACCGACGCCGACAGCGTTGAGCGCGCCTTGGCCACGTCTGCCGGGAGTTGCCGATCCATGCGATACAAGGTGATCGAAGTCACACCGTTCCTGTGTCCGCCAGTTGTTGCAATCCCCGGGAGTCGAGATAGCGCGCAGTCACTAAGGCTCCCCGCGCCGGGCCGGCATAGTTGGTATGAACGATGGGGCGGGACACAACGAGCACAGGACCGCTGGACAGAAGAACCGGGCCGTCAATTTTGTCTCTTGGCCCGTGGAATTCCAGTCGATCCGTAGGAGAGACGTG
>Ga0209526_10003273_pt1 | contig 11037 bp, 5 predicted proteins | sample JacPinW_OM2H0_M1_FD_188566 | JGI IMG/M metagenome (GOLD analysis project Ga0209526, IMG submission 188566) | Forest soil microbial communities from Algoma, Ontario, Canada - Jack Pine, Ontario site 1_JW_OM2H0_M1 (SPAdes) (version 2) | ecosystem: Environmental > Terrestrial > Soil > Boreal...
AGCCGCCCTCGAGTTCCCGTTCGCTCCGCCCGAATGGAGCCTGGCGCGCCGCGATTTCGTGATGGCGGAGCCCCTCGAGGCCGACCCGCAGGGGTGGATCAACCTAAGCGATGCGCCGGGAATGGCCTACGCACTCGAGGCGGGACGGCTGCTCGCCACCCGCATCGGCTAGCGGGTTTGCGGGACCAGGTCCAGCAGGTGCCGCAGCGGCGCCAGGTATTTCTCGTAGTGGCGCCAACGCCCGGCCGATGCGGAAGTGAGCCGTTGCCGCACCTGCCACTTGCTGGCGGTGATCACGACGCGGTCGGTCCGGTGAAAATCAAGACATTTCGGGTCCCACGGCAATCCGATGAAGTCCAGCATTCGTCGGGTCCAGGCCTCCTGGTCCTCGATCAGCGCTTCATAAGGAACCTCCAGCAGCGTTGTCGCGGGAAGCACCGCACGCCAGTGACTGGTGATGCGGAGGTACTCACTGTAGTAGTGCGCCAGATCCTCGAGGTCGTTGGCGTAGGGGCCGATATTGAAGAAGTTCTGGAAGTAGATCGACAGGCAGGTATCGAACGGATGGCGAGGCATGTGAATGATACGGGCCTGCGGGAAGGCGGCGTGGATCAGGCCCGCATACATGAAATTGGCCGGCATCTTGTCGATGACTCGCGGCGTTCCGCCGGATAGCGATGCCAGGTGCTCGAGATAGTCGCTCGCCATGCCCGGTATCAGGTCGGCACCCGCTCGGCCCTGCAGCTCCGCGTCCCGATAGTGGTCGTACGCGGCATTCCAGAAGGTCACCTCGCCGCCACCGAAAACGTCCGGATGGGAGGCCAGGATCTGCTCGGTCAGCGAGGTGCCCGATCTCGGCATGCCGATGATGAAGACCGGAAGGTCCGAGGCGGATGCGCCGCCGTGACCCTGGCGCAGGGATGGCGCATCGAAGGTGCGGATGATCCGGTCGATGCGTTGCGTCAGTCTCGCCCGCTCGTAGCTCGCGCCGTAGCGTTTGGTGAGCTCGTTAGCCTGACGATAATTGCTGAACGCATTATCGTATTGCCCGAGGTCGTCAAAGTACTTGCCGAGCGCGTAGCGCAGGCTGATTTCATGTCCCAGCGGCAGAGGCTTCGCTGCCAAGGCTTCGGCGCCCTGTAGCCAGCGGCTATCGTCGCGGGTCATCCTGCGGTGCGTAGCGATGCTGGTAAACGCGAAGGAGAAGTCCGGATTAATTTCGAGCGCGCGTTGGAACAGCTTCTCGGCTTCGCCGAATTGCCCGCGATCGGCCCGCAGTTCGCCGAGGAAAGAGAGTGCTTCGACGTAGTTCGGATTTGTGGCCAGCGCAGCCTGGCAGCTGACTTCCGCATCGGCCGGTCGACGCTGCTGGCGTAACGCGAACGCCAGGCTGAGGTGGCCCGGGGCATAGTCAGGCTGCAGGGCCAGTGCCTGGCGGTAACTGGCCACTGCCGCATCGATCTGGCGCAACTCAAACAACACGTTGCCGAGGTTGCAGTGGCTCTCGGCGCGCCCGGGATCGAGCTCGATGGCCTGCTGGTAGAGCGGCAGCGCGCTGCGACGTTCGCCCAGATCGCGCAGCACATTGCCCAGGTTGTTAAGCGCCTCCACGTAGACGGGATTCAGCTGCAGGGCCTGGCGGTAACTTGCGACGGCCTCCGCGCGTCGCCCCAGAGCGGCGAGCGCAAGGCCGAGGTTGTTGTGCGCGATACTCAAGCCCGGGTCGAGCTCTATAGCCCGGCGGCTGGTGGCTGTCGCCTCATCCAGTCGGCCCAGCTGCCGCTGAGCATTGCTCAGATTGGACAGTATCTGCGCATCCTGGGGCTTGAGTCCGAGCGCGAGCTGGTAGCAGCCGACGGCGTCGGCGTACTGGCCCAGTTCCAGGAACGCATTGCCAAGATTGTTGTGCGCCTCGGGCAGCTGGGGCCTGAGCAACAACGCGCGTTGGTACAAGGGAACCGCCTCGCGCGCGCGTCCGAGCCCCCGCAGCGCATCGGCTGCATCGACGAGTGCGTCCGCGTCGTCCGGCTCGATCGCCAGCGCCTGCCGCAAGCTATCGAGCGCCGCAGCCCACTGCCCCTGATCGTGCAAGGCCGCGCCCAGATTGCGCAGGGCTTCGGCATCATGCGGCAGCAGCTCGGCTGCCCGGCGCAGCGCCTGCAGCGCATCTTTCCCCTGCCGCACGAGTGCCACACTGAGAATCTTCCAGAGGATCCCGGCGTGCGGGTGCGACCTCAGCGACGAGCGGGCTTGAATTTCCGCCTCGCTCAGCCGGTCCTGGCTGACCAGCGCGACCAGCGCGCCAATCTGCTGCGAGCTCAGAACTTGCGGTGACGAAACAGCAGCCGGCAGCCCGCCGTGGCAGTGCTTGAATTTCTTGCCGCTACCGCAAAAGCAGAGCTCGTTTCGGCCCGGTTTGACAGCCATGTCATTCGTCGCGGTAGCGAGTCAGCGCGTCACCCAGCGCAGTAACGAGTGGTGCGAGCCACGGCTCGAAATTCTTCCAAGCTACGAGCCCTTCGCGGAAGATGGGCTGGCGAACCTGTTCGGAACTGGCGGTGCGCACGCTGCGCACGGTCTTGTGAAACTCGATGCACTGGGGCTCGAACTCGAGGCCGCAGAAATCGAGAATACGGCGCACGTTGCCCTCGAGATCGTCAACGACCTCCTCGTGCTGCACACGCAGCACCCACCCCGGGAGCACCCGCTCCCAATGCCGCATCAGTTGCAGATAGGTGCGGTAGTAGCGCGCGATATCGTCGCTGCTGTAGGTGAACTCCTGCCCCCGGGCGAACAGCTGCTTCAGGTTGCTGAAACAACAGGCGATCGGTTCGCGCCGCGCGTCGATGATCTTGGCCCGCGGCAGCAGCAGGTGGATCAGGCCCAGGTGCCGGAAGTTGTTCGGCATCTTGTCGATGAAGAGCGGCTTGTCGGTGCGGTAGACCCGGGTGCCTTCCAGATAGCGCTCGCCGAGTTGCCGCAGCTCCGCGGCACTCAGTTCCGTGAGGATGCGCGGGTAGCGCGGGTTATCCAGGTCCGGGTCGCGGCCGCGCAGCGTGGCGACGATCTGCTGGATGTTGGGAAGCTCCTGCGTGCCCTCGACCTGGGAGTGCGACGCCAGGATCTGCTCGAGCAGCGTCGAGCCCGAGCGCGGCAGGCCGATGATGAAGATCGGATCCGGGTTCGGCACACCCGAGCCGCGCCGCGCTGCGAAAAACTCCGGCGTACAGACCTCGATCTGCTGGCGGGTATTGTTCTCGATGATCTCGGGGCGATAGCGGCTCTCGGCGCGCTTCAGCGCATTGCCAAGCTCGTAGTAGTGGAAGGACTCGGCAAAGGAGCCCTCATCCTCCAACGCCTTGCCAAGCGCAAAGCAGAGGTGCAAGCGGTCCACGGCCCCGATCGCCGGATCCGCCTGCAGGACCCTGAGTCGTTCCAGCTCCTCGGCCGTAAAGTGGTAGGTCTTGAGATTGGCGAGGCTCCAGTACGCATCGCCGAAGGCGGGCCGGGACGCGACCGCGCGACGGTAGGAGGCGATCGCCTCATCGCGCTGCCCGAGCGTCTTCTGTGCGTGCGCGATCGACAGATGCACGTCGGCATCCGCGGCAGTCCCGCGCAGCAGCTCCTGGTACAAGCCAATGGCCCGCTCGTGCTCACCGAGGCCCACGCACGCCGTGGCGTACAGACCCTGGTAGTAGAGCCGGTTGTGCGGATCCTCGTGCATGAGCCGCTCGAGCTCGGCGCGCGCCTCCGCGTAGCGGTGAAGCTCGATCAACACCTCGGCGTACTCGGTGCGCGCAGCACGGTAATCGGGAGTGAGTTCGAGCACCGCCGCGAGCAGCAGCTCCGCGTCATCGAACACCTTGCGTGCGATGCCGATGCGGGCGAGCAGGCGCATGGCTTCCACGTGATCACCGTTCTTAAGTAGCCAGGCGCGCACCATGGGCTCGGCGACGTCCAGATCGCCGTCCAGATACAGGCCCGTCGCGGTCACGACCTCGGCAGGGATGTTACGGAGCGTCGCCACCTGAGCGGCTGCCATCGCGGTGTTCTCGGCCTGGCCCGTCATGCGATACAGGCCCTCGAGCATGCTCCAGCTGGCCGGCAGCGCATTGTTGACGCTGACCGCCACCACAAAGGCCTCGATCGCCTGCGGCGCCTGTCGCATCACGACATAGCAATGCCCGCGCTCCTCGTGGAGGCGACTGAAGCGCGGATGATGCCGCTCGAGCTCCTCGAGCGTCTTCAGGGCGTCGGCGACACGGCCGAGATAACGCTGGGCGATGGCCACGAACAGCAGCGCCTCGCGCTGCTCAGGCACTCGAGCGAGCAGCGACTGTCCGGCAGCGAGCGCTGCCGCGAACTTCTTCTGCCTGAGCAGCACGCGGATTTGCGGGATCTCGGCAGCCGTCGCCGCTGGGGCCGTGAGGGCATCCGTGGAAACCATACGCTCCAGAAAAAGGGCGGACCCTTCGGTCCGCCCTTGATTCTACTGCAACCGACCCGGATCGATTGCCCACCATCCTGGTGCGCCGTTAGAAGGTATATCCCAGCGAGATAGTGAGCAAGCGCGGCCGCAAGGGTATCGCCGACTTGATGAACTGACCGGAGCTCAGATTGGTGGCCGCATCCGAGTTCGACAGGTTGTTGCCCGACAGCTGTGCGGTCCACTTGTCCTTCGCCAAGCCGATCGCGGCGTCATAGGTCGTGTATCCCGGAATCGTGTACTTGAGCAACGTCGTGGTCGGGGGATTTTGCGCCGGATCGTTGCCGTCCGGAAAGCTCGCCGGTTCGTTACGCATCGCGCCGACGTGGTTCGCCCCGGCACTCACGAACATATTGTAGCCCAGTGCGCTCCAGTCATACTTCGCGCGCAGGTTGAACTGCAGCGGCGGTGAGAACGCCGGAGCGGTGCCGAGCACACCGTACGGGTTAGTGTACGGCAGTCCGTTGACCTGCGTGATGCACTGCCCGATCGGGGTCGGATTGCCGGGAACGTTCGACGGCAGACACGGTGCATTGGTCTGCTCCGTGCTGTTCCAGGAACTCGAGCCCTGCACCGTGAGGCCCTCGGCCAGACGTGCGACGAGTTGAATCTCGACACCTCTGACCCGGTAGGTCGGGCCGTTGATGTCGAAGGTCGTGTTGCCGAGGTGCACCGGGTCGAACAGCGGCAGCTGCACGCCCTTCCAATCCATCTGGTACAGGGATGCGTTGAACAGCAGCCGGTGGCCCAGGAACTCGCTCTTGAAGCCGAGTTCGTTGTTGACCAGGTTGTCGGACAGGTAGCCCGAGGGCTTGAAGAACTGCTTCGGTCCACCCGGGGTAATCGGGGCCACTGCCTTCAGGGTGATGACGCTGCCATCGATGTTTGTCTTGGTACGGTTGAAGCCGCCGGGACGGAAACCCTGCGACCAGGTGTAGTACGCGAGCACGTCCGGCGTGATGTGCCAGGAGAGGTTGGCGCGGCTCTTGAAGCCGCTCTCGCTCTTGTTGAGGTTGATGCCGAATCCGCAGTGCGTGCAGGTGCCATTGGGCACGTTCAGCACCGTCGAGGTCGCGCTGTAATACTCCGAGCCGTGCTCGAACTCGTCGTACTTGTAGTGACGCGTGCCGCCGGTCAGCGTCAGCACTTTCGGGATGAGGTCGAAGTCGATCGAGCCGAAGAACGCGGTCTGCTTGTAGCCACGCAGCACGTCCTCGCCGAACGCCGTGTTGGTGTTGGTGCGATAGCCCGGGGTGCCCGCGAAATAGCCCGCCATCGGGCCCACCGTCGTGACGCAGTCCGGGCCGCCGGCGAGCGAGATGGCGAGATTCGCCGGGCTGCACTGCGGCATGGGCATGTAGTTGAAGTTCATGTTGTCGTAAATCGCGAACTTCTCGTAGAACGCGCCGACCAGGGCACGCAGTCGGTACTCTTCGTTCGTGCTGATGCGGAACTCGTGACTCGTATGCGTGTTCTGGACCTGATCCCGCCACGAGCCGACCGGCGCGTAGCAGATGGTCGGCTTCGCTGAGCGGAAATAAAAGTATCCGGCGCCCCGCCCTGAGCACGCGTAGTACGCGCCGTGGGCGCTGCGCATGTAGTTGGAATAGTCCTGCTGCCCGTCGATGCTGCGAGTCATGTAGCTGCCGGTGTAGACAGCCTTGAGGTCCGCAAACCGGCCATTGACGGTCCAGGCGGTACTGTCGTATTTATCCTTGCTGAAGGCCGGGGCCCAGGCGGCGATCTGGAAAGGCGCCAGAGCATTTCCGTTCGGGTCGACCGGGTAGTCGTAGAAATAGCCGTCAGCCTCGAAGCGCTGGTAGTTCTGCTGCAGCAGCACGTCCCAGTCGTCGCTGAACTTGTAGAGCGCCGAGAGGCGGGCACCGCCGTATTGCACCGTGTTGAGGTTCGATCCCACGACGCCCGCGTTGGGGGCCGGCGGACTGCCCGGACGTGGTATCGGTCCTTTCAGGGGCGGCACGCCCGGCACGGCGATGGTGTCCGCGATGTTCGAGATGTAGCCGCCGTGATGGTCGGTGAAGATCACGCCACGCAGGGCGAAGTTGTCACCGAACGGCAGGTTGACCGTCGCGTTCACGTTGTTGTTGGGGTCGCCGCCCGCGGTAATGCCGTAGCCGGCATTCAAGATGCCTTCGGTCACTCCGAGCTTCGGCTTGTTGGTGATGTAACGAATGGCACCGGCCTGGGCGCCACCGCCGAACAGCGTGCCTTGCGGGCCCTCGAGCACCTCGACACGCTCCATGTCGACCAGGTAGACGTCATTGTTGCGGGCCGGGAACTGCATCGACTGGTCATCGAGATACAGCGCCACGTTCGGGAACGGGGCAGTGGTCGACTGCGACTGGTTGCCCGAGCCGCCGGAGCTCAGACCCCGCATGAAGATGTTGCCCGTGCCGGGGCCGTTGCCGCTGAAGGTCACGTTCGGCGTGTACTTCAGCAGGTCACTGAAAGAGACGACATTGAGCAGTCGCAGCTGATCACCCGTGATCGCCTGGATCGTGATCGGCACGTCCTGGATGTTCTCGGTGCGGCGCTCTGCCGTGACCACCACCTCCTGCAGCTCACCCCCGGTGGCTGCGGCCGTATCGGCCGACGCGCCAAACACAATCGTTGTGCTCGGTGCCCACAGTATTGCCGCCACGGCCGCAGAGATCTTCGAATTAGGCTTCATCGTTGCCCCCTGAGGGTTGGTTGTGTATTGCCCACTCGAGCGCATTCCGCCTGCCCAGACGGCTCCCCATACGACTTGTATACCACTCGCGCGGAGCACGCTTGAATAAACGCGTCATCCGCCATGACCCAGCCGCTGCTCGCATGCCTGTCGAGACCCGCTTGCGGGCGGCACTCCACCTGTTCTCTAGCCTTTCACACCCGCTGCGCCGCTGAAAGTCTAGAAATTGAATAGCCCCATCTGAAAAAGGAATCGGGCACGGTGCGACGATCGACGCCGCGCGCGTCCGGGGGCTGCAGCGACCCAGTGCATGCGAAACAGACTCCCGCAAGCGTTGTTGCGTCGAAGCATCAGAGCTATTCTCACAGGCGGTCAACGGGAGGCTGCGGGACGTGCCAGCCCGGCCGTGACGCTCGCGCCGCCCCTGTTTCGCCGCGATGCGCACCCTGGAGCAGGCCCACACCCCATGAGCACACCCCAGCACGTCCTCGCCATCGACCAGGGCACCACCTCGACGCGCGCCATCGTGTTCGATGCGAAGGCACGCGCCGCGGCCATCGCGCGTCGCGAGTTCGAGCAGCACTACCCCGCTTCCGGCTGGGTCGAGCACGACGCGGAGGACATCTGGCGCGACACGCTCGCGACGGTCCGCGAGGTCATCGAACGCTCAGGGGTCGGGGTGGCGGGCATCGCGGCGCTCGGTATCACCAATCAGCGCGAGACGGCGGTGATCTGGGAGCGCGCCACCGGCAAGCCGATTCATCGCGCCATCGTCTGGCAGGACCGACGCACGGCGGATGAGTGCGCCACGCTCAGGGCCGCGGGCGCCGAGCCCCTGGTTCGCAGCAAGACCGGCCTGCTGCTCGACCCGTACTTCTCCGGCACCAAGGTCGCCTGGCTGCTCGATCACGTGGCGGGCGCCCGTGCACGCGCCGAGCGCGGTGAGCTGGCGTTCGGCACGATCGATAGCTTTCTCCTGTGGCGCCTCACGGGCGGGCGCGTGCACGCGACGGACGTCACCAACGCCTCACGCACGCTCCTGTTCGACATCCACGCGCAGAGCTGGGATCAGGAGCTGCTCTCCCTCATCCGCGTGCCGCGCGCACTGCTGCCGGAGGTTCGCGACAGCAGCGAGGTCTACGGCGCGACGGACGCTGCGCTCTTCGGGCGCGCACTTCCGATCGCCGGTATCGCCGGCGACCAGCAGGCCGCCCTCATCGGGCAGGCCTGCTTCAAGCCCGGCATGGCGAAATCCACGTACGGCACCGGCTGCTTCCTGCTGCTCAACACCGGCGAGGTGGCGGTCACGTCCGCGAACCGCATGCTCACGACGCCGGCGTATCGCATCGGCGGTCGCATCGCGTATGCCATGGAGGGATCCATTTTCGTCGCCGGCGCGGCGGTCAAGTGGTTGCGCGACGGTCTCAAGGTCATCAGCGACGCGGCCGAGACCGCCGCCGCCGCCGCGCGCGTGCCGGATAATCACGGTGTGTACATGGTGCCGGCGTTCGTGGGGCTCGGGGCGCCGCACTGGGAACCGAATGCCCGCGGGCTGATCTGTGGGCTGACGCTCGATGCCTCGGGTGCCCACCTCGCGCGCGCAGCGCTCGAGTCGGTCGCCTATCAGACCCTCGATCTGACGCAGGCCATGCAGCGCGATGGCGCGCGCCGCGCGGAGGCGATCCGCGTCGACGGCGGGATGGCGGCCAATGACTGGTTCTGCCAGTTCCTGGCGGACGTGCTGGAGGCGAAGGTCGAGCGGCCGGTGGAGCTCGAGACCACCGCGCTCGGCGCCGCGTTCCTTGCGGGACTCGCCATCGGAGTATGGAAGGATCTGACCGCGGCGGCCGGCACTTACTCGACCGCGGCGGTGTTCGCGCCGCAAATGACGGCGGCGCGCCGCGCGACGCTCATCGCCGGATGGCGGCACGCCATGAGCCGCACGCTGCACGCGCCGCCGCCGGCGACCTGACACTACCGCGCGTCGAAGTCGAGCAGCGTCTCGCGGATCCAGGCGCAGAGGTGGTCGGCGTAGGCACGATCGACCACCAGCAGCGTCTCGCCTGCGCGCAGCGACAGAGCCAGCACCGGCACGTCGGCCATACGGCTGCGCCGCGCTTCGCCGGGGCGCGGGATGGATGCGGTGCCGCCGAGGCGGGCGAGGAGATCTGCGATCCGCTCACCCCTCACACGCAGCACCTGGTGGCCGCCGCTCAGATTCACGAGGCACCCGTCTGCAACGCCGGCGAGCTTCCCTTCAAGGTCCGACAGGCGCGCCCGGCTGTGCGCGAGACACAAGGTTTCCGTCGGGCTGCGCCAGGCGAGCAGCAGCTGACCATCGGCCGTGCAAGCCGCCTGCAAAACCTGAGGCAACACGAGACCGGTCAGCTCGCGCACGGCAGCGGCGAACGCGCCGTCGCCCGCGAAGTAGCGCAGCGCGGCCGTTTGCATCGCATCGTCCAGGTGCACGGAGAGTCCCGCGCCTTCCAGCCGTTCAATTGCGCCCGTCGCATCAGCCATGAACGCGCGCTCCAGCCGGATCGACGAACGGCAGCGTTACGACCCGCGCAACGATTGTCGTTCCCAGATGGTGCACACGCAGCTCTTCGCCCGTGCGCTGCGAGCCGCCTTTCAGCATGGCGAGCGCGACCGGGATCCCAAGCTCGGGGCTGCGGTAGCTCGAAGTGACATGGCCCTCGGTCAGCGTGGGTGGCGGCTCGAGCGCAATCTGTGCGCCCACCGGCAGCTGCGTGCGCCCATCGAGCGGCGCCAGTCCTACGAGCTGCAGCCGCCTCGGATCGAGGGAGCCCGGCCGCAGCAGCGAGCGCCGCCCGACGAACTGCGCCGCCTTGCGCTCAATTGCGCGCGCGAAGCCCACATCGCCGGGAAGCGTGGTGCCGTCGGTGTCGGTGCCGATGTGAATGTAGCCCTTCTCCACCCGCAGCACCTGCAGCGCCTCGATGCCGTAGAGCGCCGCGCCGAGGTCCCCGGCATGCGCCCACAGGCGAGCGAGGAGCACTTGGGCGTGATCGGCGGGCAAGTTCACCTCGTAGCCGAGCTCGCCGCTGAAGCTCGCACGCAGGACCCGCAGCGGCACGCCATCCCAGGCGCTGTCGCGCAGCGTCATGTGCGGCATCGCTGCCGGGGCGAGCGCCGCCTCGAAGCCGAGCTTCCCGAGCCACTCCCAGGCCCGGGGGCCTGCGACCGTGATGTTGGCCCAGCGCGAGGTCACCGGTGTGATGACGACCTTGAAGTCGACATACTCGCACTGCAGCCATTCCTCGAACGCGGCCACGGTGCGATCAAAGCCGGCGGTGGTGGTATTCACCCAGTAGCACTGCTCGGAAAGGCGCGCCACGATGCCGTCATCCACGAGCGTGCCGTTCTCGTTCAGCAACAGGCCGTAGCGCGCCTGACCGATCCTGAGTGTCGACATCACGCCGACGTACATGAGATCCAGAAAGCGCGCGGCATCCGGCCCGAACACTTCGAGCTTGCCGAGCGGCGAACCATCGAGGAGCCCGGCGCACTTTCTGACGGTCGCCGCTTCGCGCTGCGCGGCGGCGTCCAGCGTCTCACCGGGCCGCGGGTAGGCCGCCGGGCGGCACCAGTCGCCGAAGGTCTCGAACAGCGCGCCGTGCGCGGCGTGCCAGTCGTGAGCCGGCAGGCGCTTGAGCGGCCGGTAGAGCGCGCCCACGCGCCGGCCGGCGATCAGGCCGAGCGTGACCGGCGCAAACGGCGGCCGAAAGCGCGTCGTCCCGACCTGCGCCGGCGCCTGGCTCGTGTATTCGCCCATCAGGATGAGCGCGTTGATGTTGCTCGTCTTGCCCTGGTCAGTCCCCATGCCGGTGGTGGTGTA
>Ga0209526_10003275_pt1 | contig 11032 bp, 10 predicted proteins | sample JacPinW_OM2H0_M1_FD_188566 | JGI IMG/M metagenome (GOLD analysis project Ga0209526, IMG submission 188566) | Forest soil microbial communities from Algoma, Ontario, Canada - Jack Pine, Ontario site 1_JW_OM2H0_M1 (SPAdes) (version 2) | ecosystem: Environmental > Terrestrial > Soil > Boreal...
TGCCGCGGGGGAAAAGCTGCCGGGCGAGACGGAGATCGCCGAGACTTATCGCGTCAACCGTCACACCGTGCGCCGGGCACTGGCCATGCTCGCCGAGCGCGGACTGGTGCGCGCCGAACGCGGCAGCGGCACTTATGTGGAGTTGCAACGGCTCGCTTATCCCTTGCGCTCGCGGACGCGGTTTTCCGAGATCGTCGGCGCCGGCGGGCGCGAACCGCGCGGGCAACTGATCGACGCCTCGGAGGACATCGCGACCCGCGAATTGGCGCGGGAGCTGGCCATAAAGACCGGCGCACCGCTGATCCGGATCGAGGCGCTACGGCTCGCCGACCGAACGCCGATCTGTGTCAGCACCACCTGGCTTTCCGCCGAACGCTTCGCCGGCGCCGGGCGCGTCTTCGCCAGCACGCGCTCGATGACCAAGCTGCTCGCGCATTACGGCATACGTGACTATCGCAGGGGATCGACCCGGATCACCGCGGCAATCGCGGACGCTACCGACGCCGCGCGGCTTAATCTCGCGCTCGGGCGACCGGTCCTCGTGGTCGACGCCACCGACGTCGACACCGGCGGCAAGCCGCTCGTCACCAAGCGCGCCCGCTTTGCCGCCGAACGCGTCGAGTTCCTGGTCGAGAACGGCTAGGTCTTTGTCCTGATGCGTTTTCTTCACGCGAACCGGTACCCACCCCGCAGCGAGTGCGGGGCAGGCTTTCGCTTGGAAACGCTACGGTCAGACAACCGCGCGCTGCCCGATGATGGCGAAGCGGAGCTTTCCGGAAATCCAGTCGATCGCGGCAACCGCGACCAGAATCATCAGGATCAGGAACGACACCTTCTGCCATTCCAGCACGCGGATCTGCTCGGCCAGTTGCAGGCCGATGCCGCCGGCGCCGACGATGCCGATGATGGTCGCCGAACGCGTATTGGATTCGATGAAATAGAGCACTTGCCCCGCGATCACCGGCAACACCTGCGGCATCAGTCCGAAACGGATCTCGTGCAGCGCGCTGCCGCCGGAAGCACGGATGCCCTCGACCTGCTTCCTGTCGGCGGCCTCGATCGCTTCCGAAAACAATTTGCCGAACGCGCCGAAATCAGACACCGCGATCGCAAGCACGCCCGCGAAGGGACCCAAGCCCACGACATTGATCCAGACCAGCGCCCAGATCAGGGTATCGACGCCGCGGATGGAATCGAGGAACCGCCGCACCGGAAATCTCAGGATGTTCGACGGTACGATATTCTTCGCCGCGAGCAGACTGACCGGCAGGGCGAAGATCGCGGCGATCGTGGTGCCCAGTAATGCGATCGACAGGGTTTCGCCGAGCGCCTTGAGGTAGAGCGGCAGCGAGGAACCGGGATCGGGGGGGATCATCATCAGAGTGATCCAGCCGAGCTGATGCAGACCCGAGAGCAACTTCGTCGGCGAGAAGTCAAGATCGATTAGCCCGAAGACGAACACGCCGAAGGCGCAAAGCGCCATCACGGGCGTTGCGAGACGCGCGGCAGCCGGCGGCTCGAAAATGTCAGGATATCTCGCGCGAAGCTGCTCGCGATCGGGCGTCGGCAGCTGGCTCATGTCCGCGCCTCCTTGCCGAACAGCCGGCTGCGCAGCCAGCCGGTCAGGATATCGATGATGAACACCGTAACGATGATCGTCACCAGGATCGCGCTGACGTCGGAATAATAGAATTTGCGGATGGCAACGACGAGTTCCTGTCCGATGCCGCCGGCGCCGACGAAACCCATCACCGAGGCCTCGCGGACGTTGATCTCAAAACGCAACAGCGCATAGCTCGCATAGCCGGCCATCACCTGCGGCAGCACGGCAAAGCGCATGCAGGATATCCAGCTCGCGCCGGTCGAGCGCACGCCTTCAACCGGCTTCATGTCGGCATTCTCGACGATCTCGGAAAACTGCTTTCCCAGCGCGCCGGTGGAGTGGATGGCGACCGCCAGCACGCCGGCCATCGGCCCGAGGCCGAAGGCGATGACGAAGATCAACGCGAACACGATGCCCGGCACGGTTCGGGCGAATTCCAGCAGCCGGCGCATGATGAAACGCAGCCACGGCGCGGGCGAGGTGTTTTCCGCCGCAAAGAAATTGAGCGCGAACGCCAAAACCGCCCCGATCAGGGTGCCGACATAGCTGATCAGCACGGTCTCGCCGAGCATCTTGAGCCATTTGTGCCAGCCCCAGAACCACTCGCCGACATCGGTCCATACCCAGGCGCCGCTCTCGAGCGTCAGGATACGGCTGAAATAGCTGACGAAGTTTCCGAAATAGCTGAAGAACGTGCGCAGGTTTACCTCGGCGCCGATCGCCGCAATGACCAGTGCCGCAAAGAACAGCGCCGCGCCGAAGGTTAGGCGCAACCGCTTGCGCGCGACCGCCTTGCGATAGGTTTCGTTCAGCAGAGCAAGCTGCTGGCTAGGAAGAATGGATACGGCTGTCGTCATCGAAGCTGGTGTCTCTGGCAGGGCTGAACGTAAAAAAGGCCGGGTCGACTAGACCCGGCCTTTTTTCCGCCGATCGATCAGGACGCTTTCTTGCGCAAACTGTCGACGAATTTGATCAGCTCGATGGTCTTATTGTAGTCCTCGTTGGCGATCGGCTGCCACGGCTTGTTCTTGCCGTCGGAGAGCTTCTTGAAGGCTTCCGCGTCCTTCTGCGGCGCATCGAGGAACGCCTGCTTGATCGCGGCCTTCATGTCATCGGGCAGATCGCTGAGATACGCATAGGGAGAGTTGATGATGAGGTCCGACTTCACGATGATGCGGAAGTCTTCCTTCTTCAGCGGCGTGCCGTCGCTCGACTTGACCATGTTCTTGGCGAGCATGCGCGTCAGGTTGGAATCGTCTTCGGCGTTCCACCAGTTGGCGGCAACGTCGACCGTGCCTTGCGCCAGCGCCAGCACCGCATTTTCATGGCTGCCGGTGAAGACGACCTTGGAGAAATAGGCGTCGGGATCGATGCCGAGCTGGTTCATCTTGAAGCGCGGCATGTTGTTGCCCGAGGTCGAGTTGGGATCGACCAGCCCGAGGTTCTTGCCCTTCAGGTCCTCGATCTTCTGGTACGGGCTCTTGGCCAGCACATAGAACACCGAATAATAGCCCTTGGAGCCGTCGGAGTTGACGTCGATCACGAAGGCGTCGGTCTTCACGCCGGTGAGCCGCGCGCGCGAGAACGATGCGGGACCGTAGTAACCGATATGGATGTTGCCGGCGCGCTGACCTTCGATGACGGCGGCGTAGTCGTTGGCGACGCGCAGATTGACCTTGATGCCGAGTTCCTTCGACAGATAGTTCACAAACGGCGTGTAGCGCTCGAGCACGCCGGAACCGTTCTCGGCCGGGATCACCGCAAACGTGATTTCCGGGTATTTTGCTTTCCAGTCCTCAGCAGACGCGGACCCTGCAAACGCCAGCACTGCTGCGCCGGCCAGAACCACTCGACGATTGATCATGATGCATCCCTCTTTGGTGTTGGTGGTCGACGTTGTCGTTAAGAAATAGACGCGCCGATCGACGACGCGGGTAGTCAGGCCGCTGCGGCAGTGCCCAGCGCCGGAATGGCTGATCCGGCGGGTGCTTCCGTCGGCGCGCCGCCCATGACTTCGTTGGCCTCGAGGTCGTAGAGCTCGCGCGCGATATGATCGGTCAGTTCGGCGGGCGCGCCATCGAACACCACGCGACCGGACGCCATGCCGATCAGGCGATCGCAATAGGTCCGCGCCAGATCGAGCGAATGCAAATTGCAGATCACGGTGATGCCGAAGTGCTTGTTGATGCGCAGCAGCGCGTCCATCACGATCTTGGTGTTGCGGGGATCGAGCGAGGCGATCGGCTCGTCGGCAAGGATGATGTCGGGCTCCTGCACCAGCGCACGGGCGATCGCGACGCGCTGCTGCTGGCCGCCCGACAGCTGGTCGGCGCGCTGTGCCGCAAGTTGCGCCATGTCGAACTGCTCCAGCGCCGACATCGCGACCGCGACGTCCTCCTCGGGCCAGAGCTGTGCCAGCGACCGCCACGACGGAATATCGGAGAGCCGCCCCATCAGCACGTTGGTCAGGACGTCAAGGCGGCCGACCAGGTTGAACTGCTGGAAAATCATGGCCGACCGCGCCCGCCATTGCCGCAGCTCCTTGCCGCGCAACGCCGTGACGTCCATGCCGTTGTAAAGGATACGGCCCTCGGTCGTGGGTGCGAGACGATTGATCGACCGCAGCAAAGTCGACTTGCCGGCGCCGGAACGGCCGATCACGCCGACAAAACCACCGGGCGCTATGGAGAATGACGCATTATCTACCGCGGCTTTTGTGCCGAAACGGCACGTCAAACCTTCCACGACCAACATGCCATGCTCCAGCTGCGTAGCTGGCACCACCGCTACCGCCCGTATTCAACAGTTTTGTGACAAGCGCGCTGCACTGCGATAATGGTCCACACCGACATCCGCTGTCACGCGTTTGTCATGCTGTTGTCATCACGCCCACTGATGACGTGCACGCCCACCCTTTGGTGTCGCTTGTGGAGGTTCGCTTGGCCGGCAAGATGCTCTCGGTTGAACCCACCATCGATCCCACCGCGAAACTGCAGGAAACGAAACTCGGCGCCTATTGCGAAGTCGGCGCCCGCACCATCCTGCTTGAAGTTGAGATGGGCGACTATTCCTATGTCGTGAACGACGCGCAGATCACCTACACCAAAATCGGAAAATTCTGCTCGATCGCGGCGATGACGCGCATCAATCCCGGTTGCCGTTATCAGACCGGGGAAGCCCCTCTGCCGCAATGATTTCTGCGTTTGATCTCGCGGTGGGGAAGAGATCAACACCCAACATCGCTGACAGCCTGCCGTAGACGCTGACCTCGTACGGCTCGCGGTACGCGGTCGGATGAACGACGATGCTGTCGATCATGTTGTGGAACGCAAGGCGGTTCTCTTGGCTGTCAGGACTGCGCATAAGCGACTGGTGCAGCTTTTCGACGTTAGCCTGATAATCCTTGATCACGTTCGGATGTAGGGCCACAACGTTGCTGGTCGCCTTGATCTGTTTCAGACGTTCCTCAAGTCCGACACGTTCGGTTTCCTTGGTCTTGAGAGATTCCAACAGCGCGGGCAACGGCTCGTCGCTATCGGCGATCGCGGCGACGAGACGACCGATTTGAATCTCAAGCCGGTTGCGTTGTTTCTCAACATCGTTCCTTTCGACAACTTCTTTTTTCGACTGTGCCGCATACTCAGCGTGGAATCGTTGTGCTGCTCTGGTCAGTGCTTTCGGCTCAGTGAGCCTGTTACGCATCCCGTCGAGAACTAGGTCTTTCAACGAATCCATCACGTAGCTTTTGCTATGTGAACAAGCTGATCGCTGATGAGCCGCCGCGCAGGTAACAAACCGTTTGCCCACCGACATCTTGGTGATGATCATATGACCGTTGCAGACGCCACAGCGCAACAGCCCGGCCAACAGATGCGGCGAGCGGGCGATGACGGGTCGGCTTGTCACCTTGCCCGTAGGTCCGAACTTAGCGACCGCGCGCCCCTCGCGCACGGCAAGCGCCGCTTCCCATAGTTTTTGATCGATGATGCGCAGGCGTGGGACCGGGACGACGGTGTGCTCGCTTTGCGGCCGTGCGCGTTTGCTCGCGGTCCCGGTGTCGGGGTCCTTGACCGTGAACTGCTGATTCCAGATCAGTTCGCCGATATAGAGCCGGTTGCCGAGGATGCCGCCGCGCTTCTTGCCGCCGCCGCTCACGAGCGACTGATGATTCCATTCCGCGCCGCCGCCCGGCGTCGGAATGCCGTCGCGGGTGAGACCGGCCGCGATCTTGCGCGGCGAAGACCCGTTGGCATACTCGGTGAAAATTCGACGAACGATCTCTGCCTGTTGCTCGTTGATGACGCGCACGGCGGGTTTGAAAATGCCGGGGCTGACCTCGACACGGTCATAGCCATAGGTCACCGTGCCGGGGAACATCCCCTCGCGCACGAGACCGTTTTGGCCGCGCTTGATGCCGACGACGAGGTTCTTCAGAAACTCGGAGTCGATGATGCCGCTCAGTCCGGCCTTCATGTTGTCGATAACGCCGCCGTTGAGCGTGTGCAGTTCGATGTCGGCATGTTTCAACCGCTTGCAGATGCCCGCAAGGTCCTCGGTGTCGCGCGCGATACGCGAAGTGCTCTCGGCAATCAGGACATCGAACCTGCGCGCCTTTACCGCAAGCATTAGCTCGCGTGCGCCGGTACGGCCATGCAGGGTCGCTCCGCTCTTGGCGCGATCTGAAAATCTAGCGACGACCTCAAACCCTGCGCGCTTCGCGAAGGCCTCGCAGTCGGCGAACTGGTCGTCAACTGAGCGATCCTTTTGCATGTCACTTGAGAAGCGGGCGTAGATTGCTGCGGTTTTCATCTGGTTCCCCCATGGTCTTTTGCATATTGCTCGCGAGCCATTGACGCGCCGATGCTGCCAGCTAATTCGAGCCATTGTTCGTCGTGGCAAGGATGGTTCAAATTTCGCGGATCATCTGCGGCTAGTTGGCGGATCGTGCCCCGTATCTTGTAGTTGTCGTTGCCAAGCGCGGCGCCTTGACGGAGAGATTCGGCGCTAAGATGACCGGAAGTGTGGGTACTACCGGGATCACGCAAGCTGAAGTGGACTGGATTTCCCCACGCGCTGTTGAATTGAACGGCCTAATTCATTCGATCATAAATCGAATAGAGCACGACTCAGCGGAATCTAAAGGTCTCCTCGAAAGGACTCATGGGCTATTCGTCAAAGAATTCAAATTGAATCCAAAGCTTGAGTTTAAAGAGCCGAGAAACGGCCCGGCATAAGAAGAAATACATGGCACCATCACCGATCCCGCGCCAGCTTCCGCTTCCCCCAATGCGTCTTCTTCCCTGAGCTTTCAAACACTCGCTCAACGTGCCGGTTCTTCATCGGTTCTTACCAGCCATGGCATCAACTCCACGACGCTGCATCTTCTGCTTAAAACCAGGCACCACTGACGAGCACTTATTCGCGGATTGGCTACGCGTCGTCTTTCCCCGAACACCTAAGGATACTAGCACACGCGGCATAACCCAATGGGGTCAAGATCGGCATGGCAAACTCTATTCCATGCCACAAAGAATGATTCACAAGGGGCACTCTGGCGTAACCAAAATCCCCTATGTGTGCGCCGGCTGCAACAACGGATGGATGAGCCGCATGGAAATGCGGGCACGGCCATTTTTGATGCCTCTCATTCAAGGCTTGCCCCGCTCCATCAACACCTTTGACCTAAAAGTACTAGCTGGATGGATCGCAAAAACCGTCATGGTCGGTGAATACATACACCCCAATGCCGTTGCGACACCCGACGCGGAACGGCTGCATATGTATGCGAACTTTGAACCGCCGCCAAACTGGGCCATTTGGATCGCAGACTATCGCGGATCAAAATGGCGCAACCTTTCCATGTTTCATCACATGGGAAAGATTCTACCGCCCAAATCGCCCGAACCAAGCGATTCCGTGATGCCAGACACGCACTTCACCAGCATCGGCATTGGGCGTCTGTTTATTCAAGTCACCGCCACCAACACCGGCCTCGTCATTGAAACGGAGAACGATGCCCTTCGGCGCATTTGGCCGCTTACAGGTCTCGCGCTCAGTTGGCCGCCCGCTAGGTTCATTGACGACGAGGAAGCTGACTTCATCGCAAACAGCTTTTCGCGAATCATGAAGCTTCCCCACGGGGGAACTGCGTTTATGTAGCTCGGGCGCGCCAGCTTCCGTTTTGCCCAATGTGCGCAAGAAGATCGCGACCCCTAGCCTTTTGGGGGCGCCGGGGCATCGGATTCGCGCCCGGGCGGCGGCGTTACCAACGCCGACTAGGGAACCAGCCCCAGCCATCCAACGTTGTTCGTTGGCTAGGAGGCTTGTCATGAACAACAACCGGAAAAGCCACCGTACCGCTATGGCAATTTTTGCCGTCATCCTAGCGGCCGTAGTGATCGTCGCATTCATAACGACGATTGAAAATGACACCAAACTAGCCGGAAACGTCGCACAGCCCGGAACGACTGGCTTGGCCCATCCCCATCCGCCGCTCGATAGAGCGCCGGGAGAACCTATTCGAAAATAGCCACCCGCCGACGCGTTGCGGAGCAACGCAGGCCGACGCTTATGGCCCGCGCCGTTCGCGTGCTATCAGCGTTTTTCCGCGAGCCGCCTTGTCGCTTCGAAGGATTCCCACGCGAAACGCTTCCAAGCGTTTTCGTCCACCGGCTTCGGTTCGGCGTCACGTTCAGATTTGACACTGAGGACGCGGGCTTTGAGATTCGACGGGTGAGTCACGATAGAGATTTCCACCAAGCTTGCGGCTTTGATCGTGCGGCGAGCGCCGTTCGGGCCGGTGTTCGCTTTGTGCATTTCATAATCGGTACATCGGAATCCGATCGACAAACCGTTCAGCGCCCCCAGCTTCAACAGTTCATGTACATCTTTGCCACGTTCTGTATTGATCGCTAGCTTGCCGGTCAGACGAAGGCCCTTTGAGTCTTCACTCATGTCAGTCCAAATGCCAACCGGCATTTTACCATCTGCGGTGTCGTCACCATGTTGGAGAAGCATTGCGGGCCAACTCTTGGCACCAGACTTGGCGTCGTTGATCGTCTTAGCGAAGGCGCCGGGGGCTACAATATCCCCATAGCTATCGACGTTGCCGAAAATACTGCCGTAGCCAAAAATCGTGCCGTCGCTGGTGTTGTCGGCCTTGCATTCGAACGGCGCGTAAAAATATTCCATTGTGATTCCTTCCTTAAGCCGCGACTGCGGCGTTTTGTTTGATGCGTGCCGCGTCGCGATATTGCGGTTTTGATAAATTGAATCGGTATGCTATAGGGCCGCTCCAACCAAAGGAGCTAAGATGGCCAAGAAAAAAGTAGTTAGACGCGCTTGGAGTTCGTCAGAAGTGCGCGAGTTGAAATCGCTCGCAAAGAAAAAGGTCGGTGTTAAGCGAATTTCAAAAGGATTGAAACGGACTATCGCCGCTACAAAAATGAAAGCGTCGCAGTTAGGTGTCTCATTGGAGTCGCGGTAGTAAGCGCAACGTGCCCGCAGACTCGCTGACGAATCCCGCGCGGTGCGCGATGCTGAAAAGGATGATCGGGCTACTCACTGTCGATGTAACACATGCTCACGTCTTCCCAATCCGCCTTCTTGAGCCGCTTACGTTCGCCCGGCAAAAACAGGCCGTGTCTGTCTAGATACGCTGCTTCCGATTCGTATCGGGGCGGATCGCGATCGTCTATCGCTACGCCTTTGAATATGTGCCCGGGTGGTTTTGGGTTTACAAGCTGGCCGGTTACGACGTGGCGCATCGTGCCGGAATAATAATCGACATCGGACTCGCTGATCCAACTAAGCGGAAGACCGAAAGCGAAACTCGGTTTGTAGCAAAGTACCTCGTACGCGGGGGTGCCAGTCCCTCCCAACCGTTTACGCGGTTCGGGTAACTCGCCGTCGTATCCGGCGCCGGGATATGTCCCGCGTGGTGATCGCGGGGAATCATATTCCCACCAGCGGCGCGGCCGGGTGCCGGGGAAATCTTCAACATGCTCTTCAACGATCGAGTCGCAGTGTTCACGCCAGAGCGCGGCAAGTTCGTCATCACCCTTGAGCCAAAAAATCCGTGCGGCTCGGCTCTAAGCCACGCTTGCGCGTCGGCGTCGAGTGCTTGCCGTTTGGTGAAGTTGGCGCGTTGTCTAGATGGCATCTGCATTGCCTTTCTTGTTAGCGGGAAGAGCGGGTGGACGAGAGTCAGAGTCAGCAATGTCGAGTCCGATTTCGCGTATCATGCGAGCGAAGGCCGTGCGGCTGTCCTTCTCGATGGCCACGGCAGCGTGGGGTTTTATCGAGCCGTGTCTGTCGGTGAACACGATGCCGTCTTTCTCAAGCAACTTTCGCGCCTGCACACCACGATCAAGAGCCTCGCAAGCGAGAACAAGAAGTTTGACGTGATGTTTGTCGAAGCCGTCGGTATATTCATGAATCACGTAATCGAAAAACGATTTGCTGTCGGCACTCAAGTGACTCGGCGCTTTTGCGGGAGTGTTCGCGTTTGATTTGGATGTTTTAGTCAAGTCAAAGTTTCCTTTAGTGGTGTGCGAAGTGGTGTTTCTGAGATTCGGGGTCGCGTGCGTAAAACAAGGCCTAGAGGCCGGTTGCAGCCTCCCATCCCCCAAAGATGGAAGGCCCCCCATGCCTCAATCCCTCACTTCCAGCGGGAGTGACACAACAGGCACGCTGTCTAGTCTGGATTTAGCAGCGCTCAAGGCCACGTAGGCCAGCCAAAGCGCGCCCTTGCAGTTTATGGAAACCGCGCCCGTTTCAGGGCCTCTTAGTGCTTTCGTAACAGCAATGTGCGATGTTGCTTCGTTTATCGAAAGGGCTCCGCCGTGGACGATAAAGTCAAAATCCGGTGTCCGGGCTGCACGCGCGTCTTTCGAGAGAAACTCAGCCGCGTCCGTGACGGACTTCAAGTCAACTGCCACAACTGCAATCGGCTGATCACTTTGAGCAAAGAGACGGAAGACCCATTCCTTCGCCGGGCGCTGAGGACCGCAAGAGAAATGCGAGCCGAAGCGCAGGACCGGCTAGAGGCAGCCATCTATAAGGGCGAAGCCTCCGCACCAAAGCGCGAAACGCCTTAGCCGCTGGCCAGCCGCGCATTTAGCTCACGTCCGCTGTTATGCGAACAACGGACTCAAGTCGGACATTGCGCCATTGAGCAGGCCAACGCCACCTAAGATCAGACCCGGCAATGGGACCGGGACGGGGACTTTCAGCGCTGCCGCAAGCCAGCCAGTTGCTGTTGCACGTTGAACATTTTCTCAGGGCAACTGTAGCGGTACGGCGCACGCAGGCTGAGCCTGCTCAATGCGCCGCGGCTCGCCTTTCTTGATGATATAAAAGACTAGAAGTCGGGCATTCGCCGTTCCGGTATTGAATGCGTTGTGTGGATCAGCACTTTCGGTAAAGGAC
>Ga0209526_10003276_pt1 | contig 11032 bp, 10 predicted proteins | sample JacPinW_OM2H0_M1_FD_188566 | JGI IMG/M metagenome (GOLD analysis project Ga0209526, IMG submission 188566) | Forest soil microbial communities from Algoma, Ontario, Canada - Jack Pine, Ontario site 1_JW_OM2H0_M1 (SPAdes) (version 2) | ecosystem: Environmental > Terrestrial > Soil > Boreal...
ACAAGGATTGATTGTCAGGAGTGGGTTGTGAGTGGTTCACCGCCTGGATGGGGAGCGGTGCGGACCAGGCCGCAGTCGTGATGCAGAAGAGAAACAGGGTGACTAACATTGAAGCCCGAAATCGCATCGTGTTTCCTCCCAATCGATTTGGACTGAGGTATTAAGTAGGGCACGAATTGAACCAAAGCGCCAGATAATTTCAACTGTCAGCGTAACAATATTTAAAATCAGTAACATACGCGGCTTCGGAGGAAAGCACGCGATACGGAGTTTGGTTCTAGCTCTAGGAATTTTTTGCTCGATTAGTCAAGGGTGAATAACCCTTCCCGATCCAAGGGTACTAGAGCGAACCAGTGACCAAGAGGGTTCAAAATCGCGAAAGCGGGAGCCGCGTTTCCTTGACTTGGCGGTGGGGCGACTGAATAATGGTACAGCATGAGCATATGCGCCGGAGGCGCTGAAGACATGTTCCTTGACGTCAAGGAATTGGCCGTCCACAAGCTGCGCATCCGGAAGACGTATGCACCGGGTAGCATCGATTTTCATTCCACGGAGATCAAGCAAATCGAGCCGCTGGAAGTAACGGCCACGGCGGAGTTGCTGGAAGGACAGATTCGTATCCAAGGTAACTTCGAGACGAAGATTGAGCTGGTGTGCGCGCGTTGCCTGGAGCCGGTCGTGGAAGAAGTAAACCGGAGCTTTGACCTGTTTTACGCGCCGCTGCCCAAGGATTCGAAACCCAAAGAAGACCGGCTGAAGGACGACGATACCGAAATTGGTTTCTACGATGGAGAAGGACTCTTTCTGGCGGACGTGATCAAGGAACAGGTGCTGCTGGCGTTGCCGTTGAAGGTGATTTGCCAGAGCGACTGCCGGGGGCTGTGCCCGAGTTGCGGCGCGAACCTGAACCATGAAGAGTGCCGCTGTGAGACCCACGCGACGGACCCCCGAATGGCCCCTCTCGCGCGACTCAAGCAGGACTGGCTGAAAAAACAATAGGTTTCCGGGCGAGAAGCCCTATACAATCCGCCCAATCCGGCGGGACCGAGGAGTATTGCTATGCCTAACCCAAAACGACGGCATTCGAAGCGACGCACCAGCACGCGGCGGGCAAATGATTTCTTGTCCAAGCCCGCGCTGGGGAAGTGTCCCAACTGCCACGAAATGAAGCAGCCGCATCAGGCTTGCCCGCATTGCGGTTACTATAAGGGTAAAGCCGTGAAAGCTTCGGCGTAAGATTTTTCTCTCTTAGCCTGCGGGCAAAATCCCATGATCACCATCGCCGTTGACGCCATGGGCGGAGACCACGCGCCCCGCCCCGAAGTCGAAGGCAGTGTGCTGGCCGCACGGGAGCTGGGCGTACGGGTTTTGCTGGTAGGACAGCCGAATGTCGTGCGCGCGGAGCTGGCCCGGCACGCGTCGCCGAACCTGCCGGTCGAAATTGTACCCGCAACGGAAGTGATCACCATGAATGATCATCCGGCGCAGGCGTTCCGCAGGAAGAAGGACAGCTCGGTGCACGTGGCGGCACGGCTGGTGCGTGAAGCCAAGGCCGATGGCATGGTCAGTGCTGGAAACACGGGCGCGGTGATGACCGTGGCGCGGTTTTTGCTGGGCACGCTCGAGTCGGTAGACCGCGTTGCGCTGGCAGCGCCGTTTCCGAACGCGAAGGGCGGCGTTTCGGTCTTGCTCGATGTGGGCGCGAACGTAGATTCGAAGCCCGAGCATCTTGTGCAGTTTGCGGTGATGGGAGAAACGTATTACCGCGCGACATTCGGGCACCGGCGGCCTCGCGTGGGGCTGCTGTCGGTCGGCGAGGAAGAGATCAAGGGGAACGAGTTGACGCGCGAGGTGTACACGCGGCTCAAGAAGAGTCCCGTGCATTTTGTGGGTAACGTCGAAGGCGGCGATCTTTTTTCCGGAGAAGTGGACGTGATCGTGTGCGATGGATTCGTGGGGAACATCGCGCTGAAGATCTGCGAGGGCCTGGCGTTTCAGATCTTTGAGGTGTTGCGGAAGTCGCTGAAGAGTTCACTGGTGTCGCAGGTGGGCGCGATGCTGTCGCAGGGCGCGTTCAAGGGTTTGAAGAAGAAAATCGACTACACGGAGTACGGCGGGGCGCCGCTGTTAGGGGTGCGGGGCGTCTGCGTGATAGGACACGGACGCTCGAATGCGAACGCCGTGAAGAACGCGATCCGCGTGGCCGCGGGCCTTGCCCGCGCGCGCATGAATGAAAAAATAGAACAGGGGCTCTCGGCCGCGAGCGTTGATGCGTAACGGCAGAGAAGAGGAACGACGATGGGAAAAATTGCATTTGTGTTTCCGGGGCAGGCGTCGCAATACCCGGGAATGGGAAAAGAACTGGCAGAGAAGCACCCGGTGGCCCGGGCGGTGTTCGAAGAAGCGGACCGGGTGCTAGGGTTTTCGATATCGCAGATGTGCTTTTCCGGAACCGAAGAAGAGCTCAAGCACACAGCCAATACGCAGCCGGCGCTACTTACCTGCTCGGTGGCGGTCTACCGCATTCTTGCGGAGCAGGGAATCACGCCGGATTTCGTGGCGGGGCACAGCCTAGGTGAGTACTCCGCGCTGGTAGCCGCAGGGTCGCTGAAGTTTTCCGACGCGGTGCAACTGGTAAGGAAGCGCGGAAAGTATATGCAGGAAGCGGTGCCCACAGGCGAAGGAGCCATGGCCGCGATCATGGGATTGTCGCCAGCCGTCGTGTTGGATGCTTGCAGGCGCGCGGCGGAGGGCCAGGTGTGCTCGGCGGCGAATCTGAATTCGCCGGAACAGACGGTGATTTCCGGAGAGGCAGGCGCGGTGAAACGCGCGGTCGAAATTGCGTCGCAACTGGGGGCCAAGCGCGCTGTGATTCTGGCGGTGTCGGCCCCATTTCATTGCGCGTTGATGATGCCGGCACAGGAGCGGCTGGAAAAGGATCTGCGGAAGACGGAGTTTGGGACGTTGCGCGTGCCGCTGGTAACCAACGTGGATGCGGACACGGAGACGAGTGGAAACGAGGCGCGCGACGCGCTGATCCGGCAGGTGACCATGCCGGTACGCTGGGAAGAATCCGTGCGGTTGTTGATCGATGAGGACGTAAACACGTTTGTGGAGGTGGGGCCGAGCCGGGTACTGACGGGATTGCTGCGGCAGATCGAGCGCTCGGTGGGAACGTTGAACGTGGAGGACGAGAAGAGCTTGGCGACGACGGTGGAGAAGATCGCCCAGGCGCGTGCGGATGCAGCCTAGCAGATCAGCGGCAATGGACACAGCGTTCACAAAGTCGAGAACACCCGAGGCCACAGAGAAGAAATGTTCAGCTTGAAGGACAAGGTGGCGTTCGTCACCGGAGCGTCGCAAGGGATCGGGCGGGACACGGCGCTGGCGCTGGCGGAGGCCGGAGCGACGGTTGCTGTTGCCGCGCGGAATGAAGAGAAATTGGCGGCACTTGTCGGCGAGATTGTGGCGGCGGGCGGCACGGCGTTGGCGGTGAGAATGGATGTGGCGGACGCCGAGCAGGTGAAGGCGGGTTTCAAGCAGGTCGTCGAGAAATTCGGGCGACTGGACATTTTGGTGAACAACGCGGCGATTACGCGAGACGGTTTGGCGATGCGGATGAAGGTGGATGATTGGGAGACGGTGTTGCGGACGAATTTGACGGGGGCACATCTGTGCATTCAGCAGGCCCTGGCGACGATGATGCGTGCGCGAGCCGGGCGGATCATCAATATCAGCTCGGTGGTGGCGCAGTCGGGAAATGCCGGGCAAGCAAATTACGTCGCAGCCAAAGCCGGGTTGATTGGGTTGACCAAAGCGATTGCCGTCGAGATGGCTTCCCGGAACATTACCGTGAATGCCGTGGCACCGGGATTTGTCGCGACGCCGATGACCGACGTTTTACCCGAGAAAGTGAAGGAAGAGTTGAAAACGCGCATCCCGTTGGGGCGGATGGGATCGCCTCGGGATGTGGCGGCGGCGATTGTATTTTTAGCCAGCGATGAGGCGGGATACATCACTGGTCATGTGCTCAACGTCAACGGAGGAATGCATTTGGCTTAGCAACCATCAGGTTGAAAACAGACCGTTAAAGTTGACCTTGTTGGAAGGCCTCACTAGAATGGGCAGGCTGCACGTACAGGGTAAAAGGGTCTGTGGGGCGGCGTCTGGGTCGAGCGGTGTCGATACGCAAGGACGAACTAGCACGAGCGAAAGCAGATCGCGGAGGATATGGGAATGGCCAGCGTGGAAGAACGCGTAAAACAGATTATCGTCGAGCAGCTCGGCGTGGATGAAGCGGAAGTGACGCCGACGGCGTCATTCGTGGACGACCTGGGGGCGGACTCGCTGGACCAGGTGGAATTGGTGATGGCGTTTGAAGAAGCATTTGGGATCGAAGTGCCCGACGAGGACGCTGAAAAGATGACCACCGTGAAGGACGCCGTCGAATATATCGACAAGCACTCCAAAGGGAAGTAAGAAACCGCTGCTAAATACCACATCAATAGGGAGCACGAATAGTTGACTCGCCGGGTCGTTGTTACGGGCGTCGGACTGGTCTGCGCGCTGGGAATCGGCACGGAGGAAACCTGGAAGAATCTCCTTGCCGGGCAAAGCGGCGTCGGAGCCATCACGCTTTTTGACACCACCGGATTCGACTGCAAGATCGCCGGCGAAGTGAAGAACTTCGATCCCTTCCAGTGGATCGAGAAAAAAGAATTGAAGAAGATGGGGCGGTTTATTCAGATCGCCCTGGCGGGCGCGAGTTTCGCGGTCAAGATGGCGAATTGGACGCCGGAGCAGTCGGATCTGGACGAAGTGGGTGTGTACGTTTCGTCGGGTATCGGCGGTTTCGACATCATCGAGCGCGAGCACTGGAAACTGGTGCAAGGCGGACCGGGAAAAATCTCGCCGTTCTTTATTCCTTCCGCAATCGTGAATCTCGCTTCCGGGCACATTTCGATACGATATGGCGCGCGTGGCCCCAATTCGGCGACCGCGACGGCGTGTTCGGCGTCGGCGCACGCGATTGGCGATTCGTTCAAGATCATCGACCGTGGCGCGGCGGAGATGATGATTTGCGGCGGGACCGAGGCGACCATTACGCCGATGGGCGTCGGAGGATTTGCCTCGATGAAGGCGCTTTCGACGCGAAATGACGATCCGGCGCACGCGAGCCGGCCGTTTGACGCGCAACGCGATGGTTTTGTCGTGGGTGAGGGCGCGGGGATCGTCATCCTGGAATCGCTTGAGCATGCACGGAAGCGCAATGCGCCGATCCTGGCGGAGATTGTGGGCTACGGCATGTCCGGCGACGCGTATCACATTACCCAGCCGGCGGAAAATGGCGACGGTGCTTACCGCGTGATGAAAGCCGCGCTGAAGGACGCCCAGTTGAAGCCCGAAGACATTGGCTATGTGAACGCGCACGGCACGTCCACGCCGATCGGGGACGTAATCGAAACGACAGCGCTGAAGAGGTTGTTTGGCGAGCGCGCGAAGCAGGTGCCGGTCAGCTCGACGAAATCGATGACCGGGCATTTGCTGGGTGGCGCAGGCGGCTTGGAAGCGGGCATCAGCGTGTTGGCGCTGCGCGACCAGATTTTGCCCCCAACGATCAATCAGGAAACGCCCGATCCGGCCTGCGATCTCGACTATGTTCCCAATCAGGCGCGCAAAGCGCCGGTGGAGTACGCGTTGTCGAATTCGTTTGGATTTGGCGGCACGAATGCCGCGTTGATTTTCAAGCGGTGGGGCGGGATTTAGAAAATCTGTGCCTCTGGTCGCTTCATTTCGGGACGCTGTAGTCGTGCTTCCGGAACGCCGAGTTTAGACGATTGAATACAGCGCGCACCTGCCCCGAGTAAGCTCTTGCCGCGGCATCAAATGCCCCCTGTGAAGAGGGGGCGACAGCGAGCCAGAGTCGCCCGCGCGGCTTCGAAAGGAACACTCCGTGAACATCATGGTGTGCATCAAGCAGGTTCCGGCGAAGGATGCGCCGCTGACGGTTTCCGGAAACTGGATCAAAGAGTCCGACATCGGATTCGAGATGAATGAGCCGGATAGTTATGCGTTGGAAGAGGCGCTGCGGTTGAAGGAAAAGCACGGCGGGGAAGTGATTGCGCTGTCGATGGGTCCGGAGCGGGTGAAACAGACGATCAAGGAGGCATTGGCCAAGGGCGCGGACCGCGGGATTCACATTGCGGATGATCATTTCGCACAGCTCGATCCGCTGGGAGCGGCGACGTCGCTGGCGGCGGCGATCAAGAATGAGAAATGTGACTTGGTCCTGACGGGATTGCAGAGTGACGATCATGGCTTTGGACAGACCGGCGTGCTGCTGGCGGGGTTGCTGGATTTGCCGCACGCGACGATCATCATGGCGATCGAAGTGCAAGACGGGAAAATGCGGCTGAAGCGGGAGCTGGAAGCGGGATGGTTTCAGCACCTCGAGTGTCCGCTGCCGGCGGTGCTGTCGATTCAGTCCGGCATTAATAAAGTGCGATATGCGACGCTGAAGGGCATCATGGCGGCCAAGAAAAAAGAGATCGCGACCCTCACGCGCGAGTCACTGGGTGTTTCCGTGGAGGTGACGCAGCGGGTGGAAAAGATTTACGTGCCGACGAAGACGAAGAAGACAGAGTTTTTGACGGGGACGCCGCGGGAAATGGCCGGGAAGTTGGTGGAAAAGTTGAAATTTGAGGCCCGGGTGATCTAGCGATGAAGATACTGGTGATTACGGAGCAGCGGCAAGGGAAATGGAACAACACGAGCTTTGAAACGCTGGCTGCGGCTCAGCAGATTGCTGCCGATACGTCGAGCACGGTGAGCGCCCTGGTGATTGGGAAGGGCTTGGCGTCGTTGGCGGGCGAATTGGCCGCCAAGAATGTCGCCGGAGTGCTGGTCGTCGAACACGAATTGCTGGAAGCGTACACACCCGATGGATACTGCGTGGCGCTGTCGCAGGTGATTGGTCAGACGAAGCCAGATTTGGTGCTGTTCCCTCACACATATCAGGTTCGCGACTTCGCGCCGAAGCTTGCGGCCACGCTCGGCAAGGGCATGATTGGCGACTGTGTTGGCTATCGTCACGAGGACGGGAAGCTCGTTTTCGTGCGACAAATGTTTCAGGGCAAAACCGCGGCGGATGTGACGTTCCAGGGTGCGGCTCCGTGGTTTGCCTCGTTTCAAGCGGGCGCGTTCCGATCGGATTTGCTGGCGGCGCATCCGTCGGGCCAGGCGCCGGTGAATGCGCTGGCCGTCGAACTGAAGGCCGAGCAGATTCGGACGAAGCCGCTCGATTTGTTCAAGGAAACGAAGTCGGCGGTGGACCTGACGCAAGCGCCGTTGATCGTGGCGATTGGTCGCGGGATCAAGGCGCCGGAAAATATTCCGCAAGCCCAAGCGCTGGCCAAAGCGCTCGGCGGAGAGATTGCGGCATCGCGGCCGATTTGCGATGAAGGCTGGTTGCCTATGGAGCGGCAGATCGGCAGTTCGGGGCAGACGGTTGCGCCGAAGTTGTATCTGGCACTGGGTATCAGCGGGGCGATCCAGCACGTTGTAGGAATGAAGGGCGCGCGGACGATTGTGGCGATCAACAAGGATCAAAACGCACCGATTTTCGAGATAGCCGATTACGGCGTGGTTGCCGACATTTTCGAGATTATGCCCGCCCTGACGGAAGCCCTGGAAAAGGCCAAGTCGTCTTAGGGAGCACCGACCGGTCGGAGTGACATATTCTTTCTTCCATGCCATTAAATCGGAAGATGACAAGACGACTCTGTACCGCCAGGGCGATCGCTTCTGGGTCGCCAAGACTCCCGTCACTTCTGGTTGTGACCCGTTGATTCTCCGCGCTTCTCTGGCTTCCTGGATTGGTTCTAATCTGCACAACCGGTGGTCATGAGCGCTGCAACCCTCCAGGCGGCAGAGTCGCGACTATTCCTTTGCATGGTTGGCGAGAAGCTGGCCTGTCCTGATTCTTCAAGATTCTTCGTCAACCGGGAGTGTCGCTCGGAGAGTTCAGAAAGCTATGCGGAGCGCCCGGTGAAAAGCTATTTGATAAGATGGTAGAAGGCAAGGCTATGACCGTGCAACGAGAACAACTCGAAGCGGATGTGCTGATCGTCGGGGCGGGCCCGGCGGGGCTTTCCTGCGCGCTGCATCTGGCGAATCGCATCAAGAAACACACCGAGGCCGGCGGGAAGCCGGGACTGTCTGCTGAAAACATTTATGTCCTGGAGAAAGGCCGCGAGATTGGGGCGCACCAGCTTTCGGGCGCGATCATGAATCCGCAGGGGCTGGCGGAGTTGGTGCCTGATTTTGAAAAATCCGCGCCGCTGGATACGCCTGTCACGGACGATGCCGCGTTGTTCTTCACGCAGGGATCTTCGTTTCGCTTTCCCATTACGCCGCCGCCGTTTCAGAACAAAGGAAACTACGTCGTTTCGCTGAACAAGATGGTGAAATGGCTCGGCGGGCTGGTGGAAAACACAGGCGTGAATTTGTTTACGCAATTTGGCGGGGCGCAGTTGATCTACGAGCGGGATGGAATTGGCGGAGTAATCACCGAAGACAAGGGCGTGGACAAGAACGGCAAGCCCAAGGACAACTACACGCCGGGATACGAGCTGCGTGCGAAGGTGACGGTGCTGGCCGAAGGGCCGCGTGGTTCGCTGACCAAACAGCTTGTAGAGAAGAAGAAGCTCGACAACATCAATCCGCAGATTTATAGCATTGGGATCAAGGAATTGTGGGACGTGCAGCCGGGGCACATCCAGCCGGGATATGTCGCGCACACGCTGGGCTGGCCGGTCCCGACCGACATGTACGGGGGCGGATGGATTTACGGCTTGTCGAACAATCGCCTGTCGATCGGGTTGGTGATCGGGTTGGAGTACGCGAATCCTCAATTTGACCCGCACGAAATGTTTCAGAAATGGAAGACGCATCCGTTCGTGAAGAAAATTCTCGAGAGCGGAAAGCTGGTGCGTTACGGCGCGAAGACGATTCCGGCGGGCGGATGGTATTCGATGCCTCGGAACTATGTGGATGGCGGGCTGATCATCGGAGATTCGGGCAGCTTTCTGGATTCGCAGAAGCTCAAAGGCATCCATATGGCGATCAAAAGCGGGATGCTGGCGGCGGACACCATCTTCGAGGCATTGAAGACCGGCGACACCTCAGCAAAGACGCTCAGTGCTTTTCCCGCGAAGGTCGAGCAGAGCTACATCAAGAGAGAGCTATGGGCGGTGCGCAATTTTCACCAGTCCTTCCAATATGGTTTGTATGGCGGCCTGTTTCACGCGGGGCTGCAATTCATTTCGGGCGGGCGCGGGCTGATCGACCCGATGCAGGTGCACGCCGGACACCTGGCTTACAAGAAAATCAACGGGCGACCTGCTCCCGAGCGTTTCAAGGGCGACGGCAAGCTGACCTTCGACCGGCTCACGGACGTATATCACTCCGGGACCCGGCATGAAGAGGATCAGCCGTGCCACCTGGTGGTGCGCGATCTGAACGTCTGCGCGACGAAGTGCGTCGTGGAATACGGGAATCCCTGCCAGTATTTTTGTCCCGCAGCGGTATATGAGATGGCCAAAGAGAAAGACGGACTAAAGCTGAAGATCAACGCCGCGAACTGCGTGCACTGCAAAACCTGCGATATTGCCGACCCCTATCAGATCATCGATTGGGTTGTGCCGGAGGGCGGCGGCGGGCCGAACTACGAGGGAATGTAGCTGAGACCGAGACCCCGTCCAAGCCCGCTTCCTGAATCCCAAAGGCTTCGCCGCCTTTTGGGAATCTATTCGATCTCGACGTAGTCGCCGGTATACATCGGAACGGTGCTATAGGTGATGAGTACGGTTGCGGAATTGCGGCCTACATTGAGGACGATCCCCTCACCGAGAACTTCTCGAGGCAAATCCTTCCATTCGTAGCGAGTAGGTGTGCCGCCAAACCCGTAAACTTTATACTGGTACCCTTTCAGTTGATCCGCCCATTCATTCATCGTGCCTTGATAGCGGAACACCCGCATGTAGTCGCCCACCTTCACGCCTTTCGCGGCGCCGATATTCACGTAAGCGGTGTTGCCCCTTGCCAGCTCCTGAAAATAGTCATTCGACGAGATCACCGTTCCCACCGGCTTGCCGCTAACGGGCGCAAAGTGGTCGAATGTGCTGGCTCCCTTGAACGCCGGTACCGGACGCTCTTCGAAGGGTCGCGCAATGTCGCCTCTCTGCATGTAACCACCGCAGGAGAAGGTCACTTCCGCGACGGAAACCTTGGGTTGAACGTTGACGATGCGGACTTGGCCGCTATCCCGGTAGAGCGTGCCCACGGCCTTGGTCAATTTACTTTGCCCTTTGAACCATTCATTGGCCGGATCGGTCTCTGGTCTCACAATCGAGTAGCGGTCGCCCACCTTGACGCCCTTGTCCTCTCCACGGTTGATGTACACGTACTCCCCGCGCGCGAATACGGTCTTGTAGTTGGACTGCTCACCGGAGATCAGCCGGGTGTCATCGGGAACTTTGGGGTCGCTGATGAAGCCAGAGCAATAGATGTAGGAATAATCGGGCTGTGGGGGCGCCGGGGTGACCGCCTCCGGGGCGGTCTGTGCCGAGCAGACAGCAGCACCCACGAAGATGGAAAAGCTCAACGCAGCTAGGTTAGCGCGCATTACAATACTCCTTCGGAAACACGCCCTATGGGCCGTGCGCAGACGCTTCTGAACGAAAATAACAAGCTCCCCCGGGTGCGTCAACAAATTGGGCGAGGGCGCTTTACACTTTTGATACGGCATGCTACAAGCCGTGTTTTCAATGAAATGCGGGAAGAGGGCGAAAGATGGGTCCATTTGGCAAGGGAATCGAGCGCCTCTGTGCCGTTGCAGCGGCCTCGACGGCGGCTAAGATGGCCGCCCAAGTCCGGTCGGCGCTCCGCGAGACTCCCACCGTCGAGCTGCGGCTGGACTGGCTGGCCAGCAACTCGGAGCGCGCCCGTTTTTTGCGCTGGCTCGGCAAGAATG
>Ga0209526_10003277_pt1 | contig 11029 bp, 11 predicted proteins | sample JacPinW_OM2H0_M1_FD_188566 | JGI IMG/M metagenome (GOLD analysis project Ga0209526, IMG submission 188566) | Forest soil microbial communities from Algoma, Ontario, Canada - Jack Pine, Ontario site 1_JW_OM2H0_M1 (SPAdes) (version 2) | ecosystem: Environmental > Terrestrial > Soil > Boreal...
GCGATTCACGCATCCTAAGGGGACGTTCCAAGATATCGCTGGCGGCGGCATCACTTAATTTGCGGTTCAGCTGACTGTCAGCAAACGAAGGTTGTTATTCGGAAGTTCGTCCGTCGAAGTTTGTGGATGATATTTTCTGAACGGCTATTTTGCGCCCCTCCCGGCCCCGAAAACCTTTTGCGAAAAATCTTCGTCAACAGACACCGAGCAAACCGAGAGAGTCGCGAGCACCATTTCCAGATACGTTCGCGGTAGAACTTTCGCTCGCGCGTGCTCCCCTGAACCGAGCACGGAAAGCTGAAAGGGTCTCTCGTCTAGTGCGCTTGGTCATCGCAGAGGCAGAGACCGCTGCCTCTGTGTCAAATTACTTTAAGGCTTTCGAAAGGGCGTTGATAGAGGTGACGAATTGCACGCCGAACACATTGTCGTGAGTTTGCGGACCGCGTTCCACCGTCATCCATTCGTAGCCGACTTTCAGCGATTGAATCCGGTCGGGCCGAAAACCAACGGCGAGTTCATAGGCTTGACGATTGGGCAGAAAGGTTGAGGCATCGCGCCCGATCGAGTCCTCGGGGTGATTGTTCCGCTGGTAATTCGTGCGAAAGGCAGAGTACCAACGCGGACCAATGGTCCTTTTCAGCTCGACGTAACCGAAGCTCGATGCTGGGGCGGTTCTGAAATGCGGATAGCGAAACACAAACTGCTGCCACTCGCCGTTTGCACTCCACGGTCCGCGCGCCCACTGAACGTCAACACCCAGCCCGCTTAGCGGAAAGTCAGTGATGCTTGAACCCTGTGGGAGATAAGGCCTCACCGCATCGTCAAGCCAAGGGCCCCGAAAGACGGACATTCCCACGCGGAATCCCTGGCGAATGGTGTAACCAGCTCCCGCCGTCCACTGCGGGTGCTGGCTGGAGGCAAGGAGGGCTCGTGGATTGGCAGGGGAGCTATTGGTCAACTGGAATCGGGCGTCCAGGCGACGCCAGGAAAGGTCAACCTCTGCGCCCCACAAACCGTAAAGAGTCACCGGCGTGACGCCATATTCCTCGGTACTGGCTCCGCCGCACTCGAAGTCCACGGCCGGTCCCGGTGCCGAACGGAAATCCGCTGTTCCGCAGGGGAGCTGGTCGGAACGGAGACTCAGGTAGTTGTAAGGCAGAGGCTGGTCAAGCAGCGCGTTTACTGCATCGTCGTATCGCAAAGGAAACGCACCGAACGCCGAGGAGAGCTTTCCTACCCTGAAGCCTACCGAGGTGTGTCCCCATGAACGCGTGTAGCCCAAGAACCCCTGCAGCATTTGTGTCTTGATATAACGGTCCGCACGGTACGTATCGTCGTAAAAGAAGGGAGCGGAATACACCTGAACAGCCGAGTAAAAGTACCAGTGTGGCCCAAATTTTACCTGAGGTGTCGCCAGCACGCGGAACCCGACAGTGAACGACGCGGCGGAAGCCTTGTCGGCCTGGACGCGGCCAGTATCGAGGATGCCGCCGCTGATGGTCACCGGAACGACCACGCCAACTTGAGCTTCCTGGGCGGCCAGCCTCGCGCCCGGCGTTCCGGCGAGCAGCAGCAAGCTCAAGATGAGGCGGCATCTATTCATTTAGTTGAAGTCTGCTTACCAGTCACGCCCAGGCTAGCCAGGATGGGCTCGTGGGTGCACGGTGCGGCAGTCGGGCAGGCAGGAATGCCAAAGCGCGCCGTGAAATGAAAGCGGCTGCCGCGGCCCACCTCGCTCTCAACCCAGGTACGCCCCTGCATCATCTCTACCAGTTGCGACGAGATGGTCAGGCCCAGACCTGTTCCACCGTACTTGCGCGTCGTCGAGCCGTCGGCCTGCGAGAAGGCTTCAAAGACGATCTTCTGTTTGTGCTCGGGGATGCCGACGCCTGTGTCCTGAACCAGAAAGTGCAGCACGCAGTTTTCCGGGTCTGGTCGGTCCGCCTCCACCCGCACCCTGACCTCGCCTTGTTCCGTAAATTTGATGGCGTTACCCACCAGGTTGTTGAGGATCTGCCGCAGGCGTAGAGGGTCACCGATCACAATCTCTGGGACCTCCTGCCGCACCTCACAGACCAGTTCGAGCGTTTTCTGGTGCGCTCGGAGTTCAAGCGTCTTGAAGGTTTCGTGCAGGCTGCCGCGCAGATTGAACTCGACGGGGTCAAGACCGAGTTTTCCCGCTTCAATGTTGGAGAAGTCCAGAATGTCGTTGATGATGGTCAGAAGCCCATGTGCCGAAGACTTGACTATGCCCAGGTTCTCACGTTGCTCCGCCGTAAGCTCGGTATCAAGCACCAGCTCGGTCATCCCCAGGATGCCGTTCATCGGTGTGCGGAGTTCGTGGCTCACGTTCGCGATGAATTCCGTTTTGGCTCGACTCGCAGCCTCAGCAGCCTCTTTGGCACCCCGTAACTCGCCCTCCACCTGCCGACGAGCACTCGCTGCGCGGTTTAGGGCGCCAGTGAGCACGTTGACTTCACGAGTGGAGGAGTCGAGGCGGAACTCGCTCCAGAGAGCGCCGGTTTCGGCAGTCTTCTCTAGATGCGAGGCCAGATCGGCCAGGGGCCGCGCAATCGCACGCGAAGCGAACACCGAGAGCAATAGAGCCATGAGCATGCTGCCAATGCCCGTCACGACAAAGGCGCGCCGCAAGCCCCGGGTGAATCCGCGCATCGCATCGTCGACGGACGCCAAGCAGAGGATGTGATAGTCGGGTCCCAAATCGGCGCGGCCCATTTGCAGGACCAGATACGTCTGCTGGCCGGCGCGAATTTCGCATGCGTCCTTTTGCACACCACAGCGCTCGGCGAGCTGGCGCTCGACTGTTCCCCTCAGAGCTTGCGGGAGAGTACTGGCCGCGACTCCGGCTCGGTCAACCAACAGGGCGTACTGGAACGGACTGGGCGAAGCCAGCTCAAATTTTTTGCCAACCACCAACCTGCCGAGATTTTCAGATCCCAGGTTGATGGGAACAGTCGTGACCTCATAGAACGCCTGCCCTAGGCGCACGACTGAAGGGCCGCCGAACTCGGCGGGTAATGCGTTCAACTGAGCATCATCAACGCGCGCTCCAACGGTCGCGGCCACCTTCCCCTCGGTGTCAATCAGCATCAGGACGTCATAGTCCAGGCCCCGCGACATCTCGCGCATCTCGTCTTCAATGGTCCTTTGCACCTGAGACCGCGTCCCGGGGCCGGGCTGTTCCCGTAGCAGACCGGCGGCGGCTTTCAAAGTCGGGTCCTCGCTGAATATCGCGACCAGTTCAGTGTTGCGACGGTTGTATTCGGTTTCCCACTGGTCGAGCTGCTGCGCGGTGCGCTCCAGGTTCTCCTTCAGTCCCTCCTTGATCGTGCCTTTGATAGCGGCGTTCAGGGCAAGAAAACCTGCCGTCAGCACGGCGCACATGCAAACGAAAGAGAGCAGGAGAGTACGGGCAGAAAGAGAAAAGGAATGCTTCATCGCTGACTCTCTGCCGCCGGTTCCGCGCTCGAGTCCTGCTCCTTGATCGGAATCATCAAGTCCACTGTCAGCGTTTCTCCGCCGCTCACGGTGATGCGCCGGCGGAAGAATCCGGCGGAACGGTGCCAGGCAACCAGGTCGTAGATGCCAGCCGAAATGCTGGGCAACGAAAAGTTGCCGTCAATTGCGGGCCGAGTCCAGGAAGCCGTAGGCAGCACCAGAATGGCAGCACTCATATCGGCATGAAGGTGGCAATAAACCTGGACGAGTCCCGGGCGATCGAACGTGACAGTCCGCGTCTGACCCGCTGGATAGTAGCCGAGGTCAAACTGCTTAACCTTCGACAACGAAAATATGTTGTGGAAAATGGGATCCGCATTCGGAAAGGACACCGTCGAACCCACCGGAATTACCACGATCTCCGGGTCAAAGCGCTGGTTCCTCTGTGTGAGAGTGGCCTTGGTGGGAGTGCCAGGATCAAGCCCGGAACCTTCCAGATACACGACCACGCGGGACAACTCATCGATAACGGGCGCGCCCTTCCCGGATTTCTCCGGCTCCTGCGAATCGACCGACGCGCCACGCAACTGGTACGAAGGCATCGTGACGCGCTTCTTCGTCAGCGCCTTGCCGATGACCACCCGCCCTGTGATGGTGGCCTGGCCTGCCGCCGCGCTAACCGCAGTAGCAGCTCCACAAACGACCAAAATGGAAAGATGCAGTATGCCCTTCATACCCAGAACGTCGTTACCGACGTGCGTACACTCTTAGATTATAGGACCTTCAATTGCCTGTGGTGATTGTAGGAGGCGACCAGTTTCCATGATTGCTTACCAAGCCAATCGAACTGCCAGGCCACCATTTGGCGGACCGCAACATAATCACCTGATTCTCACGTCAACGAGCCCCAAGCGGGCCGGCTCGCCACTACTAGAGGCAGCAAATGGTTCCGCTCTGTCGCGATCTCCTCCCGGCAAGACCCCCGCTGTCGAAAACCGATGTCCGTGCTCGAACGGCTCACGGCCAAACAGCTTCTCGACACGGAATGGAGGCAGCCGCGTGCGGTGGCGGTCGATCCGGCACTCGATGAGCACTCGACAACTCATCGCTAGTCGACGACGAATCAGTGCAGCATGCCGAGCCGAGTATCTGGCGGCTTTTCAGGCTGCGGAGGTTGCGGTACATCGGGCTGCGGGGGGTTGCCGTGGTACGTGGGGTGCGGGGGTAAGTCGGGCTTAGGCGGCTGTGGACGTGGAAATCGTTGTCGGGCTGTGGAACTTCAATGGCGATATAACCAAGGCTGCGCGACGCATCGGAATGGTTGGAGCTCGACCCTTCACGAGGCTCGCCCAGGTTGTCAACGTAATCGGCGTGTCACGCTCACGACAACGATCGGTCCCCGGTCCAGGTGAGAAGGATCGAATGAGCGGCGTCGGTTTTCTCACACTCGCTTTTTCAACCTTAGCTAGCCGGATCAAACGCCCCGGAATGTTCTGGACAGCAGGCAGCAGGCGTGGGGAATGATGCGAGATGAGCTCAAAAGAAATATACCCTTTTCAGGTCATAGCAGCCACGGAAGCTCCAAAATGAAATGCTAGCAACAGACTAGAATCTGCAACAACACCCTTAAATCGGTATAGCGAGGCGTACTGGCGATGCTCTTTTGTGCTAGTTCTTTTGGGTAGGTACCAAATTACAACCGCTGTGGAATAATCATCGCGAGGTGAAACCGGGCTCAATAGAAACGTATCCGGGAAGTTGTAAAGCGCTCCAGCCTGGAGGTCCGGGGGAGATCCACGAAGCGGACAGGCAATGCCACCGCACCGGAGAATGTGGATTGCACGCAGCACAGCGAGAATCCGAGTTTGAGTCTCGGCGAGACCACTAGCTGTTGGCTACGTACTAGAAAGGACGATGGCTTCGTTTCCTAAACGATCGAATGTGCGTTCGAGTCGCACCACAGCCATCATTTTATAAGTAGGATCATGGCGACTCTATCGGGTTAGTGCCTGGGCAACACCAACCAGACCTAGATATCAAGAAAAATAGGAGAAAACTGATGCGACTCTCAGAGCAGATGCTTGAGAATGCTAAAATCAAAAAGCATGTGGATCATTTCAGTCCAAGCAAGGCAGCCACGGAAGGTTGTGGGCTGCAACTCGGCCTGGCAATATACAAGCGTCCTAGAAGGCTTCTTCCGCTAAGTAGGTCGTTCAAACCTAATATCCCTACGCACGAATGGGTGATCGACAACATCACCTATCCATTTCTAACCGGCTACGTAACCTGTCCTGAGTGTGAACGTCTGCAAGCAATGGTCGGAGTCAAGTGTGATCCAATAGAGCAAGTCTGGTCCGTCATCGGACATCTAAACGATATGCACAAGTGGTCCATCCTCAGGATTGCTGAATGGGTAGATTCCATCGAACCGGGAGAGAAGGCTGTCAAACTTGTTCCAGAAGAGGAAGAGGAACTTGTCTCTGTATAAACTGGGATCAGAATGTCTGATGCTCCCTGCGTTATCGTTTATTCATCTGGAATGCTTCGTGTCCTCATCACGGGGGGCGTGAATATACTGATTCCGAAAAAATAGGGACGGAGCCGACGAACTCCAGATATCCAAAAGCCGATTCCAACGGATTGGATTACCCCGGGCACGGACAATTTAGCTGACCCCTAGAAAGACCTGCGGCTAGCAGGGCGGTCCACTAAATGAAAACAGTGGAGATATTATGGCGCGGAAGAAGGGATTCGAACCCCTTCAGCAGATTGATCCTGCGTGCTCACTGATTCTACATAGCGCCAGAAACGCTAGAAGCGTTCGAAATGCATAATGCGGCTACGCGGCGGTTACGCGGAGCGGGGGTTATAAACCTGCAGAGTAACAGAAAGATCTTTTCCAAAATTTTCTTCGCGTACAAACGCCGACTAAGTACACCCGGGGGGAGTCCTCTTTTCTGATAAAAATCGGGCCCGCCTGCACAAGCGGCCCGCCCGTTGAAGAATGTAGCCCGGCCTCGGTGCCCCGAGCTCTTCCCAAGCTTGTGGTTTCCAGGCTACAATGCGCTCCTCCACTTGACCTTTACCAGAAGGCTTCTAGCGGGGCCGGTACGGAGGAAGTACTGCTGGCTGATGGCCTCGACAAGTTTGCGTACCATTGGTCTCTGGACGGTAGGTTCATTCTATATAATTCCGGCGCGGGTACTCCCCGCACAGGGAACGATAACTGGGTCTTGCCGCTTTCGGGAGATCGAAAGCCGTTTCCATTTCTGCAAACGCCGTTCCATGAGTTCGCAGGTTAATTTTCCCCAACGGCCGGTGGGTCGCGTACGGTTCAAACGAGTCGGGTAGAAACGAAGCTTACGTTGCCGCCTTCCCGGGTCCTGGCGGGAAGCGGCAGATCTCGACGGGCGACGACATTTGGCCCTGGCGTCAAGACGGCACTGAAATCTTCTATTTCGCTTTGGACAACAAGTTGATGGTGGCAGCAGTAAACGGCAAAGGCTCAAGCTCTGGCGTCGGGGCTGTCAAGTCGTTGTCTGGAATGCGCGTGGCGTTCGGGGTGCTCAACACAACCCGGGAGCAGAGAACATCTGCGCCCATCACGGTCGTCGTCAACTGGGCCGAGGGGTTGAAGAAATGACTCTCGCCGCTGGCACCCGTCTGGGTTCCTACGAAGTCCTCGGACCGATCGGCTCTGGCGGGATGGGAGAAGTGTATCGGGCGCACGACACCAAGCTCGGGCGCGACGTGGCCGTCAAGGTCCTACCGGAAGCCTTCGCGCACGATCCCGAGAGGCTTTCCCGTTTCCAGCGCGAAGCGAAGATGCTGGCTTCGCTCAATCATCCAAACATCGCGACGATCCACGGATTGGAGCATTCCAACGGCACCCACTATCTCGTGATGGAACTCGTCCCCGGCGAGACGCTCGCCGAGCGATTGGAGGCAGGTCCTCTCGTTATCGAGAAGGCGCTGAAAATTGCTGTACAGATTGCCGAGGCGCTCGAAGCGGCGCACGAGAAAGGAATCATTCACCGCGACCTGAAACCTGCCAACGTGAAGGTAACGCGGGAAGACAAGGTGAAGGTTTTGGACTTCGGTCTAGCAAAGGCGTTCGCGGGCGATACGGCGAGCAGCGATCCTGTCCCATCACCAACGCTGAGTGCCACGGCTACGATGCAAGGGATGATCCTGGGCACGGCGGCGTACATGAGCCCGGAGCAGGCGCGCGGAAAATCAGTAGACAAGCGCACTGATATTTGGGCCTTCGGCTGTGTCCTCTACGAGTTGCTCACCGCGCGACAGGCATTCCGAGGTGAAACGTTCTCTGACATAATCGCGGCGGTCCTCGAACGGGAGCCAGATTGGAAGGCGCTGCCTCTCGCGGCTCCTCCGAGAATTCGTGATCTGGTGCAGCGCTGCCTCCAAAAGGATCCTCAGCGCCGCCTACGGGACCTTGGGGACGCTCGAATTGAGATCGAGGAGGCGCTAGCGTCGAAAGAAGCGGGCCGGCGTTACGAGCGAACGAGCGAGGAACGGGCTGCGTCAGAAGGGACCGAATCGGGTCTCGCCGCAAACACAAAACTTTTAGCGTCGATTGCCGTACTCCCCTTTGTTTTCCTGAGCGATGTCGAAGAGCGCAACGCGTTTTCACTGGGGTTTGCTGATGCCTTGATTACCATGCTCGCGAGTCTTGAGGACGTTGTAGTCCTTCCGACCTCGGCAATTCTGAACTGCGCTCCCGGTGCCAATCCGGACCAGGTCTGCCGCGACCTGGGAGTCCGTCACACCCTGCAGGGCAACGTGCAGAAGCTGGGAACGCAGTGGCGCGTCTCGATGCAGCTCTTCGATGCTACGACTCAAAAGATCACGTTTTCCGAGAAACACGACTTCAGGCTGGAAAACGTCTTCGATCTGCAGGACGAAATTGGGCACAGGGTCGTGGAATCGCTGCGCAGCCGTTTTCAGCTCACCGCGCAGAAGTCTCGCGACCGATACAGCAGCGACCCGGAAGCTTATGACGAATTCATGTCTGGTCTCCGCGAGAGTTACGCAGATCGGCCGGAAATCCTGCAAAACGCCATCAAGCATTTGTCGCGAGCCATTGAGTGCGATCCCGAATTTGCGCTGGCGCACGCTACGCTGTCCTATGTCTCGACAAACATGCATTTCAGCTTTGACCCGGAGCACACTCGGATGGAGCAGGCGGAATACCATTGTCAACGGGCGCTGGAACTCGACCCGGCATTGCCAGAGGGACATCTTGCCCGGGCGTGGATTTTGTGGAGCCCAGCCAAGAATTTCCAGCACGCTGACGCCATCGCGGCACTGGAGCAGGTTTTGGCAGCACAGCCCAATTTTGAGCGGGCCCATAACCGGATGGCAACGATTTGTATGCATATCGGACGGCTGCAAGAGGGGCGCATCGCCCACGAGCACGCGCGGCGGTCGAATTCAAAGACTCGGAGCGGTAACCTCGAGTTTTTCTACCTCTACAGCGGGGACTTCGCTCGCGCGGAAGAAGCTGCGGACGTCTGGTTTAAAGAGCGACCGGGAAACGCGTATGCTCTTCATGCTCACGCGTATGCTCCGCTCTTGGCGGGACACCTGGATTTGGCTGAGCAACGGTTGGCAGCGGCTCTGAAACAAGTGCCCGACGAACCCTTGATTATCAGTCTTCAAGGCATGCTGCACGCCAGACGCAATCAAGCCGGCCCTGCGCTGGAGTGCGTTCGCAGAGCACTCGATTTCCCTCGTTCTTTCGGCCATACGCACCACACCTACCATCAAATCGCCTGCGTCTATGGCGCGTTGGGAGAGACTCAAAAGGCGATGGCCTGGCTGGAACGCACCGCAGAAGCTGGTTTTCCGTGCTGGCCATTTTTCCGGGTCGATCCCCATCTCGAACGCTTACGTGAGGAGACCGAATTCAAACGACTGGTCGGTCATCTTGAACAAAAATACGCGGCCCTAAAGATCCGGAGGCTGTAGCAGCTGTTAAGAGCTGAGGCGGCGCGTGCCAACCGGAACGATATAATGTCCACCATGATCGGCCGACCTTCTGGGATGGAGTTATGAAATGCAAGGCAAACATCTAGAGGCGATCGGTGAATATCAGAAGGCCCGTCAGATCGAAGGCGGCATCGCAGAGCCCCTGGCGGCCCTTGGCCGCGCTTATGCGCTTGAAGGAAAAGATCGGGAAGCGCGGAAGGTTTTGGACCAGTTGAAAGAGTTGTCGAGTCATAGTTACGTCCCGCCATATAACGTAGCAATGATCTATGCTGCTCTTGGTCAGAGAGAAGAAGCTTTGGCCGCACTCGACAAGGCCTACGAGGAACGATCCTGGTACCCGGTCCTGTTGGCAGTGGATCCTAAGTTCGATGACCTCCGTTGCAACCCGCACTTTCAACAGCTAGTGCGGCGCATTGGCCTACCACCCTAGCGCTCTGATCGGCACTCCATCTTACACTCTCGCATCGTGGAGAAGCTTGGTGGCGGCGGCATCGGCGTGGTTTGCAAGGCCGAGCATATCCGGCTCCCATCGTTTTGTCGCCCTAAAGTTCTGCCTCAGGAGGTTGCCCGGGACGCTCAGGCTTTGGCCCGTTTCCGGCGCGAGGCGGAGGCTGCATGCGTAAATGGACTCAGAAAACGTGCATGTTTGCTGAGATTACTGCGTCACCAATGTTGCCAGTAAACCCTGTTTCAGAGTCCGCAAGAGGCTCCCAGTTGTCCCTGAGTGTCCACCTTGACTCGAAGGAAAGCCAATTGGGTCAGCAAAACACTCCGTATTTATTGGTGTTTAGTACATGCTGAGTGCGGAAGGTGGGGGTTCGAACCCCTTCAGCAGATTGATCCTACGTAACTTCAGAACTCCTGACATACCCCCCCCAAAAGCGGGCCAAATGATAGTTTTTCAATAGTGTGGTGCGGACCTAAACCTGTCCTCTTTTTGAATCTGCAGTCGTAAGCTCCCGACTCCTCGATGTCGCGGGGTCTGAAAGTGCGCTACCTCCTCGGGGCTCATGACCACAGTGAGTGTTTGCGGCTTCTTCGGGACGGGGATTTCTTCCATGGCCCACTTTTTCTTGAGGGTGACTTTGTACAGAAAGCGGAGAGCCCCTCCAGCCACGCGGAGTGTGCTGGTGGCCAGCTTTTTCTCGTTCGTCAGGTAGACCTGATAGGCCCGGATCTCCTCTGGGCCCAGTAGCGCCGGTGACTTGCCGAAGTAGCGCGCGAAAAGAGAGACGTGGTGTAAGTAAACGGTCTGACTAAGCGGCGAGAAATTCCGCACCTGCATGTCCTCGATCATGCGTTTGCGAAGAGATGTCATGGAAAGCTCCTTTGCGAACAGGAATGTGCTGCAAGCAGCCAGTCCATGTTTTCGCAAAGAAACCTGCAGGAGGAGAGGGTTCAACTGGAACGGTAAGTTTGACCAACGCCGATACGACTGCCGCACCGGCACATACCGCGTAGCGGTTTAGTTCAACAGATGATTTTGAAACGAGGCTATAACGTGCTTTTTCGACCCCAACGGGCCGACGATGCAGCGCGAGGATTTGCCATTACTCGC
>Ga0209526_10003278_pt1 | contig 11025 bp, 11 predicted proteins | sample JacPinW_OM2H0_M1_FD_188566 | JGI IMG/M metagenome (GOLD analysis project Ga0209526, IMG submission 188566) | Forest soil microbial communities from Algoma, Ontario, Canada - Jack Pine, Ontario site 1_JW_OM2H0_M1 (SPAdes) (version 2) | ecosystem: Environmental > Terrestrial > Soil > Boreal...
CGGCCCAACGCGATCGAGCGCGACATCGGCCTCGAGGCCCATGTACAGCGAGAGATGCCGCTTTTCCTCACGTTGCGCGACAGGGAGGGCAATGCACTGACTACAGCGATGCTGCCACCGCGTGGCAAAGATCGCGGCGGGTTCCGGATCATCATCGTTGCCGCATCCAATGCCGACCCTTATCCTCAGCAGGACGCGGCCATCGCTGCGCTGGGAGCGCATTTCGGTCTCACACTCGATCGCGACCGCTGCTTCCCCTACGGCCGCTAAGGAGCCTGACAAATATCGCTGCTTGATTGGAGCGATGTCGGCTCATGGCCCATCGCGACAGTTAGCGCGTGAAGTGAAATGTCCGGAGTTGGGGGTACACCGGAAGTGGCCGAACGATAGTCAAAACGGCGCTCCTGACCCAACGGCGACATCAGAGCCTCGCCCGAGATTGCGTTTCCGTACTGGTTTCAGCCCCTATCAAGGCAATCGTTCTAACCGGTAAAAATGATCTCCTGAGCTTGGGGTAGGCACATGCGGCGGGGCGTGCGTCATGCAGGCGCTCCAGGCGGGCCGTTCATCAATATTAAATTTCACGGCAGCCCCTTCGCAAATGGTGCTCGCGGGAAACCATTGCCTGCTCGGCGGGTTGGAGTTCCGGGAACTGGAAAGGCTTCGGACATGAAAAAAGCAGTATTAGCGTTAGCGACCGCTGCCACCATCGGTGTCACTGCCTTGGTGACACCATCACCAGCTCAGGCGTGGCGGGGTGGTTGGGGCGGTTGGGGTGCCGGTCTCGCAGGCGGACTAATTGCTGGTGCGGTGATCGGTGGAATAGCGTCCAGCGCCTACGCCTATGGCCCGGGCTACGGTTACTACGGCGGACCGGGGTACGGCTACTATGGCGGACCAGCGTACGGCTACTATGGCGGCTATGCCCCTGCTTATTACGGCGGGTACGCCCCAGCGTACGGCTACGCTCCCGCATACTACGGCGGATATGGATCGAGTTACCGCGTTGTTCGCCCCGCATACGCATACTACGGCCGTCGGTACTATCGCGGGTATCGTTACGGTTGGTGATCGGTGAAGGCGCCGAGCGGCTGGAAAGTGTCGAGCATCCTGCCCATACCTGCGCCTGCGCAATAACTTTGGCTGGGCAGGCGGTGGGCCTGTGAACCTCCTCCGAATTGGTGGACACCTGTAGTAGGCTTGAAGAGCCAGGAGAGGTGTTGGATGGCAATGAGTAAAGCGTGAGTCCGTTCCTGGCATCTTTCACACATATGCCAACGGACACCGACAATGTCTGCTTGTCGGGGAAGACCGGAAGTGAGCTGCGCGCGGTCAAAGTGACGCGATTGATCCGTTTGAGACATCCCTGATGTCGGCTGCCCGATTGGTATCGGAGGTGGTGAGTGGAAGAGTTCGCGACGCCAGATGGCATTGAAGAGAGCGCGACCTGCACTATCAACTACTTAAAGACAACGTCAGCTCCTGACGACCGATTAACAGCGCGGTGTCTGGATGCGCGCGCCGTGGCACGAGGTGAGGGCGCTGCAGCGGACGTTGCGGGACGATACCCTGAAGATCGGGATGCGTGGCGAAACCAAGAGGATTAAGGCAGCGGCGTGAAGTGGTCTTCGTGCGAGCCCGGGTTGGCCACTAGCAAGTTGGACGCCTGCTACACCAACTCCGCGCGGCTTCTACATTACCATGGTGCAGCGGTAGCGCTCGTTCATAGCAGCCCGATGTAGCCCCCATGCATTGTTGGTAGGACCCGTTCTTGTACGCAGCGTCAGCCCGCGCGATAGCGGAGGGTGAACCCAAAGTTGGCGCAGCTTGTGTTGTTGGGGCAGCTCGTATTGTAGGTCGATCCTTTGCTCGGTTCGCAATATTTTTTTGGTCAATCTTTTGACAGGTGTTATCTTCTCCTAATGCGTAACCGCTACGGCAGGTGATCTTCACGCAATGATCACCGTTCGCCCTATAGCCAAGCTCGCAAATAACTGGGCAAATGCGATCGGTCTTACCCTTCACCGCGTTAAGCGCATCGATGCTCGGAATTTGTACATCGAACTTCGTTCCCGCGTATTGATTGAACAGGCTCAGCGAGCGTTGCGATGCGCCATTCCACTCGCCATCAACCGCCGCCTTGAGACAGCCGACACGACGCAATTCCAATTGCACCGACTTGGCGAGGTTAAGCGGGGCTGTCGCATCCGAAGGCGGCGGAAGCGAAGCGAGTTGTTGCGGCTCCTGCTTTTCCTGTTCTACGGCGGCTTGCGCAGCTTGCTTCGCTGCTAGGTCCGCAGCTACCTTTTCGGCCGCCGCTTTTTCGGCCGCCTTCTTCTCAGCCTCGGCCTTCTCTGCCGCGACCTTTTCTGCGACGACTTTCTCCGCCGCGTTCCGGGCCCGCTCTGCGGCTTCCGCTTTGGCTTGTGCTATCTGTTTCGCCTTTTCAGCGGCAAGTCGTGCCTCTTCTGCGGCCCGGGCTTCTGCGGCGGCTTTCTCTTGCTCGGCTTTTTTCGCACCTTCCGCGACGAGCCGAGCTTTCTCTTCCTCCGCAAGTCTTGCCTTCTCCGCCGCCGTCGCGCGCGCCTCTTCTGCGGCGATCTTATTCAATTCACCCTTCGCCAAACTGGCATAGAAGCCGCTCGGGTACTGCGCCAGGAACGCATTCCATCCGTCCCGGGTTCCGAGATGAAGCGCGAGCTCGTAGTCGCGACGAATAGCATCTTGTGGGTTCGGCTGCGGTCCGGCGACGGCTGGCTTTGCAGGCACAAGCGGCACATCATCGCCGCCCAATGAACCGTAAACGTAGGGCTCCTGCTTGTAGCCGGTATTCTTGAGCACATCATCGCGGACGAACCCGAACGCTTTCCGCAGATCGAGACCAGGCTTTGGAAGGTGCTCAACAAGCGCCAATGCAAAAGGACTGTTTTTCGAGTCGCCATCAGATGCGGTAGACCCGGCCTTGGCCGCAAAGGCGATCATAGTATTCGGGCTATTCGGTTCGACCTTAGCCAGACCGCGACCAACTGTGCGGGCTGCAATTGTCCGCTTCATCGTCTTGGCGAAAGGATTATCCCGGCAGGCGTCGAGGATAATGAGACGAAGCTGTTTGGCAGGCTCCACCGTGAACAGCACGCGATCAAGCGGGAAAGTCTCGTCGAAAACATCTGTATCGATGTCCAATGCCGCATCAGTGGGGATGAGGTAGTTGTTGCCGTCCAGCTCGATCCCGTGACCGGCGTAGAAAATAACCGCGACGTCAGCGTTACGCGCCTGCACACCGAACTCGCGGAGAGCTTTTCGCATCTCGACAAGGTTTACGTCCAGCTTCGTGGTGACCAAGTCGAAGCCGGCGTTCTTCAACATCGCGCCGACCATCGTCACGTCGTTGACGGGGTTTGCAAGTCTCGGCACGTTCTTGTATGCCGAATTGCCGATGACCAACGCGACCCGCTTCTCGGCAAAGGCTGAGCTGCAGCCCAGCCAAGTGGCAATCACCACAAAAACGATTGTCCGAAACACGCCCATTCGGCCCTCGGACGAATAGCTTGCCTAGAGTACCTCAGGATACGGGGAGGGCAACAGGTCCTCTGTGACGCCAATCACGAAGCGGCGAGCTTTTTTCAGGTTGCGATAGCGCCCGAAAATTGACTCGCCAGCGGCCTGGGAAACGCCGTCGACCGTCAATTTGTTGGTGGTTAGATGTTATCAAAGCTCATGGACTTTCCGTCCTACGCGCCGGACTATGACGACATTGCGGACCGCTATGCAGACCTAGTCGACCAAATTTTCAAGCCGCAAAGCCGCCAGACCCAACCGCAGAAATTCAATACTTAAGATCATGCTGAGAACTGCAAGGGCGCCCGGCCTCAATATACCTTCGACATTGCTCGCCAGCCCCGATGAGGTGATCGAATCGGGGTGCAATTTGCTGCAATGCATGAGTCCGAAAATGAGGGCAGAGCGGACATGGTAGGTGTGCGTGGGGCTGATCGGATTTCTAGGTGCTGCGCTTCCGCACTGGCATTGATCGGCGAACCAAGTCCACCAGGCTGCTCTCTTCCATCGCGAATTGCTTGGCAGCCGCTTCGAACACACGTTTGCCATGTGCGGCTTTATTTTCGCGGATCCATTTCTTTATTTCGAGCCGGCGCTTATCGCGCTCGTCGATCATTTGCGGCTGGCCCTTGTGGTCAATCCACCATGTGCGGTTCGGCCGCTTCACGGGCTTTCCGCGCGGACGCTTGATCTTGCCGTCGAGAACATCAGCCAAGAACATCAACACGTGCGGGTCGCTACAGGATTGGGCGCTACGCAAGGATGCGATTAGCGCCTCCAGATCGCCGCGCTCGGCCCATTCAAGCGGCTCTTCCCAACCTGTGAGACCGGTGTCGTGCTCATCCTCGTCCCATGATCCGGGCGGCGGGGGCAGGGGAATGCTCATCGAAACGCCACCACGTTCGCGCCAGCCACTGCGCGACCGTTCACCAGCCCGTCGACATGCCGCGCCCACGCGTCGAACGCGGCGGTTTTTTCGGCGAGGTATTTGTGCCTGCCGTATACCTTAGCCACACCGCGCAGTGTGCCGCTCGTGTGATTGACGCAAGCCTCGGCGATTTCGATCGAAAATCCGAGCGCCTGTAGGCCGGAATAAAACGTTCGGCGCAGGTCGTGCGGTGTCCAATCCTTCCAAACATGCTTCGGGTCGCTCTTGCGCAGCTCCGCGCGCATCGCCTCGTCAAGCCGTTCTTTCGCTTTCGAAAGACCGCTGATAGGCGTGTCACCGGTCGTCGTGAACAGCAATTCTGACTTCCCGATGCGCGGCAGCGACTTGAGGATTTCCAGTGCCATCGGGCTTATCGGCACTAGATGCTCTCGATTGTTCTTGGCACGAGCGGCCGGCAGCGTCCAAAGCGGTCCCTGCCAAATGGTGCCATTCGGGAGCTTTACGGGAGCCCCCGCCATTTCAAATTCCGATCGCGGCGCCTCACGCATCTCATCGCGGCGCGCGCCGGTCAGCGCGAGAAGCTGCACGAGCCGGCCGAACGGATATCCATCAGCGTCCGCGGCCTTCCAAAGCGCCACAATCTCGGCATCGGCAAGGGTTCGCTCGCGGCTATGTTCCTCTGCAACCGCGTCGAGCGCTGCAACTGGTGAGGCTGTCAGCATGTCGCGCTTTACGCACCATCCGAAAAAAGTCTTCAGGTTAGTCAGTGTGCGATTAGCCGTCACCCCGTGGCCATCGTCGACTAGTTTGTCGAGCAGCGTGATAGCGTCACTCTTTGTGATCGAGGCCAGGGGCTTTCCGGACCAGTGCCCGAGCACGCCATTGCCCGACTTTTTCCATTCGCCCGGTTTGTCTGGATCCGGCTTGATGCCAAGATAATGGGCCGTCAATAGGCGGGTAGATTCGCGCAGGCCCTGTTTTTTCTTGCCCTTATAGCGTTTCAGAAATTCGACGACCGCGGCGTCGACTGTGTTCACGCTCCTGCTGATCGCCTCGTCGCGGCTAGCGGCCTTCTCCAAGCGTCGTTCGTGGGTCGGGTCTATGCCGCGTCGAACTTGTTCCAGCGCGCCAGTCGCCAACATACGCGCCTGTGAAAGCGTTAGGGGACGGCCGATCTGCGGCTCGTCGTCGGTGGCCTCGTTGGCCAATGGTCCCAACGTTAGTTTCTTGGCCTTCCGCTGGCCGTGCGCATCGCGCTCGATTGGCGATCGGAAACGCAGTGCCCATGCCTTGGCGCCGGTCGGGTGCACAGTCAAATAGAGCCCGGGACACTTGCCGTCCGCGACTTCCTTTCGCTCCGATCCGGCCTTCACCTGGACAATCGTTCGGTCCGTCAATCGCTTTGCCACTGTAGCCCCCTAGTCCTCCGGACCAATGCTCTAAGCCTGCGTTCGATCGGAAGTCCTAACATCTCCGCACAATCGGGCAGCCGCGTTACCCCGTGTTTACCCCGGGTAGCGTTTCAGCCCTGTTAGGGGGCGTTACCCAGCGTTAGCAACATACATGGTCGAAGCAGATAAGCAAGCTATTTACGGGGTTTCTTGGGTGATGGGACGTTTAGTCTTGTTAGGCTTCGTTAGGCCTGTATTTTAGTCTGGGAGACTAGGGGTCGGAGGTTCAAATCCTCTCGCTCCGACCAATCAACTGGCAAAATCCCTTCACTTTCCCCATTTCGCCCGGGCGTCCCGATCTTGACGATGAGGGATGCGGCATGGAAGTGAAGTTCAGATGCCAATAAGTGCCGACGAAAACGCGAAACGACAGGCCATCATCGACGCATGCCGTCGCATGAATGATCTCGGCATCAACCAGGGGACCTCGGGCAATATCAGCGTGCGCCATCAGGACGGCATGCTGATCACCCCGACCAGCGTGCCTTACGACCAGATGCGGCCCGAGCAGATCGTCTTCATGGGGTTTGATGGATCGTTCGCGGAGGGGCAGAAGCCGTCGAGCGAATGGCGCTTTCATCTGGATATCCTGCGGTCGCGAAGCGAGGCGAACGCGGTGGTTCACGCGCATCCGACTTACGCAACCATCCTGTCGATCATGGGCCTTCAGATACCGCCGATCCACTACATGATCGCGGCCGCCGGCGGCGACACCATTCGCTGCGCGCCCTATGCGACCTATGGGACCGCGGAATTGTCCGATCACGCCGTCAAGGCGCTTGAGGACCGGCTCGCCTGCCTGCTCGGCCATCACGGCATGATCGCAATCGGGCCGTCGCTTGCAAAAGCGCTTTGGCTTGCCGTCGAGGTCGAAGCGCTGTCGCGGCAATATCACGGCTGTCTGCAAATCGGCACACCGCCCTTGCTGTCGCAAGCGGAGATCGAGCGCGTCCGCCAGAAGATGGCCGGATATGGACACGCCGACCCGTAACCCGGATAGTGAAGGTCGCTAACCGCAGCCAATAGCCGTTTCAGCCGAAGGTGCACCATGAAGGATTTTGCCGGAAAGATCGCCGTCATCACCGGGGGCGGCACGGGCATGGGCCGCGAGCTTGCGCGCCAGCTCGTCGCCGAAGGCTGCAACGTCGCGATGTGCGACGTCTCGGCCGAGGCGATGGCGGACACCAAGCGGCTTTGCGAGGTGGAAAAGCTGCCGCAGGGCCTGCGCGTCACCACCCATGTTGCCGATGTCTCGATCGAAGATCAGCTCCAGCGTTTTCGCGACGAGCTTGCCGAGCGGCAGGCGACCGACAAGATCCATCTGTTGTTCAACAATGCCGGCATCGGCGGCGGCGGCAGCCTGTTCACCAATACCCGCGAGCAATGGGATCGCACCTTCAACATCTGCTGGGGCGGCGTCTATCTCGGCGTCCGCACCTTCCTCCCGATGCTGCTGAAGGCCGATGAAGGCCACATCGTCAATACGTCCAGCGTCAACGGCTTCTGGGCCTCGGTCGGGATGGGCGTGTCGCACACCGCCTATAGCGCGGCCAAATTCGCGGTGAAGGGATTTACCGAGGCGCTGATCAACGATCTCCGGCTGAATGCGCCGCACATCAAATGTTCGGTGGTGATGCCCGGTCATATCGGAACCTCCATCGTGTCCAACTCGCGCAAGGTGCACAGCGGCTCCGAAACCGACCAGCTCAATCCGAACGAGCTGATGCAGGCACGCCAGCGCCTCAAGGGCATGGGCATGGATCCGACCCAGTTGTCGGACGACGCCATTCAGAAGATCGCGCTCGACCGTGCGCGGACGTTTCGCGATGAAGCACCAACCACTGCGGCGGCGGCGGCGAAAACCATCCTCGATGGGGTGAAGCAAGGGCGCTGGCGCATCCTGGTCGGCGACGATGCGCACCGGCTCGACGAGCGCGTACGCGAGAGCCCGGAACGCGCCTACGATGCCGAGTTCTACCAGAGCTTTGTCAAGGAGGTCGACTGGCGGCTCGGGTGACCCGTCGTCAGCAGAATGATCGCACACGCCTATCCCCGCGCGGCGCGCGAGGTAGGACGGTAAGCGAGGCGGGTATGGCCGGGGCAATAAGGCAGGCCTTCGACCGGTGCGTTGCCGCAGAAACAGAAATCCTCCGCCCCCGGCGTGCTGATTGGCCAGCGGCATCGCGCCTCGTCGAGCTCGAGCAACGAGCAGCGATGTTCATCGTTGATCGGCTCGTCGTCCGGAAACGGCTGCGGCTCGGCGTAGACGGCCTGCAGCATCTGATATTGCAGCCGCGGCGTCGTTTTCAGGCGAGATCCCCGGACGGCTCCCTTGACGCCTCCCTTGCCGGCGCTCTTGCGCGCCGGGCGCCGTTCGTCGGCGCTCTTTTCCCGCGTCAAATTAAGGCGCGAGAGCTTGCCGATGACGGCGTTGCGGCTGACGCCAATATGGGCGGCGATTTCGCGGCAGGATAGCCCGGCCTCAAACCGGGTCTTCAGAAGTTCGACGCGTTCGACAGTCCAGGTGGGCTGGAAGACGGGCATGTTGATGGTCCCAAGTTGCGGATGATCTCCGGATCCTTGACCACATTGTCGACCGAACCGTTTTGCGCGCTTGCCCGATTACGCCTTGCCATTGTCGCGGATCGACAGCAGCCCGTCCTTGATGGCGAGCCGGATGCCTTCCTCGACCAATGTCCTTGCGACGCCGGGAACGCTCGTGCCGTGGGTACCCTGTTTCACCAGTTTTTCGAGATAGGCGATGGTCTGGAGTGCCAACGTAATCGGAACGCGATCGGTTTCGGCTTTTTCTGTGGCCATGCCAAAAAGCTAGCCTCCAACTCGTGTACTGAAAAGTATCTTTTTAGACTCTATTAAGTTGTCCCCAGGAGTCAATCGAGATTCGCGATGATTCGCCCGGTCGTTGGAATTGCTGGCAAAATCAGGACGAGCGAGGCCGCGCCCGTGGGAGGCGGGCATCGCCACGGCAGCGGATGGTGGGAGGGGACGCTCCTAGCGTCAGCCGTGCACGATGGTTTTCGCGATCATGCAGTGAATGCCCTTGGAGCCGTTGACGGTCTGGGTCACGCGCAGGTCGGCGGCAAGACTGCAGAGCGTGTAGGCATCCTCGCGCGAGAGATTCCGCTTTTCGCCGAGCAGAACGATCATGTCGCGCAGCGCCCGCACCACGCATTGATCGAGGTCGGGATCCATCGCCATCGTCATGTAATGCGTCGGCGTCTCGGCGCGGGGATATTCAAGCCGCAAATCCTTGCGCAGCGTCAGGCGAAAGCGTCCCTGCAGCGCGGTTTCGATCGCGGTGACGCAGACCTCGCCGTCGCCCTGCACGCCGTGGCCGTCGCCGCAGGAGAACAGCGCGCCCGGCACGAACACCGGCAGATAGAGTTTCGCGCCAGCTCCCAATTCCTTGTTGTCGAGGTTGCCGCCCATCGCACGTGGAATGAGTGAGGTGATGCGGCCCCAGGCCGGCGGCGGCGCCACGCCCATCACGCCGAAGAACGGCGCCAATGGCAGATCCAGGCCCCATGGCAAGCGACCGACCATCCGCTTCAGATCGAGCGGAATGTTCATCAGCCGCGCCTCGTGGAAATCGTCGGGCAGGGTGCCGGCGAGCGGACGGATCAGGTTGTAACCCCAATCCTGCCTCAGCTTGACATCGAGGATCTCGACTTCGAGCACGTCGCCGGGGTCGGCGCCGCGAACCGCGACCGGACCGGTCAGGATATGACCGGGCACCATGCGCTCGCTTCTGGCATGAACGTCGGCGAGCTCGGGCGGGACGTGAAACTTGGTTCGATCCGGCACCACCTCCGGGCCGCCGCTGATGGTGTCGATGGTCACTTCGTCACCGCTTTCGATGGAAAGCACCGGCTTCAGCTTGGCTTCGAAAAAACCCCAATGGCAGGTCTCGGGGCTTGAATGCAGATGATGATGGGTCATGGGGAGGGCTTTTGGATGGAGCAGGGACAGCGTATGACGCTGTAGCAGAATTTCCGCGGGGCTTCCCTTGTTTTTCGTGCTGTCCAAGACGCTCGGCGTCATGCTGTTGCCGACCAACTTCCTGATCGTATTGGGCCTCGCCGGAGCGCTTCTGCTTCTCTCGCGATTTGCCGCGCTCGGCCGCAAGCTTCTGGTTGTTTCAGTCGTGGTGCTTGCGATTTGCGCATATTCGCCGCTTGGAAATATCCTGCTCTATCCGCTGGAGAAGCGGTTTCCGCTATGGGATGCCGCGCAAGGGCCGCCGGACGGCATCATCGTCCTGGGCGGCGCGATCGATGCGGATCTCTCGGTCGCCCACGGCTTGCCCGTCACGAGGAGTGCGGCCGACCGCATGATCGCGGCCGCGGCGCTTGCCCGCCGATACCCCGATGCGCGGATCGTGTTCACCGGCGGCAGCGCGAACCTGATCTCGAACGACGCGAAAGAGGCCGATTATGCCAGCGAGATTTTTTCAAGCCTCGGCATCGCCAAAGCGCGAATGATCATGGAGCGGCTCTCTCGCAACACCCACGAGAACGCCGAGTTCTCCAAGGCGGTCGCGGCGCCGAAAGCCGGCGAGCGGTGGCTGCTGGTGACGTCGGCCTTTCACATGCCCCGCTCGATCGGGATATTTCGCAAAGCCGGATTTGCCGTGGAGGCTTATCCCGTGGATTGGCGGGTCGGTGGCCGTGCCGACCTTTTGAGCTTCACCATTTTTGCCGGCGACGGGCTCGGCCGAACCGACACTGGCGTGCGCGAATGGCTGGGCCTGATCGCCTACCGGATGACCGGCAAAACCGGCGAGTTGCTTCCGGGGCCAGCAAAGGACTAGAACCGAGACAAGCCGATTTGGGAGTTGACGCCATGCAACAGCAAACGCCGGGCGAACCGCTGGATTTGGCCGGCATGGTCGCCGACCTGAACAATCTGCTTCGCCTGAAGACCACGGTGATCGGCATGAAGATGTTCGCGCGCGTGGAGGACATGCAGGCGATCGAAAAGATCCGGCGGCCAACCGCGATCCACACCACCGACCAGATCGTCAGCATGGCTTCCCGGCTCGGCTGGACGGTCGGCATCACCGCCGACGATCTCGTCGGCGCGCAATGCCGCGCCGTGATCGGGCTT
>Ga0209526_10003279_pt1 | contig 11023 bp, 4 predicted proteins | sample JacPinW_OM2H0_M1_FD_188566 | JGI IMG/M metagenome (GOLD analysis project Ga0209526, IMG submission 188566) | Forest soil microbial communities from Algoma, Ontario, Canada - Jack Pine, Ontario site 1_JW_OM2H0_M1 (SPAdes) (version 2) | ecosystem: Environmental > Terrestrial > Soil > Boreal...
CGCACGCCCGCGTATGGATGACCTGCGGTCGAACATCACGGCTGGAGTCAGTCCGATCGAGCGCACCTGGTCCGGCAGCGGCGGCAACCCGCTGTTGCAGCCTTGGCGTGCGAATGCCTACGACGTGTCGTTCGAAAAGTACTTCAGCAAGGTGAGCTACGTCGGGATCGCGGGCTTCTACAACAAGATCATGTAAAATAATGTCTATTGCACCATCAGGGGACCCGCGACAAAGCGGGCGGTGGGACGGGGGGTGTGCGATGAACAATAGTGAACTTGGTCGAGCGGTGAGACGAGCCCTGGGATGCAACCCATTGGGCATCCAGCCGCGCACTGCGGCATGTGCAAGCGTGCTGTTGGCGATGGGAACTCCTGTGGTGATGGCGGCTGATGCGCCGCAAGGCCCGGACACTACGCAACCCGCCAAGACCGATGAGCTCGCGACCATCACGGTGACCGGCATCAAGGCGAGTATCGCCACGGCGATCTCGATAAAGGAATCTTCCGACGATATCATCGAATCCATTGCTGCCGAAGATCTCGGTAAGCTGCCTGATCTGAGCATCGCTGACAGCATTGCACGCCTGCCCGGACTTGCCGCGCAGCGAAGCGATGGCCGCGCCAACTTTATTTCGATCCGCGGATTTGCGTCTGATTTCAGTGGCACTACGTTCGGTGGTCGCGAGCAGGCGTCCACCGGCGAAAATCGCGGGGTCGAATTCGACCAATATCCGGCGGAACTGATCAATGCTGTTCAAGTGTACAAGACCACGGATGCAAGTCTGATAGGCCAGGGTCTCGCCGGCACGGTTAATTTGAACACCGTCAAGCCGCTGACTTTCAAAGGCCCGACCGTGGCCCTCAACGCGCGCGCTGAACACAACACGTACGGCAATTTAAATCCCGGCCAAGGCGTCAGCGCTAACGGGCGTCGCCTGAGCTTGTCAATTATCGATCAGTTCTTCGATCACACCCTGGGTGTGGCGTTCGGCTTCGCACAATTGGACTCGCCGATCCAGGAGCAGCAGTACGACGCATGGTATTGGGACCAGAACAATGGCAACGCGGCCTCAGCGCTGCTGCCGTCGTCCCGTCAGCCGCTCAACCAATGCTGCAGCACAGCCACCGTCATAGGCGATCCGCCCCTGGCTATTACCGAGGAAGGCAATCAGGCATACGCCAGATCTCTAAGCCAGTTGCGCAATGGCCTGATGAGCGTGCTCGAGTGGGCGCCCAGTGACCACTCTCACAGTCAACTGGATCTGTTTTATTCGAAATTCAAGGCGGAGAATTATACCAACGGCGTGCAATGGTCAAGCGCCCCATGGGGTGGCACTGTCGGCAATCCTCCTACTCCTTTTCCTATTCCTAGCTATTCAAATGTGCAAACATCGAACCAGAACGGCAACGCCATAGTCACCAGCGGCATCTTGAATGGTGTCTATCCGATCATGGTGAACGCTTACACCAATACGGACACCAATAATTTCTCCGTTGGTTGGAACCACCGGGTCGCGTTCGATAACAATTGGACATTCGCCGGCGATCTCTCCTATTCCAGCGCGCGCGATACGTTACATCAATCCTATGCGTTCACCGGCGTGCAAGGCCTTTTGGTCAATGGGATCGGGTTTCAGATTCCGGTCAACAACGGTAATCCGCATTTAAGCGTGCCGGTCAACCTAGCGAGTCCCTCGGTCGTCGGTTTCACCGATCCGGATAACTATAGCTACAACGGTCGCGACGAATCGGATCGACAGTCGGACATCATCAAGGCCGTTCGCTTGGACGTCGTGCATCCATTAGGCTGGATCTTCAAGACTTTTGATCTGGGATTCGACTACTCGGTTCGTAAGAAAGTCAAGACGTCTGCGGTCAATTTTGCTTATTTAATTGGCAATGGCTGCCAAGCCAGCAGCTTTATCGTCAACCGATGTACGGGGACAACCTATAACAGCAATTTATTTGTGCCGATCAACTCGAATTTGTTATATGCACCCACTTCGCTTAGCTATGTGGGTATACCGGGGATCCTGGACTACAACGTCCTCGGTGCGTTCAGCAGTCAATTTTATCTGGTCCCGGATATGAGTGGCGGCGATTACACTCACCGTTACTCCGTCGAGGAGAAGGTCCCACTGGGGTATGTCAAGTTGAATATCGATACGACGCTGGCGAGCATTCCGGTTCGGGGCAACGTGGGCGTGCAATTCGTACACACCAAGCAACTCTCTGACGCCGTGTTGACCGACCCCAATACGGGGCAACCGACTGGCGTTGTCACAGGGGGCGCGTCATACAATGAGCTGTTGCCGAGTCTCAACCTCGTGGGCGATCTCGGCAACAAACGGACATTCCTTCGACTCGGTGCGGGGAAGGAGATGATGCGCGGGCGAATCGATGATGAAAAGGCCTCTGCGTCGGCTTCGGTCTGTACGTCGGCACTGAACGGGTGTGTTCCGGGGACTTGGTCTGGCTCTGGCGGCAATCCAAATCTGAAGCCCTACATCGCGATTAGCGAGGATCTGTCCTTCGAGAAGATTTTCGGTCAAGCGAGTTATTTCTCGGCGGCGCTTTTTAACAAGAACCTGACCACGTATATCTTCACGCAGACGGTACTGAACTACAATTTCTCCGGTTTTAGCAGTACTGTGAAAGCCAATTCGCCTTATGGAACTTTTTCGACTCCGCAGGATGGGACAGGTGGAAAAATTCAGGGTTACGAGCTCGCCTTAACGCTGGAAGGAAATCTGTTCTCCTCCTGGTTGGACGGATTCGGCATACAATCAAGTTTCGCGTATACCAATAACTCCATTCCGGCCACTACCCTTGGGAATGTACCGGGTGGCCCGACATCCTTCCCCGGTTTTTCAAAGAAAGTCGCGGCTCTCACGCTATATTATGAGAGGTATGGTTTCTCGGCGCGGGTGGCTGCAACTTACCGCTCAGATTTCGATGGCGAAATCATCGCGAATTTCAACTATCTAAGCTACACGCAGATCAAGGGCGAAACGGTAACCAATCTCCAGGCGGGGTATGAGTTCAAGGAGGGTCGGGCCAAAGGCCTGTCGTTCTTGCTGCAAATCAATAATCTGACCAACTCGCCTTACCAGACATCGCAAATTTCGAATTTCAACGTTGGCTCCGTGGTGACGCCTCTTGAATACAACAGCTTCGGACGCATCATATTGGTAGGAGTCAACTATAAAAAATAATAAATGTGAGGGCATAACGTCGGCACGAAATGAATGTGAAACTGCGGACACATGAAAAGCCCGATTTTGGACAAGGCTCTTGAGGTGAAGAGCGACAAAATCGGATTGATTCCCGTACCGGCGAAGTAACACGCAACGATGACTATTACGTGATCGCGCATGCGAGCCGTTTTGTGCGGCAAGGTGCGCAGCGCATCGAGTCGAGCGAGACTGCATCAGGTTTGGACAACGTGGCAGTTCGCAATTCAGACGATGGATCGATCGTGTTAAGTGCGGCCAACTCCGCAACCAACGCGAGAACGATATCGATGCGATGCAGTGGCCGGCTATTCCAATACACGATACCGGCGCACAGCGTGGCCACCTTTGTTCGGGTGGAGATTTAATGGCTCATCAACCCGTAAAGAAAATCGTGATCGTCGGCGGAGGCACTGCCGGCTGGATGTCGGCGGCCGCCATGGCCAAGATGCTGGTCGGCAACTACGACATTCACCTGATCGAATCCGACGAAATTGGCTCGGTCGGTGTCGGCGAAGCCACAATACCGCCTATCAGGGAATTCAATCGGACGCTGGAGCTTGACGAGGATGATTTTGTCCGTCAAACCCAGGCCACATTCAAGTTGGGTATCCAATTTGTCAATTGGGGTCAACTCGGTGATTCCTATATTCACGGTTTCGGCGTGCTTGGCCGTGACCGCGGCATACTGCCGTTTCATCAGTATTGGCTAAAGTCTTACCTCGCGGGCAAGGTAGATGATATTCATCCGTACTCCTTGAACACGGCTGCGGCGCTTCAAGGCAAATTCATGGGCTCGGCAGATCTCGGCCCCGATTCTCCTCTATCGAACATTGGTTACGCCTACCATTTCGACGCGGGGTTGTATGCACGTTATTTGCGAAACTTTGCCGAGAAGCGGGGTGTGCGCCGCACGGAAGGCAAGGTCAAGCAGACCGTACTGCGTGCGATGGATGGCTTTATCGAAGCGATCGTGCTCGACAGAGGCGAAACAATTACGGGCGATCTGTTTATCGATTGTTCCGGCTTCCGCGGTTTGCTGATCGAAGAGGCGTTGCATACGGGCTATGAAGATTGGACTCACTGGTTGCCGTGCGACCGGGCGTTGGCCGTGCCCTGCACGTCGGCCGGCCCGCTGAGGCCGTACACGCGCTCGACTGCGCGCGAGGCCGGTTGGCAATGGCGTATCCCCTTGCAGCATCGTACCGGTAACGGCTATGTCTATTCGAGCGCGTATATCAGCGACGATGAAGCTGCAGCGACGCTGCTCAAGAATCTCGACGGCCAACCGCTTGGCGATCCGCGCCTGCTGCGGTTCATGACCGGCAAGCGCAAGAAGTTCTGGAATAAAAACTGCGTCGCGATTGGGCTCGCCGGCGGCTTCATGGAGCCGCTCGAATCCACCAGCATACATTTGATCCAGCAGGCGATCGCGCTGTTGTTAAGCTTCTTCCCCGACCAGGGTTTCGATCCGGTGCCGATCGATCGCTTCAATAAGAAATCGACATTTGAGTGGGAACGGATTCGCGATTTCTTGATATTGCATTACCACGCCACCGAACGCAGCGACACGCCGTTCTGGAATTACTGTCGCACGATGAGCGTGCCGAGCGAGTTGATCGACTACATGAATCTTTTTCGTCAGGGAGGCCGCTTCTACCGGGAGAACGACGAGCTTTTCGCCCAGACAAGTTGGGTGCATGTCATGATAGGGCAGCACATCGTGCCACGGACCTATCATCCCCTCATCGATCTGTTGAGCGACGCTGAACTCGACGAGTTTCTCGGCAATGTCAAGTACGTCATCAGTCGCTGCGTCGATGCGATGCCGCCACAGGAAAAGTTCATCGCACGATATTGCTCCGCAAAATCACCGGCATAAGCCCTGGCCGCTACCGCTCCAAGGACTCGCGAGCTCAATCAGTGATCGGTGCCGTCAGCGGCAAGTCGTGCGATGAGGCGCCGACATACACGGTGCGACCGGCGCGAGCGTCGTGCCACGCGTGATCGGCAAGCGACCAGTACCGCAGGCGCTCTGAGGGGACGTGTAGCTGAACTTGACGTGATCCGCCGGGTTCGAGCGTGACGCGATCGAAAGACGCCAGCGCGCGCACGGCAAATTCGACACCCGCCGGTAACGGCGTCGGCGCACCAACGTACACTTGAACGACTTCGTCGCCAGCACGGATTCCGGTGTTCTGCACGCGGCAGGCCACATTCAAACCGCCGTGCGCGGATTTGACCACGGTCAAGTCCGAATATTTGAAGGTCGTATACGAAAGACCAAAGCCGAACGCAAATAGCGGCTCGATCTTTTCGTGATCGAACCAGCGATAGCCGACGTGAATGCCCTCGCCATAGACGGTCTTGCCATCGATTCCCTTGGACGATCGTTCCGCGTGACGCGGATCGTTCGCCGGACCGTCCGCGAGGCGTTGCGGCCAGGTGATGGGCAGCCGCCCTGCCGGATTCGCGCGTCCGGTGAGTAGATTCGCGGCCGCCCAACCGCCTTCGTCGCCTGTGTACCACATTTCGAGCACCGCTCGGACCCGGTGCAGCCAAGGCATTGCGACGGCTTGGCCGGTATTGAGCACGACCACGGTATTTGGATTCACCGCTGCGACAGCCTCAATCAGGCGATCCTGATCCCCCGGCAGACCAAAGAACGGCCGGTTGCGACTCCAGGCAAATACGACCGCGACCTTGGAAAGTTTCGCCGCCTCCACTGCCGCCGAAAACGTGCGCTCCCGCATCTGCGGTGTGACCCAGGCGAGGCGGACCTGCACAGGCTCGCCGCTGCTGTCAGCGGTCGTTTCGACATGGATGGAGTGGGGCCCAGCGCTCAACTTGACCAGGCGACGCACATTGTCGAGTCCGTCCGTCGTCGGCACCACGTTGTCCCGATTGGAGAAGACGATATCGCCATGGCCACCCCACCAACCCATGTCGCCGACCTTGCGGCCATCGATCGCAAACTTTCCGGTAGCGCCGAGCAGTTGTAAATCGATGTCGTAGTCCCCTGTCGCAGGTATCGTCAGCGTGCCGTCCCACTGCATGCTGGTGCCCGCCGGCAGTGCCCGATCGGACCTGCTTGTACGATCGATCTCGTCCGCAGTGGAAACCGCTTGGCTGTGCGCGTCGGTAGACGTGAGATGTATGAAATATTGTTTCGGAATGGGTTTGCCGGTCATGTCGTCGGCAACCGCCAGCCGCACACCCTTGCCGTCGGTCTGGGTCCGAAGCGCTTGCCAGACTCCGATCTGGCGCTCGGCGCGACCGTAGGATTGCTCTTGTCCGGCCACGATCGCAAACGTTTGCAATGCGCCCGGACCGATCAGGACGAGCGAGGCCAAATCGACCGGGCGCAGCGGTAGCACGCCGTCGTTCTTGAGCAGTACCGCCGCATCTTCAGCCAGGCGCTGCACGATCCGCGCATTAGCTGCGACAGGCTGCGCCGTGACCTTGTGATTAGGTGCGCGATCGAGCCAGCCGAATCGTTCCATTTGTCCCAACACGCGAGCGGCCGCGCGGTCGAGATCAGCATCGCTGACAGTGCCTTTGGCCAATGCTTCGCCTAGATTCTTTGAAACGCCCGGAAGTGGCGGCGTTGTATCGCCGCTGGGCTTCGGCACGGCAAAGCGCTGTTCCTCGGGAACACCTGTCGCCATGATGGCGAGCAATTCAGCGGTTTCCTTCGCCGTCATCTCAGGTTCGTCCAGCTCCTTGCCGAGTGCGAAATACGCGGACGGGCCGGTGCCGGGCTGCTCCATGTCCATGCCCTGCACAATGAACTCGGCGCCGTGCGCGGCACCCCAATCGGAGGTAATGAACCCGCGAAATCCGTCCTCGCCGCGCAATATCCCGTTCTGCAGCGGCCCATTGCCGCACGCATAGATGCCGTTGATCTTGTTGTACGCGCACATGATCGAGGCCACGCCCGCCTGCGAGACGTCCACGAAAGGTGATATATAGACTTCGCGAAGTGTCTGGCCGTCCACCTGCGAATCGCCGCCGCCATCGTAGGCGACGAAGTGCTTGGCCTGGGCCATGACGTTCTGCGCCTGCGCGCCGCGCACAAATTCCGCCGCGAGGGCACCGGTCAGCACAGGATCCTCGCCGAAGGTGTTGTAGGCACGCTCGAAGGCGGGATCGCGGTACAGGTTAATGAACGGTTGCAGAATGACGTCAACGCCGAGTGCCCGCGCGTCTCGACCAATCAGCGCGCCTGTCGCCTCGGCATCGCGCCGACTGAAGGTTGCCGCCATCGACAACGTTGAAGGCATGCCAGTCGACACATGGTGTACCAAGACGCCCGGGGGACCATCCGCAAATCGCAAGTCGGGAATCCCGAGCCGCGGCACGCCGCGCGTCCAGCCGGCTTCGCCCTGGGCTGCATCCGCAGGCTCGCGACCGCCGCGAATGACGGCCATTTTGTCTTCCCGCGACATCGCGGCCAGGAGACGCTGCACCCGAGGTGTCGGCACTTCGACCACGACTTCGGCAGCATCGAGCGTCGCCGTGAAAAGTAGTCCTGCCGACATCACCAGTTTCGCCGATATGCCTATTAAATTGAAATCCTTCTGACAGAACATGTATATAGGTCTCGGTTGTCGGGGCACCAGTATCCCAACTCCGGTAGCGTATCGCAGTGTAGCCTGAATAGTAGACGGCAGGATATTGATGATGAAACGATCGATATATTGCGCCACCCTGGGATTGCTTGTTTGCGTCACGGCAGGGACGCTTCCACTGCATGCCGCAGCGGTGCAAACATTCCGTTTTGGCAATCGGCAAACACAGATCACGGTTGAGGCAGGTGCGACCGCGCCGCAGGTTCTGAGTCTAGCGGGAGCGGTGGGTGGGGTCTGGGTTGATGCAGTCGCGCAAACGCTGATCGACCGGGCGACGGCCAATGGCATGGTGATGCCTCTGCATTGGCAATTCAATCGCACCGCAAGCCGCAAAGATGCAACATCATTGACCCTGGTCTATGAGACGCCCCGGCCCGATCTTCGGTTGTACTGGCAATGGTACGCACGCTCGCAACATGGTCCGCTCGAGCATTCCATCCAGATCGAGAACCGAAGCCTGCGCGAAATCTGGATTCCACTGCAGGACAGTTTCAACTTTCATTGGCAGGTGAAACCCAATCAATTCTTGCAGCAATTGTGGGTCGACAAGGGTGCAGGCAAGGCACCGCCAATCGGCACGCATCTTGTGGACGTCGGCGCCGGTTATCGCTGGCTCGGCGAATCCAGTACGTTCGCCCACCCGCCAGAGGACCAGCCGCGCGAGATCATTCCATATTTTCTCGTGCAACCAGCCGATGAAAGCATGAGTGGTTGGTATCTCGGGGTGGAATTCAGCGGGCGTATCGCGATGAGTTTGCAGCGGCACGGAGACGTGTTAGAAGGACGCGCTGGGTTGAATCCCGAACCGGGGCCATTTCGCACACGCCTTGTGCCGGGCGACAGTTTCATCACACCGACTGTGTTTGTCGGCACGAGCCGCGGCAGCATCGACGATGCCGGCAATTCGCTCAAGCACTGGGTGCGCGCCGTATTGAATAATCCGCCCACTCTGCGCGATCCCACCTACCCGTGGTTGACGAACAATAGCTGGGGCAACGGCATAGCGATCAATGCTGCCCAGGTTCGGCGCATGATCGACGATTCGCACGCACTCGGCATCGAAATGTTCCACCTCGATGCGGGCTGGTTCCGCGGCGTCGGCGATTGGTTCCCGGACCCGACAACATTTCCGCAAGGTCTGGCAACGATTGCCAGTTACGCGCATCAGCGCGGATTGAAATTCGGCCTCTGGGTAGATTGGGCGCAGGCCGGTAATAGCAAGCAGCCGGGTGCTCTCAGTGTCGAGAATCCCGCCATGCGTGATTGGCTCACAACCGACCCGCCACCCGGCTGGCATCCGGCCGAATTCAAGGGCATTACGATCGATATCGGCCAGCCGGCGGCGCGAGCTTGGGTATCAAAGGAGATCGATCGTATCGTGCGCGACTACCAAATAGACATGATCAAACAGGATGGCTACGTGATCGCGCAAGGCTGCGATCGCAGCGATCATCCGCATGCGACCTGCGATCCGCAAAAAGTGCATCGCTATCTGGATGGAGAGTTCATCTGGCTGGATGGGCCGAACTCGACTGATGTGAGCTATCACGCGACGCGCGCTTATTATGAAATGTATGCCCAGCTCAGACGTGAACACCCGGGACTACTGCTCGAAATCTGCAGCGACGGCGGTCGTATGATCGATTTCGGTGGCGCTGCACACGCGGATTATTTCTCGACCGTCGATTCCTACGATCCGACCTCCAACCGACAGGCGTTCTACGATGCAAGCCATGTACTGCCATCGGCGATGCTGGAAAACTACGTGGAAGCATGGCCGGCAAAGCGTATCGCGAATTTCCGCTACATGCTGCGCAGCGGGATGATGGGCTGGTTCACCCTAATGTTGGACACAACAAGCTGGAGTCGCGAACAGCACGATGCGGCACTGGAAGAATTGCGTCTGTACAAGATGATGCTGCGCCCACTGATCCGCGAGGCCGATCTGTATCACGTAGGCCCGCGTGCGGATGGCAAGGGTTGGGATGGAATCGAGTATTTCGACGTGCGGCGTGGCAGCGGCGTTGTGTACGCATTTCATGGCACAGATGAAAATGTGAAAACATACACTTTCATGCTCAAAGGATTGAAGGCGCAGCATAGGTATCGCCTGCATTTCCATGACCACAGTTCGGCAGATTCAGTCCACAGCGGGGGCGAGCTGATGCGCAGCGGCGTGACGGTCAGCTTACCGCAAGGGGATTCTGCCGAATTGATTTTTATCGAGCGGATGCAGCGCTGATATCGGGTGTCACAATGATGTTGCGATAGGGAACGTGACCTGCGTCGCTACCCTGCAAGAGTCTTTTCTACGGACCAAAGATCGATGGGCTTGAGTGCCGTTGTCTCGAAAGGCAATGCAACCTTGCGGCCGACTCGCGCTGACTCGTACGCCGCGAATATCACCTCAAGAACCGCTCTACCGTCTTCTCCGGTCACCTGTGGCTTGCGGTCATTTTGAACGCAGTCGACGAAGTGCGCCATTTCGCCGTGAAACCCGTAGTTCCACGCCTCCTCATAGAGGGGAAAGCTCCAGCCTTTCGTTGGGCCGCTCTTTTCGACGGCGTAGCCGTATCCAATGCTGCTATAGGCTTCAATGGCGTTCCCGTGAAGCAGGTCCGCGTAAGCGACGCCTTTCGAGCCATGCACTTCTGCCCGGTCATCCATGCCCCCAAGCTTTGTCCAACTTTCCTCTGCAAGTGCCATTGTTCCATCCGCAAACTCCAGTAGCAGAATGGCATTATCTTCACCGCGCGTCTTATCTCCGTGCACAAGGGTAGTCATATGTGCGTAAACGGACTTAACGGGAGGGCGTCCCAGCATCCAACGAAAGAACTCGATGGCGTGGCATCCCATATCCATTGTGACGCCGCCACCGGAGCGGGCGACATCCCAAAAATGAGCCGCGTGAGGTCCATCATGTTTCTCGGACTGCTTGATTAGGGTTGGCCGACCCAATGCCCCTTCGTCAAGCAGGGCTTTGAGGCGCAAGTACTTCGGTGCGAAACAAAGCTCCTCCGCATACATCAAATTGACCTTCGCCCGCCGACAAGCCTCGATCATTTGATCCGCCTCTGCCAGGTTCATGCAAAGAGGCTTCTCCATCACCACGTGCTTGCCGGCGGCAGCCGCATCGAGTGTAATCTCGCAGTGCAGATC
>Ga0209526_10003281_pt1 | contig 11019 bp, 14 predicted proteins | sample JacPinW_OM2H0_M1_FD_188566 | JGI IMG/M metagenome (GOLD analysis project Ga0209526, IMG submission 188566) | Forest soil microbial communities from Algoma, Ontario, Canada - Jack Pine, Ontario site 1_JW_OM2H0_M1 (SPAdes) (version 2) | ecosystem: Environmental > Terrestrial > Soil > Boreal...
CCCCTTTTCGACCGGTAATGAGGTGCTGTAAGCGGGAACTCCGAACGTCTTCGAGAAAGTGGTTCTGTGCCCACGCCTGGGCCGAAGCTGGGCGCGAGAAGAACGAGGGTCCAGTGACGTCCGCGAATCCCCGAAGCACACCGTGTGCTATTGCAAGAATTATCTGGCATTCCTTTTCTCCTCATCTTGAAAAGGGGGCGAACCTCTTGCTTTCGGGTCCCTAAAGACCGAACGCTGACTCTTGCAACCCAGTGTTGAAACTGATTTGGCTCAGCTGCATCACCAAATTATGTTGGCCAACACAACTCATCCTCAATGGCAAGGCTATGGACCCTTATTTTCCGCTTGGAGGTGTTATTTGGATTCACGGTAATGTCATTCCTGTTCAGCTCAGAAACGATTCGGCTATCTGGGCCAAACACTCTTCCGCTGATTAGAATTCCATTACTTGCCTTGTCGATCCAGAAAACTAATCTCCTCCTATCGGGCTCGCCATATTGGTTCCCACAAGAGCATTTAATGCTCCAGTTGGCGGAGTGGTAGGAAAGTTGGGTCGGATCGATTGTCCGGGACGAGAACCGCGAGTGAATTACTCGCTAAAAGCCGATTTGCGCGTTGTGTGATATATAAGTTACAATAGAAACATGATCGAGATTCGTCACTACGTCAACCGCGCCGGAAAAGATGTCTTCGACGATTGGTTGACCCAACTGGCGGATGCCCGCGCACAGGCGACGATTACAACCCGAATCAACCGACTGGCCGCCGGGAATTTTGGCGACTGCAAGCCTTTGCGTCAAGGATTCAGTGAACGCGGATCGATTGGTGACCGGGATACCGTGTCTATTACGCGATGATCGGCAGGGAATGTGTATTGCTTCTCTGCGGCGGCGACAAACGAAAGCAGTCCGCAGACATTGACCGGGCGTTGGAATACCTCAAAGATTACAAAGAAAGGACCGGAACCTCATGAAACGCAAAACCAGCATCTCGCACGACGAGGCCATCATTCGGCGGCTCCGGAAGGACCCAGATTTTGCCGCCGAGTACCTCAAAGCTGCATTGGAAGATGAAGACGAGCCCCGCGTTCTGCTAATTGCCTTGCGCCACCTCGCCCAAGCTCAGGGCATCGCTAAAGTCGCCAAGGCTGCCGGCATCGAACGCGAGAGTCTTTACCGAGCATTGTCGGTCCACGGGAACCCCCGGCTGTCTACCCTAGTCGCCGTCAGCAAGGCAATAGGCCTGAGACTCACAGTCAAAGCCGCACAATAGGTAGGGGCTGAAAACATCAGGCGAGCCGAGGCCACACAGGAACGCTCGTTTCATAAAGGGCGCCGGCGGTTCAACGCGTTCGGACTCGGCCGAAATCAAGAATTGCCACTGGAGATTGTCTCCAACCCAGAACATGTACAGCAACAATGACGATCTCCATCAAAAGACCCGAATGGCACTTGTCAAACTTGTCTATCTTGGAGCGGTCCAAAAAACCAATAAGTGACGCCAGGACAGCGACTTATGTGATTTTATCTCTTAGATCCGGGACCAGGAGGTCGGTGGTTCAAATCCACTCGCCCCGACCATTTTAATTCTTCCCTCTCATGTACTTACGCGTTTATGCTGCGATCGTGTCCGATGGAGTTTGTAGCGCACGTAGCGCAATTAGGTCTCATCTCGGTATCCGAAACTTCCGGCAAAACGAAACCGAGGCCCACTTTTTCTGCCCATTCCTGTCGGAACTCCATATTCTCGGTTAGCTGCTTCGCATAGCGTGAGGACATGTCTGAGTTGTCGTGCCCAATCTAGAAGTCGATCAGGAGTTGCCGTACTTCGGTCCTTTCGAGCACGGATTGTCTGAATCTGCGGAAGGCATGGAAACGAACTTTGCACCGTCCCATCCCTCTCAGAATGGTCTTGAGACCGTCTCTGCAAAGATTGCCAGGGGAGAGCATGGTGCTCCTTTTCGTTTTGAGCAGGAATCCACTCTTTCGATTGCCGACATACTACCGAAGCATCGTCGCAATGAGCGGATGAACGTCCACGTCACGATAACCGACATCAGTTTTCGGTGTCGGAACAATTTCACCCTTGCGGACTCGGCAGGACAGACGAGTCCGATCCCTGGCCGATCGAGGCTGCACTCTATCAATTCACCCCACAGGTAAGTTTCTCTACATCGCTACTTCCACAGGGATCTCGGCATTTACTGTGAATCTGCTGGCAAGTCTCAGAAACACGGCCCATATCTTGTTAACCGCCGCGAAACCGTCGATTTATTGATGTTCCGGGGACTTAGTCCTGGTATGGGGTTAAGACTCGGCGGAGAACCCACGGTTCATCGAAACGCTTCCTAAGCGCGGGTATCGATTTATCGCGCCGGTTTGCGCAACAACATCTAATCCCGAAGAGCCCGTCATCGGTGTTAAAGGCGATCGACGCGACGCCAGACTGCGGAGTCGGCCGCTTCGCTCTTCTCTGCTTCCGCCGCCGAATGGGTCATTCCTCCCGTACGGTTTCGCAGTCTCTCCGGACGCCCGACGCTTGGCGTTCGTCGCCGTGGATAACGAAGGGGAAAGTGCGCTTTGGATCCGGGATCTTTCCGGAGTGGGAACGCTGCGATTATCGGGTACAGAGGGAGCTACATTCCCATTCTGGGCTCCGGAAAACGAGCGCATCGGCTTCTTCGCCGATCGAAAGCTGAAGATTATCGAGCTTGGGGGCGGGACTGTTCGAACTCTGTGCGATGCGCCTTCCGGTCACGGTCGTGCTTGGAACCGCGACGGAACGATTCTCTTCGCACCGTCCGTGATCGGGCCTCTTCATCGCGTGTACCTCTCGGGTGGTCCCCCCTCGCCGACGACCTCGGCACGCGAAAGCGTGGAGCAGACTCACTGCTTCCCGTCCTTCTTGCCGGACGACCATCATTTCCTCTCCTACGTTCAGGAGTGCAGATTCAGACGACATCGGCAATGGCATTCATATCGGAACGCTCGGCTCGGATCAACTGAGACTGTTGTCGACGGAGATTGCAGGCAATGTTGTTTAATCTTCAGGCCACTTGCTGTATGTCCGTGACTGCACTCTGGTAGCGCAGCCGTTCGACGTGGAGAAGCTGGAACTGACTGGCACGTTCGCTTGCCTCATACAGCAGGAGATAGATCGAGAGCGTGTATTCTCAGCGTCGGGTTCGCTGTTTCGGACGCTGGAGTAATCGTCTTTCAATCGACTTTAGATTCTGCCACCCGGCTGATCTGGTTCGACCCGTCGGGCAAGGAACTCGGTCCCGTGTCGCAAGACGCGTACCGCGATCCCTGTTTTTCTCCGGACGGACGACTCCTCGCCGTCTCGTCGGATGACGCTCACAATGGGAAATACTCGATTCGGGTGTACGACCTGGAGCGGGGCGTCAGTCTCTGTCTGAGCGAACCGAGCGATAGCGCCGGATGGCCGGTCTGGTCATCGGACGGTAAGCAAATCACATATGCCTCCACTACCGATTCCGTGTGTAATTTGGTCCGAGTGCCCGCGGACGGCTCCGGCTCACCGCAGACCTTGTTGCGTGGCCGTTCAATGGTCCCGAATTGCTGGTCGCACGATGGTCACCTGGTTTTCCTGACTACGGAAAGAGGGCTTTCCTGTCTAGGCATCTATTCCGCTCAGATCCAGTCCATCGATCCTTTCGGACCCGGAGCAAAGGCGCAGTTCTCACCGGACGGGCAATGGGTTGCGTATATCGGTCAAGGCGGCGTGGCTGGTGGGGGCGGGATTGTTGTACAGCGGTTCCCCTCTACTGGAGATCGAATGCCGATTACGGGCCTCGTCGGTGCCCAGCCACGCTGGAGCCGCGATGGCCGACAGATCTTTTATGTAGCGCCCGATCGGAAGCTTATGGAAGTCAGCTTCGACTAGGCGAACGGAAGGGCAGGCAGGCCGCGTATTGTTTCCACACGCGTATCGTTGCGCCCAATCTTTCTGGCTTCCAGTACGACGTTGCACCTGATGGACGTTTTCTCGTCAACTCGTTACCGTCCAACGGTCCCCCGCCGCTGACGCTTATCACAGGATGGGAAAACGGCCGATGAGCTGATGCGTGCTTCTGGATACTCGCGGAACACGGGTTCGGAAGTAAATGTGAGCACACCGCTTCTACCGGGATCAGCCCGCCACCTACAGAACACATCTAGGCCATTGCACCCGTGGGGCAAGAACCCTCACAGTGTCGAGCAGGAGAATACATGCTGCTCCCAGTTAGAAACTTCTTGTTCGCTGCTTGTACGTCGTCGATTCTTGTTTCTGCACAGCCCGCAACGGCTCAATCTGCGGATGACAAAGCGACGGGCCGTAACATGAGCTCGTTCCGTGTAATTCGTTTCCCCGTTGTGCGGTTTCTCGCACTCACCAGCATTGGCAAGTGGTGGAGATTTTGGAGCATCTTTGGAGCAACTTAAGAACGGCTTGAAAGGAAGGCAATAGAGGAGGTGGTACCGGTCGTTCATTCTTCCATTCTTCGGCTGACTCACTTGGCCGATTAGGCGCTTAGGGGGAAACGGTCGCCGGCGATCTCTCGGCCTAGATTTCTGTACAGAGCATCGGCTACGGGCATCGCTTTCGGTACGGTGTCCAGGTGCATCGACGAATAACCAATCGCCTTGCCCTCGCGATTACTCGCTCCGCGAGTTTCAATCCCAAGCTCGGGCCTCGAAACGCGGGCCGCACATACAACCGCTTCATTTCGCACATACCTGGTTCTATTCCAACACACCTGGCAGCCGCATGATCGCAGCGTGCCAACAGCAACCGACCGCTCGGCGGGGCGTACTTCCCCGGAAGCGTCGCCAGCTCCTGAATCCAATCATGCCACTCCGCGGTCCGCTGCAAAACCCAGGAACATCGTGGCGAGCCAGCCACGCGGCATACTCCTCGAATAGCTCACGAATGTCGTCAGCATCCTTCGGAAATTCAGCTTCACCGTTGAAGATATGCTTCGGCACGTTGCACCGTCGCGACACGGTGCGCTCGCCAGCTGGCCTACAGCGAAAAGATGTTGCGAAGAGAGTACCTGAAGAAGCCGGAAGAGGAGATTGGTTCGGCGGTGAGGCGGAGAGCGACCTCAACAGCATCCAGCGCATCCAGAGTCCCGCTTTTACAACAGCCGCAACGCCATCGCTCGAGAAGTGCGGAATCTTCAGATGCAAAAACTTCTGATTGGCAGGAACGTCGTTGGTCGCTACATGTACGACGTTATTTGCTATTCGTACTTCGTAGCCCGGCTCAGTATTGGCAATGTCCTCGATGCCGTCTCTCGGGAAGTGGCTCATACTCCTGCCGGTTTTGGTCACGTGATACAAAGTTTGCTCGAAATCCTTATTGGCGTAGGTCTCGCCGTGCTGGCGGTACACCCCAATAGCAATTCTATGCTTACCTGAGATGCGGACGTCGCAGGGGACCTACACAAGCCGCAGCTTCCCGCGTTACACTTGCACTGCCCCAGTGCACGGGAACGCTATGCGGGAGATCAAGGAACCTGATTGGAAAGTGCTGCGGCGCGTGCATCCGCTCGCGCTCGAACGCTTCTGCGAGCGTGTCCTTGCCGAGATCGATCGCGTCTCGCGCGATGGCGCGAAGGGTCACCATGCGCGCTACCTCCAAATCTTCAGGATTATCCAACAACGTGATCGGGAGATAGCGCGTCTCTTCGACAATCCGCGGCGCTCTCATGCACTAACGATGCTGGCCCAGATTCGCTCGCAGGGGTTGCTCACGGAGGATGAATTTTCCAGTCTGAGCCCAGAAACGCGCGGTGCCATTCAAATGCTGCTCGGCGCGGGATGAAGCTCCATATGGCTGCACGGTCTCGCTTTTCCACCTCCACCGTCATCGATTCCGCATACCTCGTCCCGTGGCTGTCCGCAGAAGGCCCCCTGGCCTACAGCCCCACCAAGCCGCCGGCGAGGGACTACTTCTTCTTCCAGTACACCCGGATCCTCCCGGGAATCTTCAATCCGCAGGTCAATCTGCGCGAGCATCGCTACTTCGGCAGTCCCCTCAAGGACAGCGCACGCTTCCTTTTCGACTTCTGGGCAAATGCCCGTAGAGGAGATGGACCGGCGCTGCAAAGATACTGCCAGTTCGGATTCTTTTCAGACAACGAGTTGAGGACGCCGATGGCGGCCTATCATCACGTCCGCGACTATCGCGACACACCCGGTTCCCTGCTCATTCAACATGGTAGTTATCAGTGGGTCTCCCTGGAGGATCAGCCGAGCATCCCGGCCGGAGAGGTCTCGCTTTATCGGGGCATCGGACAGGCCACTCGTTTCCGCTGCCTGCGATTCCGGCCCGAAGAACTCTCGCCCGCGAACGGGGAAATAATGCGAAAGTACCTGCGCGTCCAGTCAGACATGCTGTCGGACTCCATCCTGTCTTTCAACACGATTCATGACCGCGTCAAGCGCTGCGAGACCGCAGGCCTTCGCGACGGGACTTGGGTGGGCGACGAGCTGGCCACGCAGGCCGGATTAGACATTCAATCGCCAGGCTTCGCCAGGGATCTTTGGCACGCGGCCCAGCAGTCGTATTCGCTCGAACGGGTGATGGGAGTAGTGAAGTTCGGTGCCCACCATGTCGTCGTCAAGACCCCTCTGAGCAACATCCGGATCACGACGTTCTTCGCGGGTGAGTCAGAAGCAAAGATAGTGGATCCGAGCCGGATCTCGGAAGTGCAAGCCGTCGGCTGTGAGGTGGATTTCGCCCTCCAGTAGGAGAATCGCCCTATGACACCCTATACCTCATGTTGACGAAACCGAGCGCCGAGCTGACGCTGTTCGACACACTTTCGCGACTCACTTTCACCAGAGCGGCAAGGCTGCTCGGCCCCAAGGGTAACCGCCTCATCGCCACGGGCGGCAAATTCGACATTGACCTCACCACTCAGGTCAAATTCGATCGGGACATGTTTCGGCTGACTCTGGACGGCGCAGAGGTCACGCTGACCTTGAGTCCGGCCGCTCGCCACCGTCTCGAATGGCGCTGTGACGCGTGCGAGGTGCCGTGTGAGCACGCCGGGGCGGCCTTCTCTCTGATTCTGGAAGAGAAGCTCGCGCTGGGACTGGCCGGAGCGCCACCCGCGCGGGCGCCAGCTGAAAGCGTGAGCGAGGAGGCGCTGGTCGCGCAAGCGCTCGCGGAGCGGGCAGAACGCTCCCGGACCGAGAAAATGCGGCTCACGTCTCTCGACAGTCAGGAGATCTGGACCGACTACACATTGACCAATGCGGCCTCTGGCAAGTCGTACCGGGTCGCTCTGCGAGGGTGGCAGCCGGGACAGTCGTACTGCTCGTGCCCGGATTTCCGTAAGAACACGCTCGGCACCTGCAAGCATATCCTTCATGCGCTCGAGAAAGTCCGAAGAAGATTCTCAGACTCGCAGCGCAATCGACCGTATCGGCGCCGGGACATCAGTGTGCATCTGTCATATGGGAAGGAGCTGGAGTTGCGTATCTTGTTGCCGCCCCACCTCGATGACGTGACCAGCGGCATCGTGCGCCCGATCCGCGATAGGCCGATCACCGATCTCCCGGATCTGCTCAATCGCATCCGTCAACTCGAAGCACACGACGTCGCCGTGACGGTCTATCCCGATGCGGAGGAGTACATCCAGACCCGTCTGCTGCTGCAGCGCGTCGCAGCAAAGGTCGCCGAGATCCGGCGCAATCCGAAATCTCATCCACTGCGCACGACGCTGCTGAAGGTGGAGATCCTTCCCTATCAGCTGGACGGCATCGCTTTCGCAGCAGACGCTGGGCGCGCGATTCTGGCTGATGACATGGGACTCGGGAAGACCCTTCAGGGTATCGGTATGGCGGAGCTGCTGGCGCGCGAAGCGGACATCCGCAAAGTCCTGGTCGTTTGCCCCGCGTCCGTCAAGGCCCAATGGCGCAGCGAGGTTCTCCGATTCTCAGAGCGCGATTGCCAGATCGTGTTAGGGAGCGCTGCGGGGCGGAGCGGTCAGTACGAGAACGAATGCTTTTTCACCATCTGCAACTACGAGCAGGTATTGCGTGACATTATCGCGATCGAGCGCGTGAGGTGGGATCTGATCGTTCTGGATGAGGGCCAGCGCATCAAGAACTGGGAAGCGAAGACGGCTCAGACCATCAAGAGCCTGCGTTCGCCGTTCGCGCTCGTGCTCTCCGGCACGCCGCTAGAGAACCGGCTCGACGATCTTTTCTCCGTCGTCGAGTTCATCGACGACCGGCGTCTCGGGCCTGCATTTCGATTCTTCAACCGTCACCGCGTCACCGACGAGAGCGGCAAGATCCTGGGTTACAAGGATCTCGATCTGCTGCGCGAAAGACTCAAGCCACTACTGCTGCGCCGGACGCGCAGCGCGGTGATGAAGGATTTGCCCCCGCGCACGACGGAAATTGTGCGGATTGCGCCCACGGATGAGCAGGCGGGCATCGAACTCGCGCAGATGCAGATCGTGAGCGCCATCGTCCGCAAATCGTATATCTCGGAGATGGACCTGTTGCGTCTGCAGAAAGCATTGCTGCTCGCACGGATGAATGCGGACAGCACCTTTCTCGTGGACAAGCACGCTCCGGGCTTCTCGAGCAAGCTGGAGCGGCTGCAGGAACTGTTGGAAGAGCTTGCCGCGGAGAACGAGCGCAAGATCGTGCTCTTCTCCGAATGGACAACGATGCTCACTTTGATCGAGGAGCAGATCAAGCGACTCAAGCTCGATTACGTAAGGTTGGACGGATCCGTCCCGCAGAAGAAGCGGCAGCAGCTGGTGCACCAGTTTCAGCGCGATCCGACCTGTCGCGTGTTCCTCACCACCAACGCGGGCTCGACGGGGCTCAACCTCCAGGCGGCGAATACCGTCATTAATGTCGATCTGCCGTGGAATCCGGCCGTTCTCGAGCAGCGCATCGCCCGCGCGCACCGGATGGGGCAGAAGAACCCGGTGCAGGTCTATTTGCTCGTGACGGAAGGGACGATCGAGGAGAAGCTGCTGGCGACGCTCTCGGCCAAACATGACCTGGCTCTCGCCGCGCTGGATATGGAATCTAATGTGCGGGAGGTCGCACTCGCATCCGGCATCGAAGAGCTGAAGCAGCGCCTCGAGGTGTTGCTCGGCGCGAGGGCACACACCGCGGTAGACGAGACGGAAAAGCAGCGCCAGCAGCAAGAGGCAGAGCGGCTCGCTCGCCGCTCGCGTATGGCAGAGGCTGGAGGCCAACTCGTCGCTGCCGCATTCGCATTCCTCGGCGAAATGATCCCGCAGCGTCAGCCTACGAACAGTGCAGAGCGAAAGGCAAGCGAGTTCAAAGCTCGTCTCGACGAGTGTCTGGAGCACGACGAGCAGGGCCGCCCGCGACTCACTGTCACACTGCCAAACGAAGCCGCGCTCGAGAGCCTTGCTCGGTCACTTGCCGCCCTGTTCACCGTTACCGAGTCGTGATCTTCGTACTGTCGCCAAACCCGTGACGATGGAAGCTTCGCTCGGATAGGCGATGTCGGGCAACGTCAAATGAGCGCAATTACATCCTCGGTGTTTAGCCACAAGGATGTTTGCACAAATCCCCCATTGCGCAGCCGTTGAACCGCTGAATCAGCTCACCCGCCTCCCACGGAGGATTCTTCTTGTCGGGCCCCCAACTCGCGGAATGCGGCGACGGCACGCTTCTCGTTGAGATCGACCACATCCATGATGAAGTCGTCCGCCTGAATGACACCGATCAGGAAGTGCTCCTTCAAGTGGGCCGCCGCGAAGTCAGTTACGTTGAACGTAATAATCGCGGCCCGTGTGTTGCAATGGCGGTGACGACGACGTGGCCGATCCGTGGGACTCACGGGTTCAAGAGTGTCGGGCTCGGCCACCTCGGTATCGACATCAGCGTCTGGAAATACCGCGTCCATGGGGCGGCAATGCGGTCCACGCGTCTCTGCATCTATCGACGTGGGCTCATTCGAGCTGAGAGATTGCGGGTCCATTTCGCGCGTATGCGCGGTGACCACTTCGGACTAAAGAATCCGTGAGTGGCCAGCGTCAATAGCCATCGCGCGGCAGAAGGCGGCCGTATGCATCGCCGCCAGCTTTTTCGCAACGGCCGTGGCGACGAATTGATTTGTGCTCACGCCATCGGCCTTAGCGAAGCGCTCGACTTCTGCTTTAACCGAGAGCGGCAGCCGAAGCAGATGAGTACTCTGCGAATTCTTAGTCATTTGATCCCCCGCAAAGCAACCGCTGGCGTCAGCACTTCGATGCCAAACTGTGGCGGAATCGCCTTCTCTCTCGGCGAGCGCGCCATCAGATCGAGTAGAGCGGCCCAGAACTAAGCCGCCCGTATGGTTCAAAAAACGGCATCTCCCAGTCCTTTGGATCGGACAAGTCTGTAGTTTTCGAGTCCTCCGCAGCCAGCAACCCCGTTTTGCCCTCTTCTACAAAGACGTCTGTTTCTTCCAAACGCGTCTCGCCGAAAACTTCCGGTGTTTCAGCTGCTTGGGTCCAAATTTTTACATTCCGGCGAAGCTTAGGCGGAATGAAATTCCTTTTTCTGTTTTTCCTCTAAAAGATCGCCCTTCCCGGGGCAAAGCGAGTAAATGGATTTCTTATGCGCTGCGTAAGTACGGGGAGGTTTGCACCAACGGGGATGGAAACTATTTGGGGGTGTGGAATGCCCCCAAGCCCCAGAAGCCCCAGAAACAACAGTTGTGTAGTTACAGCTATGGAGTTATACTCGCCATGTATGGTCTGGTTCGAGTGGGATGATGCCAAGGCCAAAACCAACGAGCGCAAGCATGGCGTTCGTTTCGACGATGGCATGTTGGCTTTTTCCGATCCTTATGCCCTGGTCGAGCAGGACCGAACTGAGAGCGGAGAACTTCGCTGGCAAACCCTTGGTTTAGTTGGAGGCGTTGTGTTGCTGCTCGTGGCGCACACGGTCGGCAACGAGGGCGAGGATGAAGTCATTCGCATCATTTCAGCACGAAAGGCCTCTCGAATGGAGCGTATACGTC
>Ga0209526_10003282_pt1 | contig 11019 bp, 8 predicted proteins | sample JacPinW_OM2H0_M1_FD_188566 | JGI IMG/M metagenome (GOLD analysis project Ga0209526, IMG submission 188566) | Forest soil microbial communities from Algoma, Ontario, Canada - Jack Pine, Ontario site 1_JW_OM2H0_M1 (SPAdes) (version 2) | ecosystem: Environmental > Terrestrial > Soil > Boreal...
CCGCTACGCGTATCTTCTTCGGCGCAACCGTGACCTACAAGGACGCCGCGGGCCTCGAACACGTCGTCTCGATCGTCGGCATCGACGAGGTGGACCTCGACCGCGGCTACATCAGCTGGCGCTCGCCTCTCGCCAATGCGCTGATCAAGGCGAGCCCTGGCGACCGCGTGAACCTGCGCGCGCCAGCGAAGACGGAGCATCTCGAGATCATCGAGGTCGAGTACGCGCCGATTCCGATGGATCCTTTCCGCGAACCGCTAGGAGCTCAGTCAACGCCCAAGGTCGAACGCTCCTAGACCAAGCCGCCCGACTCTGAGCGTTCCCCCGATCTTTGTCGTCCTTGCACATTGTGTCGTCCGGAGCTGGACAGCGAAACGTTTACGATGACTGCTCGGCGATTCCTACAGTCAAATTAGCTTGTGTCCGGCGATTCTGAGCGAATCACGGGCAACCCTTACATAATCCTGTAAGGGAAGGGTTGCCGACAATCCGCCTAGAATCTCGCTTTTTGCGTCCCAAACCTTTTGCAGAGACTGGAAGCGAGGCCGCTGATCATCTTGACAGACGCTGCTAACCAATCCACACTGGCATAGTCTAGCTATGTCACGGGGTGATGATTTGCATCGAGACGAGATTCTTCCTGGAACACTCTATCTGTTGATCTTGAAAACTCTGGCGCGATCCGGCGAAATGCATGGATATGAGATCGCCAATTCTATTCAGCGGATATCGGTTGACGTTCTTCAAGTCGAAGAAGGCTCGTTGTACCCGGCGTTGCAGCGGATGCTCATCAAGGGGTGGGTGATCGCGAAGTGGGGCACGACGGCTGGCAACCGCCGCGCTCGCTACTACCAGCTGACCGTAGCGGGCCGTAAACAATTGGCCGTCGAGATGTCGCAGTTCGAGCGCGTCATCGGAGCGGTCAGGCGTGTGATTGAAGCGGTCTGAAAGGAGTTCTGGCATGAACTGGCTGCGCGAAGTCGCAAGACGACTGAGGATGCTGATGCATCGGCACCAATTCGATGCGGAACTCGAAGAGGAGATACGCCTGCATCTGGAGTTGCGCCAGCAGGAACATCTCGAGTCGGGCCTGACCGAAGGCGATGCTCGGACCGTCGCCCGGCGCCGGTTCGGCAACGTAACCTCGTTGAGGGAAGAGAGTCACATCGCGTGGGGCTGGGAATGGTTCGAACACCTCGCGCAAGACATTCGCTACGGCCTGCGCGTGCTGCGCAAGAATCCCGGCTTTACCGCAGTCGCGGTCCTCACGCTGGCTCTAGGCATCGGCGCCAACGCGGCCATCTTTTCGGTCGTCAATTCAGTGCTTCTGAGAAACCTGCCCGTGAGAGATTCTCAGCAGCTCGTTTTTCTCAGCAACCCAGACGCACAAGGAATGGAACAGGGCTTCGGCGATGGAGACCGCGACTTTCTCACGTACCCCGAATTTCAGGAGCTCTCGAAAAATGATCAGGTTTTTTCGGGTCTCGCCGCTTCCGCGAGTGAAGGACCGAAGCTAAGTGTGAGAATTGAGAACGATGGACCAGGTAGCGAAGGCGTCCCCGCGCAGATCAGCCTCGTGAGCGGCTCTTACTTTTCCGTGCTAGGTGTGGATCCTATTCTCGGCACGGGATTTACTAGTGACGTCGACACCGTGCGCGACGCAAGTCCGGTTGTGGTGATCAGTTACAGTTTCTGGCAAGGCCGCTTCGGAGGCGATCGCACCGTGCTCAGTCGCAAGATAGGAATTCGTGGCACTTGGTACGACGTGATTGGCGTGACGCCTCCCCAATTTAGTGGAGAGACAGTTGGAGTCTCGCCCGACGTTTGGGTCCCCCTGAGCATGCAATCTGAAATCTATCCGGGCCGCGATTATCTTTCGTTAGAACCAAAGCCGTTTCACAAAATCGAATGGCTCCAAGCAATCGGCCGCCTCAAACCTGGCGTGGACGTCGCTCGGGCGAAAGCGAGCACCAATGTGGCTTTCCAGCAGATCCTGCAGTCACAAACCGGCCAGATGTCTGCGGAGGATCGCCGCAGGTTCATGAATCAACACCTCGCGGTCGTCGAAGGCGGTCGGGGGGCTTCTACGCTGCGTGGGGATTTCAGCAAGCCGCTGCAGATTCTGATGGCCGTGGTTGGACTAATTCTCCTGATCGCTTGCGCCAACGTGGCGAATATTTTGCTGGCTCGCTCCGCCGCGAGACAAAAAGAACTTGCCGTCCGCGTTGCGATGGGCGCCGGAGCACTGCGGCTTTTCCGTCAAGTGCTAACGGAGAGCATTCTCCTCGCAACGATCGGCGGAGCTTTTGGCCTTCTCCTGGCCCATTGGGCGGATGCCGCACTGCTTCGAGTGGTCTCCGGCGGGACCAGTCCGATCCCACTCGACGTGCATCTGGATTCAAGAATCCTGGCATTCACGCTGGCCGTGGCCGTGCTCACTGGCATTCTCTTCGGCCTGGCGCCCGCCTTTCGCGTGGCTCGTGTCGACCTCAGCTCGGTCCTGAAGGGAACGGCTCGTAGCATCGCCAGCAGCGGCTCGCAAGCAGGCCACGTGCCCGTTGGAAAGATTCTCGTCGTGGCGCAAGTCACCCTGTCGCTCCTACTCTTGGTTGTGGCCGGTCTGTTCATCCGCAGCTTTCAGAATCTCGCCGCAGTGCAGTTCGGTTACGACAGCGACCATCTGTTGCTTTTCCGCGTCAGCCCGGTGTCCTATGGCTACAAAGGACCGGAGGTCGTCCAGCTTTTCAAAGACATGATCGAGCGCCTCGACGCGATCCCAGGCATTCGCGGCGCAAGTCTTATGGACAACGGCTTGTTCGGCGGAGGCGACTCGAACTCGCCCATCTTTGTCGAGGGCGCGAAGCCCAAGGCTGCCGAGGAGTCCGACTCACGCTGGGACATGGTTGGCCCGAATTTCTTCTCGACTACCGGCATCCCGATTCTCTACGGGCGCGAAATTGGCTCCCAAGACAGCGGGAATGGCCAGCGCGTCGGCCTGCTCAATCAGACGGCTGCGCGTTATTATTTCGGCGATGCAAATCCGATCGGCAGGCGCATCATGGTCAAGACCACGCTGGCCCCGTCGGATTTTGTGGTCATCGGCGTTGTGGCCGATTCTAAACACGGCAGCGTTCGAGAAAAACCGCAGCGACGTTTCTACATTCCGTTCTTCAACCCGATCGGTGACGGTGACGCGAGCTCCGCAAATGTTCTGGTGCGAACCTCCGGCGATCCAGGTACGGCAGTCTCGGCGATTCGCGCGGCCGTAAAACAGACGGCTGCGAATTTGCCACCGGTCGAAATCCAAACCATGAATCAGCGCGTTTCTAAATCACTCGCCACGGACCGCATGATTACTCAGCTCTCAGGAGTTTTCGGTGCGCTTGCGATGATCCTCGTGTGTATCGGACTCTACGGCGTCATGTCCTATGCGGTTTCGGGCCGCACGAGTGAGATCGGCATTCGCATCGCGCTTGGCGCACAGCGCAGGAGAGTCCTTTGGCTCATTTTGCGTGAATCGCTGTTGCTGGTACTCATTGGTGTCGTCATTGGGCTGCCTGCGATATTCGGAGCGGGAAAGTGGATTTCGAGTTTGCTTTTCGGCGTGAAACCGGCCGATCACACGGCGGTTGCTCTCGCGACCGCGCTAATGTTTGTGACAGGCGTTCTCGCCTGCTACCTTCCGGCGCGGCGGGCCATGCGCGTCGATCCTATGGTCGCGCTGAGATACGAATAGTTGCTTCCGTTTGTCCGCGTTGTGCAGAATTCGTAGAACTTGATTCTTTCCTCCGACCGCAAATTGGTCCTGTGGGAATTCAAGTGCTCCGTTAGCGTTTCTGCCGATCCCGGGGCGGATGACGGGCAAACCGGCAGTTATATTGAGGGGCAAACCACTGAAATTGATTTGGGAGGCAGGCGCTAATCTTGGGAGCGGCGCAAGGAATTGATGCGACTGGAAAGATCGAGGACCTCGATGTGGGCGGGAGCGGAAATCAAGGAAAGGCTGTCTTCAGAGGCTGAAGCCCCCGCCTCCCGAAGCAAAGGTGATAGGACTCCTGGGGACTAAAGAGTTTGTGTGAGAAGTACGAAATCAGAGCCTTAGCGGCTGAAGCCGATTCACTTTCTGGCAGTAACGGGGACTGAAGTCCTGCCCTGACATAAACGCGGTAAGAGCCCACACGCAGATACGGCGCGTGGGGCACGCGGCTGCTCTCGCTTTTGAGGCTAGGACTTGGCACCCCAGATATCCGATCGAGAACGCGCCTGTCGTTACCCGGCAAAAGCGGCGGCAAGACCGCCGCACTCCTAAAATTCGGAAGTCCCCATGAAAAAAAAGGGTACTGCCGTGCTTTTGCGGAGCATCGTCGTTAAACAACCGACGAATTGAAAGAATCCAGCACAGAGCTCACAGAGGGGAGAAGGTATCGAGGGCACGGAGAAGAAGAGACACGGAGGGTCAGATGGACGGAGCGGATCGATTCTCTTCGCCACCCGCCAAGTGCCTTCGTCACCTCTGCGATGAAGGTCAGTCTATCCACCCGGCGCTACCGCAACATTTGGCTGCGCGAACTGAAATAATTTGGAGTGCGGCGGTCTTGCCGCCACTTTTACGGTTGAATACACTAGCGCGTCGTGTACCATGTGTGCCGTGCGCCCTAAGCTCGATTCCGAGCCCGTCGTTGGCCACCTGAGTGCCATTCACGATTGGCCCCACGCACCTCTTCACCGGCTAAGTGATGCAGGAGTCTTTATGGTGACTTCGGGAACGTACCAAAAGGCTCGCTTATTCCGCACACCTGAACGTTTGACTTTCCTCACTAACTCCCTAACCGAGCTCTGCCAAAAATACAGTTTAGACTTGCAAGCTTGGGCCGTATTTCCCAATCACTACCATTTCCTTGCTCAGATTCTTCAGCCTCGAAACCTCTCAAGGCTTACACGACATCTTCATTCCTCAACAGTAATTTGGATCAACGAACAAGACGGAGCGCCCAATAGAAAGGTGTGGTTTCAGTATTGGGAATCGCACATCACGTTTCATCGTTCCTATCTCGCCAGACTCAACTACGTTTACCAAAATCCGGTCAAGCACGGGCTAGTGCGTGACGCATCTGCGTATGAGTGGTGTTCCGCAGGATGGTTCGAGAGGAAGGCCGATCGAGCTTTTTTCAAGACTGTACGTAGTTTTCCCTGCGACAAGCTCGATATTCCGGACGATTTTGACGCCTAGCCATTTGGAGTGCGGGAGCTTGCTCCCGCTTTTGAGGTGCCAGGGCCTACTATTCAATGATCGGATCAAGCAGGTTTTTCGCATTACACCGCAAAAGCGGCGGCAAGACCGCCGCACTCCAAATTCTTTGGCGCGCAGTCAACCGACGGAGTTGCGCAGGGATTTGATGTGGGTGGAAAGTTCGAGGACCTCGATGTGGGCGGGGCAGGCGGGCCAATTATGGTGCCAGCAGACGATTATGTCGCAGCCGGTTAGCGGATGGCCGTGGTCGCGGAAATTGCGGCTCTCAAATTCAAATTCGAGGTTCACGCGCTGCCAGCGCTTGGGCGCGATCTGGCGTTTCGCCTCGCAATCGGGGAAACCGGCTTGAACGGATTCGACCACGTAGCCCAAATGTTTCGCGACCATCCCAAAAAGGAGCACGACGCCCAGTTCGTTGACCGGTTCGTGGCGCAGGGTTGGGAAGTCCAGAGGCTCTCCGTAGGTGGGGCGTTCGCGTAAAAGCCGGTGTTGCGCTCTCCCCGGCTGAATCACGCAAAAGGAGCCCCCCTTCGATTCCCGGCCCTCCTTCTTCTTCCGAGCAGGAACGAGCGCCAGCGCCAGCACATCCGCCCACTCCGGCTTGCCTTCCGCGAAATTGCAAAAGGCCTGCGGCATCGCGGCCCAGCAGCCAAACCGCGTTTCCAGGGTGCGCGGCGAGTGCGTTCCCTTTAGACGATACGCGCGCCGCGAAGGCACCGTCCGCAGTTTTCGCACCGTCTCGCCCCAGCCTTTGAGCAGTTCCATGTCGTCCGGCCGCGCGTACAGCTTGCTGGGCCGGAGCCCCGCGGCCCTGACGGCCTCATTCCACGTGGGAAAGTATCGGAAGACGAAATACTTTGGAATTCCTGCGCGAGCGACGAATTCCGATATCGACGGCGCGCGGCCAAGTCGCTTTGCCACAGCCGCAATGGATTTTAAGACCTGCTGTTGGTTGGGCATGGGCTTAGGGAACTGCCTGCGTCTGGGCGCGAAGGTCAGCGAAGACACTCGGACGCGGGCGCGCTTGGAGTGCGGCGGTCTTGCTTGTCCTGAGCGAAGCCGAAGGGCCGCCGCTTTTTCGGAGTAGCGGAAATTGCGAGAGCCCGCTTCAGGAAGCGGGCGTTAGAACGGCATCTGAGTCTGCGCAGGGTTCTTCGCTTAGCAATCTGTCCGGAGTGCGAAAGCCGGCCCGGGCGGGGGCCTAAAATAAAAAAAAGCGGGAGGAGTCTCCCGCTTTTTGGACGCATTTTTCTACCGAAACAGCATAACAGAAAAATAACGTTCCGTCGAGCACTATGTGCAGTTGCGAATGCGACTCACTTGGAGTGCGGGAGCCTTGCTCCCGCTTTTGAGGCGCAAGACTGGGCACCTCAGCGATCCGATCGAGAAGGTGCCTACCATTACACCGTAAAGCGGCGGCCAGACCGCCGCACTCCAAAATTTCTCCTCCGCGATGTCGCCAATCCTGTAGTATGTCCCCGGTAAAAGGGGGCCTATGCGCAATTTGTTTTTCCTGCTTCTCACCGCAGCCGCGTTACTCGCCATTCCCGGCTACTCGCAAACCGAAAAACCCTGGCAGCAACTTTTCAACGGGAAAGATCTCACCGGCTGGAAACACGTCGGCCCCGGCAACATGACGGTCGAGAACGGTCTGATCCAGACGCACGGCGGCATGGGCCTGCTCTATTGGACCGCCGGCAAGCTTGGTAACTGCCGGATTCGCGTAGTCTTCAAGATGCGCGACCACAATGACAATTCCGGCGTCTACATTCGTATTCCTATCGAGCCACGCGAGCCCTGGATGCCCGTGCACTACGGTTACGAAGTTCAGATCGACAATCAGCCCGAAGATTCCAAGGAAGACGACTACCACGTCACGGGCACGCTCTATTCGCTAACCAAACCGCTCGCCCGCCCCGGCAAGCCTGGCCCGGAGTGGAACACTATGCTCATCACTCTTGACGGGCCGCACACCGTCGTCGTCCTCAACGATGTGAAAGTCACCGACTACACCGAAGGCCAGCCCGTTCCGGCCAAAAAATTCGATTTCGAGCCGGAGCGCGGCACGCGCCCCAACGAAGGCTACATGGGCCTGCAAAATCACAGCGACAACGACATCGTCTTCTTCAAAGAAGTAGCGCTACAGCCCTTGCGCTAAATGCAGTGGCCACCGCCTTCGGGGCGCTTTCGCTTTTGAACTTTTAGACTCTTAGACTCTTTACAGCTTTACACTACGGAGCCCAAATGAAAAATGATCTCTCTCGCCGTAAATTTTTGAAGAAGACCGCCGGCGCCGCCAGCGCTCTGGCCGCCGCCAACACGTTTTTCCTGCGAGACACGCGCCTCGAAGCCAAGAGCTATCCCGCCGTGGCCCCCAGCGACCGTCTCCGTTTCGGCATCATCGGTATCGGTATGCAAGGCTCCGGGTTGCTCAATGCTGCCGTGCAACTCCCTGGCGCAGAATGCGTCGCCGCCGCGGACCTTTACGACGGCCGCCACACGCTTGCACGCGAAATTACCGGCAATCCTAATCTCTTCGTCACACGCCGTTACAAAGATCTCCTCGACAACAAAGAAATCGACTGCTTAATCGCCGCAGTCCCGGACCATTGGCACAAGCAGGTGGTCGTCGACGCCGTACGCGCCGGAAAAGACATCTACTGCGAAAAGCCGATGTCGCACTCCCCCTCCGATGGCCTCGAAATGGTAAAAGCCGGCAAAGCCACCGGCCGCGTAATCCAGATCGGCTCGCAGCGCGTTAGCTCTGTCCTCTGCGCCAAAGCAAAGGAACTCATCGCGCAAGGCACCATTGGAGATTTGATGATGGTCGAAGGCTCCCTCGGCCGCAACGATCCCACGGGCGCCTGGGAATATCCACCGCCGTTTGACCTCTCCCCGCAAACTCTCGATTGGGAAACCTGGCAAGGCAGCGCCCCGCATCACGCTTGGGATCCTGACATGTCTCCGAAACATTTCGCGCGTTGGCGCTGCTGGAAGGAATACGGCACAGGAGTGGCCGGCGACCTCCTCGTTCACCTGGTCAGCGGCATGATGTTCATGCTCGGCATCAACGAGCCACCCAAGCGCGTCCTCTCCTCCGGCGGCATTCTTCGCTGGAAAGACGGCCGCAACATGCCGGACGTTCACGCCACACTCTTCGAGTACGGCGAAATCCCCGTCTATTTTCGCCTGAATCTCGGCACCGAATCTCCCGAAATCTATCGCTTCAGCGGCTCGAAGGGCATTCTCGAAGTCACCGAGTTCGCGCTCACCTATTACCCGCAAACCGGCAAGGACGAATCCCCCAGCTACTATTCCTCCGGCTTTCCCCGCGCCATGCGCGAGCAATACGTGGACAAATGGCACAAGGAGCACGATCCCGCTCCCGCCAAAGAACCCAGCCTGCAGGGGCTCACCTTCCGCAGCGTCTCCTGGGACGAACAGAAGCCGCATATGTGGACCTACTTCGAAGCTGTCCGCACGCGCAAGCCTAACGTCGAGGACGTCGTCTTCGGCCACAACGCCGCGCTGGCCTGCCACTTGGCGAACGAATCGTACTTCCGAAAAGCCGCCACTACTTGGGACGGCGAAAAAATAAAAACCTAACCTAACGGGGCAGCTGCGGCATCACTGATTGTGTCTATGCGTTCCGCGTTCACTGCTGTCGGGGCCAATAATCCGCAAGGTGGAGGTGCCCTATGAATGCGATCGAGCGAGGCTTTTCCCGGCGACGTTTACTGAAGATTTTGGGAATGGCAAGCAGTGGAATCGCCGCAAGCCGATGGCTGGCGCCAGACCTCGCCATGGCCCAGCAGCCGGCTCCTGAAAAACCTGTTGAGACTTTCACGGGGCCGGGAGCGAATTCGTACTGGAATTCCGTCGGTCCTTATGTGACGGAGCCGCAAAAAGTTCCTTTGATTCTGCTGACCGACCGGCCCGTTCAGCTCGAAACGCCCCGCCATTATTTCCGTACCGCCTTTACACCCAACGAGGCTTTTTATGTCCGCTGGCACCTCGAAGGTATTCCGAACGCTGTCGACTTGAAAGACTGGAAGCTGCAGATCGAGGGCAACGTCAACAAACCGCTGGCGCTGAGCCTTCCCGACCTGATGGAGAAATTCAAACCGGTTTCCCTCGCCGCTGTAAATCAGTGCTCCGGCAACAGCCGCAGCCGGCTGCAACCCCGCGTGCCTGGGGGTCAATGGGGCAATGGCGCGATGGGCAACGCGATGTGGACGGGAGTGCGGCTACGCGAGCTTCTCGATATGTCCGGTGTAAAGAGCGGCTCGTTGATGGTGCAGTTTCAGGGGCTTGAGACCGGGGCGGGCCCAGCGGGTTTTGGCTCGAATCTTTTCCTCAAATCGCTCGATCTTGGGAATCCTGTCCTGGACGAATGCGTCGTGGCGTACCTGATGAACGGCGAGCCGCTACCGATGCTCAATGGATTTCCGGTGCGACTGGTTGTTCCCGGATATTTTTCGACGTACTGGACCAAATGTCTGACGTGGATTCGCGTTCTCAACGCGCCGGACGAAAATTACTGGGTGAAGACCGCATACCGCGTGCCGGATACGCCGCGAGGGAACACCAGTCCCGAGGATGTGAAGGCAGGCAAGGTAAAACTGGTGCCGATCGGGCGGCTCCCGGTGCGATCGTTTCTCATCTCGCCCGATGGCTCTGCGAAAATCCCTGCCGGAATGAACGTCACTTTGCGCGGGATCGCTTTCAGTGGTTTTGGTGCAGTGAACCGCGTGGATGTTTCCGACGACGGCGGCAAGAACTGGATGGCTGCAAAACTCGGAGAGAACCACGGCGCCTACTCCTTTCGCACCTGGGAGGCATCGTGGACGGCAAAGTCGCCAGGGCGCTATTCGCTGGCCGTTCGCGCGACGGATGAAAAGGGGAACACGCAGCCCGACGAGCCAGTGTGGAATCCAGGTGGGTATCTCTGGAATCGCATCGAGCGGCAGGAACTTGTCGTGGGAAATGCGAGCTAAGGGAGAATTGCTATGCGAAACAGAGCCCGCGCGAGTTTTATAGTGATGTGCAGCTTGGTGATGGCGGCTGTCGTCTACGCCGAGTTGAAAAAAGGCTACTACTCTCCTGCGCAACTCGGAGTGCTGCGCCAACCCGCCCCTGTCGAGCTTTCACAAGATTCGAACTTCCAGGTTTCGGCGTATCCGGTTCCGGCGGTCGAGCTCGCCCCCGGAGATGGCCTGCAAGACGTCCAGATTTACTGCAACACCTGCCACGGCACGCGCTACATCACCATGCAGCCGCCGCTGCCCGCCGCCACATGGGAGGCGGAGGTAAACAAGATGAACAAAACATTAGGCGCAGCCATTCCCGAAGACAACAGCCGGAAGATCCTTCTCTACCTGCAGGCCCACTACACTCCCGAGACACGCAAACAGTAGATTTGAAAGGTTTGAAGTGCGCATCGCCCAGTAGTGGCGTCCCCAGGGTGCGCGCCCTCTGTGTTGAAATCCCCTCTTGCTCTCCTCTGCATCAAACCTACGCCGTTCCCCTCGCTCAAATGCCCACTCAATCCCTCGCCACCCTGGTCTCACCGTCAACTCGTAACCTTACCCGCTGGCTCTTGCATCTCGGTGGAATCGGCCTAATTCCTCTCGGCCTGCTCGACAATTCCGTAGTTCCTATCCCCGGCAGCATGGATGTTGCCGTAATCCTTCTGTCCGCCAACGCCAAGCATCTCTGGTTCTACTACGCCGCGATGGCCACGCTAGGTTCCGTCCTCGGTGGATTTG
>Ga0209526_10003283_pt1 | contig 11018 bp, 11 predicted proteins | sample JacPinW_OM2H0_M1_FD_188566 | JGI IMG/M metagenome (GOLD analysis project Ga0209526, IMG submission 188566) | Forest soil microbial communities from Algoma, Ontario, Canada - Jack Pine, Ontario site 1_JW_OM2H0_M1 (SPAdes) (version 2) | ecosystem: Environmental > Terrestrial > Soil > Boreal...
GACCGCCGATGTGGCTGGAATCGCCTGGCGCGACTATGGCGAGGTCATCCTCTGCGCCGACGACGACGAGATGGCCGCCGAGGCCGACCGGATCGCCGCCGAGCATGTCGAGGTGCTGACGCGAGAGCCGCGCCAATATCTCCAGCGCCTGAAGAACTACGGCGCCCTCTTTCTCGGGCCCGAGACCAACGTCGCCTATGGCGACAAGGTGATCGGCACCAACCACACATTGCCGACCAAGGGGGCGGCGCGCTACACCGGCGGTCTCTGGGTCGGCAAGTTCCTGAAGACCTGCACCTACCAGGAGGTCAAGACCCCCGAGGCCAGCGCCATGGTCGGCGAGTACTGCAGCCGCCTCTGCGCCATCGAGCGCTTCTGGGGCCACAAGGAGCAGGCCGACCTACGCGTCCGACGGTATGGGCGAAGGAATGCGGCGGAGTGAGGCGTCGCTATTCCTCGAATATTTCGCGTAAGGCCGCGAGGTGAGGTGGAGCGGGCCGCGCCCGATACAGGCCCTGCCGTCCGGATCAACAAATGCGGCTGCAGCATAATGCCGAACGCAACCGCACTCCCCGTGGCCGGGCTCGACCCGGCCACCCACGCCTTCTCCCGAGTCCGAGGTGCCTTGCGTAGACGTGGATGCCCGGATCAGGTCCGGGCAAGGCGGTATAGAGCGGCGAGGGCAGTCCGGCGGCCGCTCGCGCCGGATCGCCTCACCAGATCAGGGTTTCGTCTTCGACGTTGCCGAACTCGGGCCAGACGAGCGAGTCGTCGCGCGCTTCCGCGATGGTCTGCGAGGCTTCTGTCCAACCAGCCCGCGCGCGCCGCTTCGTTGGAACGAGGACGATCCGACCCGCTTCCAGCGTCATCTCGACTGGATCGCCCACCGCCACTCCCAGGTCGCGAAGCAGCGATTTCGGAATAATGACCTCCATCGAATTACCCACTTTCCGCATCGGAGCTCTCCTAAGTACACTCGTTCCACTCAAGTGGAAAACGAGATGGCCGAGCCCGCCGAACGAATGAAGATGATGCGCGCGCGGCGCCGACGGCAGGGCTTGCGCGAATTGCGCCTCGTCGTGCCGGATGCACGCTCGGAGGCCGCGCGCAACCGGATTGCGGCGCAGGTTGCAAACCTGAACTCCGACGGCGAACGCGATGAACTCCTCTGGATCGAAGCCGTATCAGAATTCGATGCCGACGAGCCGCGGTGACTTGGCGATCGTCGCCGCGCCGGGCGGTTACGGCAAACCACGACCGGCTGTCATCGTGCAGTCAAAAGCCATCCCGGAGAGCCATGCCTCGATTGTGATTTGCCTAATGACCTCGGAATTGGCGGAGGCGGATTTCCGCATCACGATAGAGCCCGCGCCGGAAACGGGGCTGCGGGTCCGATCTCAGGTGATGGCCGACAAACCAGTCACGATCCGTCGGGAGCGGATCGGGCAACGGATCGGCCAGCTCGGGACCGCGGACATGGCACGGCTCAATGTGGCATTGGCGTTCGTGATGGGTCTTGCGGATTAGAGTGCTGCCTCACTCTTCCGGCAAACCGGCCCTACGAAGACCTTCAACATAATGCCCGGCGGCGACGCGATGACCAAATTGGCGGTTTCGTTAACGTCCTCCGGCAACGCGCGGACCACGACGGTTCGGGCTTTCCTGCCGGACGAGTTCGGAAGGCTCCTGCCGACGCGCCTTGACCGCATCGGACCGATAGCCGCGAAAACGCGTAGCGGGCGGGCCTCGCCTAGATGCGGCGCCCGGTCGTCTCCCAATAGGGGTCGCGCAGCTTGCGCTTCATGATCTTGCCGGAGTCCTCGCGAGGCAGATTGGCCTCAAAGCGAATGATCCTGGGAACCTTGAAGTGGGCGAGCCGCTCGCGGAGAAACGAGCGGATTGCGGTCTCGTCCAGCACGGCGCCAGGTTCGGGCTCGATATGGGCGCACAGCGTTTCGCCGAATTCTTCGTGCGGAATGCCGAAGACGGCGCAGTCATGGACCCCGGGCAGGGCGAGGAGGGCCGCTTCGATCTCCGCCGGGTAAATATTGACCCCGCCCGAGATCACCATGTCGCGTTTTCTGTCACAGAGAAACAGATAGCCGTCTTCATCGAGATAGCCGACATCGCCGATCGAAATGAGCCCGTTGCGCTCGATCTCGCGACGCTTGTCGGGCATCCCGTGATAGGTGAAGTCCCCCGCGCCCTGAAGCCGGACGTAGATTTCTCCGATCTCACCGGGCGGCAATTCCCGGCCGTCGTCGCCATAGACACGTATCGTCGCGTCGGCCAGCGGCCGGCCGACCGTGCCCGGCTTGCGCAGCGCCTCCTCGGTGGTGTGAAACGTCACGAAGCCCGACTCGGTGCCGCCATAATATTCGGTGATGATCGGTCCCCACCAGTCGATCATCGCCCGTTTGACATGGGTCGGACAGGGTGCGGCTCCATGAGCCACCCACTCGAGGGATGATAGATCGTACCTCCGGCGCACCCCCTCCGGCAGGCGCAGCAGTCGCACAAACATGGTTGGCACGGTGTGGAGATGGGTGATGCGGTACTGCTCAATCAGTTGCAGGAGCCCCTCTGCGTCGAAGCGCGGTTGGAGGATGACAAGCGCGCCTTCCCGCAACGCCCGCAGGCCGTAAAAATTTGGCACTGAGTGATAGACCGGACCGGTGATCACCGTTCGGATAGGCCTTCCCTGGACAAATCCCAATACCTCGCGTGATACCCGCGCAACAGTTTCTGCGAACTCCTGGCCCAGGTTGAGGCGCCGCACCCCCTTTGGATGCCCGGTTGTACCGGAGGTGTAGATCATGCTCGAGAATGCCGCAAAGGCGCCCTCCGGCATTGGCGTTAATCCCCCTACCCATTCATCCCAAGCCCGTGCGCCGGCCGGAACCCGGCATAGCCTGCTTGGGATGCAATAGGCGGCGGCGATTTCGAGCGGCGTCGAAACGACGAGAAGCGGCACGCCCTCGGGCATTGCCGGTGCGACTTGCGGCAGCAGGTCGGAATGCGCCACTACCGCCTTGGCGCCGCAGTCTTGCAATACATACGCGATCTCGGGTGTCTTGCCGTGCCAGTTGACCGGCACGCAGTAGGCGCCGAGCCGCTGCGCCGCATAGCTCGCCTCGAAGAATGGGAAGTCATTGCGCAGCACCACGGCAATGGCGTCGCCCGCCGCGACACCGAGCGCCGCAAACCCGCTCGCCGCGCGCCCCGCCCGCTCCATAATTATCTCGCGCGGGACCTCGCGGTCACCGCTGATCACCCGTCCAGTGGCGATCTCAGTCACGCGCTCCCTCCCTTGCTGCAGCGAGAAGGTAAACTCTCCGCCCGCCTTCGCTCCCACGAGGAACACCACCGCCGAGATGTTTCGCAAAGAAGGTACGGACGTCATTTTCCCAGATGGTGGAACCTTCCTCCGAAAAGATCAGGTGGCCGGGAGCGATGTTTCCCGGGTTGCGACTGGGGGTGAAAGGCGGATAGATGATCAGCTCTGTCGCCGGGTTATGCGCCCGTAGCGTGCTCGCGAGCGTGGTTACCGACGCGGTCGTGCGGTCATTCTGCGCGACCATCAGCAGTACTGGCGGGCGCACTTGGCTGGCGGCACCAAGTAACGCATTACGCAGCGCCGCGCTTCGGTCCCATACCAGGGCGCCGCCGGCCTGATTCACTGCCGCACGGAAGGCGCCGCTGCGGCTCACGGTGAACATCGTAACGATTCCGCCAAACGACCAGCCCATGATGCCGAGGCGGCTCCGGTCCACGAACGGCAGCGTCGTGAGGAAGTCCAACGCCGCTAGTACGTCGTCGCTCTCCGCCTGCAACCTGCCGACGAAATGGGGACTATCGGCCGCATCCGGTGCGCCCCGCCGAGATCCAGAAGGCGACGGACCGGTGTCTTGGAGGGTCTCCTCAGAAAAGGTGGGTCCATCGGAGCGGCCGTAGCCCCGCCGCTCGGGGACTAGCACCGCGTACCCGCTCCGCAGCAAGATCCTACCGACATATGAAAATGGTCGGGGTTCGCGCTCACTATTGGCACGCGACCCGTGGTTGTAAATCACCAGAGGGAACGGTCCATCTCCTGGCGGCCGGTAGAGGTAGGCTTGGATGCGCAGCGGCCCGCTGGGGTAGAACACCTCCGTATAGGGCTGCGGTACAGCGGCAGATTGCGCCAGGGCTTGTGTCACGCCCAGCGCCAGGAGGAGGCCGATGAGGCTTCGCTGTGTCCAACGAGCAATAGCACTCGCGGCCGTCAAGATTACGGCCAGCCCGCGCTCGACGCGCTCTCTCTGCCCGAAATTCATGGACGTGATCCTACCGCTTGTAGAACACTCCGTCCTTCATGATGTGGTTCATATGTTCGCCCTGGCCATCGAGCAGTGAGATGTCGGCGAGCGGGTCGCCGTCTACGGTAATCAGGTCTGCGCGGGCGCCGGGGGCGACGACACCGAGCTCGCCGGCGCGGTTCAAGAGCTCGGCATTGACGATCGTCGCTGAACGGATGATATCGAAAGGCGCCCTCGCCTCGGCGCGTATCATGAATTCGCGCGACTGGTGGCGATGCATTGGGCCCAACAGGTCGGTGCCGAAACCGATCTTGACGCCGGCGGCTTGCAGGATTTCGAGCGAGCGCAGCCCCGCCTCGCGTACCTCGCCGAGCTTTGCCATGCTCTCCTTGGGGAAGCCCAGCTCTCGGCCAAACCGGTGCAATGCGTCATAGGTGACGAGCGTCGGCACGACAAAGGCGTCGGCTCCCGCGACGTGCTCGGCGGTGGCGCGGTCGATCAGGTTGGCGTGCTCGATCGAGCGTACGCCGAAATCGATCGAGCGGCGGATCGCCTCGGGCGAATAGGCGTGGGCCATGACATAGGTGTGCCAGGCCTGCGCCTCCTCGACGATCGCGCGCACCTCCTCTTCGCTGTATTGCAGGTTCCAGATCGGATCGTAAGGCGAGGCGACGCCGCCCGAGGCCAGGATCTTGATCTGCGTTGCCCCTTTGCGCAGCTCGTCGCGCGCCGCGCGGCGACATTCCGTAACGCCGTCGGCGATGCGAGAGAGCGCAGCACCTCCTTCGCAGCAGGCGCAAGTGACGACCGATTGAGTGCGCGGTCGGACATCGCCGTGCCCGCCGGTCTGGCTGAGCGCGCTGCCCGAAGGGAAAATACGCGGCCCTGACACGAAGCCCGCTTCGACCGCTTCGGCGAGCCCGCCATCGGCGCCGCCGGCATCGCGGACCGTTGTGAAGCCGCGCTGCAACATTCCCTCGAGCACTCTCGCCGCCTGCAGGGTCAGCAGGCTGACCGGCCGGTCCGACAGGCGGGCGAGCACCGCGTCGACGGCGAGAACATGGACATGCGCGTCGATCAGTCCCGGCATCAAGGTGCGGCCCGCGAGATCGAGCGTCTCGGCGGCGGTGCTCGTGATCGGCCGGTCCGAGACTTCGCGAATGCGGTCGCCCTCGACCAGAACATGGTGATCCTCGCGACGCTCCTTGCTGGTGCCGTCGAGCACCGCGCAATTGGCAAAAACGATCGCAGGCATTGAACCTCGCCTCCTATCAGCGCCTGACACGGAGGTTTATACGTCATTCCCGCGGGAAAGCGGGAATCCAGGGACCCCGGGGCCTCAACGGTTGCCCCCTGTTCAAGCCAGGGGCAGGCTCTGGACCCCCGCTTTCGCGAGGGTGACGGTCCCGCGATTGCCGCGCCGGCGGAAGCGGGCTAACGTCGAGCGGTGGAATTCGGCCAACTCTAGGGAGGAAGACTTATGTCGATCCTGATCCTCGGCGGAACCGGCTTCATCGGCCGCCGCCTTATCCCGCTATTGGCGCAACGGGGCGAAGAGATCGTCTGCATGGACATCAACCCCGGCACCGCCTCGTACGATCAACTCGGCAAGCAGGTCCGGGTCGTGCGCGGCGACGTCACCCAGTTCGACGATGTCATGGCGGCCACGGCGGCGGCCAAACCATCGCGGGTCGTCAACCTCGCTTATTTTCTTGGCAGCGAGCACGCCCCGCACGTCGCCACCAAGCTGAATATCATCGGCATGGACAATTGCTTCGAGGCGGCGCGCCTCTGCGGCGTCAACCGGGTCGTGTTCGCCAGCTCGCTGGCGGTCAGCGGCGAGCAGAAGCATTACGGCGACCGCGTGATCAACGAGGACGATTTCCGGCACGGCCACGTTCAGTATGCGATGCACAAGATCTTCAACGAATGGCAGGCGCAGGACTACCGCGAGAAATACGGCATGGAAATCACCGCGATCCGCCCCGCCAATGTGACCGGCCCGGACAAGATCGTCGGCTCGGTGGACCACGTCAAATGCATCACCTTCCCGGCGCGCGGAGAGGCGATCTCGTTTCCCTACAAGGACGCGATGCGCGCCCCGGTCCATGTCGACGATATCGCCGAGGTGTTCGCGCGGGTGCTGCTGACCGACAAGCCGCGCCATGCGGTCTACAATACGGGGGGAACGCCGATCAGCCTGGGGGACCTCGCCGAGCTGGTGCGCGAGTTCCTGCCCGACGCACGCGTCACCTTCGAGCACGAGACCGGGGGCAAGGCGGAGTCCGGCAATTACCTGATCGACAACAGCCGCCTCGTCCAGGAATTTGGGGTCCAGTATCTCCCCTACCGCCAGCGCGTGCTGCAGATCATCAACGACACCCGCCGCGAGGCAGGCCTGCCGCTCGTCGCTGAGCGGTAACGCCAGCCCTGCGGTTCGGCGCGATCCTCGCCGGCGGCAACGAGGCGCAACAGCGGCACTCGTACGAGGGGGAACAGGATGGAGACGGTGGGGCTGGGGTTCTGCTTTGAGGATCTGCCGGTCGGCCGGCAGTTCAAGACGATCGGGCGCACCGTCACCGAGGCTGACATCACCAATTTTGTCAACTGCACCGGCATGGTCGAGGTACTGTTCACCAACCTCGAATTCCTCGCGCACGAATCGGACATCAAGCAGCGTCTGGCGCCGGCGGCGCTCGTCTACGCTTTTGCCGAGGGTCTCCTCGTGCAGTCCACGATGCAGCACACCGGCTTTGCCTTTCTGCATATGGAGCTTAATGTCGAGAGCCCGGTCTTAGCCGGCGATACCATCCATGCCGAATGCGAGGTCATCGAGGCGCGGCGCAGCCGCAGCCGCCCCGACCGCGGCCTCGTGCGCACCCGCATCCGCGTCATCAAGCAGGACGGCACTGCCGCACTGACCTATACGCCACTGCGCATGATCAAATGCCGCAGCGCCGAAACTCCGGCTTGATCGCTATGCGACCGTTGCCGTGAAGACTCTGGCGTAGTTGTCGCCGAGGATCTTGCTGGTCTCCTCGGGGGTGAAACCGTGATCGAGAAGCGCCTCCGCCAATTTTGGCAGGTCGCGATAGCTGTCGAAGACCGAGGGCGTGGTCAGTCCCATCATATCGCTGCCGAGCCCGACATGGTCGACGCCGACGACATCGGCCATCCGGGCAAAGCCTTCGATGAAGGCCTTGAAATCGATGAAGATCGAGCTCGGCGGCCAAACGCCGATGACGCCGCCGGTGCCGGCGATGACCCGCGCGTGGTCGGGCGAGATCTGCCGGCTCTGCGGCCCCGGTGTGCGCGTCACCGAGGTGTGCGACAGCACGAGCGGCTTGGTGGTGACGGCGGCGGCGCGCTTGACGAGGTCGTAGGTTCCATGCGCGGTGTCGACGACGATCCCGAGCCGGTTGCAGGTGCGGATCACCTCGGCGCCGAAATCGGTCAATCCGCCTTGCACCGGCGCCTCGGTCTGGATGTCACCGAGAGCATTGACCCGGTAGTGCGTCAGTTGCAGGTGGCGCAGGTGATATGCCGCGTATGCCTCATTGACCCGCTCGATCGAAGTATCGAGAAAATCGGCGCCTTCTGCGGCGACGATGATCGAGGGACCGCGCGCCGGGGCGGCCCGCAGCGCCGCCGCATCGGCGATGATGTGCAGCTGCTCCTCTTCGGCGAGCTTTAAGAGCCGCGCAAAGGCGGTACGGCTCCAAGCGTAGAGCTCGCCCGGTTCGGGTTCGCGTACCGCCCGGATGCGGCGGTCCGGCATCAGGCGAGTTGCCGGGGAATCAGCGACCATGGCGAGGCAGATTGCAGCCATTCCACCTTCGCGCATTGGCGCGGCGACCGGTTCCAACGGTGCGGTGGTGCGAAGGATGCGCCCGGCATGGCTGTGGATGTCGACGGTCGGGGCGCCAGTGACGAGTTGGCGTGCTGCGGCACTGTGTTCAGCGCCGCTGAGGGTACCGGCACCGCCCGTCTGAGGTGCACACGCTGCGAGCGCGCCCAGTGCGCCGGCAGAAAGAATGGCGCGCCGCGTCACCGGAGCGGCCGGTGCCGTCTCGACGAGCCGGGCGTCGCGCAGCTGATAGCGCCAGCCCGCAGGGTCGTCGACGAGCCGGCGCCACTGGCCGATAAGCCGCACCGAGTGCGCCGACGACAGGATCGGCTCAGCGGCGAACACCTCGAAACAGGCTGTAGGATTGCTCGGCAGGCATCCAATGCAGCAGGTCGGTTGCGCGACAAGCAGGAAATAATCGCAGTGCTCGGCGACATCGATCGGCGCTATCCAGCCGGAGATCTCGACTTCCGCGCCGTCCCATAGATCCGCCAACCCCGTCCTCAGGTCGCGCCAGTCGATTTGCATCCTTTGCCCGCCGCAGATCGAGCCGCCGACGGCTTGTAGCCGTTCGGAGCTTCCTGCAAGAAGGGTTACACCAACCCCATCGCGCTCGGCTTGCCCACCTCGTTAGTGTTGAAGGCCGCCTCCCAGACTGCAATCCTGCCGTCGCGCATGACCCAGAGTTCAACCCCACGCCCGACCATCTTGGCGCCGGTCACCCGGTCTTCCCATTCGCCTTCCCAAAAATTGGCGATGGTATCGCCCATCAACGCGCGAAACTCCTTCCGCAGCCGGTAGCCCTTCTGACGCGCGCTGCGGCCGCGGAACAGACTTTCAAGGGCTGTCTTGCCGCGAAATTCCGGCAAATCGCCAAAGCGCACGACGCAGTCGTCGGTGAACCCGGCGAGCAGGCCGGGAATGTCCCACGGCATAAACAATGATTCGACGCGAGCGACAAAGGCTCGGGCTTCCTCGACCGTGCGCGGATTGCGGTCGGTCATGCGTCCTCAACAAAAGTTTACCACGAAGGACGCGGAGGATACGCGGAGGACGCTTCGGCTGCGAGTCGCGGTGCGCCTTTGCGAACCCTCTGCTCCCTCTGCGGTGAAGTTAGTCTAGTCGCGCAATTCGGGGACGATCCAGAACGGCTTTTGGCCGCGGGCGACGCGCTCGAAATTGTCGAAGGCGTTGCGCCAGCGCTTCCAATGATTGTCCCAGGTCGGCCCGGCGCCGTGCGGGCTGAAGATCGCGTTCTTCAGGGTAAAGAGCTCGTGGTCGGGCTTTGGCGGCTCCTCGACCATGACGTCGAGCCCGGCACCGAGGATCTTCTCGTCGCGCAATGCCATGTATAGCGCCTTCTCGTCGACCACCGGGCCGCGGCAGGTGTTGATCAGGATCGCCGTCGGCTTCATCATGGCGAGCTCGCGCTCGCCGATCAGATTATGCGTCGACTTGTCGAGCGGCACGTGCAGGGTCACGATGTCCGCGGTCTTCAACAGCTCGGGGAACAGGGCAAAGCGCACACCGAGCGCATCCTCCTGGTCGCCGGTCAGCCGGTTGATGTCATAATACTTGATATGCATGTCGAACGCCTTGGCCCGACGCGCCACCTTCTTGCCGATATTGCCGAGCCCGACGATGCCCAATGTCTTGTCTTCGAGCTCATAGAGTTTGTACGAGTTGAAGTCGTTGCCGCGCCAGCGGCCGGAAACCACGCCCTCGTGCTGCCAGATCAGCTTGCGACAGACCGCCAGCATCAGCATCATGGCGTGCTCGGAGACGGCCGTCGCATTGGCGCCGCCATTGTTGCAGATCGGCACGGCGGCGGCACGCGCCGCATCGAGGTCGTAGGTGTTGTAGCCGGCGCTGAGGGTCTGGACGATCCTCAGCTTGGGCGCCGCCTGATAGAATTCCGTCCCATGCTTGAATTGACCGGCACCGATGTAAAATTCGGTGTCCTTCAACAACTCCAGGAATTCCGGCCTGCCATGCGGGGCGCTGACGAGGTCCCAACCGGGGGAAAGCAGGTCGTGAGCGATGGCGAGCGTCTCCTCGGAGTGGGTAGCGGGGGTGAGGATTCTGGGCATATTGCGTCTCCTCTTCAGGGGATTGTCGCGTCTGGTTGGCAAGAACCACATCGTAGCGATACCTTGCGATCGTCGTCAAACCAGCGAGGAAGAACAAGATCATGCCGGAGTCGCTCGAAGACCGCTTCCAGAACCTGCACGAGTTCGTGACGCAGGCGCGCACCAACCTCGATCGCAACAATTGGGACTACCTGATCGGCGGCTCGGAGACCGAAACGACCCTCGCACGCAATCGCCTGGCGCTCGATGCGATAGGCTTCCGCCCACGGGTCCTGCGCGATGTGTCGAGCATCGATTGCAGCGGCTCGCTGTTCGGCAAGAAATTGCGCATCCCGGTGCTGTGTGCACCGGTCGGCTCATTGCAGGTATTCGACCCGGGTGGGGGCGCCACCGTCGCCGAAGCGACGCGTACCTTCGGCAACGGCATGATCCTTTCTTCGGTCTCGGAACCGGGGCTCGACAAGACTGCCGAGGCCGCGGGCGATGGCTTCAAGATCTTTCAGCTTTATGTGCGCGGCGACGCCGCCTGGGTCGACGACCATGTCCGCCGCGCCATCGACAAAGGCTATGATGCCTTTTGCCTGACCGTCGACACCGACAGCTACAGCCGGCGGGAACGCGATATCGCCAAGCGCCATCAGCGCCGCCGGGTGCGCGTCGACGACGCCCGCATCTACCAGGCCCAGTTCAACTGGCGCGATGTCGAGCGGATCAAAAAGGGCTTCGACATCCCGCTGATCCTCAAAGGCATAGCGACCGCGGCGGACGCCAAGATCGCATTCGAGC
>Ga0209526_10003284_pt1 | contig 11018 bp, 11 predicted proteins | sample JacPinW_OM2H0_M1_FD_188566 | JGI IMG/M metagenome (GOLD analysis project Ga0209526, IMG submission 188566) | Forest soil microbial communities from Algoma, Ontario, Canada - Jack Pine, Ontario site 1_JW_OM2H0_M1 (SPAdes) (version 2) | ecosystem: Environmental > Terrestrial > Soil > Boreal...
CTGCCTCTATGCCGCCAAGCGCAACGGCCGCAACCGCGTGATCTGCGAAGTCGATCCCGAATACGCCGCCGAGACCCAGAGCGCGGTGGCTTAGCAACTACAACAAAACTCGCCGTCATTCCGGGATGCGCCACTTGGCGCAGGCCCGGAATCCATACTCCCGATCGTGGTTATGGATTCCGGGCTCGCGTTTTCAACGCGCCCCGGAATGACGAGATATCTTTTTTGCTATGGGCTTTTTAGCCTCGGGCTTTTTCGCTGTAGCCTTCGCCACCTTCCGCTTTTTCGGCCGCTTCCGCAGCGCCGCGCGCTGCGCTGCCGCCAAGGCCGCCCTCGCCCATCCGCTCAGTTCTTCGGAATCGTCGAACAGCCGCGCCGGCAACTCCCAATACGAGTTCACCGTCACGGTCTTCGCTCGGGTCTGGTACTGGAACGGCTTTGAGCCTTCGGCTTCGAATTGCGGGATCGTCTCTTCGTCGGCGCGGAAATAGAGCCCGGCGCGCAGCGCCAGCGCGAAATTGGTTCCGTCGGCGGAAATGCCGTAACCGGAAAACATCCGGCGGATCGTCACCGGGCCGAAATCCGAGAACAAATCGATCAGGAAATCGCGGTCCATGCAGCGCCGCGGCGGTCAGACCTTCGCCGGCGTGAGCTGCACCGACTCACCGCAGCCGCAGGCCGAAACCTGGTTCGGGTTGTTGAAGATGAACTGCGCCTGCATCTTGTCGGCCCTGTAGTCCATCTCGGTGCCGAGCAGGAACAGCACGGCCTTGGGATCGACCAGGATCTTGACGCCCTTGTCCTCGACCACCTCGTCGGTCGGGCGCACATCATGGGCATATTCGACCGTATAGGACTGCCCGGCACAGCCGCCGTTCTTGACACCGACACGAAGGCCGACGATCGCCGAATCGGCGCGCTTGGTCAGCTCGCTGATGCGCAGCGCAGCCGCGTCCGTCAGCCGCATGACTTGCGGACGGGGCCGCGGCTTCGGCTTCGATGAGGGCGTTGGCGATGCAGGCGTCATGTCAGTCATCTAATCATTCCTCGCGAGCCCATCAATGCTGCCGTTCACCACATATTGAGGACGAGGCGTGCCTCGTCGCTCATCCGGTCCGGCGACCACGCGGGCTCCCAGACCAGGTTGACGTTGACGACACCGACGCCGGGCACGCTGGCGACGGCGTTTTCGACCATGGTTGGCAATTCGCCGGCCGCCGGGCAATTCGGCGTGGTCAGGGTCATCAGCACGTCGACGCCGCGGTCGTCCCTGAGGTCGACCTTGTAGATTAGGCCAAGCTCGTAGATGTCGGCCGGAATTTCCGGATCGAACACGGTCTTCAGCGCCGCGACGATGTCGCCGGTCAGCCGCTCGGTCTCCTCGGGCGGCAGCGCCGAATGGGTCTCCATATTGCCGGTCTTGACGTCCGGATTCTTGACTTCTGCGGTGTCGGTCATGCGAACAGTTCCCGCGCCTTGATCAGCGCCTGTACCAGATGGTCGACTTCTTCCTTCGTATTATACATTCCGAACGAGGCGCGGCAGGTGGCCGTGACGTTGAACCGCTCTAAAAGCGGCATCACGCAGTGGGTCCCGGCGCGCACCGCGATGCCCTGGCGGTCGATCACGGTCGCGACATCGTGGGGATGGGCGCCCTTCATCTCGAACGAGATCACCGGTCCCTTATTCTTGGCGGTGCCGATCAGGCGCAGCGAATTGATCTCGCGCAACCTCTCCTGGGCGTAGGTCAGAAGGCCGTGCTCGTGCGCGGCAATGCGTTCCTTGCCGATCGAATTGACGTAGTCGATCGCGGTGCCCAGCCCGATCGCTTGGACGATCGGGGGCGTGCCGGCTTCGAACTTGTGCGGAGGGTCGCCATAGGTGACCCAGTCTTTCGCGACCTCCCGGATCATCTCGCCGCCGCCATTATAGGGCCGCATCGCCACGAGGTGCTCGTGCTTGGCATAGAGCGCGCCGATGCCGGTCGGACCATAGAGTTTATGGCCGGTGAAGGCATAGAAGTCGCAATCGATGTCCTGCACGTCGATATTAAGGTGTACGGCGCCCTGGGCACCATCGACCAGCACTGGGATGCCGCGCCCGTGCGCTAGCTCCACGACCTCCTTGATTGGAACAAGGGTGCCAAGCGCGTTCGACATCTGCGTGATCGCAACCAGCTTGGTGCGCGGCGTCAGGAGCTTCTCGAACTCCTCGATCAGGAAATTGCCCTCGTCGTCGACAGGTGCCCATTTGATCACCGCGCCATGGCGTTCCCTAAGGAAATGCCAGGGCACGATGTTGGAATGGTGTTCCATGATGGAGAGCACGATCTCGTCGCCCGGCCCAATATTCGGCTCACCCCATGAGGACGCGACCAGGTTGATCGCCTCGGTGACGTTACGGGTGAAGACGATCTCTTCGTTGCGCCGGGCATTGAGGAATTTTGCTACCTTGCCGCGCGCGCCCTCATAGGCTTCGGTCGCCGCATTGGCGAGGTAGTGCAGCCCGCGATGCACGTTGGCGTATTCGGTCTTGTAGGCTTCGGTCATGCGGTCGAGCACCGCATTGGGCTTCTGCGCGGAAGCGGCGTTGTCGAGGTAGACCAGCGGCTTGCCGTAGATTTTCAGCGCCAGCGCCGGAAAATCGTCGCGCACGCGGGCGACATCATAGGAGCCGTTGGCGACTGCCGGGTGCATGGTCATGCCCTCGCCTCCAACCAGCGCTGCGCCGCCGAAATCGCCAGATCGCGCAAGCCGTCATTGGCAATGGACTCGATCGCCTCGCCGACGAATGCCTGAATCAGCAATGCCTGAGCGTCTTTTTCGGAAAGACCGCGGGCGCGCAGGTAAAACAGCAGGCTCTCGTCGAGCGCGCCGGTGGTCGCGCCATGTCCACAGGTCACGTCGTCGGCAAAAATCTCCAGCTCCGGCTTGTTGTCGGCCTCGGCCTCGTCGGACAGCAAGAGCGCCCGCGTCATCATCTTGGCGTCGGTCTTCTGCGCATAGGGACGCACGATGATGCGTCCCTGGAACACCGAATGGGCGCGGTCGTCGACGACAGCGCGGAAGACTTCGCGGCTGGTGCAGTTCGGCACGGCATGATCCAGCAGCAGCGTGGAATCGGCGTGCTGCCGGCCATTGAGCAGGTTGACGCCGTTGGTGGTGATTTGGGCGCCCTCCCCGGCGCAGCTGACATATCCCTGATAGCGGCTGACATGGCCGCCGCTCGTCATATTGAAGGTGTTGAGACGCGCGCGCGCGCCGACCGTGAAAACGGCGGTGGAAATATTGATCGCATCGATCGCATCGACCATCAGCCGGACGTGCTCGAGTTCGGCGCCTTCGCCGACCCAGACGATGACGGCATCATTGGCCTGATAGGCCTTGGCGCCCTCGGCGCCAGCGAAGTTTTCCACCAGGGTGGCGCGGGCGCCCTTGCCCAGTTTCAGGAACGAGCGGGTATAGGTCGCCGCGGCCGAGCGTGTTGCGACATGCACGATCTGGATCGGCTTGGTGACGACCGCCTGCTCGGCGATCGTGACCAGCACGCCATCGGTCATCATCGCCGCATTCAGCGAGACCATCGCATTGTCAGCGATGTTGATGTTGAAGAGATCGGCGCGAGCCTCGTTGCCGGCATCCTCCAGCACGTCGCGCACGATCTGGATGCGGATAGCGGCATCGAGGCCAGCGGTATCAGACAGTTCGGGCGAATAGACCCCGTCCACCAGGACCAACCGGGTGGCGCCGGCGATCGCATGTCCGGCGAGGGCGGCCTTGGCCCGTCTCAGCGCGTCCTGATCCGGCGCGTCCGCCAGCGGCAACACCTCGCGCATCAGCATGCGCAAATCGGTATATTTCCATTCCTCGATCCGCCGGTGCGGCAGGCCCAGGCGCTCATAGGCCTCGAAAGCCTGCTTCCGTGCGTCGGCAACCCTGCCCCCACCCGGCAGCCGGCCTCGCGCGACCGCGAACGCATTGCTCAGCGCGCGTCCGGTTTCGGTTTTTGCCACAACAACGTTCATCACAAGATCCGTCCGTCAGGCCGCGTCTTCGAACTGGGTATAGCCGGACGCCTCGAGCTCAAGCGCCAGTTCCTTGTCGCCGCTTTTGACGACCCGGCCCTTCGACATCACGTGCACGAAGTCAGGCACAATGTAGTTCAGGAGCCGCTGATAATGCGTGATCACCACCATGGCGCGGTCCGGCGAGCGCAGCGCATTGACGCCGTCGGCCGCGACCCGCAGCGCGTCGATGTCGAGCCCGGAATCCATCTCGTCGAGGATGCAAAGGCTCGGCTCGAACAGCGCCATCTGCAAAATCTCGTTGCGCTTCTTCTCGCCGCCGGAAAAGCCGACATTGACGCCGCGGCGGAGCATGTCCTGCGGGATGTTGAGCGATTTTGCCACTTCGCGGACCTTCTTCAGGAAGTCCGGCGTGGAGTATTCGCTTTCGCCGCGCGCCTTGCGCTGGGCGTTCAGCGCAGTGCGCAGGAAGGTCATGGTGGCGACGCCGGGAATTTCCACCGGATACTGGAACGCCAGGAACACGCCCTTGGCGGCGCGCTCGTCCGGCGACATCGCGAGCAAATCCTCGCCCCGGAACAGGATCTCGCCGCCGGTCACCTCGTAGCCCGGCTTGCCGGCGATGACATGGGACAGCGTCGATTTGCCGGAGCCGTTCGGGCCCATGATCGCATGGACCTCGCCCAGGTTCACGGTCAGCGAAAGCCCATGGAGAATCTCACGCTCCTCGACGCGGACTTGCAGGTCTTTGACTTCTAGCAATGGCATCACGTTCTTCCGTTTTTCTTCCGTTTCTCTCGCGCCTCGAGGGCGCCAAAGGCGCGTCTCGAAGGACGTGGCCAACAATCTTTCCTCTCGTCCTTCGAGACAGCCGCTACGCGGCCTCCTCAGGATGAGGCCCTATCCGACCGAACCTTCCAGCGAGATCGAAATCAGCTTCTGCGCCTCGACCGCGAATTCCATCGGCAGCTGCTGCAGCACGTCCTTGACAAAACCGTTGACCACGAGGCCGACGGCTTCTTCCTGGCTCAGCCCGCGCTGCACGCAATAGAACAGCACGTCCTCGGAAATCTTTGACGTGGTCGCCTCGTGCTCGAAGGTCGCGGAAGCATTCTTGGCTTCCACGTAAGGCACCGTGTGCGCGCCGCATTTGTCGCCGATCAGGAGCGAGTCGCAGGCGGTGAAGTTGCGCGCGCCGGTCGCCTTGCGGTGCGCGGTGACAAGGCCTCGATAGGTGTTCTGCGAACGCCCCGCCGCGATGCCCTTGGAGATAATACGGCTCGTGGTGTTCTTGCCCAGATGCAGCATCTTGGTGCCGCTATCGACCTGCTGGAAACCGTTCGAGATCGCAATCGAATAGAACTCGCCGCGCGAATTGTCGCCGCGCAGGATGCAGCTCGGATATTTCCAGGTGATGGCCGATCCGGTCTCGACCTGGGTCCAGGAAATCTTCGAATTCTTGCCACGGCAGTCGCCACGCTTGGTGACGAAATTGTAGATGCCGCCCTTTCCTTCCGAGTTTCCGGGGTACCAGTTCTGCACCGTCGAATATTTGATCTCGGCATCGTCAAGCGCGACCAGTTCGACAACGGCGGCATGCAACTGGTTCTCGTCGCGCTGCGGCGCGGTGCAGCCTTCGAGATAGCTGACATAGGCGCCCTTGTCGGCGATGATCAGCGTCCGCTCGAATTGCCCGGTGTTGCGCTCGTTGATGCGGAAATAAGTCGACAGTTCCATCGGGCAGCGCACGCCCGGCGGCACGTAAACGAACGAGCCGTCGGAAAACACCGCCGAGTTCAAGGTGGCGAAGAAATTGTCCGAGGTCGGCACCACGGTGCCAAGATATTTCTTCACCAGCTCCGGATGCTCGCGGATCGCTTCCGAGATCGGCATGAAGATGACGCCGGCCTTTTTCAATTCTTCCTTGAAGGTGGTGGCAACCGAAACCGAATCGAAGACGGCATCGACCGCGATCTTGCGCTCGCCCAAGCCTTTCTCGCCATCTTGCCGCACCACGCCCTCCAGCACTTCCACCTCACGGAGCGGAATGCCGAGCTTCTCATAGGTCTTGAGGATTTCCGGATCGATCTCGTCGAGCGAGCCGACTTGTTTCTTGGGCTTGGGAGCTGAGTAGTAATAGAGATCCTGGTAATCGATCTTGGGATAGTTGACGCGCGCCCAGGTCGGTTCGGTCATGGTCAGCCAGCGGCGGAAGGCTTCCAGCCGCCATTCCAGCATCCAGGCCGGTTCGTTCTTTTTCGCGGAAATGAAGCGGACGGTGTCTTCCGACAGCCCTTTCGGGGCCTTGTCGGACTCGATCAGCGTCTCGAACCCATATCGATACTGGTCGACGTCGATGCGCCTGACGCGCTCGACCGTCTCTTGCACGGCTGGCATTCTATCCTCCGCTCGCGGTTTCAAGGACCGCGGTGGATCGGTTCCAAAAGTTGACTACGCTGCTCCGAAGAAACACGCTTAGAACCGTTCAAACAGTGTTTCGTCGTCCCTAGTAAGTAGGGTATTGGAGAGCTTTCGCCAAGCCTTAAGACAGCAATCAATGTCTGCCTCTGACGTGGACCAGCCCAGACTGAGCCGCACCGCTCCCTGAGCAAGTTTAGGGCCAAATCCCATGGCTTCCAGCACATGGGAGGGCTGGACCTTGCCCGAAGAACAGGCGGAACCGGAGGAAACTGCAATCCCCTCAAGATCAAAGCCGATTACCGCGGTCTCCGCCTTGAGGCCGGGAGCCGTGAACAGGGTGGTACTCGGCAGCCGCGGGGCATCGGCAGAGAACACGACAAGGCCGGGGGTCTGGCGAAGGCCGCTTTCGAGGCGGTTCCGCAACGCCCCTAACCTGACGGCATCGCTGTCCAGCGCCCCCATCGCGGCCTTCACAGCGGCGCCGAAGCCGGCAATTCCCGCGACATTCTCGGTTCCCGCGCGGCGCCCGAGCTCTTGGCCGCCGCCGCGCAGCAACGGCTCAAGCCCTGCGAGACCATCGACCAAAACCAGCGCGCCCACGCCCTTGGGACCGCTGATCTTGTGCGCGGACAGCGTGACAATGTCCGCACCTAACGATTTGATATATAAAGGTATTTTTCCAAACGCCTGGATCGCGTCGACATGCAGGATCGAACCCGCCGCATGCGCGATTTCGGCGGCTGCCGCGATCGGCTGCACCGCGCCGGTTTCGTTGTTTGCCGCCATGATCGACACCAGCGCGGGCGGGCCTGAAGCGAGCAGCCTGTGAAGATGATCGAGGTCGACGACGCCGGATTTGGTGACCCCGACCTTGCTGACGGCTTCGGCGGTAAATCTTCCGCCCGCAAGCACTGAGGTGTGCTCGATCGCCGACACCACCAACCTCGCGACCGGCTTTCCGGAGGCGGCGCGAAGACCGGGCGCGAGCGCCAGCGCGTTGGCTTCGGTTCCCCCCGAGGTGAAGACGACGTTGCGGGGCAACGCGCCGATCGCGGCCGCGACCGCAGAGCGCGCGTCCTCCACCAGACGGCGGACGTGACGCCCTTCGGCATGGACCGAAGAAGGATTGCCGAGCAGATCCCACGCGGCCGCCATCGCAGCCCGCGCCTCGGGGCGCAGCGGCGTCGTCGCATTCCAATCGAGATAGACCCTGTCAGGCATTGAGTATGATAGTACCTTAGCCAATAGGCGTGCAGCCCGAAGCGACGGGCGTATCCCGCCCACTGCCTCAACGCAATTGGCGATCCCAAGGACGATCGGCAATCGTGCAAAGCTAACGCCTTGAACGCATTGTCGGATGTTCAAGAAGCTTGCTTTTTGCCCCTCGCCTCATGCTAGAACGCGGCCTCAAATTCACCCAGCGCCGTTCGCGCAAAATCGCCCAACGACGCCGATCACCCCTTCGTCTCGCAAAGCTCGACTGAAACAGTCTCGACTGAAACAGTCAGGTCAACCCGGCACCAATCGGTTGATGATCTAGGAATCTCTTATGCCTGAAGTCATTTTCACCGGCCCCGCTGGCCGCCTTGAAGGCCGTTATCATCCGGCCAAGCAGAAGAACGCGCCGATTGCGATGATCCTGCATCCGCATCCGCAGTTTCATGGCACGATGAATCACCAGATCGTCTACCAGTGCTACTACGCGTTCGCGCATCGCGGATTTTCCGTGCTGCGATTCAATTTCCGCGGCGTCGGCCGCAGCCAGGGATCGTTCGATCACGGCACCGGCGAGCTCTCCGATGCGGCTTCCGCGCTCGACTGGGCGCAGACCATCAATCCGGAAGCGCGCGCCTGCTGGGTCGCCGGCTTCTCGTTCGGCGCCTGGATCGGCATGCAACTCTTGATGCGCCGGCCGGAGGTCGAAGGTTTTATTTCGATCGCGCCGCCCGCCAATCTCTATGACTTTTCGTTCCTCGCGCCCTGCCCGTCCTCCGGGCTCATCGTGCATGGCGAGAAGGACGCCGTGGTGCCGCCGAAGGACGTCAATACCCTGGTCGAGAAACTGAAGACCCAGAAGGGCATCGTGATCGATCAGCAGATCATCCCCGGCGCCAATCACTTCTTCGACGGCAAGCTCGAGCCCTTGATGCAGACGGTGACGGCCTATCTCGACATGCGCCTCGCCAACGTGCGGTAGGCTCTTGCATCCTCGTAGCCCGGATGGAGCGAAGCGAAATCCGGGGCTTTCTCGCTAGTCGATCGGCCGGTCCCTGATTGCGCTTCGCTCCATCCGGGCACTCTGGTCACGCCGCCGCCCGCGTCTGCAGGCCCGACAGCCAGGATTTCCGCCGCTCGATGAAATCGCGCAACAGCGCCGGATAATCGGCGCTCACGGCTGACTTCACCGACGGCCGCGCCGCGAGGCTTTTGCGCCAGCGCGCAAGCTTCGGCTTGCCGGCCAAAATTCCGAAATCGGCGATGCCGTCGAACACGTCGAAATACCGGAACACCGGGCCGAATACCGCATCGACCAGCGAAAAATGCTCGCCGTCAAACCACGGCGTCGCCACAACGCGTGTCTCCAGCCGCGCAAAACGCTGCTCGAGCTGTGTCAGCTTGGCCTTGAAGGTGGCTTCGTCGGCCGCGCCGTAGAGGCCCGCGATATCGTTGAGCACGGTGGAGCCGAACTCAATCCAGCCGCGGTGCTCGGCGCGGCGCAACGCATTGCCCGGATGCAGCGGCTTTATCTGCGTCTCTTCGAGATATTCGAGGATCACCGCGGATTCGAAGATCGCGTGATCGCCGACCAGCAGCACCGGCGTCTTGCCGAGCGGGGAGATTTTCAGAAACCAGTCGGGCTTGTTGGAAAGATCGATATCGATCCGCTCGAAGGACACACCCTTTTCGGAGAGCGCGATCACCGCGCGCTGCACGTAGGGGCAAAGCTTGTGGCTGATCAGTTTTAACGGGGCGGCCATGGGGCAACTCGCGAGTTCTATGCGGATGCATCTAATTAAATGCATCTGCATGGAAAATCAAGCACGCTCACGGTCTTGCGATGATCCCCCCGGTCATCGGCATCGGCACGCCGGTGGTGGCGGGATAGCTCAGCGGCAGGCCTTTGAGGCCCCGCGCCGCCAAAAACCCGAACGCCTGCGCCTCGATTGCGTCGGCCGCCCAGCCCAGCGCCTCGGCGGCCTCGACGGTCGACGGGTCCAGCCGCTCGCGCAGCATTCGGAGCATGGTGAGGTTGCGGGCGCCGCCGCCTGCCACGATCCAGCTCTTCGGCGGTTTTGGCAACAGCGGAACAACTCTGGCGATGGCCTCCGCGGTGAAGGCCGTCAGCGTCGCCGCGCCGTCCGCCGGCGGCAGATCGCGCAGCTTGAGCGAGGCAAAATCATTGCGATCGAGCGATTTCGGCGGCGGCAGCGCAAAGAACGGCAGTTCCAGCGCGCGGTTGACCCAGCCGACATCGACGATGCCCCCTGCTGCCATGCGTCCTTCGCAGTCATATTGCTGGCCGGTGACGCGGAACATGTAATCGTCGAGCAGCGCGTTGCCGGGGCCGGTATCGCAGGCAATCAGGGTATCGTTGCCATCGATATAGGTGATGTTGGAGACCCCGCCGATATTAACCACGATGATCGGCCCCTCCCGCTCCAGCGATTGCGCCAGTGCGCGGTGATAGACCGGCACGAACGGCGCGCCCTGCCCGCCGGCGGCGACGTCGGCGGCGCGAAAATCATGCATCACCGGAATATGGATGGCTTTCGCGAGCGCTGCGGCGTCGCCGATCTGCACCGTCAGCCTCCGCTCGGGGCGGTGCAGCACGGTCTGGCCGTGAAAACCGACGATATCGATGTCCTCGCAGGTGATGCGATTCTGTGCGGTAAAGGCGGCCACCGCCTCCGCATGGGCGACGGTAACGGCGCGTTCGGCCTCGCGCAGGATGCCCGGCCGCGCGTCGCGCTCGGCAAGGTCGACCGCCTCGTTCAAGGCCTGGCGCAGCAGGCCACGCTCTTTTTCGGTGTAGGGCCGGTATCCGGACGGCCCGAAGGCTTTGACGCGCTTGCCGTCGGTTTCGATCATAGCGACGTCGACCCCGTCGAGCGAGGTCCCGCTCATCAGACCGATCGTCGTCAACATCATTTTGGATAGCGCCTTCTAGGCCGTGCCCTTCCTTATCCGGCTTGTGCCAAACAAGCACATCTTATAATGCCACAACGCGCCGGCCGGCGGCAGCCCATTCCGCCATGGTTCCAGAAAATGCTGCAAATACCGTAAAACAAGAATGATCAGAGTCACCGACAAATGAGCGCATTTAAGTCTGATTTTCTCAATGTGATGCAGGAACGCGGCTTCATTCATCAGATTTCGGACCCCGAATCGCTGGATGCGCTGGCGCAAAAGCGCGAACTTATCGCCTATATTGGCTTCGATTGCACCGCGCCCTCGCTGCATGTCGGCTCGATGGTGCAGATCATGTGCCTGTATTGGCTGCAGCAGACCGGCAACAAGCCGATTGCGCTGATGGGCGGCGGCACCACCCGGGTCGGCGACCCCTCCGGCAAGG
>Ga0209526_10003285_pt1 | contig 11016 bp, 10 predicted proteins | sample JacPinW_OM2H0_M1_FD_188566 | JGI IMG/M metagenome (GOLD analysis project Ga0209526, IMG submission 188566) | Forest soil microbial communities from Algoma, Ontario, Canada - Jack Pine, Ontario site 1_JW_OM2H0_M1 (SPAdes) (version 2) | ecosystem: Environmental > Terrestrial > Soil > Boreal...
CATGAGCCTGGCGGTGCTCAACGAGAACAGGGACGACCTGCCCGAGCAGTACCGCGACGGCCTCAAGCAGGCGTGGAAGCCGGTGCGGGTGGCCATCGCCGCCGAGCAGGCCAAGGGGCCCGAGATCCTGGCGCCGCTGTACGCCGCGATGGGCACGCGGATCCACAATCAGAGCTATCGAGACTTCGACCCCGACTTCACAACTGTGATCAAGGAGTCCCTCGAAGAGGTCGGGCTGCCGGCCGAGCTGGCCGAGGCGGCCGACACGGACAAGTACGACGAGGCGCTGCGCACGAGCCACCACGAGGGCATGGACCCGGTCGGCGACGACGTCGGCACCCCGACGATCCATGTCAACGGTGTTGCGTTCTTTGGCCCCGTGCTGTCGAAGATTCCGCGCGGCGAGCAGGCAGGCAAGCTGTGGGACGCCTCGGTGACGTTCGCGTCCTACCCGCACTTCTGGGAGCTCAAGCGCAGCCGCACCGAGGCGCCTCAGTTCGACTGAGTCAGGCTCCTGGCCCCCACACGCGGTTGGATCGCACGGTATCCAGCCGGTAGTCGGTGACCTGAATGTCGAACAGCCGGGCGCCCAGGTCGCGGGCGCAGGACACCGGGTCGCCGGGATCGTGCACGATCTCGCCGCGGCTGTTCGCGTTGCCGACGACGACGCCGACCAAGTCCTGGCGGAGGTACCTGGTGAGTTCTTGGAACTGGGCGGTGACGCCTTGCGTCGCGCCGACGTAGCTCTCCTCGCACGAGATGAGCACACCGATCCTTTTGTCCATCACCTCACTGACCACCTGGTCCTGCAGCGGTGAGCTGTTGGCGGTGTAGCAGAACAGCCGGTCGAACACCGTCTTCAGCCGGGCGGGCATACCGTAGAAGTACAGCGGCATCGCGAAGATGATGCCGTCGGCGGGCAGAATTCGATCGATCAGCAGTTCTTCGTAGCGGTCGTCCAGCGAGCAGCTGCCGTCCTCGACGCGCCGGCAGCGCCGGCAGTTGCCCAGCATGCGTTGCACGTACTCGTCGAGGAACACGTGCTCGACGTCGTGCCCGGCCGAGCGGGCGCCGTCAACTGCCGAACGGGCGAGGACATGGGAGTTGCCGTCTTCACGCGGGCTCGAGCTCACGACCAGTATCTTCACGTCGGTGTCCAACTGGCGAGGTGCTCGGTTTGTTTCCGCGGCATTCCGCTTCCAGTTGCGGGCCGCGGTCCCTGGTACGACGGTATGTCCATGACAGTCGCTGAACCGACCGAACCTTCCGTGCAGACCGGCGGCACCTACCGCGACCAGATCGTCGCCGTCGAACCGGGAGGCAACGAGTTCATCTCCGACGCCGACCGCCATGGAAAGCCGCGCCAGCTGTTCTGGACGTGGACCTCACCGAACCTCGAATTCGCGACGATCTTCGTCGGCGTGCTGGCGGTCGGCGTGTACGGCATGACCTTCTGGCAGGCTGTCGCGGGCATCGTCGTCGGCACCGGGCTCGGTGCGATCGCGCACTACTTCCTGTCCGCGCGAGGGCCGCTGCACGGCGTGCCGCAGATGGTGCTGGGTCGACTTGCGTTCGGCTTCAAGGGAAATGCCGTACCGGCGATTCTGATGTCGGTGACCGCGGGTGTCGGCTGGTTCGCCACCAACAGCGTCAGCGGCGCCTATGCGCTCGCCACACTGCTCGGCATCGGCCCGCTGCTTGGGCTTGTGGTCATCGTGCTGCTTCAGACCGCGCTGGCGTTCTTCGGCCACAACTTGGTGCAGGCCTTCGAGCGCTGGACCTTCCCCGTGCTGGCAGTCATTTTCGCGATCACCTCCATCGTCATCCTGTCCAAGGCACACGTCGGGGCGGCGGCAGTACCGGGCGGCGTCGGTGGCTTGGGTGGGTTCCTGCTCACAGTCGGAACCGCATTCGGATACGCGGCGGGTTGGACGCCGTACGCCGCGGACTACACCCGCTACCTGCCTGCGACGGTGTCCACCGCGCGTACCGGTTTCTACGCCGCTGCCGGACTGTTCCTGTCGTGCGCCGTGCTGGAGGTGGTCGGCGCGGCATCGGTGACCATCGGAACCGCCACGTCCGACAATCCCACCGAGGCGTTCACCAGCGAGCTCGCCTCACCGCTGGCCAAAGCGACGCTATTGGCCATCGCGATAGGCGCCGTCGCCGCCAACTCGATCAACATCTATTCCGGCGCAATGGCATTCGTGACGTTGGGCATCAAATTGCCGCACCACATCGCCAGGGCCCTTGTCACCGTCTTCTTCGGTGTGGCGGGCTTCCTGGTCGCCTGGTGGGCGCTGCCCGACGCGGCCGCCAGCTACGAGGCGTTCCTGCTGATCATCGCCTACTGGATCGGGCCGTGGCTCGGCGTGATATTCGCCGACCAGTATCTGCGTCAGGGCCAGACCGTCGCCGGTTTCCTCTACGACCGCTCCTATGCCAACTGGAACGGCCTGTTGTCCTTCGTCATCGGGCTGGTGGTGTCGGTGGCGCTGTTCTCGAACCAGGAGAAGTTCGTCGGCTGGGTGGCCAAGGCGTATCCACAGCTGGGCGACATCACGTTCTTCGTCGGGTTCCTGCTGTCGGGCGCCGCCTACCTGGTGTTGTGCCGGTCCAAGATCACCGCGGAACGGGCGGTCGGCTAGCCGATGGATCCCGCGCCGATGCTCGAGGTCGCCTATCAGGAGGCCCGAAAAGGCTTGGCGGAGGGCGGTATACCCATCGGCGCCGCGCTGTTCGGCGCCGACGGTGTGTTGCTCGGCAGCGGTCACAACCGCCGCGTCCAGCACGATGATCCGTCGGTGCACGCCGAAACCGATGCGTTCCGGGCGGCGGGCAGGCAACGCGATTACCGATCGTCGGTGATGGTGACGACGCTGTCGCCGTGCTGGTACTGCAGCGGGCTGGTGCGCCAGTTCAACATCGGCGCCGTCGTGATCGGGGAGAGCCGCACGTTCACCGGCGGGCATGACTGGCTGGCCGACCACGGTGTGGCGGTCACCGTGTTGGACGACGAGCGGTGTGTGACGATGATGCGGGACTTCATCGCCGCGAACCCGGAGCTATGGAACGAAGACATTGGGATAAGTGAATGAGCACGATTGCCACGGTTGACATCTCGCACTGGCGCGAGGGCGGTGTGACCGCCGACAAGGTGGCCGCCGCGGTTGACGAGGGCCTGCAGCGGGCGGGTTTCATCCTGGTCACCGGCCACGGTGTCGATCCGGCCCTGGCGCGCGAGGTGCGCGCGGCCGCCCGCGCCTTCTTCGCTCTGCCCGAGGACGTCAAGCAGCGCTACGCGGTCCCCGTGGCCGGACACGGGTGGATCGGCCCTGGCGCCGAGGCGAACGCGTATGCCGAAGGCACCGAGACCCCGCCGGACCTCAAGGAGAGCTACAGCCTTGGCGCCGAGACCGCGACCGGGGATCCCGACGTCGACCGGATCTGGTTCGCGCCCAATGTGTGGCCCGCCGACGTGCCGAGATTGCAGCCGTTGGTCAACGAGTACACCGCGGCCATGCGCCGCGTTGCCGACGATCTCTTGGCGCTGTTCGCATACGCCCTCGGCCTGCCCGAGAACCCGTTCGCCGCGTTGGCCAGCCGGCCGACCTGGACGATGAACATCAACCACTACCCGCCGGTGAGCGTGGTCGGCGAACCCGAACCCGGCCAGTTCCGCATCGGCCCGCACACCGACTTCGGCACGGTGACCATCCTCGATCGCGAGCCCGGCGCCGGTGGCCTGCAGGTGTACTCGGACGCCGATGGCTGGAGCGACGCGCCCTACGACCCCGACGCGCTGACCGTGAACATCGGTGATCTGTTGGAGTACTGGAGCGCACGGCGCTGGCCGTCGGGCAGGCACCGGGTGCTGCCGCCGCAGCCGCATGCTCCCGAGGAGGACCTGATCTCGCTGATCTACTTCTACGAGGCCAACCACGACGCGCTGGTGATGCCGCTGGCGCCGCCGATCGGGCGGGTGTCGGGGCTTGGGCCGGTGACGTCGTCGGCGTTCATCAAGGAGCGGCTCGACGCCATCACCGTGGCCTGACATCTGCGTCTGCCACAATGACCGCCATGCGCGTCTATCTGGGCTCTGACCACGCGGGCTTCGAACTCAAGCAGGCCATTATCGAGCACCTCCGCACGACCGGTCACGAGCCGATCGACTGCGGGGCATACGTCTACGACGCCGAAGATGACTACCCGGCGTTCTGCATCGCCGCCGCGGCGAAGACCATCGCAGATCCAGGCAGCCTTGGCATCGTGATCGGTGGCTCGGGCAACGGTGAGCAGATTGCCGCGAACAAGGTTCCCGGCGTGCGCTGTGCTCTTGCCTGGAGCGTCGAGACCGCCACGCTGGCCCGTGAACACAACGACGCGCAAGTGATGGGCATCGGCGGCCGCATGCACACCGTCGAGCAAGCGTTGGAGATCATCGATGCCTTCCTGAACGCCCAATGGTCGAAAGCCGAACGGCACCAACGCCGTATCGACATCCTGGCCGAGTACGAACGCACTCACATCGCGCCGCCCGTGCCCGGCGCGCCCGCCTGATCGGATGCCAGAAGGCCACACGCTGCACCGGCTGGCCCGGCTTCATCAGCGTCGGTTCGGTCGCGCCCCGGTGATGGTGTCGAGCCCGCAGGGCAGGTTCGTCGACGGAGCCGCGGCAGTCAACGGACGGGTCCTCAAGAAGGCCAGCGCCTGGGGCAAGCACCTGTTCCACCACTACGAAGGCGGCCGCGTGGTGCACGTGCACCTTGGCCTGTACGGCACCTTCACCGAGGTGCCGATACCGATGCCGATGCCGGTCGGTCAGGTGCGGATGCGGATGGTCGGCACCGAATTCGGCACCGACCTGCGCGGTCCAACGGTGTGCGAGGTCATCGAAGAACCCGAAATCGCCGACGTGGTAGCCAGACTCGGCCCTGACCCGTTGCGTCGCGACGCCGATGGGGCACTGGCCTGGGCGCGGATCCGCAAGTCCCGCAGGCCGATTGGTGCGCTGCTAATGGACCAAACGGTGATCGCCGGGGTCGGCAACGTGTACCGCAACGAGCTGCTGTACCGGCACCGGATCGACCCGTACCGAACAGGCACCCACATCGACGAAGCCGAATTCGACGGGATGTGGACCGATCTGGTCGAGCTGATGAAGGTCGGCTTCCGGCGCGGAAAGATTGTCGTCGTCCGGCAAGAGGACGACCACGGCCTGCCGTCGTACGCGCCGGGCCGGCCACGCACCTACGTCTACCGAAGGGCCGGCGAACCGTGCCGCGTGTGCGGCACCACGATCCGCACCGCGGAATTGGAAGGCCGCAACGTGTTCTGGTGTCCGACCTGCCAGACATAGGGCCCGGCGTTGACTCTGCGCCCACGGCGCAGAAGTGCGAGTGGTCAGGACCGTACCGGCAGAGTCAACGCAGACCCCATTGCCCGTCTCGGAAGGCGAGCGCCTGAATCGCGCTCAGAAGTCGCCGAAGCCACCGCCCCCGAAGTCACCGCCCCCGAAGTCACCGCCGCCGCCGTCCCAGCCGCCGCCGTCACCGCTGTAACCGTCGAAACCGCTCGCGTCGGCGCCGCCGCCGTCGGCACCGCCGCCGTCCCAGCCGCCGCCGTCCTGTCCTGCCGCGAACCCGTCGGAATAGCCGTCGCCGTAGCCGCCCTCGAAACCCTGTGCGCCGTAACCAACTCCGTGCATGCCCGAGAACATCGCGTCGAACAGCAGGACAGATCCAAGGCCCCACGCACCGGCCACCAAGGCCGGTTTCCACCACGGCTCCGAGTACCAGCCTGCCGGGACCGGTCGGCCGGCAACACGGCCGCCGGGGTAGTAGTTGGGGGTGCGCTGCGACGGCATCGGCGACGCCTCGATTTGGCGGCCCTCGTAGTCGATTCGCCGGTCCTCGGTCACGGTGCCCGCCGATCGCTGCCCGGACAGCGACTCCAATTCCGGCCCCGGGTCCATGCCCATCGCGGTGCGCGCGGCGCGCACGTAATACAGCCCCTCCACGGCGCTGTCCTTGGCCAGCGCGGCCTGGCGCGCGGTGGTGGCCTGATCGATCTGTGACGACGCGGCGGTGTAACGCTCGGACGCATCGGCCATGGCCTGCTTGGAGGCGTCGTCGGTGCCGGTCAGGTTGAGCACTTGGCCGCCGAGCCGTTCGATGACCCGACGGGCATCGGCCTTGGCGTCGGCCAGCGCGGCCGCGTTGCGGCTGCCAGAGGCCTTCGAGGAGCTGTATACGGCCAACCCGACTGCGGCGATGACCACGAGGATGAGGATGAGCACGACGCCGTTCATGGCGTCCAGCGTACCGACAGGCAGCGCCGAACCTGGGCGGCGAATCAGTTGCGAGTTACGCCGAGAGCGGAGTACACCTCGTCGGAGAGCACCACGCTGCGCGGATCGGCGTTGCATTTCGTGGCGTCAAAGTTGTTCATCACGTACGCGTAGCCGATGCGGTGCTCCAGGTCGACGAACGCGAACGAGCCGCCGGACCCGCCATGGCCGAACGTCCGCGGATTCGGGCCCGCCACGCCACGCTGATTGAGCATGTAGCCAAGGCCCCAGCCGTGGTCGGCGACCCGCGGGCCCAGCACGACGTCGGTGTCGAAGCCGCCCTGCGACACCCTGACCAGCTCCATGTGCTCACGCGACAGCAGCTTCTCCTGGGCCAGCGCGTTGTAGAACGTCGCCATGCCGAGGGCCGACACATGTCCGTTGGTGGCGGGGAACTCGAGCGAGCGCCACAACTCCAGAGCGTTCGACCCCAGCTCGTCGTCGGGGACGAACCCCATCGCCACCGCGAGCCCGGCCATCGGATGCTCAGTCAGCGACTCCGGATGCCGTGGCGCGTCCCCGTCGGCCAGCACATCGCGGATGTGCGGTTTGTTCACCATCTCGGCGCACCGGCGGTGCTGGGCCGTCGGCAGGCCGATGTGGACGTCGATGCCCAGCGGCTCGGCGATCTCGGTCCGTAGGTAGTGCCCGATAGTGCGCCCGGTCACCCGGCGGACCACCTCGCCGAGGATGAAGCCGAACGTCACCATGTGATAGCCCTGCGCGGTGCCGGGCTCCCACCACGGCTCGGCGGCCGCGATGTGCCCGCACACCGCGTCCCAGTCGGCCGCGTCGGCCCAGTGCAGCCGGGTGCGCGGCCCGATGGCACCGGAGCGATGCCCCAACACCATCGCTAGGGTGATGTCGCGCTTGCCGCCCTGGCCGAACTCCGGCCAGTACCTGGCCACCGGGGCATGCAGGTCGACCTCGCCGCGGTCGGCCAGCAGGTGCACGCAGGTGCTGGTCAGTCCCTTGGAGCCGGAGTAGATGCTGGCCAGGGTGTCTTGCCGCCAGGGCCGCAGGCCGGCGGCGTCGGCGAAGCCGCCCCACAGATTGACGACGAGGTCGCCTTCCACCCAGACCGCCACCGCGGCACCGATCTCGTAGCGGTCGGTGAAGTTGGACGCGAAGGCTTCCCACACCCGCTCGAAGCCGGCAGCACACAAACCGTTGATGGGTACTCCGGACTCGTCGGGCACGGATCCTCCTGCCGGTGAAGGCGCCGTTGCAGCGGGCGACGGGAATCGAACCCGCGTAGCTAATTTGCGATTCTCATACCGATGTCTGAGCGCCGGTTGAGAAACGCCTGGTAAGGGCCGTTCGGGTTCGCAGGAAAAGCATATCTACCAGGTGTTTCGGTACGGCTCGCGTACGGTCGCGGTACTGCATCGGTACGGCTACGGTTCGCTTGTGTTGGCGGTAGGACGTCACCAGCCAAAAAAGTGTGCTGACTATCAGCTGGCAATAGAGCGCGTCACCGCGATATCAGTTCCCGCCCAGAATTTTTGGCTAACACACCGCCGCATCAGGAAAAGAAGAGTAGTTTGCCAGCACTTAACCGAGACGTGGCGTGGCCTTTCGTCCGAGCCGGGGATCGCTCGATACGGGCCCGCCGCTACGGCGCTACCATCGCCGACGCCAATGACGGGCCTCGGCAGCCAACGGTGGCGGTGCGGTCCTCGTCGACCGTTGCGCGAGCGGCGGTGAGGGCTGGGGCTGACCACCTCGGTTTCAACGGCAATGGATTTGCAGGCGGGGTACCTCGCGACCGGTCGAACAGACGTTTGACAACCTTTGCGCGGGTCCTGGTGGAGCGGGCGACGGGAATCGAACCCGCGTAGCTAGTTTGGAAGACTAGGGCTCTACCATTGAGCTACGCCCGCATGTGCAGCACCAGCAGACTGTACCGGCGCCGCCTGAATCAAATCCAATTGAAAGCATTGCGTGATCAGCCCGTAGTATCTCGCGTGGTCGGCTACGCGCGCCCGCGCAGAAAATTGCGAGCGTTCAGGGCCGGCCACAAAGGGCGCGGGGTGTAGCGCAGCTTGGTAGCGCATCCGCTTTGGGAGCGGAAGGCCGCAGGTTCAAATCCTGTCACCCCGACTCAGGACGTATTTCACTACAGACACGAGGAGCACGAGCGTGAAGAGCACCGTCGAGAAGTTGAGCCCGACGCGGGTTCGGATCAACGTGGAGGTGCCCTTCGCGGAGTGGGAAGGTGACTTCGACGCCGCCCTCAAGCAGATGGCCAAGCAGGTGCGGCTGCCCGGCTTCCGGCCCGGCAAGGTGCCCGTCAAGCTGCTCGAGGCGCGCATCGACAAGGAGGCGATGCTCGACCAGGTCGTCGGCGAGGCGGTGCCGAGCAAGTACTCCGAGGCCGTGACGACCGCGGACGTGCGCCCGCTCGGCCAGCCCGAGATCGAGATCACCAAGAAGGTGTACGGCGAGGACCTCGAGTTCACCGCCGAGGTCGACGTCCGGCCCGAGCTCGAGCTCCCTGATCTGGAAGGGCTGAAGTTCGCCGTCGACCCCATCGAGGTGACCGACGACGAGGTCGACGCCGAGCTGCAGTCGCTTCGGGCCAGGTTCGGCACGCTCACCGGCGTCGAGCGCGCCGCCGAGAACGGCGACTTCGTCTCGATCGACCTGTCGGCCACCGTCGACGGCGAGGACGTGCCCGATGCGAGGACCGAGGGCCTATCCCACGAGATCGGCTCCGGTCAGCTGATCGAGGGTCTCGACGAGGCGATCACCGGCCTGACGGACGGGGAGAGCCGCGTCTTCACCACCACGCTGGCCGCCGGTGCGCACTCAGGCCAGGAGGCGCAGGTGACCGTCACCGTCAAGTCGGTGAAGGAACGCGAACTTCCCGAGCCCGACGACGAATTCGCCCAACTGGCAAGCGAATTCGACACGATCGACGAGCTCAAGCGCAGCCTGACCGACCAGGTGCAGCGAGTGAAGCGCATCCAGCAGGCCGAGCAGATCCGCGACAAGGCACTGGAGGCGCTGCTCGAACAGGTCGAGGTCCCGCTGCCGGAGAAGATCGTGCAGGCCCAGGTCGACGACACCCTGCACAACGCCATCCACGGCCTCGAACACGACGAGGCGCGTTTCGCCGAGGCACTCGAGGAGCAGGGCAGCACCCGCGAGGAGTTCGACGCCGACAACCGGACCAACGCGGAGAAGGCCGTCAAGACCCAGCTGCTGATGGACGCGATCGCCGACAAGCTCGACATCCAGGTCGGGCAAACCGACCTCACCGAGCGGCTGGTGCTGATGTCTCGCCAGTACGGGCTGGAACCGCAGCAGCTGCTGCAGTATCTGCAGGAGAACAACCAGCTGCCGACGATGTTCGCCGACGTGCGTCGCGGCCTGACCGTCGCGGCGGTGGTGCACGGTGCCACCGTTACCGACACCGACGGCAACGTGATCGACACCACGGAGTTCTTCGGCCCGTCGGGTGCGGAGGACGAGCAGGCCGCTGCGGAGGATTCCGTCGAGGCCGCTAGCGAATCCGACGCTAGCGAATCCGACGAAGCCTCCGACGAGGTGTCTGCCGACGCCAAGTGACGCTGTGAGCGAACGGGCGCCGTCTGGGGAGTGCGCGACGGCGCAGGTTGGTTAGTGTCGTTTGGAGACGGACACCGCGTCCCAGGACATAAAGAGAAAGCAGGTATCCAGTCGTGACTGACATGCGTGGCGCCGCGCAGGGCCTCAACCTCGTCGACTCGGTGTACGAGCGGTTGCTGTCCGAGCGGATCATCTTCCTTGGCTCCCAGGTCGACGACGACATCGCCAACCGGCTGTGCGCGCAGATTCTGCTGCTGGCCGCCGAGGACAGCATCAAGGACATCCACCTGTACATCAACTCGCCGGGCGGATCGATCAGTGCGGGCATGGCGATCTACGACACGATGGTGCTGGCGCCGTGCGACATCGCGACCTACGCGATGGGCATGGCAGCGTCGATGGGTGAGTTCCTGCTCGCCGCCGGCACCAAGGGCAAGCGCTACGCGCTGCCGCACGCGCGGGTCCTGATGCATCAGCCACTGGGCGGCGTGACAGGCAGTGCGTCGGATATCGCGATTCAGGCCGAGCAGTTCGCGGTCATCAAGAAGGAGATGTTCCGGCTCAACGCGGAGTTCACCGGCCAGCCGATCGAACGCATCGAGGCCGACTCCGACCGTGACCGCTGGTTCACCGCACCGGAAGCCCTCGACTACGGGTTCGTCGACCACATCATCACCAGCGCCAACATCAACGGAGTCAAGCCATGACCGACCACCCGACTTTTTCCGCCGATCCTCGGCTCATGCCCCAGGCGCGCTACATCCTGCCGTCGTTCATCGAACACTCCAGCTTCGGCATCAAGGAGTCCAACCCGTACAACAAGCTGTTCGAGGAACGCATCATCTTCCTCGGCGTGCAGGTCGACGACGCGTCGGCCAACGACATCATGGCGCAGCTGCTGGTGCTGGAGTCGCTGGATCCCGACCGCGACATCACCATGTACATCAACTCGCCGGGTGGCTCGTTCACCTCGCTGATGGCGATCTACGACACCATGCAGTACGTGCGCGCCGACATCCAGACGGTGTGCCTGGGCCAGGCCGCATCCGCGGCCGCCGTGCTGCTGGCCGCCGGTTCGCCCGGAAAGCGGCTCG
>Ga0209526_10003286_pt1 | contig 11016 bp, 9 predicted proteins | sample JacPinW_OM2H0_M1_FD_188566 | JGI IMG/M metagenome (GOLD analysis project Ga0209526, IMG submission 188566) | Forest soil microbial communities from Algoma, Ontario, Canada - Jack Pine, Ontario site 1_JW_OM2H0_M1 (SPAdes) (version 2) | ecosystem: Environmental > Terrestrial > Soil > Boreal...
GCGATGGATTTTCCGAACTTGGTGTGCGACCACGGATTGAGCGGATTTTGAAACAGGATTTTGGTCGCATCCGTCACGGCGCGCGCCGGATTGAGCGAGGCCTGGGCCATTTCGTACATCCAGTACATCGGCGTCGTCAGCGCCGGACTGCCTTCGGCCACCAGTGGCGGTGTGCCGCCAAACTCACCAATTGGCATTGTTGCTCAATCCCCTTTTGCAATGCAGCATAGTGCCGAATGCGTAATAATGCGTCAATGCAGAGATCGGTATGTCTACCTACCTTGGCAACAGAAACCCCCCGCAAATCCACGGGAAAGTGACTTATTCGCCACCCCCGAGCAGCGAGCCGTGGCGCCGGGCGCTGCGCAAAAGGGCAAGAAATGCCGCAAATGATGCCACCAGCAGCAGGGCATTGATGGCAAGCGCCAAGACCATCAGATCGGTCCGGAATACATGATCTATTAACAGCGATCGCATTCCCTCGAACACGTAAGTCGGCGGCAACGTCCAGGCGACGAGTTGCAGCCAATGCGGCAGCACGTTCACCGGATAGTAGATGCAGGCGAGCGGCATCAGCACAAACATCAAGGTCCAGACGATGCTCTCGGCGCCGAGACCGTTGCGCAGCACCAGGCCCGAGACGAAAATCCCGACCGACCAGCTGGTGAAGATCAGGTTGCAGAAGAACGCGATCAGCGGCAGCCCGAGCCCATAGATATTGAAGTGGAACAGAAACAGCGCCAGTCCCGTCATCGGGATCACGCCGATCGCAAGCCGGATCAGGCTCATCACCATCAGCGCGATCAGAAACTCGATCGGCTTAAGCGGGCTCATCATCAGGTTGCCGAGGTTGCGCGCCCACATCTCCTCGAGGAACGAGATCGAGAAGCCGAGCTGGCCGCGAAACAGGATATCCCACAGGATCACGGCGCCGATCAGCGTGCCGCCGGCGCGCGCGAAGAAGCCGGCATTCTGCGCGATATAGCTCTGCAGGAAGCCCCAGGTGATGATCTGCAGCAACGGCCAGTACAACAGATCGAGCAGCCGCGGCCACGACGATATCAGAAGATACCAGTAGCGCAGGATCATCGCGCCGATGCGGTGCAGCGCGATGCCGCGGTGATGCATGGCGAGTTCGCTCATGGCGGCGCCGTCTCCCTGACGCGGCCGCGCGCGACATCGAGAAACACCTCTTCCAGGGTGTCGCGGTTGTAGCGGGCCATGATGCGATCCGGGCTGTCGTCGTCCTCGATGCGGCCGCGCTTCATGATGATGACGCGGTCGCACAGCCGCTCGACCTCGAACATGTTGTGCGAGGCGAGCAAAATCGTCGCCTCATGCGTCTTGCGATAGGTCTCGAGGTGCTCCCGCACCCAGTCGGCGGTATCAGGATCGAGCGATGCGGTCGGCTCATCCAAGAGCAACAGCTCGGGCTGGTTGATCAGCGCCTTTGCCAGCGCTACCCGCGTCTTCTGCCCCGCCGAGAGTTTTCCGTTGGGCCGGTCGAGGAATTCCTCGAGGTCGAGATCGGAGGCGAGCCGGGCGATGCGCTCGTGGACATTCTCGACGGCGTAGAGCTTGCCGAAGATCGTGAGATTCTGCCGCACCGTCAGCCGCATCGGCATGTCGACATAGGGGCTTTCGAAATTCATCCGCCCCAATACCTCGGCGGCACCCTCGGGCATTGGATAACCCAGCACCTGAACGCGACCCGAGGTCGGCAGCACCAGGCCCATGATCGTGGCGATCGTCGTGGTCTTGCCGGCGCCGTTGCCGCCGAGCAGCCCGGTGATGCTGCCGCGGGCAATCCGAAACGAGATGTCGTCGACGGCGCAGGTGGTCTTGTAGATTTTTGTCAGATGCACGACCTCGATCACCGCCGACCCTTTCGGATCGGCCGGGGGCGATGCGACCTTAACTGCGTCATTTTGCGCCATGACGGCCGTTCATTGGGCCATTGCCGCGGCAAGCGCAAGGCTTTGGGCGCGCGGGGCGAACGGCCCGGCCGATTTGTGATCGCCAGCGCGGGGCGACTCTTCTTCGAATCGTCACCCTCGCTCTAACTTTCTGTTTGAGCATGATCTTTTCGGAAAACCGGTGTCCACTTTTCCGGATCATGCTCTAATCTGCGCGAAATGACCGACGTCGCCGCTTCCGATTTTCGCCATCCGCGCCGCTATGTCCGTCTGGATACCATCCTGCGGCTGCGCTGGCTCGCCGTGCTCGGCCAGCTCGCCGCCATCTTCATCGTGGTGCAGGGCCTCGAATTCGACGTTCCGATCGTTCCCTGCATCACCATCGTCGGCCTCTCGGCGCTGCTCAATCTGGCGCTGCAGATCGCCTTCAACACCATGCAGCGGCTGGAGCCTGCTTACTCGGCGGCGCTGCTCGCGCTCAACATCGTGGAACTCGCCGGGCTGTTGTATTTCACTGGCGGGCTGGAAAATCCGTTCTCGTTCCTGTTCCTGGCGCCGGTCTTGATTTCGGCCACCGTGCTGCCGGTGCGGCTGACGATTGCGCTCGGCGTGCTGGCGGTCGCCTGTGCTTCGGTGCTGGTATTCCTGCATCTGCCGCTGCCGTGGGATCCTGACGAGCCGCTGGTGCTGCCGCCGATCTATCTGCTCGGCGTCTGGCTCTCGATCGTGGTCGCGATCGGCGTCACCAGCCTCTATGCGTTTCAGGTGACGGAAGAGGCGCGCAAGCTTTCCGACGCGCTCGCCGCCACCGAACTGGTGCTGGCGCGCGAGCAGCATCTGACCCAGCTCGACGGCCTTGCCGCTGCCGCCGCCCACGAGCTCGGCACGCCGCTTTCGACGATCTTTCTGATCTCGCGCGAGCTGGAAAAATCCGCGCACGACGGCCCACTGGCTTCCGACATCAAGACCCTGCGCGAACAGGCCCAGCGCTGCCGCGATATCCTGGCCAAGATCACCCAGCTGTCGGCAACCGGCGCGCCGTTCGACCGCATGAAGCTGTCGACCCTGATCGAGGAGACGGTGGCGCCGCACCGCGACTTCGGCATCGCCATCAAGGTCCGCATCGCGGTCGCCGGCACGCCTGAGCCGGTCGGCTCGCGCAACCCGGCAATCCTGTATGGCGTCGGCAACATCCTGGAAAACGCCGTCGATTTTGCCCGCACCACGGTCGAGGTGAATGCGTGGTGGAACAACGATACCGTCGAGATCGTCATCTCCGATGACGGCCCCGGCATTCCGCCCGACCTGTTGAACCGGATCGGCGAACCCTATCTGTCGCGGCGCCGCGGCGCCGAGGTTTCCCAGAGCGAGCATCAGGGGCTGGGGCTCGGGGTGTTCATCGCCCGCACCTTGCTGGAGCGCACCGGCGCCAAAGTCTCGTTCTCCAACCGGATTTTCCCGGATCACGGCGCGGTGGTGCAGATCGCCTGGCCGCGCGAGCGCTTTGAAGCCCGCGAAACCGCTGCCGAACCTGCGGCTTAGAGCACCCTCGGCGTCGGCTCACGGGCCGGGGGGACGGATTAAGCCTTGGCAGCTTAAAGCCTTGGCAGCTTAAAGCCTTGGCAGCTTAAAGCCTTGGCAGCGCCCCATTGCCACGCCATATCTCTGATATCAGCCGCAGGGAACCCTATCTTGACCGTCACCGCTGAACTCGCCGATCACGCCGATCGTTCGCTTTTGATCGTGGAAGATGACAAGCCGTTTTTGGAACGGCTGGCGCGCGCGATGGAAACCCGCGGCTTTGCCGTCACCTCCTGCGACACGGTGTCCGATGGGCTAGCGCAGATCGGCAAGTCGGCGCCGGCCTTTGCCGTTGTCGATTTGCGGCTCGGCGACGGCAACGGGCTTGACGTGGTGTCGGCGCTCAAGCGCAAGCGGCCCGACGCGCGCGCCATCGTGCTGACCGGCTATGGCAATATCGCCACCGCCGTCACGGCCGTGAAGATGGGCGCGGTGGATTATCTCTCAAAGCCCGCCGACGCCGACGACGTGGTCGCAGCCTTGCTTGCGACCAGCACCGAGAAATCCGAGCCGCCGCAAAATCCGATGTCGGCCGATCGCGTGCGCTGGGAGCACATCCAGCGCATCTATGAAATGTGCAACCGCAACGTCTCGGAGACCGCGCGGCGGCTCAACATGCACCGCCGCACCCTGCAGCGAATTCTCGCCAAGCGCGCGCCGCGGTAAATACTGATTCGAGGTCGTAGATCGTAGGGTGGGTTAGCCAACCAGTCGCGCGAATGCGCGCCCGAGATAACTCCGCGTAACCCACTCTGCGCCGACACGAAGCGTAAGCCCTGAGAACATGATGGTTCAGGATCCGACGTATGCCGACGATTGCCAAACGCCGAGTGCCGCTTACGCTCATCAATGTCTTCACCGTGAAGCCGAAAAGAGTTGATCGCGCTGCTGAAAGAAGTAACCGAGCGCAATGTCAGGCATCACAAGGGGTTCATCTCGGCAAGCCTGCACCGCAGTCTCGATGGCGGCAAGGTAACGATGTACGCCCAATGGGCAAGCATCGACGACTATGAATCGATGCGCAAGGACTCTGGTTCCGCATCCTCCCTGGGAAAAGCGCTGGAGTTCGCAACGTTTGACTCGGGAATGTATGAGGTCGCGGAGATATTTATTCCTGACAAACAATAGATGGGGGCAGAGTGCGCATGCCCGGTCCGCTATCGCGGGCCCCGAATTCGGGTCGGAAACCGCCGCATTAAGCTTACGTCTTAACTAATTATTAATTGTGTATTTGCGGGCGCGAAAGGCCCGGCCTAGCGTGCCTTGGGGAGCTGCTCAGTAACCAAGGAATTGGTGCGTGCCATGACGTATAGAATGTACGGGGCGTTTGTCGCCTCGCTCAGCGCCCTAGCGCTTATGCTTGCCGCGAACGAGACACTCGCAGGCTCTGGCGCAGCGTTTCGCGGCGGGTTTAGCTCGGCGCATTCGGTTTCCCATCGGTCAATCGCCCGATCGTTCCGGCATCACCGCAGAAACGATGCCGGGGCCTTCTGGCCGGGAACAGGCGACTACCCCTACGGGACATCGAACGGCGAACCCCTGGCAAATGTTACGCAACCGGCGTCAGGCGATGTCCGTTACACGACGACCTATGATGTTCCCTGGGATTGGGCCCATCGATATCCGCCGATCGTCACGCCTTCCGACCGGCCCTATGTGACGAGCTGCCCCACGGAGACCGCCACGGTTCCCGGGCGTGACGGCCAAGGACAAACCGTCAATATCATGCGGTGTTACTAAAACTCGCCGTGGCCGCCTTGCGGATCGACCAGCCGGTTGATCCGCTGCGCTGCGGCGATTGCAAATCGCACCGTCATCAATTTCCTGGTCGGCGCCGGCAGGCGGTGCTCCGGCGCCTCGCAATGCATGTGCGCGCCATAGGCATCGGCGACGATCAGGCCGGTTTCTTTGGGAAAAATCTCGCACGGCAAATCCTGCGTGAACGCAAAGAACAGCCGGTCGCAATGGGCGCGATAATCTTCCCATTTGTGATCGGCGCGCAAATCCTCGACGGATGATTTGATCTCGACGATCCATATCTCGCCGCGCTCGTTCAACGCTACCAGATCGGCGCGGCGTCCCGACGGCAGCGGCAACTCGCTGATGCAGGCAAATCCCAGCGAGCGCAACAGCCGCGCGGTGCCGCGCGCGATCGCAAGCGCGGTCTCCGACTGACGGCGATCCGGCGCGGGCACGAGGCTGATCTTTTGGGCGGGCGATTCCATTGCCGGCAGCGTAGCCGATTTCGGGAACGCCCTGAAGATGCCAGTCAGGAAAAGGCCGCGTTCCCCGCCAAATGCGCGAAACTTTGACTTGGCGCGGTGCAAAAAATCGGCATTGTGCTGGCATGACCCAGGAAGCCACCGAAGCAGCCGAGACCAAGGCGAAAGCCGGCGCGATCATCGTTCCGGTGACGCTGTTCGAGCAGAACTGCACTATCATCTGGCACGAACCGAGCAAAAAGGCCGTCGTGATCGACCCCGGCGGCGACGTGCCGAAGATCCAGGCCGCGATCAAGCAGACCGGCGTTACGGTGGAAAAGATCTGGCTCACCCACGGCCATATCGACCACGTCGGCGGCGCCGCGGAATTGCGCGACGCGCTGAAAGTTGAGATCGAAGGCCCGCATGTCGCCGACAAGCATCTGCTCGACAATGTGGTTTCGAGCGGCGCCCGTTTCGGCATGACCGGTGTGCGCGATTTCGCGCCGGACCGCTGGCTTGAAGAGGGCGATCAGGTCACCATCGGCGAATTGACCTTCGACATCCTGCATTGCCCCGGCCATTCGCCGGGCAGCGTGGTGTTCTTCAACAAGGAATTGCGCTTCGCCCATGTCGGCGACGTCCTGTTCAACGGCTCGGTCGGACGCACCGATCTGCCCGGCGGCAGCCACGCCACGCTGATCAAGTCGATCAAGGACAAGCTGTTGCCGCTCGGCGACGACGTCGGCTTCATCTGCGGCCATGGCGCCGGCTCGAGCATCGGCCAGGAGCGGATGACCAACCCGTTTATCACCGGCGAGATGTAACTTCGGCGAGCCCGAACGCCTATTTCATCAGGCCGGCGGCAGTCAGCGCGCGCGTGATGACAGCGCCGACATCGATGCCACCGCGCTGCTTGGGGCCAGCGGTCTTCTTTGGCTGCGGCTTGGGGCGGGGCTCGAGCGTGGTCAGCGGCCATAGCACCTTGGCAAGATCCGGCACCGGGGCAAATTCCGGCACCGGTGCTGCCACCGGAGAAACCGGCGAAACCGCCGGAATAAGTTTAGCGCTCGCGGATGCGGCTTTCGGCTGCGGCACGCGCTGGGTCAGGCCGAAAAAATTGGCGATGTGATAGGAGGAGGAAATCCCGGCCTCGATCAGGAACGCGCCTTCGGCGCCGATGCGCTGACCGTTGTCGGCGGTCCCCAGCGGGGTGCCGTGCGCCATATTGGTGATGGTGTAGGACTCGACGACGGTTTCACCGTCGCTATCCCACCAGATCTGCCGCGGATAGCCGTCGACGGTGCCTTCCGACATCGGCGCCAGCGGCAAATGATGCACGTCGAGCCATTGTTTGACGATTTCATTGGCGTTGCCCGGGTTGACCATGCGGTCGGCGCTGCCATGCCATACCGACACTTTCGGCCACGGGCCCTTATGCCTTGAGGCGTTGCGCACCGCATCGCCCAATTCCGTCGCCGGACGCGGCGCCGATTGCATCATGCCGCGCAACGCTTCGTGCATGTTGCCGGCGACACCGAACGGCAGGCCTGCGATCACGGCGCCGGCCGCGAACATTTCCGGATAGGTGGCCAGCATCACCGACGTCATGGCGCCCCCGGCGGAAAGTCCGGTGATATAGATGCGGCGGCGGTTGATGCCATGGATGGCGACCATCCGCGCGATCATGTTCCGGATCGAACAGGCCTCGCCCTGGTCGCGCGCGGCGTCTTCCGAACTGAACCAGTTGAAACAGGTAGCGGCATTGTTCGACGGCTGCTGCTCCGGCATCAGCAAGGCAAAGCCGTAGCGCTTGGCCAGCGTCGACCAGCCGGCGCCGAGATCGTAACCGGCGGCGGTCTGGCCGCAGCCGTGCAGCACGACCACCAACGCCGGCCGGTGCGGCACGCTGTTGGGGACGTAGGAGAACATCCTGAGCGCACCGGGATTGGTCCCGAATGCGGTGGTTTCGACGAGGGGGCTGCGGACGCGCGCGCCTCTCCCCTGCCCGACAAAGCCGTTCAGCTTCGGCAGGCGCCTGAGAAACTCGACATTTTTAGCAAGGGACAACGCTGGCTCCTTGGCGAAGTGATTTTCTAACCTCACCAAGAACAGATAGTTGCTGCACTGCAAAATAAAAAGGCCGTGTGCTGTCAATCAACAGAATTAAAGTCGTTAACGGTATCAGGCAGCCGCGCGGCGCATCCACGACAGAAATGCGACCGCCGCAACAATCGACAATGCAAACAGCGCCGACGATGCAAACATTGCGTCTTGCGCCGAACGCTTTGCCGCGATCGTGAAGAAGACCGCGCCGATCGCGGCAACCCCGGTGGCGTTGGCGATCTGCGCCGTGGTGCCGTACATCCCGGAGCCGGAGCCTGCGCTTGAAGGCTTGACCGTCGAAAGCACCACGCCCGACAACGGCGCCATCACCAGCCCCTGGCCGTATCCGAAGATGGTCAGCACCAGCGCCAGCAGCCACGCGGACGGGACTTTCAGAAACGCTACGGTCAGCACCAGCGCCGCGAGGCCCGCGATCTGGATCGCGCAGCCCTCGATCAGCACCAGCGTGCCGCGATGTTTTGCCCGCGCCCCACTCTGCCGTGAAGCGACGACAAAGGTCAGCGCCAGCGGCACGAACACCAGGCCCGCGTAGAGCGGCGGAATCCGCAACGCCGTCTGCATGAACATGGTCATGACCAGATAGAACGACAAATTGGCGCAGAAGAAGAAAAATGCCGCGCAAAGCCCACGCATGAAGGCCGCATCCGCAAATAGCGCAAGATCGATCAGCGGCATGCCGCCGCGGCGCGCCACGGCGCGCTCAAGCCTCGGGAATGCCGCGACGATCGCGACGCCCGCAGCCATCACCAGCCACACCCACGGCGCCCAGCGCACATCGTGGCCAAACAGTAGCGGCCCGATCAGGCACAACAGGCCGGCGAACAACACGATCGCGCCTGGGATGTCGAGCCGCGTGCCGGGCCGGCGCGGCACCGACGGCATGATCCGCAACGCCGCGGCAACGATAAAGACACCGAACGGCACGTTGACAAAAAACACCACGCGCCAGCCGAGGCCTCCGAGATCGAGCGTCACCAATATGCCGCCGAGCGCAAAGCCGGCAGCCCCCGCAAGGCCCAGCACGACGCCGTAAATGCCGAAGGCACGCCCGCGAGATTCATCCGTGAACAGCAGATGCAATGTGGCGAGCACCTGCGGCACCATCAGCGCTGCGGTCGCGCCCTGCGCGAGCCGCGCCGCGATCAATTCGGGCCCGGATTGCGCCAACCCGCACCACAGCGAGGTCGCAGTGAAGCCGAGCACGCCGGCAATGAAAATAACCTTGGTGCCGTAGATGTCGCCGAGCCGGCCGCCGCTGACGACCAGCGTCGCATAGGCAATCAGGTAGATCGCGATCACCGATTCGATCTGCGCCGGGCTCGCATGCAGTTCGGCTGCAATGGTCGGGATCGCGACATTGACGATGAAGGCATCGACCCCGAACATGAATTGCGCGGCGACAACGATCGCAAGCACCAACCAGCGGCGCGAGGTGTCCACCGGTACCGAGACCATCTGATGCATGCTGAGCCGTCCTGTCCGAATTCTGTTGCACGCATACGCTAAGGGTTTTGGTCATCCCGGCGATTACCCCGGAGGTAAGGATTCGCCGGGGTTGGCCCGATTGCTGCATGGCAATTGAGGCTTCCTGCAACGATTTCAGCCGTTTCGGGGTTCGGGACTGCCTTCGATGTACGACTATGACATGTTGGTGATCGGCTCCGGCCCTTCCGGCCGCAGGGCCGCGGTGCAATTCGCCAAACTCGGCAAGTCCGTGCTCGTGGTGGAGAAAGGCCGGCGGGTCGGCGGCGTTTCCGTGCATACCGGCACCATCCCGTCGAAAACCCTGCGCGAAACCGTGCTCAATCTCTCCGGCTGGCGCGAGCGCGGCTTTTACGGCCGATCCTATCGGGTGAAGCAGGATATCGCCGCTCACGACCTGATCGCACGGCTGCAAAAGACCCTCGACCACGAGGTCGAAGTGCTCGAACACCAGTTCAGCCGCAATCTGGTGCGCACCGCCGCGGGCGAGGCCCGCTTTGTCGGGCCGAACCAGATCGAGGTGACGGCAGCGACCGGTGACACAAGGATCGTAACCGCTGCCCACATCCTGATCGCCTGCGGCACCCGGCCATTCCGGCCCGACTATGTCCCGTTCGACGGCAAGACCGTGTTCGACAGCGACGAGATCATCGACCTGCCAAAACTGCCGCGCAGCCTCGCTGTGATCGGCGCCGGGGTGATCGGCGTCGAATACGCCACCATCTTCTCCGCGCTCGACGTCGCGGTGACGCTGATCGAACCGCGGCCGACCTTTCTCGATTTCATCGACAAGGAATTGATCGACGAGTTCATGCATGAATTGCGCGACCGCAACGTCGCGCTTCGCCTTGGCTCTGCCGTCAATTCGATCGAGCGCGCGGCAGGCGGCGCCACCCAGATCAAGCTTGCCGACGGCCGTATCGTCGCAACCGAGATGCTGCTGTTCGCCGCCGGCCGCGTCGGCGCCACCGACCGCCTCAACCTCGAAGCGGCGGGGATCACGGTCGACCATCGCGGCCGCATCGTGGTCGATCCGGTGACGCTGCAGACATGCGTGCCGCATATCTATGCCGCCGGCGACGTGATCGGATTTCCGAGTCTCGCCTCGACCTCGATGGAGCAAGGGCGGGTCGCCGCCTGCCATGCGCTCGGCATGGAGCCATTGGCGCCGCCGGAATTCTTTCCCTACGGCATCTATTCGGTGCCGGAAATCTCCACCACTGGTCTCACCGAAGAGGAGGTCCGCACCCGCGGCATTCCCTACGAGGTCGGCGTGGCGCGTTTCCGCGAAACCTCGCGCGGGCACATCATGGGGCTGAACAGCGGCATGATGAAGATGATCTTCTCGACCAAGACCCGCCGGCTGTTAGGGGTGCATATTCTCGGCGAGGGCGCGACCGAGCTCATCCACATTGGCCAGGCCGTGCTCAATCTCAAGGGCGGCATCGACTATTTCATCCAGAACACATTCAACTATCCGACGCTCGCGGAAGCCTACAAGATCGCCGGGCTCGATGCCTGGAACCGGATGACGCGGTAATATTCCCGTCGTTCCGGGGCGCGAGTGAAACGAGCGAGCCAAGAGGCGCATCCCGGAATGACGAGGGTGCGCTAAGGTCCGTTTACAGTCAGGGATTCCCAAGCGGATAGAAAATTGATTCAAGGCTGAAAATGGAGATCAGCCTTGATTCGATTGATGTTGAGCGACG
>Ga0209526_10003287_pt1 | contig 11015 bp, 11 predicted proteins | sample JacPinW_OM2H0_M1_FD_188566 | JGI IMG/M metagenome (GOLD analysis project Ga0209526, IMG submission 188566) | Forest soil microbial communities from Algoma, Ontario, Canada - Jack Pine, Ontario site 1_JW_OM2H0_M1 (SPAdes) (version 2) | ecosystem: Environmental > Terrestrial > Soil > Boreal...
GCGAGGTAGCGGTCGGCGGCGACCGCGACCGCGACCGGTTCGCCGACATAGCGCACGCGATCGACCGCGATCGGCCAGCACTCGATCGGCGCCTTGACGCCGACGACGAGACTCGACGAAAGCGCCGTCACTTCGGCACCGGTCAATACCACCGCGACGCCCGGCATCGCCTTCGCCGCATCGGCACGGATGGCGCGTATCCCGGCGTGGGCGTGAGGCGAGCGCAAGATCGCCGCGTATAGCGTGTCCGGCCGCACACCGAGATCGTCGATGAAGCGGCCACGGCCGCGCAAGAGCGCGGCATCCTCGACCCGCTCGACCGAGCGGCCGAGCCAGCTCGTTGTAGCAGTCGCCATCCCGGTTTCCTCGGCGCATGCTCTCTCGGCATGGCGCCGGATAGCGTTTCACGAAAGCGGAACGGAAGACGATGCCGGAAAGTCTCAAGACTTACCGAAACGTCTCATTTTGGGCGGTCAGGCTCAGGCGTGGGCGGACGAGCCCATACGCGCGACCGCGCGGAATTCGCTCGGTTTCACCCCGGCATGGTCGCGAAAGAAACGCGTGAAGTGCGCGGGCGCAGAGAAACCGAGGCGCTCGCTGACCGAGCGGAGTTTCTCGGGCTCGTAGACGATTGCATTCACCGCCAATTCCATACGCAGCACGTTGAGATAGACGTGCGGGGTGACGTGGGTCGCCCGCCCAAACAGCCGGTAGAAATGCGCGCGCGAAAGGCCCGCTTCGCGCGCGAGCGTGTCGATATCGGAGGAAATGCCGGGCTGCGTGCGTAAGAGGTCGATCGCACGACGGAGGCGCCAGTCGAAGCGGTCACGCTCGGCGGCTGGCCGGATCGGCTTCGAGATCGTGCGCCAGGGCGTGAACCGCTCGATCACCGAAACCATTAGATCGGAGAGGAGTTCCTCCTGCGTGGAGTTCGCGCCGGGGTCGCTCACCATGACCGCGGCGAGATCCATGGCGAGCCGCCGGATACGGGGCGAAAGCTCGCCCGCCGGCCGCTCGAAGAAGCCGGGCGCGCCGCTCGCCGCCCAGTTCGGCCGAAAGCCCTTCAGCCAATCCGGTTCGATATAGAGCGCGAGGATCACCGTGCGCGGGTGGCTTTGATCGTGCACATAGGCGTGCGGCACCCAGGCATCGATCAGCACCACCTGCCGATCGGTCAAGGACACGAGTTCGTCGCCGACCGCGAACTGCGTATCGGCGCCTTCCGCCTTGATCAGCACATGGCAATGCGGATGCGCGTGGCGAACGAGCGAGCGATCCATGTCGAGCAAAGCGACACGGCCGAAAGCCCCATGCGCGATCCGCAACGCCGTCGACATTGTTTTCCGCCCTGATAGGCTGTTTGGCTGATTGTCGCGGAAATCCGGCGTTCCGCAAGTGGGCCAGAGAATAAGCAATCCATGACGCAAATGGTAATCGAATTAGACGGTCTATCGATTGAGTCTGCGTGGTTCGGCCCACCGCCTTCCGAAGCACCTACGATCGTAATGATGCATGAGGGATTAGGTTCGGTCTCCATATGGAGAGACTTTCCCGAGCGCTTGGCAAAAGCGACCCGAACAGGCGTCTTCGTGTTTTCAAGAATTGGATATGGACGCTCGTCCGACGCTTCGCTCCCGCGCCCACTGGATTACTTTCATCGCGAAGCAATCGAAGTATTACCCAAGATACTGGCAAAGATTGGTTTTCGGCGAGGAATTCTCCTCGGTCACAGCGATGGAGGTTCGATCGCCGCGGTTTACGGCGGAAGCGTTCAAGATCATCGAGTTCGCGGTCTAGTTCTTATCGAACCCCATTTCTTCGTCGAAGAGATGAATATCAAAGCCATTCGTCAGATTGCAATTGACTTCGAAAGCAAAGGTATTCGTACGCGTCTTCAGCGTCATCATAACGATGCCGACAAAACGTTTCGAGGGTGGCTAAACATGTGGCTCGATCCGCGCTTCAAGTCTTTCGATATAAGCGATGAACTTCGCCACATCCGCGTTCCTGTATTGATCGTAAAAGGAGAAAACGATCCGTACGGCAGTGTTGCCCAGATCCGCGTGGCAGAAAATGAATGTTACTGTCCGGTGGAGTCGATCGTTATCCTGAATGCCAAACATGCCCCGCATCACGATCAGCCAGAACAAACGCTCGAAAGTATCGCCTCGTTCGTCAATCACATTCTCTGGTCGCATGGAGAGGCTGATCTGCGGAAAGCCGGTTTAAGATAGAATAGGATACGCCGTGAAAAAACTGTTCGCACTGGCATTCGCCATCGGCCTGTTGAGCACCGGTACCCTTCACGCTCAAACATGGCCGTCGAAACAATATGTGAGAATCATCGTCCCATTTGCGGCCGGTTCAACGCCTGACCTTGTAGCGCGTGTCCTCGCCGAACGATTTCAAGCAAAGTTTGGCGCTTCCTTTGTCGTTGAAAACAAGCCCGGCGCCAGCGGCAATACAGGAACCGACGCCATCGCCAAGGCGGATCCGGACGGATACACAATTGGATTGTCCATCGTTGGACCGCTCGTGCTCAATAAACTGCTTTTTCAGAAGTTGCCATACGACCCGGCGAAAGATCTTGCACCAATCACAATCGTCGTGACCCAGCCGAGTGTCCTCGTGGTGAGTAATGACTTGAAGGTAAAAAACTTTGCTGAGTTTGCAGCACTCCTGAAACACGACTCCTCGAAGCTGAATTTTGGGTCGATCGGCCAGGGCTCCCTATCGCATCTCGCAATGGTGGCGATCGCCATGAAGAGCGATGCTCATCCGGAGCATATTGCCTATGCCGGATCGCCGAATGTCGTCATCGCACTGACCCGCAACGATGTGCAGATGGCGGTTTTGCCCGCGGCTTCCGTGGTGCCGCAGGCCCGCGCCGGCGTCCTGACGATGCTGGCCGTCACCAGCCCGCGGCGCTCGCCACTGCTTCCCGAAGTACCGACTCTTCGCGAAGTTGGCGTCGAGGGCGTGGAGGCTGGCGCGTGGATCGGTCTCGTTGCCCCCGCGAACACGCCGGCGGCAATACAAGACGCCCTACGGGACGCCGTCGTGCAAATCGTAGCCGACCCTTCTGTTCGTGAAAAATTTGTCGCATTGCATATGGAGCCCGTCGCCAATACAGCCGACGAATTTCGTGCGGTGCTCAAAGAAGAATTGAATCGCTGGGGACCGATTATCGAGAAAAACAACATTCGCATTGACTCGTGAATTCCTCAGTGCAGCTCATCGGATCGCTTCAGCGCGCAAAATGCGGCCAAAATCGTTTGAGATAAGGGAGAGCGCCGCTGGGCCAGTCTGATCTCTATGATGTAATCGTCGTTGGAGGCGGAAGCGCCGGGGTTGGCGCGGCGGTAGGCGCGAGCCGAACGGGCGCACGGACGCTATTGGTCGAGAGCGCGGGCTCCCTTGGCGGCGCGTCGACCATGCGCAACGTCTTGACCTACTGCGGCCTCTACACGCTGGGTGAAAGTCCAAGACAAGCGGTCTTCGGAGTGGCCGAAGATGTCGTTGCCAAATTGCGGCGGCTGGGGGGCGTTAGCGCACCGCATCGCCACCGTGGCGTGTTCGTCGTCATCGATCCGGAGGCGACAAAGCGCGCTCTCGACGAGATATGCAATGAGAACAGGGTCGAGGTGCTGTTGCACGCGTTCGTCGCCAGCGCGGAACGTGACGGTAACGTAATTAGGTCTATCACTTTCTGCGATCACGGCGGCGCGCATGTTCGGCATGGCAAGGCATTCGTCGACGCGACCGGCGACTGCGACCTCGCCTTCTTCGGCGGTGCAGCCACCCGCTATGGCAACCACGGAGACGTTAATCTAGGCACGCTCGGTACCCGCTTCGGCGGTATCGCTCCCGATGCCGACGTTTCTGCCGACAACATTTCGCGGGCAATACAGGCAGCTCGCGCGCGTGGCGTGGGCCCGATCAGCAAGGAAAAAAGTGTGGTCGCCCGCCTGCCAGGCTCGGGCGACATCGTTTGTTATCTCGCCTCGGAAGACTACGACCCCAGGGACAGCGCAAGCATCTCCCGCGCCGAGATGTCCGGCCGCGCTCAGGCGTGGGCCTATCTCGAAATTATTCGATCTATTTCGGGGTGCGAGAAAGCGTATCTTGTCTCGACAGGACCCGACTTCGGCACGCGTGAATCCCGCCATATCAATTCGGTGCATCAACTGACCTGGCAAGAGGTCGAGGACGGCGTTCGACACGCAGACACGATCGCTCTCGGCGCATGGGGTGTCGAATGGCACGATCGGCAAACGTTTCAAAGTACGATGCAAATGCCGCCCGGCGGCGGCAGCTACGACATTCCGCTGCGCTGCCTTATGAGCACGGATACGCCGAACCTTTTCGCGGCCGGCCGCACTGCGGATGGTGATCGAAAGGCCGGGGCATCGTTGCGCGTTATGGGCACTGCATTTGCCACGGGGCAAGCCGCGGGCGTCGCTGCTTCGGTCTTTTCGCTGAACGGCGTTGCCGATCCAAGCAAAATCCGCAATACGCTTCTGTCGCAGAATGCCCTGATCGACCGAGATGCGATGCCAGAGCCGATCGACATTCGGTGAGCGGGCGATGATCAATCGGGGTTCCAACCAAACATTTTTTGCGTAGGCGAAATCGGCAGTGATCTGATAAAGAGCCGGTCAAAAAAGGAGCGCGTCATGCCGCTTGGAAAAGACGATATTGCATTTCTGGAATCCATGGACACGCCGACCGTTTGCAACGTGATCGAGATCGTTTCACCCGAGCGGCGCGGCCACGGCTATACCACCCGACATCTGCATTGCCCTTTCCCCGAGCTTCCACCCAAGGTCGGTTTTGCAAAAACCGTAACCATGCGCGCCAAAGACCCTATCCCGCTTGGCAGCGAGGGTTATATGCAGAAGCGTCTCGATTATCTTGATTACGTCGCCTCACAGCCAAGTCCGAGCTGGATGGTAATCCAGGATCTTGATGACCCTCCGGGCTATGGCGCCTTCTGGGGTGAAGTGCAGTCGAACATTCACAAGGCACTCGGCTGCCATGGCGTTGTGACCAACGGCTGCGTCCGCGATATTCCGATGATCGCTGCCGACTTTCAGATGCTGGCAGGCTCGATCGCGCCATCGCACGCGTTTGTACATGTGGTCGATTTCGGCGGTGAAGTGACCGTACATGGCATGGCGGTGAAAAGCGGCGACCTCATCCACGCCGATCGCCATGGCGCCGTCGTCGTACCGATGGATAGGATTTCCGCGATGCGCGGCGCGCTCGACTCGCTGACAAAGACGGAGGCACGCATCATCGGGGCAGCGCGTGCGCCCGGGGCAACGGTCGAGAAAATCAAGGCTGCAATTCGCGGATGAACCGGATGGCAGCGAAAGCATCGTGTTGCAGAAAGCCAGCAGCTGTTTCCGCGAGATCGCTCTCTTATTTAGGACAGATATAGCCGGGTCCGTCAGGAGCCTTGAAGCAGCCGACTGATTCCGGGATGACTTGCTTCGGCAGCCACAAGACGACTTTTGGAAAATAGATCGCAAAGGCGATCGTAGCTAAAAATACGACATAGATTGGCAATGCCGCGCGCAGAGCTTGTGAGAAGCGGACGCCGACAAACTTCGACGCCATCAGCAGGACAAGGCCATAAGGCGGCGTAATCAATCCAAACGCTAGCGTGGCGATCAGCACTACGCCCATGTGAACGGGATTGATATCACCTACCTTGGTCAACATATTCACGAGCGGCATAAAAATAATAATCGTCGGTACTGGCTCGATGAAATCTCCGATAATAGTGAATAGCAGGACGAGCATGAGCATAATGAAATGTGGATTATTTCCGGCAATGGAAATGATCCAGTCCGCGATGACGATGGCGCCGCGCATATAAGCGAGCATCCAGCCAAATGCATTGGCGGCGCCGATCGTGATCAACGGCAATGAAAAAATCAAACCCGCCAGGCAAAAATCGTAAGGCAGGAGACGCAGGTGCCCGCGGTTCAGCGCAGGTATGATGACCGCGATAATCCAGACCACGGCAACGACGCCGGCCTCGGTCGGCGTAAACCAGCCGGTGAGAATTCCGCCAAGAAGAATAATGGGGATCATCATCGGGAGCGCCGCAGCTCTCGCGGCGAGCGCGACTTCACCGATGGAAGCGCGGGATCTCCGCGTTCCAGGCGGGCCAAAGAAATAGCAGTAGATCATCAAACCGAAACCGATCATCAAGCCGGGGACAACTCCCGCCATAAACAGCCCCGCAATCGAGACATTCCCGACCGCGCCGTAAACGACCGCCGTGATGCTGGGCGGCACCAATGCGGCGATGGTTGAGGCGGAGGCAATGATCGCCGCGATAAAGGCGGGGTTGTAGCCTTCTCTCTTCATCGGGCCGGCCAGAGCGCGGCTGATGACCGCAACATCGGCGGTCGTCGAGCCGGACATTTCAGAAAAAAACATGCTGAAAACGGTGACGACCTGCGATAGGCCACCGCGGATATGCCCGACGAGCGCGAGCGACAGGTTCGCGACCCGTACAACGACGTTCGCAGAGCTCATCAGCTCGCCAACCAAAAGAAAAAACGGAATGGCTAGCAATGCTTCAGAATCGACTCCGTCAAACATTTTCTGAATAATTGCGGCGAGTGAAACATCGATGAGTGACGCACCAACGAAAACACCCGCCATTAAGGCGAAGGGGACCGGAACGCCCAGATAGCCAAAAAAAAGAAAGCAGAACGTCATCAAACTAAGAACAACAGGCGGGCTCACGATTCGTCTCGCGACGACAAAATAGACTCCAGCGAGGTAATCGGTAGCGGCTCCTCCGGGGGTTCCGGATTGTCAAAGCCATTGCGGAAACCGTTGACGAGTTGTTCGATCGTAAACAGTGCAATCAACGCTCCAGAGAGAGGGATCGCGGCATATAAAGATGCAATCGGCGTCCCTGATGGCAATCGGAAGCTGCCGAAGCCCCGCAAATAGTTGATGTAACCGAAATAGACGAGGCAGACAGCGACCGAAAGGACGACCACACGAACTATAACTTCCACGATCAGTCGAGGTATTCCTTGCAGAGCATCCGAAAGCGCCGACAAATAAAGATGGTCATTGCGCCGTGTCGCGACAGCCGCACCGATAAAGATCGCATAAATGAAAAGAGTTGATGTTACTTCCTGCAGCCACAGCCAGGGATGGCCCATCGTTCGCGTGAGGATGTCGAAAGAAACAGTAACAGAAAAACCGAATAGCGCCCCGCCGCAAATGATCATCAAGGCCATTTCGAGTAAGTCGAGGGCGCGCCACTTCAAATGGCGTTGACGACTTAGCAAGAGCTTGCCGGCAATACCCATTATGCCCCGCAACTAGACGCCAACTGGAGAAGCCAGACTTGCAGGCCTCTCCTTAGTGCGCGTTCAATTTATAGAGCGGATAAGATTTTTGATTTTATCCGCATGCGGTCCGAGCCCATTGGCAAGCTTATCGAGATAAGGGTCAGCGATTTTCTGAAAGCTGGACTTGTCGACGTCCGTGACGATCTTCACTCCCAGCGATTTGAGCTTCCCCGCCGCTTGCCGTTCAAGCTCAAACGCCATTTTCGGTTCTTGTGTTCGAACATCCCTGCCGGCAGTCAGCACCCATTGTTTCTGGTCCGCGCTGAGACTTTGCCACAACTTGTCGCTGATCCAGAGAATTGCGTTGTTCGCTTCGTGCTCAGTCATCGAAAGCACGGGCGCTACTTCATAATGTTTATTGATCAGATAAACATTGACCGCGTTCTCGGCAAACTCGACGACGCCGGTCTGCAGAGACGTATAAACGCTGCCGAATGGCATGTGTACCGTCTGCGCGCCATAAGCAGGGAACATCGTATCCTCAGTCGCGGTCGCCTGAACGCGAATCTTCAAGCCCTTGACATCCTCGACACTGTGGATCTCTTTCTTGCCGTACATGTGACGGAATCCTTGGGTGCCAAGTCCAATCACATGAATTCCCTGCACCGTGTCGTCGATCATGTCTCTGATGGCTTCGAATACTTTTTCGTCGCCGAGAGACTTGATATTGTGATCCTCCGAGCGAAACAGAAAATGCAGCGACATGACGCCGGCCTGAGGCGAGATCGTCGCTGTGTTCGCCGACGAGACGATGGCGAAGTCAAGATCTCCCGATTTGACCAATTGCAGAATTTGAGATTCTTGTCCCAATTGCGCGCCCGGATATTGGTCGACGAGCATCGCGCCATTGCTCAGTTCCTTGAGCTTGGCGGAAAATATATCGTAAGCGATGCTGTAGCCGGAATTGAGCTGCTGATCGTGGGCGAAGCGAAAGTGTTTTACCTCCTGCGCGTTTGCGCTCGCTATAGGAAACGCGCTCGCCGCTAGAATGAATACGAGAGCCATCACCTTGATGCTTCTTGCGTTCACTTCAGTTCCTCCCAATTTTATTTTTGGCCAAGTGCTCCGCCTTAAAATGCGAAGATTTTTCTAAGCGTCACATTCGAGGTTCATGATTGTCAACAAGAAGCACGGCAGCGGTAAAGTTCGCCGATCGCGCGGTTCCTCAGAAACCGTAAAGCCGCTGGGGATTTTCGACGAGAATTTTGCGCTGCGTCATTTCGTCAGGCGCCCAATCAAGCAACATGTCGAGCAGCACAGCGTCATCAGGCTTTCCACCCACAATACTCGGCGTCGGGTGGGGCCAATTTGTAGCCCAAAGCATGCGATCCGGCGCGGTCTGCACGAGCTTTTTTGCGAGCGCGCCTACATCGTCATAATGAGGCGGTCCGATTTTCGATACTTCATAGGGGGCCGAAAGCTTCACATATGTCCGTCCATTCTCAACAAGCCTCAGGAGTGTGCGGAAAGCCTCGTGATCGATGGGTACGGGCTCGAGAAATTTACCGACGTGATCAATGACGAGTGTCCCCTTCACCCGCTTGATCAGCGTTTCGCGCTCCGGAAACGTTCGGCCGTCAAATTGAAGCTGAACGTGCCAGCCAAAGGTCGCGACGCGTGACGACATCTCCTCGAGAATTTCCCAAGGCAGCACGCCGCCCGCCAGCATGTGAAAACGAATGCCACGAATGCCGAGTTTTGTAAGACGTTCGAGTTCAACGTCGCCCACCGTCTGATCGACGACCGCAACGCCGCGAGCGCTCTCGCCGAGCGCCGCCATTCCCTCCAATGTGCATCGATTATCCGTTCCGTAAACCGACGGCTGCACCACTATGTTTCGTTCTATGCCAAGTCTTTTTCTTAGCTTGAGATAATCTCGCACCAAGGCATCAGGCGGATCCATGGTCGCGGTCGGCGCACGCGGGTAACGCTTGTCATAAAAATGCATGTGAGTATCGCAGGCACCAGGCGGAGCCACGAGACGAGGTTGAGTTTCACTCGACATGATTCATCCTCATCATCTATGGAACTTTTTGCCGATTTTCTCGTCGTTAGATACCGAGATAGGCCGCTTGCACTTGTTTGTTGTTGGCAAGCTCGGCACTCGTCCCGTGCATGATCACCTTGCCGCTCTCGAGCACGTAGGCTCGCTGCACCAGCGTCAGCGCACGGCTTACGTTCTGTTCGACCAACAAGATCGCTGTGCCCATGGCATGGATTTCCTGGATCTTCTGAAAGGTTATGTCGGTCATGACCGGCGCGAGCCCCAACGAGGGCTCGTCGAGCATCAGCAGACGCGGTTTTAGCATCAGACCTCGGCCTACGGCGAGCATCTGCTGTTCGCCGCCGCTCATCGTGCCCGCGAGTTGCTTTCGACGCTCGGCCAGCACAGGAAAGATGCTAAAAACAAGGTCGAGCGTGCGGCTTCGTTCAGCCCGAGCGCGCGGCAGGTAGGCGCCAATCTCAAGATTTTCTTGCACCGTCATCTCAGGGAATACCTGGCGGCCCTCCGGTACGTGGGCGATGCCGAAAGCCGCGACTTTGTACGGCGGCAATGAGGCGATGTTCGTTCCCAAAAAGCTGATGGTGCCGGATGTAAGCCGCACGAGCCCCGAGATCGCGCGCAAGGTGGTGCTTTTGCCGGCGCCGTTGGCGCCCAACAGGCCAACGGCTTCGCCCTCGCCAACTTCGATGCTGACATCGCCGATCGCCGGGACCGACCCGTAACTGGCACTCACTCCGGACAGCGCTAACACTAATGCTCTCCCGGCGTTGCGACATGGACGTAACCGGACCCCAGGTAGGCACGAACAACTTCCTGGTTCTCGACAACCTCCTTGGGACTTCCCTCGGCAATCTTCTGGCCGTGATCTAGAACCACGATGTGACGCGCAACAGCCATTATGGCGCGCATCACATGCTCGACGATGATGATGGTCAGCCCGCGCTTCGAAAGTTTTCCTATCAGTGATACAGCCTGATCAATCTCCGACGGGTTCAATCCGGCCATGACCTCATCGAAAAGCAGAAGGCGAGGCTCGGTTGCGAGCGCTCGCGCCATCTCAAGCCGCCGCTGGTCTATCGTGGTCAAGTCGCGCGCCGGCAGGTGTTCCTTGGCCGTTAGCCCAACAAACTCGATCGCCTCGTGGGCTCGCGCGCGCGCGATCTCAATCTTTTTATCGCGCAAAAATGCGCCAGTCATCACGTTGGCCAGGACGGTCATCGCGCCAAAGGGCTTGGCGACCTGAAACGTGCGCGCCAATCCGTGCGCGCAAATGTCATATGGCTTCAGCCCCACGATTTCGCGCCCGAACGCGGACACCGAACCTACATCGGGCCGATGAAAGCCGGTGATAAGATTGAAGCTAGTCGTCTTGCCGGCGCCGTTCGGCCCGATCAGCGCGACGGTCTCGTTTTCCTGGACCGAAAAGCTGAGATCCTGAACTGCGCGAAGTCCACCAAAACGCTTGCTGAGATTACGGACAACGAGCGCTTCACCCATCGAGGGCCGCCTTTTTCGTTTCCGCGGGGTCAGTGCCAACGATGCGCGCGTAGACCTCGGTCAGAACGCCGAGCAGCCCGGTCGGACGCCATAGGATCACAGCCATCAAAATAAGGGCGTACACG
>Ga0209526_10003288_pt1 | contig 11015 bp, 9 predicted proteins | sample JacPinW_OM2H0_M1_FD_188566 | JGI IMG/M metagenome (GOLD analysis project Ga0209526, IMG submission 188566) | Forest soil microbial communities from Algoma, Ontario, Canada - Jack Pine, Ontario site 1_JW_OM2H0_M1 (SPAdes) (version 2) | ecosystem: Environmental > Terrestrial > Soil > Boreal...
AGTATCACGGAAAGGTCTGCAGGAACATCACCGCGGTTGGGGAACGCGATCTTGGCCATTGTGCCCTCGTCAGTGTCGGTGTCGGGTTGGCGACCGCTTCGCGTCACGGACCTCGCGGGCGGTCGCGGTTGTGGACGGTCGCGGTTAGTGCAGTCCCGCCATGAGTTCGGCTAGGTCATCGGGCTTGATCATCGACGGTGGCATGGGCGGTCCCCAATGATTGGGCTCTTTGTCGGTGCCCCAGATGCCGGGATCCCAGATCTGGTCGTCGAGTATCTCGTCCATGTCGGAGTAGTACTCCGACATGTTGCCTGCCGGGTCACGAAGGTAGTAGAAGAAGTTTGACCCGATCCAGTGCCGGCCGATTCCCCATACATGGCGCTCGGGGTGCTCGTCGATCATGGCGTGTGCGCCCCGCCCGATCTCGTCGAAGTCTTCGACCTCCCAGGACGTGTGATGAAGGAAATTCACCGGCGCCGCCTGAACCAGCACGTTGTGGTGGTCGGGTGAGCACCGCATGAAGGCGCCAATGTCGGCGACTTCGTCGCTGATCTTGAAGCCGAGGCCTTCCATGAAGAATCTCTTCGAAGTCGCGTAGTCCGTGGAACCGAACACCACGTGGCCGAGCTTTCTGGGCCGCACCGGCTCGTCGCGATAAAGTGCCGGCGCCCTGACGCTGGGCCGCCGAATATCGCCAGGAAAGTTCTGCTCGGCTTGGACAAACTTCTGCGCAAGCTCGCCGACAACGGACACGGTTACGGCGATGCCGGTGGCAGGCTCCACCGCGTGCAGCTCGTCGTCAGTGACTCTCGAATCGATGTCGATCCCGCTGAGGGCGGCCTTAATTCGGCCCAGGTCATCGGCGTCCCCCGCGCCGATGCCGATCTCAACGAGTTGCCTGATCGGCCGGTGAACAAGCATCAGTTGCTCGCCGCCGTCAACTGTGGCGAATCGCCGGACCGCCTCGCCATCGGCCGTCTTGATGGGAATGAGCCCGAAATCAGTGTAAAAGGCGGCAGTTTCGTCGAGATTGGGCACACCGATGGTAAGCCGAGTCAGTCGGTGAAGTGCCATGTCATGCTCCTTTGTGGTGATCCGTCGGTGGCGGTACGAAGGTGGGCGGCGTATCCCCTATCCCCGTGGCGAGGATCTGGTCGAACGCGCCGGCCAGGACCGCCGCCGGGTCGCTGACCGCATCGGTGGCGCGGAACCCCACAAACCGATCCGGTCGGACCAACACGGCACCCTTCGAACCGATGCCGCGGTTCGTCAACCACGCGCACATGACGTCGACATGGTCGACGTCGCCGAATCCGACTCGGGTTGCGCGCAACGGTATGCTGCGCTCTGCAGCGATTTTCAGCGCGGCCTCGACCCAGTCCCCGCCGTCTTCTCCCGCAATCAAGACGAAGTGGCCACCGTGGATCAATGATCCCAATGGCAGTCGCTTGCCTTCTCGTTCCACCCACGCATGAGGCAGTGGACTGCCTGGGCGGGTGCTCGGCTCATAGATCCGCACCGCGTCGATCGGTGTGGGCGTCGGTGATCCGTCCTCGACGACGGCCGCTGATTGGTAGCTGTATCCGAAATCGATGCCCTGCTGGTGGAACTCGAAGCTGTGCGAGGCGATCGCCTGGCTCATTTGATGCCGGCGGCTCGGGGAATCCGGGAGGTCGGACCATAACGGGCGCAACGCTTCCCAGTTCTCCGCGGTCGACTGCTGCGGCGAGAGCCCCAACGCGCTGACGACTGTACTGTGGTTCATCGCCGCCGATAGCGCGGTTTCGATGTTGGCGGCGTCAACCGGACGTCGTTCCTCAGGGTAGGTGTCGAGCAGGCCGGTGCCTGCGCGTCCCTGCAGCACCGCCGCGATCTTCCAGCACAGGTTGTAGGCGTCTTGAATGCCGCTGTTGAGACCCAGTCCGCCGGTGGGCGGGTGTCGATGCGCGGCGTCCCCGACCAGAAACACCCGTCCTTGGCTGAATTTATCGGCGAGCACCCCCTCCATGACCCATTTGGTCACACTGTGCACCTGGACAGCCGAGGCGGGCAGCCCGGCCGATTCGCAGAGCCTCTGCAGCACCTTGTCGGGGTCGGACGAATCGGGATGCTCGAAGGGGTACGGCATGACCGCCAGCCACTCTTCTGACCGGTTCCCCCAATGATCGGGGCCAACACCGATCAGGACGCAACCGTAATCGAGGTGCTCGGGGTGGTCGGGGTTGTACACCCAGCGGATCATGGGCCCGGGATCGTCGAAGTACTTCGAGAGATCCGCACTCATGTGCACGTTGACCACGTGGCGCAGGTTCGTAATGCCGTCCATCCCAATGCCGACCAGCTCGCCAATGGTGCGACCGCCGTCGGCGCCCACCAGGTACGAGCAACGCACGCGATACTGTTTGGAAGTCTGCCGGTCCAGGATCGTCGCGGTCACGCCGTCGGGGTCTTGGCTGAGGTTCACCAATTCGTTGAAGAAGCGGACGTCGGCCGCAGGGCGCGTTTCTGCGTGGGCTTTCAGGATTGGTTCCAGCCGGATCAGCGGCAGATTGGCGGTGGGACAGGGGCTTGCAGCGATATAGTGCGGAAGGGTGTAGCCACCGCCCCATCCCTCGATGAAGGCGAGTCGCTGCGCGTAACGGTCATCGGGACCGTCGCCGGCCAGGCCCGAATACCATGCCACCCCCTGCAGGTTTTCCGGAGGTGCACTGCGCTCCAGGATCGCGGGTGCCACGCCGATGTCGGTGAAGATCTCCATGGAGCGCTGGTTGAGGACGTGCGCCTTTGGAATGCGTGACGTTTCGGCATACCGCGAGACGAGCAGACTCTCAACACCTAAGTGCGACAGCAGCATTGATGCGGTCAGACCGGATCCGCCGCCGCCGACAATGAGAACCGGAACTTCAAGGTCGACGGTCACTGTTGGAACCACTCCTTCGATCGGTTACGGGCATTCACGATCACGGCCGTGGCCGGCTGGCGAAACCGTGGATGTCACGGACGGTGGCGGCGTAGACGTCGGGCATTGCCGCTCGGAAGTACACATCGCCGCCGTGCACGGTGCCGTTCACCGTGCGGCCGACCGCGCTGACCCCATTGGCGACGAGCCGGCGCTGGTAGGCCAGGCCCTCGTCGCGCAGCGGGTCAAGCTCGTACGCCGAAAGGACGTGGGGCGGCAGCCCCTTCAGCTCGGAATCGGCGCGATACGGCCAGCACAGTGGGTCGTCTGCGTGGGCGCCGAGCGGGTCGTACACCGCGCCCATGATGGCGAGCAGTCGGGTAGAGATGAGGTAACCGTCGTTCTCGCGTTGGGACGGAAGATCTGTCGGCTTGTTCCAGGGGCTGGCGATCATCGGGGCCATCGCATATACGCCGTCCAGCCCGTCGACCCAGCCGTCGCGCTTGGCTTTGAGCGCCACAGCCAGGGCGAGGTTGCCGCCGCCGGACTCCCCCGAGACGACGACGTTGCGCACACCGAGGTCGGCTTTGTGGTTCGCCACCCACTCGGTGGCCGCGGCGCAGTCCCCCAGTCCCGCCGGATAGGGGTGAACGCCGAGCCTTCCCCCGGCGTTGCGGAACTCGACACCGACAACGACAAGGCCCGATGCCGCCAGCTCATCGCGCCATCGCAGGTAGCTCGCGTCGTGCGCGCTGAGGATCACCCCGCCGCCGCCGTGGAAATGGACGACGCATGGAAGCGCCGCCGCCGATCCGTTCGAAGCCGTTGGGCGATGGACGAGCAGCGAGATCTCGTTGTTGTCGGGACCAGGGATGGTTGCGGTTTCCCGGGTCACACCGCCGACCGGCGGCAGCCCGGCGAACAGCGCACCGAATACCGCACCGAAGCCCTCTTCGACACCGGCGACATAAGCCAGTAGGTCCTCGTGCGACGAGGACGCAGAGACCGGTGGTGGTGCTTGTGCGTGGTCGAATCCGAACGGGGCCAGCGCCGCGACCATGCGCGGGTCGGCGCGCGAGTCATCTCTCAGGTCCCGTTCGGCGTCGTGGTACTCCCCGGACCGCTCCGCCGAATCTGTGGGCATGTTCGCGCTCATCTCCTCACGCGTCCCTGCTGCGGAGGTCACCTACGGCCAGGCTGTTGCCCGTTGAGTCGGGCCGGTTTGCGCGCTCGAATCGGCGCCTGCCGACTAGGTCGCGCTGGCGGTCGGCGGCAGCCTCGGCCGTCGAGATCCCTACGGTGCTGGGCAAGTCCCCTCCTGGGTACGTCAAGACGGCAGTGCGCGGTCGGCGGATGGCCCTACTTCAACGTATGGCCTTCAACGTATGGCGCGGCGCGTCGTTCTCGACAGCCGGTTTGAGCACCGTTGCATCCGGTGCTGGCGGTAGGGGTCGATCGCGGTGGGCGTCGACGGGATCACCCATCATGGCTTCGGGCAGTCCCGCCATCATCGGACGGTAGTCAGCGCGTGGCGGCTAGTCGGCCGTTGCGGCGGGTCCTTAGCGTGGCACCATACGGGCGGCCATCACAGGGAGGCACGATGAACGACACCACGACAGTCGTCGACGACGGCGAACAGTCGGACGCTGTCGACACGGTGGCGCGTCAACGGGTCGTGCGCGCCATGTTCGACGCGTTGGACCGCGGAGACATCGAACAGGTGGTGCGGTACATGACCGACGACGTCGTGACGGCGTTCGGCAATTTTCCGGAGCTCAACGGGAAAGCCGCGTTTGAGATGATGTTTCGCGACGTTGCAAAGTCGGTCAGCGGTGTCCGACACGATATCCACGACCTGTGGCAGGTTGAGCAGGACGCCGACGTGCTCGTGGCCCGAATGACGGTGGCGTATACGCGCCACGACGGAAGCACGATCAGCCTGCCCTGCTGCAACGTCTTTCGCATGCGCGCCAACCTGGTGTCCCACTACAGCGTTTACATGGACATCACTCCGGTTCTGCCCGCGCCAACGCCGACTCGATGAATACTGCAGCCCAACCGCGACGCGGTCGCGCGGTAACGCGGTGCTGATCAAAGCGGCGGTCTTACGCGGCCCCGACGCCGCCTACCGGATCGAAGACGTCACGCTCGCCGACCCAGGACCAGGCGAGGTCGTCGTCTGCATCAAAGGCGTCGGGCTGTGCCACACCGACACGTTGCCGCGGCGGACACAGTCGAACCCCATGCGCGCGATCGTCCCCGGCCATGAGGGTGCCGGCGTCGTGGAAATCGTCGGCCCGTGCGTCGACGGCCTGCAGCCGGGCGATCATGTGGTGTTGACCTATGACTCGTGCCGGGCCTGTGGCGAATGCATGTCGGGTGCCCCCGCGTACTGCGAGACCTTCACGCAACGCAACCTCCGCGGCACCGGACTCGATCAGCGGCCGATCATCACCGATTCGCACGGTGCGCCTGTGGCTGCCCGCTGGTTCGGTCAGTCCTCCTTCGCCACCCACGCGGTGGTGGCCGCGCGCAACGTCATCACGGTGGACAAACAGCTGCCGATCGAATTGCTTGGACCGCTGGGTTGCGGTGTACAGACCGGGGCCGGCGCCGTGCTCGTCGCCCTCGATGTACGCGCCGGGTCGAGCATCGTCGTGTTCGGTGCAGGGGGCGTGGGACTCAGCGCCGTAATGGCGGCCAAACTCGCTGGGGCGTCGACGATCGTCGCTGTTGACCTCCACGAGAACCGCTTGAGGCTCGCCGGCGAGCTCGGCGCGACGCACACCTTCGTGGGATCCGAACAGCATCTGGCATACCGCATACGCGCGGTCACCGACGGCGGAGCCCATTTTGCTCTCGACACGACCAGCCTGGCTCACGTCGCTGTGGTCGCGCTGAAGTCGTTGAGACCCGCCGGCGTCTGCGCTCTGCTCGGTCTGCCGCACGGCGACATCGTCGTGGACCCAGCACTGCTGCTGGGGCGCAGCATTACCGGGATCGTCGAGGGCAACACTGTTCCCCAGGTGTTCATTCCGAAGCTGATCACGCTCTGGCGGCAGGGAATGTTCCCGTTCGACAAGCTGATCAAGACGTTTCGGCTCGACGAGATCAACGAAGCCGAACATGCTTCCGCCGACGGCAGCGTCATCAAACCCGTGCTGCTGCCGCACGGTTGACACGAATTCCTGGCGTATTCCTGGCTGCCAATCACATCCACCACCGTCACATCCACCACTATCACATCCACCACCGAGGAAGGCCGCACCATGGCACTCAACCTGCCCAACTGGGCAACCGATTGGAAGGCTGCAGTTCTCGCCCTAGATGGCCGCCTTTCGCCTGAGCTGGAGCGCCTCGTGCGAACCGATGAAGTGCTGGACGCGATCACGGTCATGCATTCACTGAGCCGCCTGATCGGGCGGGTGGCCGGAGGCGTGCGTGACAGCATCCCCGGATCACTCGGGCTGCCGACGGCACGCCAGGTCGCGCAGTTACAGCGCAGCATCGACCGCATGGCCGAGACCGCGACGGAGACTCCCCCCAACCGCATCGAGTCAGCGAGTCACGATGAATTCCGGTGATCAGTTGACCGAACTTCGCGACAGCGTGTCGGCCGCTACCGGGCGAAACGTCCGGCGCATCGTCAACGGGCTTCGACTGGCCGCCGGGCTCGACCGCCCCGGCGTGGGCTGCACACCGCGGACGGTGGCGTGGTCATCGGGCCGGGCGAGACTGATGCATTACACCGCAGGCGCCGATGCCGGACGACCGGCGGTTCTGTTGGTGCCCAGCCTGATCAACCGCAGCTACATCTGGGATCTTCGGCACGGAGACAGCTTCGTCGAGCGCCTGCTCGCCGCCGGCTATGACGTGCTGTGTCTGGACTGGGGTGTGCCTGACGCGCGCGACGCCCACAACACTCTGTCGACCTATGTCGACGATTACATGATGGCCGCGGTCGCCGAGGCGACGCGTAGGTGCGCGTCGGCACCGATCGTCGTCGGCCACTGCTTCGGCGGCCTCATCGCGGTGTTGTGGGCGGCGTCCGCCGAGGTGCAGCCGCGCGCCCTGATCACCATGGCGGCGCCCACCAACTGGGACGACGTCGGACCCCTGTCATGGTTGACGCGGCAGGGCCGAATCGAGCCGGAAGACGTACTCGATGACACCGGCAACGTGCCTGCGGCCTCAATGCTGCGCGCATTCCAGCTGGTACGCCCGCTCGGCGACCTGGTGACCTACGTTACGCTCATCGATCGTCTGAACGATCGGGAAGCGACACAGGCGATCTGGGCACTCAAGCAATGGGCCAGTGGGCACATCCCGTTTCCCGGGACGACGTTCGTCGAGATGATCCGCACCCTCGGCCGCGACAACAGCCTGACCTCCGGGAAGGTCGCGCTTGGCGGCTCCGTGCGCGAGCTGGCTAACGTCACCGCACCGTTTCTGAACATCTATGGCAGCAAGGACCATGTCGCACCGCCCGATTCGGTGAAACCACTGACCGGGCTGGTCGGTTCGGCCATCGCCGACGAACGAGAACTGCGCGCGGGTCACATCGGATTGCTGGTCGGAAGCACGATGCGACACAAGACCATTCCCACCGTTGTTGGTTGGCTTGACGACGTTCTGGCGCCGGCACGATGAACCGCCCTTCGGGCCGCGAGCCACGTTCATTTGGGCAATCCGGTGATGGCGCTGGGCGTCCCGGAGATGCTGCGCCGGCAGATGGCTGCAGCGCTCTTGCCGTACACGGCGAGCACCTCGGTCGCGGCACAACTGGGTATTCACGCCGAGGCGGCGTTGCGCGCGCTCGCCAACCGCGCTGGCGCCGTTCCCGCGACACCCGGGTCGCCGAGGCCCGTTCGGGATCGCGAGGTGAGCGAACGCCACCTGCGAAGACGCGTGGCACAGACATTGGCCATATCTCGCAGGCGCAAAGACACGATTCGGCAAAGATCGGCTGCCGGGCGTGTCGTGTGAGCGTCGAAACGTGTTGGCGGCGGACACTGGCGAGATGCCGATAGAGGAAACTATCTGGGATATCATCGTGCCCAACGATGTTGACGCACAACAGCACGATTTGACGACGGTGCTGGCCGACTTGATCACCAAGCGCCTACCCGCGGGTAAGAAGCTGCTAGCTGTTGTCGGATGGTCCGCCAACGGCGGCTGCCTGTTCCAATCCAGGCCCGGCGTGCGGCGTTACGCCGTGTCGTATTGGGCGCAATCCGCCTGACGTGAGTAGTGCGACTCGTCCTACCGCTTAGACATCCTCGAACCGGCGCCTACCGCTGATCGGTTAGTCGCCACTGTGGTCGCTGGGGGCGCCCGCAATTTCTGCGATGTGATCGGCGGCAGTTTCACCACCGAGTTGTTCGGCGGCCAGACGCACTCCACTTGCATGTTCGGCGACGGCACGCATCACTTCTACTACAGCAACGGAGAATTCCGCAGCGCCGACTAGCTCAGCTGGCCGGCCCGCCGGGGTGGCAGTTCTGGGTGGGATCGCCGAGTGTGGGGGTTGCGGTTTACCAGTACCCGCATATTGGCGGGCATGACCCCCACACCCGACGACGTCTCCTCTACAGGATGTAGAGCATCTCCTGATAGGTGGGCAGCGGCCACAGATCATCGGCCACAATGCCCTCCAGCGTGTCGGCGGCGGCGCGGATGGCATCCATCTTCGGCAACAGGCTCTGCGCGTGGGCGGCTTCCTCGGCGGCGGAATCTCCACCGTGTTCGGACAGGCCCGCCTTCAACGCCGTCAGTGCAGCGGTCAGCTCCGAGATCGGAGCGCTGACGGCCTCAAGCATCGTCATGTCCGGCGTCACACCCGCCTTCTTGAGCGTCGCGACGTTCTGCGCTAACTCGGTCTGGTAGCGGATGGCTGCAGGCAGGATCACCGTCGACCCAAGTTCCAGGGCCAGTTTGGCCTCGACACCGATGGTCAGCGCGTACATCTCGAGGCGGACCTCGTAGCGGCTGTGCAGTTCGCGCTCGGTGAATACGCAGTACTTCTCGAACAGCTCAATGGACTCGGGCTTGATCAGTTCGGGCAGCGCATCCAGCGTGGTCTTCAGGTTCGGCAGGCCGCGTTCGGCGGCCTCGGTCTGCCAGTTCTCCGAGTAGCCGTCACCGTTGAAGACCACGGCGCCGTGCTCGGTGATGATGTCGGTCAGCAGCTTCTGGACGGCCTCGTCGAAGTCCTCGCCGTCCTCGACGGCCTTCTCCAGGATGGTCGCCATGTAGTCGAGCGAATCGGCCATGATCGTGTTCAACATCATCATCGGCACCGCCACCGTCTGACCCGAGCCCGGCGCACGGAACTCGAACCGGTTGCCGGTGAAGGCGAACGGGCTGGTGCGGTTGCGGTCTCCCGGGTCGGTCGGCAAATGCGGCAGGGTGTCGACACCGATGATCATGGTGCCCTTGCCCTTTGACGACGTCGCAGCGCCCTTGGCAATCTGCTCGAACACGTCGGCCAGTTGGTCGCCGAGGAAGATCGAGATGATCGCGGGCGGGGCCTCGTTCGCGCCGAGGCGGTGGTCGTTGGTGGCCGAAGCCACCGACACGCGCAGCAGGCCTGCGTAGCGGTGGACGGCACGGATCACCGCGGCGCAGAACACCAGGAACTGCGCGTTCTCGTGGGGCGTATCACCGGGCACCAGCAGGGAGCCCAGCTCCGCGTTGCCCAGCGAGAAGTTGACGTGCTTGCCCGACCCGTTGACGCCGGCGAACGGCTTCTCGTGGAATAGGCACTCCATGCCATGCTTCTTGGCGATCGTCTTGAAGACTGTCATCAGCAGCTGCTGGTGGTCTGAGGCGATGTTGCCGCGCTCGAACATCGGGGCGATCTCGAACTGACCCGGAGCGACCTCGTTGTGGCGGGTCTTGGCCGGGATGCCGAGCTTGAACAGCTCACGCTCGGTATCCATCATGAAGCCAAGCACTCGCTCGGGGATCGCACCAAAGTAGTGGTCGTCGAACTCCTGGCCCTTGGGCGGCTTGGCGCCGAACACCGTGCGACCCGCGTTGATCAGGTCGGGACGGGCCAGGAAGAAGTGGCGGTCGACCAGGAAGTACTCCTGCTCGGGCCCGCAGAACGCGACGATCTTCTCCAGGTTGTCGTGGCCGAACAGCTTCAGGATGCGTTCTGCATGCGTGCCCATCGCCTGCTGGCTGCGCAGCAGGGGCGTCTTGTAGTCCAGCGCCTCACCGGTCATCGACACGAAAACCGTTGGGATGCACAGCGTGTTGCCGTTCGGGTTCTCCAGGATGTAGGCCGGGCTGGTGACGTCCCAGCCGGTGTAACCGCGGGCTTCGAAGGTGGTGCGCAGACCGCCGGACGGGAAGCTGGAAGCATCGGGCTCACCCTGGATCAGCGTCTTTCCGGCGAACTCGGCCAGCGTCTGGCCGTCGGAGACCGGCTCAAGGAAGCTGTCGTGCTTCTCGGCGGTCAGCCCGGTCATCGGATAGAAGACGTGCGCGTAGTGCGTGGCCCCCTTCGACAGCGCCCAGTCCTTCATGGCCGAGGCGACCGAGTCGGCGACCGCCGGATCCAGCTTGGCGCCCTTCTCGATGGTGGCGACCACGGACTTGTACACCGACTTGGGCAGCCGTGCCTGCATGTCGGCCTTGGTGAAGACGTTGGCGCCGAAGATCTCGCCCGGCTCCTCGCCGGGGTCGAAGCTGATGGCCGGAGGCACGTACGCCTCGACGTTGTTGATCGCCTGCAGGCGCACTGCGTTTCCGCTCAATGGAGTTCCTATCGCTGCGATCGCCCGCACCCTATTGCAGACGTTGACCGGCCCACACTAGGGACCTTCGATAGCAAACTTGTTACGTCCACGTCACCGACAGAATGTGAGCCCGGCGCCGTGCCCTCACCGAACGTCCTAGGCTGGGCATATGGGCACCCATCGCCACCCCGACCGAGACATCGACGCCGACTTCGACGAGCATGCGGTCACCGTCGCCGGTCGGAAGCACGAGGCGGCCGGCGTCAAGGCGGTGTTGGTTTCGCTGCAGCGCGGGCTGGAGTCGATGGGTGCGGTGCGGACGGCCGCGGCGCTGGCCCGGCTCAACCAGAGGCACGGCTTCGACTGTCCGG
>Ga0209526_10003289_pt1 | contig 11010 bp, 10 predicted proteins | sample JacPinW_OM2H0_M1_FD_188566 | JGI IMG/M metagenome (GOLD analysis project Ga0209526, IMG submission 188566) | Forest soil microbial communities from Algoma, Ontario, Canada - Jack Pine, Ontario site 1_JW_OM2H0_M1 (SPAdes) (version 2) | ecosystem: Environmental > Terrestrial > Soil > Boreal...
GCCGGCCGAAGAACGACAGAATGACGAGCAGGATAAAAGCGAACATCAGTGAGGCGACCGCGACCGCGATCGAGACGCCGCCATTCGCCTTGCCAACCAGGTAAATCGCCACCTGGAGGTTCTCATAGTTGAGCAGGTTGGCAATCGTGAACTCACCAAGGACGACCGCCACTGACAGCAGGCAGGCGTTGAGGAGCGCGCTCCACATGTTGGGCACGATGATCCGCCCCATGACCGTGGCCCATCCTGCCCCCAGGCTCCGTGCCGCCTCGGAGAGCGTCTTGACATCGATGGCCGCGAGGCCGGTGTGTAGCGTTCGATAGGTGTAGGGCAGCACCAGGACCAGGTAGACGAATGCCAGGGTGAAGATCGACTCACTGACGTTGATGGACAGCCAACGATACTCGGGCGCCAGGCCGGCAACGAGCACAATCGCCGGAATGGTCAGCGGCAGCAAACAGAGGAACTCGACGACACGATTCAGGCGGGGCAGGCGCAAACGGACCCAGATCATCGTCGGCACGAGCAGGAGCAGCATCCCCACTGAGGTGATCACCGCCAGGACCAGGGACGCCAGGATCGCGGCGACCAGGTCCGGGGTTTGGAAGATGGTCTGCCAGGCGGCCAGCGTGCGCGGCGCGGTGTCAGTGCTGCCGCGGGTCGAAAACTCGAACATCGCGCCGATGGGAACCAGGAAGAAAGCCCCGAAGAGGAGGAACACGACCACCCGGAAAACCTGCAGCTTGAGCCGCCGATTTCGGCTCATCGCGCGGGGCGTGCTCTACGTGCGCTCACTGCAGCCATTTGGAGGTTCTCCGCTGTAACTGGGTATAGAGGACCATCACCACGGCGACGATCACGACCATGACGAGCGCCAGCGCTGAGGCGAGACCCGGCTGAGCGAGCCCGACTTCGCTGGTGAGCGTATTGGCGATCAGCAGCGAGGCGATGATGCTGCCCTGGCTGATCAGTGCCGCCGCGGTCGCGTAGGCCGAGAAGGCGTTGGCGAAGAGCAGCAGCATGCCGCCGAAGAAGGCCGGCGCCAGCAACGGTCCGGCGACATAGCGCCAGTAATGCCAGGTCCCGCCGCCAAGGCTCTCGGTCGCTTCGCGCCACTGCGGCCGGATCCCATCGAGCGCAGGCAGGAAGACGAGCACCATCAGCGGGATCTGGAAATAGGTATAAACGAGCACAAGGCCGCTGAGCTCGTAGAGCCAGATACCGTTGGCATAGATGTTGATCCCACGTTGCTGCAACCAGAGGGTGACGAAGCCGGCCAAGCCGATGGTGGCTAGGAAGGCAAACGCCAGGGTGACGCCACCGAACTGGGCCAGCACCCCACAGGCGGACGTCACCAGGCGGCGCAACACGCCGTTCGGGTTTCCGGTCGCCACCGCATAGGCGAGGACGGCGCCCAGGACGGCACCGAGGACGGCGCTTGCCGCCGACAGCACCACACTGTGGACGAAGGCGGCGACGATATACGACTGGTTCATCGCCGTCAGGTTCGACAGGGTGAATCCGCCAGGACCGAAGAATGAGCCGCCGACCGCAATCGCCGTCGGCAAGAGGAGAAAGAGACCGACATATGCCAGGAATGGCACAGCGCCAAGCCAATCAAGCGAGAAACGGCGCGCGCCCCGGAGGGGGCGGCGCGCCGTTTCGACCAGCGGTTTGGCGGCGACGGTCAACCGATAGCCTGAGCCCAGTGCGAGGCGAGGTAATCCTTCGCCTTGGTGGCCTGGGCATCGGTCAGGAAGGTCGGAGTGCCGCTCACCGGCGCCAACTTGGCGGCCGCAGCCGCGTCGAGCGTACCGGCCTTCTGCATGGCGGCCATCCGGACCGGCCGGGCGAGGCCTCTCAGCCAGGCGTTTTGCCCGGCGTCGGAGTAGAGGTATTCCATCCAGAGCCTGGCGGCGGCCGGATGGGGAGCGCCCTTGTTGATGGCCTGGTTGTAGTAGTCGCCGAGGATGGCGTTGTTCGGCGTGAAGACCTTCCAGGTCGGCACATCCTTACCATGAGCGGCCGACAGGTAGTCCCAGTCGAAGACGACCGGCGTCGATCCGTTCTTCACTGTCGCGGTGGTTGCCGACACCGGCGTGAAGTTGCCCTTCACCTTCAGTTGGTGGAAGAAATCAACGCCTTTGCTGATGTCATCGGCCGAGCCGCCGTTGGCAATCGACGTCATCATCACGCCGTTCAGCGCCGCATTGGCTTTCGTCGGATCGCCATTGAGCGCGATCCTGCCCTTGAAGCCGGATCCGAGCAGGTCAGCAAACGACGTGATCGCCGGTACCTTGGCCGAGTCGTAGCCGATCGACATGTAGCCGCCGTAGTCCTGGACCCAGAGGCCGGTCGCCTCCTTTTGGGTGTCGAGAATGTCGTTCCAGGTCTGCACTTTGTAGGGCGCGTAGAGGCTCAAGTTGGCCAGCGTCACCGCCTTCCCGATGTCCAGGACATCGGGCGCCCTGGTGGTGCCAGCCAGCTGCTGGACCGCGTTGACCTCATCCTGGCTGGTGCCGTTTGGATTCGCTGAATCGATCGGAATCCCGTATTTGGCGGTGAAGCCGCTGATGATCTCGCCGTAGTTGGCCCAGTCGGGCGGTACCGCGATGATGTTGAGCTTGCCTTCCTTCTTGGCCGCGGCGACCAGGGCGTCGATCCCGCCCATATCGGCCGCCGATTTGGCGTTGGCCGCACTCGTGGTCGTCGAGCCAGTGCTCGTGCCACCACATGCGCTCAAGAGGATCAGGGCTCCGGCCACGATGCCGAGGCGGCGCAGGCCGGGCTCCCAGCTCATCTACCGTCCCCCTCGAACCGGCCGCTCATGGCCAGAAAGTCGCGTCGCCGAAGCCAAGCGTATTCCATGTTCCCCTCCCTTCAGAGTTGGGCTAGTGTGTTTCCCCCCGTTTAACCATCTCCAGAACCGGATGTCAAGGAGCGGGCGATTAAGTCTTAAATACGAGCAGTGGATCAGTCGCCCCGCCCGAACTGCGCCCAGCCGGTCCCCGCCGGGGCCCGCTTCTGCCCGGCCTGTGGGGCGTCCGTCGCGCCTCGAGTCGACGCCGCGGAGCGCCGGGTAGTCACCGCGATCTTCGCTGACCTCGCCGGCTCGACGCGCCTGGGCGAACGACTCGATCCCGAGGTCATGCGCGACGTCGTCAGTCAGTTCTTCGAGATTGCCGGGCGGGAGATCCGCCGCCACGGCGGCACGGTCGAGCAGTTCAGCGGCGATGCCGCGGTGGGCGTCTTCGGATTGACCTCCTCGCACGAGGATGATGCCGAGCGCGCGGTGCGGAGCGCCTTTGCCATCGTCAAGGCTCTGGCGCCACTCCGAGCCGCCGTGCGCGAGCAGCACAACGTCGACGTCGACGTCCACGTCGGAATCGAGGCGGGCGAGGCCGTCAGTGGCGACCCGTTTGCCGGCGGCACGGCGGTAACGGGTGACGCACTCAACGTAGCAGCCCGTCTGGAAAAATCTGCCGCGCCCGGTCAGATCCTGGTGGGTCCGGCCGCCTACGCCGCGACGAAACACGGCATCGAGTACGCGCCGATCGGTGACCTGGCGCTCGTTGGCAAGAGCCAGCCGGTGGCCGCGTACCAGCCCATTCGCTTCCTCGCGGATATCGGTGAAGCCCGCGGGCTGCGCGGTCTCGCCGCGCCGCTGCTCGGGCGCGACGAGGAGATGTTGCAATTGCTCGACACCGCCGAACGTGTCCGTCAGGACCGCAAAGCGGTGCTCTTTACCGTTCTGGGGCCGCCTGGAATCGGCAAGAGCCGCCTCGCCCGCGACGCCGGCGATCGACTGATGGCCCGCGGCTGGCAGGTCCTGCGCGGACGCTGCCTACCGTACGGCGATGGGATCACCTACTGGCCAGTCGGAGAGATGGTGCGGCAGGCCTCCGGCATCACCTCGGAGATGGGCGCCCTGGAAGCCATCGGGCAGCTGGTCGCCTCCTCACCCGAGTCGGCGGTCAGCGACCGCCTCGCTTTTGCCATCGGGCTTACCCGCGATTCTCCGGTAACGGGCACAGGCATCGACCGCGAGATCGCGTGGGCGTTCCGGCGCTGGGTTCAGGCGCAGGCGGCGCGGTCTCCCCTGCTGCTCGTATTCGAAGACATCCATTGGGCCGAGCCCGCCATGCTCGACCTCATCGAGTACGTGGCCACCTGGAGTGGTGAGGCGCCCGTCTTCATCCTTTGCCTGGCGCGCCCCGAGCTCCTCGACAAGCGGCCGGGGTGGGCGGCGGGTCGATATCAGGCGAGCCGGATCATGCTCGAGCCACTCAATCGAACCGAGTCGGCGGCGCTGATCGGGGCGTTGCTCACCGTCGAGGGCCTCCCGGACCGGCTGCGGAACGAAATGCTCGAGCGGGCCGATGGCAATCCGCTGTTCGTCGAGGAGCTGATCCGAATGCTCCTCGATGAGGGCACCATCATCCGGTCGGGTGGTCGTTGGATCGCCGCGCCGACGGTGTCCGAGGTGCGCGTGCCGAGCACCGTCGAAGCGCTCATTCGCGCTCGCCTCGACACACTGCCTCGGCTGGAGCGGAGCGCGTTGCAAGCCGGCTCGGTCATCGGACGGATCTTCGACCGACCGATGCTCGACGGCCTGCTGGACGATGTCGACCGACTCGATGCGGCGCTCGAGAACCTGATCCTTCGCGATCTGGTCAGCGAGGAGCCGCTGCCGGTTGGGCGGGCATCGTATCGCTTCAAGCACATCCTGGTGCGAGACGTGGCGTACGCGACGCTGCCCAAGGCGCGGCGCGCCGCGTTACACGCGCGGGTCGCAAAGGACCTCGCGTCGCAACCCGCGGACCGATCGGCGGAGCTCGTCGAGATTCGCGCCTATCACCTGGAACAGGCCGTGAGACTCGAAACCGAGCTACATGCCAGGCCGAGCGGGGCGTTACGGCAGGAAGCGGTCGCAGCCCTCGAGGCCAGTGGGCGAAAGGCATCGGCGCGCGATGATAACCGGGCCGCTCTGTCCTTTTTCGAGCGGTGCCTCGCGCTCGGCCCCGAGCCCGAAGCTCATCGGCTCGAGCTCGAGTGCGAGATGCTCGACGTCGAGTACCGCATCGGTCGCTATCCGCAAGCCAAGCAGAAATCCATCCGAGTCGGCGCGGCGGCTCGCGCCATTGGCCGCAAGGATCTCGAAGGGCGCGCCCTCCTCGCCCAGGGCCGCGCGATCTGGATCGGCGACCCTGAAGGCGGCGCGGAAAAGGCGCTTGCCAGGCTGACCGAAGCCCATAGGCTGCTCACTGAGGCAGGCGACCTGGCCCACCTCCAGGACGCCGCCTTCCAGCTCGGGTGGGGCGGCTGGTGGTACGGAAGGCTCGAGGAGGCGTGGCCCTGGTGGACCCAGGCACGTGAGATCGCACGCCAACTCGGAGACCGGGGCCTGGAGTCGCGTGCCCTCGTGCAGCTGGCCGGGATCCGCTATCACCAGGGCCGGATCGCCGAGGCGGTCGAGATGCGCCGAGAATCCGTCGAACTCAGCCAGACCGGAGGAAGTCGGGTGGACTGGGGTTTCGCGGTCATGCGATATGGATGGTTGGTTGCCCTCACCAGGTCGATCGACGAGGGGTTGCGCTTGTGCGAGTCGAGCATCCGTCCGATCGAGGAGGCGAGCGAAAACTGGGAACTGGCGTCGGCGCTGTACACCGCGGCACGCCTGCACCTCTTGAGGGGGTCTCTGGCGGAGGCGGTGTCGTACGGTGAGCGCGCGCTGGCCCTGTCGAAGGAAATGCAAGAGACAGGCTCTCGCCCAGAAATCGAGCGGGGTTTGGCACAGGCCCTGCTCGAGCTCGGTGATATCGACGGGGCCGACCTGCACGCTGAGGCCGGCGTGCAAGTCGTGGCCGCTGACGACTGGGCGTCGGTGGGAAGCACGACGATGGTGCTGGGTCTGGTGCGCGCGCGACAGGGACGGAGCCAGGAGGCTGAGTCGCTGCTCCGCCAGGCGATTGCAGTTACTGAGAGCACCGACTACGTTGCCGAACGCTGGGAATACTACCTTTCGCTGGCGGAATTCCTCCTGTCGAAGGGACAGTCGAAGGAGGCTGATCCCTGGATCGCGAAACTTCGCGAAGTCACGGCGCTCTATGGCAAGGCTTCCCCACTCGCGGCGTACGTCGAGCGCCGACTGGCCGCGACCGTACCCTCGCACAAGTGATCGAGCACATCCTTATATAAGGGTCAGTAGTTCTACCCGACTTAGAAGCGCCAGCGGGTTGCGCTGAACAACTCGCCCCTGCCGTAGCCGAAGGCCTTCTTCGGAATGACTTCGTATAGCAGGGTGTCACCACCGTCGCCGTAGGCGGCGAAATCGCGAGCGCTGAAGTTAAAGGGCGGCCGGTATTTCGCCGCGAATGCATCGGCGACGTGTTCGATGGTGTGCTTGTCGCTCACCATGGCAGCGTCGCCTTCGACAACGAGGTCGAGACCTTCAGCGAGGGCGTTGCACCCGGTCGTGATGATGCAGTGAGAGTTCCCGGCAAGGTTCTGGGCTTTGCGTTCGGTACGGCCGGTGCTGAAGTACAGGGCGCCGTCCAGCCAAACGGACACCATGGGCGTGAGGTGCGGTCGTCCGTCCGGGCGCACCGTCGACAGCCAGTAGACCTCCGCCTTCTCGAGGCGCCGGCGCGCCTCCGCCCACGGTGTCGCCGTCGCACCATCACTGCTGAACTGTTGGTGCAGCTCGGCAACCGGTTCCTTCTTGGTCATTTCTTGCCTCCTCAGCCGTCGACGATCACGTAGGCCCGTACCGGGAAGGTGACACCACCCACCCACGCGATGGGAACCGCATGGAGCCGGGCGGTTGCATTGGGTGGCACGGCTTTCAGGTTGGTCATGTGTTCGCAGACGGGTATCCCAGCTTGCAGCAGCCTGCTGTGCGCCGGTCGCGACGGGTCACCGATGTCGTCGATGTTGAGCGAGTCAATGCCCACGAAGGCGGGCCCCTTCGACGCGAGCACGTCGCAGGCGTCAGCAGTCAGAAAGGGATTGCCAGCGAAATAAGCTTTCGTGCCCCAGTTGTCCGAGAAATCGGTCCGGACTAAGACGGCTCGACCCGCCAGCTCCAGCGTGCGAAACATGTCGGCCCCAATCGCACGACCAGCCTGCCTCGCATCGACGGTCGTCACCGGCAGATCCGCCAGGCGCTCAAGCGGAAGGCCGGCAAGATCCGTGCCGTCTCGGTAGCGATGTCGCGGCGAGTCGACATAGGTTCCGGTATTCCCACAGACATGAAGCGTGGCGATGTAGAACTCGGCTTTGTCCTGATAGCGCTCGCGGGAGGCGTCGTAATCGAGGAGGACCTCGACCCGCGGCTCGGGCAGACCAGGGTAGGTCTTCATTCCGTCGATGATCTTGTGGCTTATCTCGATGAAGGTCCGCTTACCCAACCCCTAGATGCTAGCCGTCGCCGGCCCGCCCCATGTCGATCCGGCCGAAAACCGTTCGTATAGCTGATGAGATGCCGGTCCGGTGCCGGCCGCCCGAAGCGCCTCTCAGGGTGACGATCTCGATTCAACGCGTGACGCCGCGCCGGCGGTAACGTCAGGGAGGAACAACAAATGACGCAGTACCTGCTCGCGATCAATCAGCCCGATGGGCCGCCGCCGCCGTCTGTCGATCTCGAGAAAATCATGCGGGACGTCAACGCCGTACTTCGGGAGATGAAGGCCGCCGGTGCGTGGGTCTTCAACGGCGGCCTGCACCCGGCGAGTACCGCCACCGTGGTGCGTCTCCAGGACGGCGAGGTGCTGATGACCGATGGCCCGTACGCCGAGGGCAAGGAGCACGTCGGCGGGCTCTGCATCGTCAACGCGCCCGACCTGGACGCCGCGCTCGAGTGGGCTCGCAAGCTGGCTCGGGCGATATCGCCGCTGCCGATCGAGGTGCGGCCATTCCAGCGGGAGGGTGAGGGCTGACCCCGGGAGAGACGGCCCTCGCGGCCTCGGAGATCGAACATGTTTTCCGCGAAGAGTACGGACGCGCGGTCGCCGTCCTGGTCCGAGTGTTCGGCGACATCGACATCGCGGAGGAGGCGGTCCAGGATGCGTTCACGGCGGCCGTGCAACGATGGCCGTCGACTGGCGTGCCTCCAAGCCCGGCGGGATGGATCATCACCACGGCCCGCAACCGGGCGATCGACCGCCTTCGCCGGGAGGCGTCTCGGGAAGACCGGCACGCCGCGGCTGCCCTGCTCCATGCCCGCGACCAACCCGCCGAGGAGGGCCCCGTGCGCGACGATCGCCTCCGCCTGATCTTTACCTGCTGTCATCCCGCGCTTGGCATCGGCGTCCAGGTCGCGCTCACGCTCCGGCTCCTGGGTGGGCTCACCACCGCCGAGATTGCGCGCGCTTTCCTGGTGCCCGAGGCGACCATGGCCCAGCGGCTGGTCCGCGCCAAGGGCAAGATCCGTGACGCGCGCATCCCCTATCGGATCCCGGGTGAGGCCGACCTGCCGGGCCGCGTTCGGGCGGTGCTGGCCGTTGTCTACCTCATCTTCAATGAGGGATACGCGGCGAGCTCGGGCGACCGCCTCGTGCGCGAGGAGCTCTGCACGGAGGCGATCCGCCTCGGACGGATTCTGGCCCAGCTGATGCCCGACGAGCCCGAGGTCATGGGGCTGCTGGCGCTCATGCTGCTCGTCGACTCGCGCCGCGCCACCCGCACGACGCCGGATGGCGAGGTCATCCTGCTAGCGGACCAGGACCGCAGCCGCTGGGACCGCGACCTGATCGCCGAGGGCCAGGCGATCGTGCGGCACTGCCTCGAGCGCAACCAGCCCGGCCCGTACCAGATCCAGGCGGCGATCAACGCCGTCCATAGCGATGCCCCAGACGCAGCCGCCACGGACTGGTGGCAGGTCCTACAGCTGTACAACCAGCTCCTGTCGGTTGCCCCGAGCCCGATCGTCGCGCTCAACCGTGCGGTCGCGGTAGCCGAGGTCGAGGGACCGGACGCCGCGCTCACCCTGGTCGATCGCCTCGACCTGCCTGGCTACTACCTGTTCCACGCCATCCGCGCCGACCTGCTCCGGCGCCTCGGCCGCAACGCCGAAGCGGGGCTGGCGTACGAGGCGGCGATCGCCCGCACCGAGAACGCAACCGAGCGCGACTTCCTGCAGCGGAGCCGTCGGGCCCTTGCCCACTAGAAAAGGAGGGAGAAACATGTCGACCGAAATTCCGCCCGGTGGGCGCAAACCTGGCGGCGCCGAAACGCTGCAGATCCTGGCCACCGAACACTGGAGCATGCTCGCGACCCGGGCGCTGACCTATAACGAGGCGCTCAGCCGGGTGACGATCTTCCTGGCGATCCTATCGGGCGCGTTGATCGCGCTCGCGCTGGTGGCGCAGGCCGATCACTTCGGCGCGATCTTCATCTGGATCGCGATCCCCATGCTCGTGCTCGTCATGTTCACGGGCCTCGCCACCATCTCGCGCCTAATGGCGCTCAATCGCGACGACTATCGATGGGTGATCGCGATGAACCGGCTTCGGCACGGGTACCTCGGGCTTCATCCGGAGCTCGAGCCCTTCTTCACCGCCAGCGCCTACGACGATTTGCCTGGCGCACTCCAGACACTTGGCATCGACGACGTGGCAGCCGGTCGACGGCTGGGCTCGGTATTTCACGTGCCTCAAACCTTGCCGGGCATGCTGACCGCCATCGTCGCGGCCGTCGCCGGCGCTATCGGGGCGTTGGCCGCTCTCGCAATCGCCGTTCCAGCCCCGGCCATCGGGATGGCGGCTGCCGCCGCGTTCGTAGTCGCCCTGGTGCTGATGGGAATTTGGGGACGCCGGTCGATCAAGAGCTTTCCTCCGAGTCTCCAGCCCAGATTCCCATCGCCCCACCGCTAGTCTGCGGACGGCCATGTTCAAGCTCGGGCGGACCTAGCGAACGACGCGGTACTTGACGTGCGTCACGGCAGGTGAGGCGATCACCTTGACCGGTTCGAGGGTGGGATCGCCGACGTTCTCGAGGAGTCGCTCGCCGGCCCCCCGGAGGACCGGAACGATATGCAGGTAGAGCTCGTCGAGCAGGCCGGCGGCGAGGTATTGCTGTACCGCGTGCGCGCCGCCGGCAATCATGATGTCCTTGTCGCCGGCGGCCGATCGGGCTTGCTCTAGGGCCGAATCGATCCCTTCGGTGACGAAGGTGAAGGTGGTGCCACCCCGCATGGGTAGGGGTTGGCGGGCATGGTGCGTCAAGACAAACACCGGCGCATGATAGGGCGGCTCCTCGCCCCACCAGCCTCTCCACCTCTCGTCCCATGGCCCGGCGCCGCCGCCAAACATGTTGCGGCCCATGATGTAGGCGCCGACATTCTTGACGACCTCATCGATGACGTCAGAGTCGGCGGTGCGGGCGCCGCCCTCCAGCCCATGTTGCTCCCGCCAGCTGGCGGTTTCGAACACCCACTGGTGCAGGCGCAGGCCGCCCTCGCCGAGCGGGTTTTGAAGGCTCTGGTTGGGCCCGGCGACAAACCCGTCGAGGGACATCGAGATCTGGCAGGTGATGGAACTCATGCTCTTATGACGTCGGCCCGACGCCGGAGTCATCGCTCAGTCTTAAGCCCGCTTCGGCAGCTCCTGCACAGCCCACTTGTTGCCGTCGGGATCCTTGAAGTAGACAAACCTGCCCCATGCCATGTCCTCGATGTCGCTCACCCCAACACCGCGACCGGCGAGCTGCTCGTGGGCCTTCTCAATGTCTGGCACCACCATCTGCAGCCCGTCAATCGAACCCGGCTTCATCTCCGTCAATCCGGTACCGATATAGATCGAACAAGCCGAACCAGGTGGCGTCAGCTGGACAAACCGCAATTTCTCGTTTACTTGCTGATCGTGATCAGCGTTGAAGCCAACCTTCTGAACGTAAAACGACTTCGCCCGGTCTACATCCGATACCGGCACCGGGATGAGTTCAAGTTTCCAATCCATGAGATTTCTCTTCCTCCTCAGGGTCCAACGATGACTGTCTGTCCATGCTAGAACC
>Ga0209526_10003290_pt1 | contig 11010 bp, 11 predicted proteins | sample JacPinW_OM2H0_M1_FD_188566 | JGI IMG/M metagenome (GOLD analysis project Ga0209526, IMG submission 188566) | Forest soil microbial communities from Algoma, Ontario, Canada - Jack Pine, Ontario site 1_JW_OM2H0_M1 (SPAdes) (version 2) | ecosystem: Environmental > Terrestrial > Soil > Boreal...
GCCGGCCGGCCGCTAGCCCGCCGGCTCGATGTTCTGGTTCCCGCGAAACACGTTTCCCGGGTCCCATTCGGCCTTCACGGCCGCGAGCCGGCGGTACTTGTCGTCGCCGAACGCGGCCCGCACCCGCCCGGGCCCCTCGTTGCCGATGAAGTTGAGGTAGACGCCCCCCGACGCGTAGTGCGCGATGTCGCGTCGGAAGTTCCGAGCCCACGCGATGTTCGCGTCGGTGTCGGCCGGGTCTTCCCACAGCGCAAAGGGATGGGTGATCCAGCTCACAGACCGCTTGGTCATGGGAGTCGCATCCTCGGGGACACGGGCAACGGCACCGCCCCAGGGCAGCAGGATCTGCTGCGCGTGTGGCGAGCACCGGTCGAACCCGTACTTCACGAAGACGTCGAGCGCCTCGTCGGGAAGCTCGTCGAGGTAGTCGGCGGTCCAGTAGTTGTGCAGCCCGGGCGGGTCGTCGATCATGCACTGGAAGTCGGCATAGGGCATCGGACCGACGAGGTCGACCTCGGGTGCCAGGTCGCGGAACGGCTTGATGACCTCGTTGCCGTCCTGCTGGTCGCCGGCCCACAGTGCTGCGATGGCTACGAGGGTCGTGCCCTGCAGGTGCTCGGGTACGAAGTCCTCAGGTGGCCCCGTCATCATGACGAGCCCTGACCCGAGTTGGTCGGGGCCGTCGTGGGCGAGGTCCCGGTAGACCCGGCTGACCTCGTTGCCCGCGTCACCGGGCCAGGCCATGAGGCCGGCGAGGACGGTCGGGCCGACGGGATGCAGCCGGAACTCGAAGGAGGTTGCGACACCGAAGTTGCCGCCGCCTCCGTGCAGGGCCCAGAACAACTCCGGGTTGACGTTCTCGCTCGCGGCGACTTCCCTTCCGTCGGCGGTGACGAGGTCGACGGACAGCAGGTTGTCGCACGCGAGGCCGAAGCTCCGCTCGAGCCAGCCGGAGCCGCCTCCGAGCGTGAATCCGGCGACGCCCGTGGTCGAGACGCGTCCACCGGTGGTCGCGAGGCCGTGTTCCTGGGCGGCTCGGTCGAACTCCCCCCAGGTGACACCCGCGCCGACGCGTGCGCTCCGCCCGTCGGGGTCGATGTCGATCTGCTTCATGGGACGCACGTCGACCACGAGTCCGCCGTCGTTGGTGGACATGCCCGCAACCGAGTGTCCGCCGGCGCGAACCGCGACGTCGTAGCGGTTCTCACCCGCGAGGTTCAGCGCGTCGCGCACGTCACCCGGCGTCGCGCACTGCGCAATGACGGCCGGCCGCTTGTCGATCATCGCGTTGAACAGTGCACGCGCTTCGTCGTATCGACGATCACCGGATCGGAGCAACTCCACTTCGCCCTCCCATTCCACGCGGACCGGTCGGCGTCACGCCGCCGCGGCGTCGGGACGTGGACCGAGGAATGAGCGTTGGAAGCCGAGCCCCCGGGCTCTCCCGCAATCCGAGCCTTCGCCTGCCGTCGAATCTGATCCGCGACGTCGGTGGAGTCAAGGGGTCGGGCCCGACCCCGGGGTCCCTCGACACGAGGTCGAGGCTGACGCGGGAGGCGGCCGCGGTGCGGAAGCTGCGACACTCTCTGCGGCGCCTCCTGTCGGATGAGGATTCGAGATGACCATGCTCGACGTTCGGACCCGTACCAGTGCCGATGTCCGCGACGTCAGCACGCCCGCATTCTTCGACGACGAGCTGCCCGCGTTGATCGCGTCGCGGGCCGAGCTCGCGGTACCGGGTGCGCGCGAGCTCGGCGTCGCGCCGTTCTGTGTCGCGACGAAAGACGGTGCGTGGACCCTCGCGCTCGCCGGCGACACGATCACCGTTGGGCGAGGTGACACCGGTGACGCGCGCGTCGAGCTCGACGACGACGAGATCGCGAAGCTCGTGAACGATCTCATCACGCCGATGACGCTCGTCGCGTCGGCCTCGCTGCGGATGGAGCGGGGCAACCTGGGCGACTTCCTCGACTGGTGGGTCGTGCTGCGCTCACTCCTCGACGAGCGTCCCGCCCACACCGCGGGATCGCTCCAGCTGCTCGACGGCGAGGGCCGCATGCTCGACCTGGGGCGGCGGTTCAGCCCCGACGACGATGACGCCGAGATCGCACAGTTTCTCGGCGAGGCGGGTTTCCTGCATCTCGAAGGCTGGCTCGAGCCCGACGAGATGCAGCAGATCGGCCACGACATCGACGCGGCCGTGCCGCACTACGCGCCCGATGACGGTCGCTCCTGGTGGGCCGAGACGGCCGACGGCGCGCAACGGGCGGTGCGGCTCCAAGGTTTCGAGCAGCACAGTGCGACCGTGGCCGGGCTGCTGCGCGACGAGCGGTTCCTGCGCATCGGACGGCTGACGGGTGACGGGTACGTCGCTCGTACCACCGCCGAGGCGCTCGAGAAGCCCATCGGGGTCGTGAAGGGCATCTCCGACCTGCCGTGGCACAAGGACTGTTCGCTCGGCATGCACTCCTATACGTGTTGCGGGTTGACGGTCGGGGTATCGGTCACGGGCGCCGACGCGACCTCCGGGCAGCTCTCGGTGGTGCCCGGCTCGCATCGCGCGCTGGTGCAACCCGCGCTCCACCGCAAGACGTGGGGACTTCCGCCGCAGGATCTCCCGACCCGGTCCGGCGATCTCACCGTCCACTGCTCCTGCACCCTCCACATGAGTCATCCACCCGTCACGCGTAAGCGGCGCGTGCTCTACACGGACTTCGCGCTGCCGGTGACCACGGCTTCGCCGCTCGAGCATCAACGCGCGGTGAGCGAGATCCGGGAGCACGCGTACAAGAAGGTCTCGCAGGATCCCAGCCCGGTCACGGGCGCGAGGCGGGCCTGAGCCCTACTCGCCGGGCGCCTCGCCGGTCTCCGCCAGCGCGAGTCGGAGTGCTCGGCGCAACCGACGAGTGCCGTCGGACGACAGGTGGACGGTGAGACCCTCGCCCCGACGGCCGACCTCCTCGACCGTGACCGCGACCCTGGGCGTCGCGTCGTCGTAGTCGTCGATCACCATGACCGACCAGCTGCAGTCGACGACCTCGTCGCCCGCGCCCGAGTCGCCCAACCCCTCGTCGATCGACCGACGCATCCGCGCTTCCCCTCCCTCGACGATGAGACGACGAACCCTACGCGTCACGCGGCGTACGCCCGAGCGGCGACCAGAGCGACGAAGGAGCGCCGGGACCCCGCCGGCAAGCGAACGAGGCGGGCGGCGCACCCCGAACACGGAGCCCTGCAGCGAGGGAGTGGGCGAAATGGACGGAGACGACGGAGACATAGACACCCATTTGCCACCTGTTCGTCGACAGTTGGAAACGCGCTCGTGACACTTGGAGACGACGCTGGTGGAGACGAACCAGTCGGTCGACCCCCGACGGCCTTCGAGGAGCGTGCCATGAGCGTGACCGGACACCTCCAGGTGTCGTTGCAGACCGGGACGCCGGTCGAGGTATGCAACCGGTTCTGCCGTACCTGGAGCGCGGGATTCGAGATCGTCGAGGCGACGCGCGACGGCTACCGCCTTCGCCGTTGCTCGGACCGGTACGAGCTCCCGGCCGAGTTCTCGCCCGACGAGATCCGCCGCGCCGGCTGATCACGCGCGATCTGTCGCCCACACGCGCGACCGTGCAATCGAGAGGGCGGCGACGCCGGGCACGTCCGGGGGGAAGATAGACGTACCCGGTCGTCGTCGCCGTTGCGTGCCCGCGGGCGACCGCGGCCACACTCCTGTCCCTCGGACCGTGTCCTCAGACCGTTTCTTCGGCCCCTTTCTTCGGACCCTTTCTTCAGACCGGTTGCCTCAGACCTCCAGGGGACTGTCGGGCAGGAGGCGGTCGACCTGGTTGAGCAGCAGTCCGAAGTCGTCCCAGAGCCGGTGCCGCGCGTCGAGGTCCTCGGTTCGGCGGATGCCGTCGACGACCGTGGCCGCGGCCCGCAGGCTCTCCGAGATCTGGGACAGCACCTCGTCACCGATCGTGGTCTTGATCACCATCTGAGCGAACCATGCCCGTCTGTCGCGCTCGTCGCGATCGCGTTACGGGACGGTGGCGGATCGCTGCACGCCAGCTGTAGCCCGCGCCGCCGGCCAAATGGGGCCGGACGGCCTATACCACTCGCCCGGCGTTTCCCGCATCCTCTCTCTGGGCGGGCGCCCGATCGACAGGCGAGACGATGCACCGAGACCGAACCGAACGACTGCACGCATCCCTCCGAGCTCCCGCCCTGCGCCGTCTCGGCCTCGCCGCGCTGGTCGTCGCGTCGGGCGTCGGCGCCTCAGGGTGCTTCGCGATGCCGGCACCGCCGGCGCCTGCGTACGCACCGCCCCCTCCCCCTCCCGCTCCCGCACCGGCTCCGGCGCCGCCCGCGCCCGCGCCTGTCGTGACGGCCACCGGCGTTCCGGGGAACCAGGTCGGGTTCTCGACGTCGGGGACGATGCTCTGGGAGTCCGACGCACAGCTCGCCTCAGAGCTGGACGCGGTCGCGGCAACAGGGGCGAAGTGGATCCGGGTGTCGTTCGACTGGAACTCGGTGCAGCCGAACGGTCCGGACCCGAAGCTGTCGAACTGGACCTACGAGGACCGCGTGGTGAAGGCGGCACGGAGCCGCGGCCTGCAGGTCCTCGGGTTGGTCAGCTACACGCCGCCGTGGGCGCGCCAGACGACGGGGTGCCCGGCGCAGACCCAGTACTGCCCGCCCGAGCGACCGGCCGACTTCGCTGCGTTCGTCGCCGCGGCCGCGGCGCAGTACGCCCCGCTGGGCGTGCACGCATGGGAGATCTGGAACGAACCCAACTGGGACCCGTGGTGGGCGTCGGCCGGCGGGCCGAGCGCACCCGCCTACGTCGCGTTGCTCCAGGCCGCGTACCCGGCGATCCATCGCGCCGATCCGGGAGCGACCGTCGTCACGGGTGGCCTCGCGCCCCACGGCGACCTCGGTGCGAACCCGAACGACCCGCGTCACCCGGTCAACTTCCTGAAGGCGATGTACGCGGCAGGCGCGAAGGGCTCCTTCGACGCGGTCGGCATCCACCCCTACCCGCCGCTGCCGTACGGGCCCACGAGCGGCATGATCGGGTGGAACGCGCTGCTCTACACGCAGACGCTCCACGACGTGATGGTGGCCAATGGGGACGGCGCCAAGAAGGTGTGGGGCACCGAGTGGGGAGCCCCGACGGGGTCGAGCTCGATGTCGGTCAGCGAGGCGAACCAGGCCACCTACATGGGGACCGAGTACACGCAGTGGGCCACGTACAGCTTCGCCGGTCCGCTGTTCACCCACGAGATGCGCGACCAGTCGTCCGACGTCACGAGTTGGTCCGACAACCTGGGCCTCCAGCACCTCGACGGGACGCCGAAGCCGGCCCTCGCGGCGCTGCGCAACCTGATCGCCCACTGACGCGCCCGCGGGGTCAAGCGGGTGACACGCGCAGCGGATCGCTGGTGTCGAACTGCCAGGTGCTCACCATGCCGATGCGCGTGAGCGCGACCGAGTCGGGCTCGCGCGCCGGCGGCGCGTCCGCGTCGATGCCGGCCCGGAAGGTCACGTTGTCGGGGGTCACCGCGACGTCGTGCACGCGTGCCCGGGCGTCGAAACCCGACGCGATGGCCTCGAGCCCGCGGGTATCGCCGGCGGCCAGGATGCCGTTCCAACCCGGATGATCGACCGAGAGCAGACCGGGTAGCACCGGCCGCAGCTCGACCCGAATCTCGTCACCGTCGAGATCGACGGTCCGGTCGAAGCCAGGGGGCAACGCGCCTTGGAGCGACAGCACGCGTGCGAGACCGCGCGCGTCACGTTCGATCGGCCCGAGCGCGGCCGCGAGGCGCTCGCTGGTGAGCCAACCCGAACCCACCCACGCATTGGCGATGATCTCGCGGGCCGTTGCGACGTCGAAGTGGGTTCGCAGCGCGAGCTCGGTGGCGCCGATCAGCAGGTGCGCCTGCACCTGGAACTCGCGCGCCGCGGCGACCAGCGCTCCCCACGACAGGTCGGCGAGCTGGAAGCCGGGGTCGAGCGGACCCCGGTAGTCGCGCATGCCGCCGGGCTCGCGGTCGGGCGGCATCTCGTTCGGGACCCCGGCGAGGGGCAGACGGGCCACCTCCCCGGTGAGCGGGATCCCGCCGACCGGTTCGTTGGCGGGGTCGATGACGAGCGTCCAGTGGCAGTGCGGATGCCGGTCGGTCGGTGTGCGCGGGGGGCGATGGATCGGCCGGATCCGGGCCCGCGGGTTCGTTGCGAGCGCGGTCGCGTCGAACGTCGGGTCTTCGATGGTGTGGCACATCCCGAACACCCGGTCCTCACCATGCGGCTCAGCGTCGAGCAGCGCGCCGCAATGGTTGAGCCAGAACTCGGCGTGCAGCTCGTCGGTCACCTTGTACGCGACGTCCATGTACTGGTGCACGAAGCCGACGTCGAGCTGCAGGGCCTTGATGATGGCGTTGACGTCGTCGCCGTCGATACCCATGAGCCGTCGCATGCGCTGCGTGTAGTTCGGGCTCGCGCCCATCCATTCCTCGATGGCGACCTGGTTCATCAGGTCGAGATCTCCGCCCTTCATCACCACTTGCGGAAGCATCGAGCGGGTCACGATCATGCCGAGCAGCATGTGCTCGAACGCGACGGGAACCAGCTCCGCTCGCGACAACCCGTCGAGCCCAGGAACGGAAGTCACCATTGCGGTCCCCCTCGCGACGCGGCCTCCGAACGAGATCGCATATCGTATACGGCCTCCCGGGTGCGCGGCCGGGGAGCACACGGAGTGGGAGAGCGCACGCGGACGTGCGAGCGCGCGGAGTGCGAGGAGACGGCGTGGCACTCGAGATGGAGCCCGTGAAGATCGGCTGGCTCGGCTCGGCCCTGGGCGGCCCCGGTGGTTGGGCCGACAAGATCCACCGCATGGCCTTCGACGAAGCCGTAGAGGAGGGCCTGATCAACCGGCCGTTCGAGTTCGTGATCCACCCGGAGAACGGATTGCCGCAGGGCTCGGCGAAGAATGCGATCGACGGCTTCCTGTGGCTCGTCGAGCAGGGTTGCATCGGCGTCGCGGGCGGTTACAGCTCCGACAACGGGATGGTGCTCGCGCCGTACGCGAACGACTTCGAGGTGCCGCTGATCTCGTGGTGCGGCACGGAGCGCTTTCACGGCGACTACTGCTTCCGCCTCGGCAACGGTGACTGCGGTGGCGATGCCGCGCTGATGGTGTCGTGGTGCAAGCGCAACGGCTATCACCGCATCGCGGTGCTGAACGAGGTGTCACCGAACGGGGAGGAGTACTTCCGGTTCTTCCGGCAGGAATGCCGTCGGCGGGGTCTGACGATCTGTGCGCTCGAGACGGTGAGCCAGACGCCCGACGACCTCGCCGGCAACATCCGGAACCTCCAACGCTCCGAGCCCGACGCGCTGGCGTACATGGGGTACGGGATGCTCGCGGCCCAAGGACTCCTCCGCGAGGCGCTCGACGCGTGCGGGTGGGATCCGCCTCGCATCATGACCACTGCGTTCATGTTCTACCTGATGGGCTTCGAGAAGTTCGAGGGCTGGGTGGGCATCGACCAGTACTGCCCCTTCAACCCGCTCGTCGAGCCGTTCGTGAAGCGTTACCGCGCGCGGTACGACGAGGAGGTCGCGTTGTGGCCGAACGCGATCCCGCTGCTCGCCTACGACACGGCCCGGGTGCTGGCCGAGGCGCTGCATCGCGCGCCGGTGCTCACCGGCGCGGGCCTGAAGGCGGGCCTCGAGAACCTGCGGTTCCTGCCCAGCACGACGGGCGGGCCCCGCACCCACATTGCCGGAGCGCCGCACGACCACAACCTCTTCAAGGGCGACTGGCTCCTCTACGGTCGGGTCAAGGACGCCAAGCTGGTGTTCGAAGGCTTGTTCGAGCCCTGGGAGTAGGACGGGGGCTGGGAGCAGGACCGGAGCCGGGAAGAGGACGGGAGCACGACGGCATGGGCGGCGGTCTCGACGGCAGGAAGGCTCTCGTGGTCGGCGCGTCGGCCGGCATCGGCCGCGCCATCGCGGCCGAGCTCGTATCGGCGGGTGCGTCGGTCGCGCTCGCGGCCCGGCGCCTCGACGTCTTGCGGGAGGCGGTGAACGAGGCGGGCGGAGGTGTTGCCATCGCGGGTGACGTCTGCGACGCGGGCGACTGCGCGCGCATCGTCGACGACTCCGCCGCCGCGCTCGGCGGGCTCGACCTGCTCGTGTTCGCGGTCGGGGTGGCACCGTTGCGCCGACTCGTCGACACGTCGGCCGACGACTGGCGTCGCGTGTTCGAGACCAACACCATCGGCGTGCAGCAGGTCGTGCGGGCGGCGATTCCGCTGCTCGGCGACGCAGGCACGGTCGCGGTGCTGTCGTCGGAGTCGGTGGGGCGCCCGCGAACGGGGCTCGTCCCGTACACCGCGAGCAAGGCCGCGTTGGAGGAGTCACTGCGGGGCTGGCGGACCGAGCACCCCGGGTTGCGCTTCACCTGCATCACAGTGGGGGCCACGGTACCGACCGAGTTCGGCACCGACTTCGATCCCGGCGTGATGGCGTCGGTGTTCGACGACTGGACCCGTCACGGCCTGTGGCAGGAGCGCTTCATGGATACCGCCGACGTGGCCCGCGTCGTGGTGGGCACGCTCGCCGCCGCGGCCGCATCTCCGAGCGTCGGCATCGAGCAGCTCACGATCCGCTCGCCCTCCGGCATCGTCGGCGCTCCCACCGCCGGTACCGACGCGTGACGTGGCGGTCGGCGCGATGAGCGCGCTCCCGGTCCTCCTCGGGCTCCCGCCCGCCGCGTACGCGGGCGGCAGCGCGGGGACCTTCGTCACGACGGCGCGCCGGGCCGAGGACGCCGGCTTCGCCGGGATCGTCGTCTCCGACCACGTGGTGATGGGGCCGCATCCCGAGCGTTACCCCTGGGGTCGCTTCCCCGGGAAGTCGCACGACCCGTGGCTCGAGCCGCTCACGATGCTCACGAGCGTCGCCGCGGTGACGACACAGCTTCGCCTGTGCACGGGCGTGCTGATCGTCCCGCTCCGACCCGCCGCGCTCCTCGCCAAGACCGCGGCGACGCTCGACGTCCTGTCGGACGGACGCTTGGAGCTCGGCGTGGGGACCGGCTGGCAGGAGGAGGAGTTCGACGCGCACGGCGTCGACTACGCACGCCGCGGCGACATCCTCACGGAGACGATCGCCGCGAGCCGCGCGCTCTGGACCTCGTCTCCGGCGAGCTTCTCGTCGCCCACCGTGTCGTTCGGGGACATCTGGTGCGAGCCGAAGCCCCGCCGTCCCGGCGGCCCGCCAGTGTTGTTCTCGGGGACGCTGACGAAGCGCAACATCCGGCGGATCGTCGAGCTCGGCGACGGTTGGATCCCGATCATGGGCGAGACCCCGGAGGGCGTCGCGGCCGGGGTCGCACTGCTGCGGGAGGCGCTCGCCGGTGCGGGAAGGGATCCCTCGAGCCTGCGCGCGCACGTGGCGCTCCCCGTGGTGAAGGGCTCCGACAAGCGTCCCGACTTTGCCGCCACCCTTGGCGGCCTCGCGACCTTGGCCGAGCACGGGGCGACCGCGGCGGTCGTGCCGCTCGCGGCCTTCGTGCGCGACGAGGCCGGGCTGGCCACATGGTTCGGGGAAGCCACGCGCAACCTCGCGTCACTCATCACGCGCTGAGCGCGTCGCGGGTGCGGTCGAGCTCCGCAGGGTCAGAGGTCGTCGGTACGAGGAAGAACTCGTCGGCTCCGGCCTCGCGCGCGTTCTCGACGGCGCGGCGCAGCGCATCCGGCGTGGAGCATGCGACATTGTCGGCGCTCCACCTCGCGATGTCGTCGCCGAAGACCTTGAGGTAGGAGTACGCGTAGCCCCGCAGCCGCTCGTCGGCTCCCGGGCCGAGCGCATACCAAACGCTCGACGACAGATGGGGCGGGTCGGCTCGTTCGGCGTCGCGCCACGCGTCACGGATCTGATCGAAGGCGCGTGCCATCGCGGCCGCATCGCCGTCGAGCGTGAACGCGCCGTTGACGCCGTCGGCCCAACGCGCGGCGCGCCGGATCGCCTTGGGTCCCATCACACCGGCCACGAGTGGAGGGCCTCCGGGTTGGATCGGCGGCGGACCGACCGGGTCGGCGCCGTCGAAGGGTGCTTCGCCGGCCCAGATGCGGCGCATCGTCGCGACCTGCGCGTCCATCCGCTCCCAGCGCTTGACGGCCGACGCCGAGATGGCGCGGTAGTCGTGCTCGCGCCCGCCGACCCCGACGCCGACGGTGAGCCGGCCCCCGGAGAGCACGTCGACGGACGCCATCTGCTTTGCGACCGTGACCGCGTCGTGCGCGGGAAGGATGACGATCGTCGTCCACAATCGCACACGTTCCGTGAGCGCAGCTGCGGCCGCGAGCTGCACCACGCAATCGTGGCTCGTGAACGTGATCCGCTCGGGTACCGCGAGGCTCGCCCACGGGCCCTCATCGACACCGCGACACCACGAGAGCACCTCACGCCGACCGTGCGGCAGCATGGTCGGCAGCGTCATCGACAGGTTCACGCGCGGACCTTGTCGATCACCTCGTCCGCGTACCAACGCAGCGCGTCGATCTTCTCCTGCAGGGGCTGCGTGTCGGCATTGGTGGTGTACGGATCGCGGAAGCCCGCGATCACGTCGGTGACGCCACGCGCTTCGAGCCGGCGAATGCCGTCGGGTGAGAAGCCGTCGATGGACGGTGCGTGGACTTCGAAGGCGGCGTCCTCGCGCCCGGCCTCGCGACGGAGCTCGGCAAGACGGGCGAGGTTCCGGTCGAGCTCCTCGTCGGTGGTGCCCGCCGACATCCAACCGTCGAGTCGTGCCGCGCGCCTGAGCGCGGCGTCGCCGTGACCGCCGATCAGGATGGGCACCGGGACCGTCGGCGCCGGGCTCAGCTTGATGCTCGGCACGTCGTAGACCTCACCGTGGTACTCGAAGAAGTCGCCCGATCCGAGGCCACGGATGATGTCGATCGACTCGTCGATGCGGCGGCCGCGACCGGCCCACGGCAC
>Ga0209526_10003291_pt1 | contig 11009 bp, 8 predicted proteins | sample JacPinW_OM2H0_M1_FD_188566 | JGI IMG/M metagenome (GOLD analysis project Ga0209526, IMG submission 188566) | Forest soil microbial communities from Algoma, Ontario, Canada - Jack Pine, Ontario site 1_JW_OM2H0_M1 (SPAdes) (version 2) | ecosystem: Environmental > Terrestrial > Soil > Boreal...
CATGACCTCGAGGACGGCCTTGGTCGACCTGTCCGATAACGGGATCGAGCCCCACAGATAATCTGCGTCCTGCTACGGCAGTGCGCCGCAACGTCGTGCTGAGCTTCCAGGGAGGCAATCCCGGCAGCCGATCCATGCGCGCCGTCCGCGCGTAACGGTCGTAACTACCTGGCTATCAGGTCAGTCGAACGACGGCGTCCGTGTAGGTGTCCGTCCCCATACTGGACTTGCCGCCCTCGAAGATTTCCCGCTCCGCGATCCAGTGGCGCGACTGCGCGAAAGCTTCCGCCGTATAGGGCTCGAACACGATGCGCTCGCCGGGTCCCCAACGGCGAGTATCCATGATCCCGTGATAGCGAACGGGAAACTCGTTCTTGTAATAATGGGTATAGAGCTCGGGCCGCAGGTCGATGTCGCGCTGCGCGCGCTTGAGGGCGCGCAAGAAGCGCTTGAGGTCTTCGTCGTCCGGCGTACCGGTGATCATGGATGCGATCATGAAGGTTGTATCGATGATCTTCCGGTATCCGAGCTGCTCGGCAAGATAGTAGGGGCCGCTGAACAGGGTCGATGCCTTCGACTTGCCCTCGAGTAGGTTGTCCAGCCGCTTGAACAGCATGCCCTCCGTGAAGGACAGGCTGATCTTGTCAGCCGGCAGGTACTGCTCGAGCGCCTGGATGCTCGAATAGTGGCTCCCCGACTGATAGCCGACCGAGATCGGCACGCCCGCAAGCTCTTCCGGGCTGTGGATGGGCGAGTCGTGCGGCACGAAAATGCCGGCCGGCGCGACCGAATACACGTCCGCCCAGAGCTTGCCGTGGCCGTTCGACGCCGCCACGTTCACGGTCCAATGGCAGGCGCAATTGACGTCGGAGGTGCGGCCCTTTTCGAAGGTCTGGTAGGCGCCGGACTTTTGTCCATCCTTGTCGTGCGACTTGCCGTCCGTCGATCGCACGGTTTCCTCGAAGACGTATTCGAGACCTTCGTCCGCGAAGTAGCCTTTCTCGTCGGCGACCCATTCCTGCAGCCGAAAATGCGGCTGGATGATGAATTTCTGATTTTTCACGCTGTCCTCCGTCTTCACTGGACTGCATCGATTGATCCAAATCCTATCCCGGCAGAGGCACTCGGCTCTAGCTGAATGTGGGAATAGACTTCATTCGATATTGGAATGCAGGTACAATTGCGCGGGTCGCGATCGATGGAGCCGAATCCGTGGATGAAGACGACATCGGCCTTCGGCACTTGAGGGTTCTGAGCCTGCTGCTGGAAGTCGGCAGCATCACGCGCGCCGCACAGATCCTCGATACGACGCAGTCGTCGGTCAGCAAGATACTCGCCAAGCTGCGGGTCCATTTCGGCGATCCGCTGTTCGTGCGGGTCGGCCTATCGCTGCGCCCGACCCCCAGGGCGATTGAACTTGCGCAGCCGTTGCGGGGATTGCTAACCGCCTCTGATGCCATGCGGTCCTCGACCTCTTCATTCGACCCCCGATCTTCCACCAGGGAGTTCTCGGTGCTCATCACCGAGGTAGGAATGATACAGATGGTGCCTCCGCTCATGGCCCATCTGGAGAAGGCAGGGCAAGGCTTGCGACTCAGGGCCGTTCCACTCGATTCCCGACAATTCGGAGCGCGCCTCGAAGCAGGAGAGGCGGATGTCGCCTTGGGCATGTTTCCCGGCGCCGCGGCGACGATGCGGCGCCAGCGCCTTTATTCCGAAACCTACGTGAGCGTGGTGCGCAAGGGCCATCCGCGAATTCGAAACCTATCCGACCCAGAAGCCTTTCTGCGCGAACGCCACATCATGGTGACCTTTTCAAACACGGGGCATGCCGTGCATCAGGTACTCGAGCAGGTCTTGACCAGCAAGCTGGACAAGGACCATGTGCAGGTCCGGGTGCGCCTGCCTGAGCAAGCCTGCGCCTCCCTTTGCCAAGCCGCACTCACGGACTCTATGCCGCGAAGCTCGGTCTCCCTTCGCCGAAGTGTCCGGTTCAGGCGGTCCAGTTCAAAACGCGCTTGCAGCACATTTGCAGTAATTGCCCCCAAAATGAAAGGAAATATCGTTTTCAATTTCTCTCGGTGTTCGGTCGTGTCGGCCTTGAAAAACATTACGTCTGGATTGGCTACTATGTTTTGGGGTTGAAATGTAAAGGCCATAAGGTCACGAAAGCTTGGCCTTGCTCTATATCCAACCTCGTCCCCCGGTTCGAAATCCAGGCTCGGCAGGCCCGAAAGTCGGTTTAGCATCGCTTTTATGTCATCAACATTGTGGGTCCTTTGGGAGATGCGATAGGGGATTTCCACGTCTGGAGACTCGACAAGTATCATGTCACCAGTCTGCTGCTGATCACCCGGCTCACGCCTGGCAAGCAGCTTCTGGCCCTCCAGCGTTTCAACCACTATGCCGAACCACGCGCAACTTTCGCGAATTATACCGACTGGAATCGCACACTTTTCTGAGCCAAGGCAATAATCGACAATCGGAATGACAGCCGACTTGCCGGTCTTTGATGCTCCACTGATGACGTTCACGACGCCCGGTTCGAATTCAACTATTCGCGGCGCGGCCTCAATGCGAGGCCAAAGGATGAGGCTACGGAGCTGGAAATACATCAGTACGCAACCCTGAGGGTGGACGCGACTTGGCTGAGACCCGCTCTTGAGAACCACGCTCCTAGCTTATCAGCTGCACCAGAGAAGCCTCTAATCCGCTCAGGTACGAGCGGGCTTTTTAATCTGGCGTGGAGCGAATTTGATCTAGCTGTCGCCTCATCGTACTTCACCGTGATTAGTCCGGCATTCACTGCGAAGGCGAGCGACTGCAGGGTGAGGCCGCGCAGCATGAGTGCACGATCATGTACGGCAATCAAGTTCTCTCGTTCCTCGCCAAGCTTTGCGGCGAATACGGATAGCCCAGAACGCTTTCGGGTCGAACTGATCTTGTCCAACGTAGGACGATGCAACAACAGCGGCAGAACAAGGAAGCTTAGTGGCAGGACGGGCGCTCGACTTTCCGCGGCCTGAAATCCAAGCCCGAATTGCCAAAGCGCATATGCCCCCAGAGCCGGATTTTGGATGATTCCAAATTCGTTCGGCGTACGTCGGAACTCACGCGCGGCCATCATGTGTCGTCCATTTCGAGCAAGGTTTCGTACTCAGGATGCCAGCCTAAACGGCGATTATCGGCGAGCGCATTGAAGCAACCGTGGACAAAATGCAGCGGAACGGCACGGCCGTCCAAGGGAGCCTCTATAACAGCGCATCGTCTATAAGCGAGCCGACCACGCACCTTAGGTAGCTGATCTGGATAAAGATCGGAAATCTCCCCGGCGAGTGCCGTATGTCGGCGTATAAGACCGTCATCCCAATCCTGGAAGCTCTGTTCGAATATAAGGCCCTTTTCTGCCCAAATTGACTTGTCTGCGGAAGTGCGCAGAAAGTCACTGACCGCGCGGATTTGCTCCCCACTGCTCACCTCGATTAACTCAAGCTGCCGGATGAACACTGGGCGACTTGTGAAGAGGCTATTTACTTCTGCGGGGTTGGGTCTCGTTGAAAAGGAAGCCAGTAGCCCAGGTAAGTTATTCTTCTGAACGAAGGCACGAAAAGCGGAGCGGAAGCGATCCGCATCGAGAATGGCCGGCTCACCGCGACGGATCAGATGCTCTGCTTGTTGCTTTGCCATGCCGATCGCCGCTTCGCAGATGTTGTTCACCAAGGCAGGCGGGATGGTCAGTTCCAGCTGCTCGCGCAGCCGTCCCATGGGGTCCTCATCAGTACTGATGACTTTCATACGCGTTACCACCGCAACACGGTCGTCGTCCGTGGCACCAAAGAAGCGCAAAAGATGGGGCATGCATACCGGCGGTCTCTTAAGCTTTTTTAACGCCGTCTGGATCGCGACCGTTAGTGCCTTCACCTCCAAGGGAGTGCTGGCACGATCAAGCGCTTGTGCGTGCGCGCCCGTACGTATGGGCGTCACGTAGAGCCGGAATTCCGCCTTGTCAGCTACAACTTGTCCATTCGTCACTGCATCGAGCCAGTTCGCAACCGTTTTCCAGAGGTCCGGCGCCCAATCCGCGATCGGGTTCTGCTTTAGCGCACTTTTGCATTGCTCTAAAACGACCGACCCATCGGGGCGGTGAATGGCTACATCGTCCAAGTGTTCAAGCGAGATCTGGTCTCCATGCCCGCAGGTCAGCAGGTGGTAGCACAACCGAACTGGCTGAAGTCCAAATCCGAGATACTGTGCCGGCGCGCTGTGTTTGGTGGTCACCGTCGTCTCCCGGCCCCCAGTATTCCCACGAGCCGAACGAAGGTCAACTGCTGCGGGCAATATTCACGAAAAAAACGAATTTCGTGAGCAAGCAATCTAAGGCTATTCATGACCCGTAAGGAGAATCAGTCCCCCATGACTCGCCTGATACGCTGCTGGATCCTCATCAGCTAAGGAGTCTTCACCCGCGTGCATTAACGCTGGCTCATCCTGCAATACCGGCTCAGTCGCCTTGGCCGCTTTAGCTCTCTGGAAGGAACGGCGGTTTCCGGCTCTTCTGAGCCATTCAGTCTGCGATCTGCAGGGTTTTTTAGTCTCCCGCGCGCACGCGCGCGCGAGGCTAAAAAAATCGCTTGGAGCGCTGGAGGCAGCGAATTCCCGGCCCGGCGACGCGCTGCTGTTTCTGACCTCGCCCTTCTTTCATCGCGACCGCAACCGCCTTGCCGAACTTGCACTGCAGCACCGGCTGCCGTCGATGTTCGCCAACCGGCAATACACGGATGCGGGCGGAATGATCTCCTACGGGCCGAGCTACCCTGCCATGTATCGGCTCGCGGCCGAGTATGTCGACAAGGTCCTGAAGGGCGCGGCGCCCGCCGACCTGCCGATCCAGCAGCCGACCAAATTCGAGCTGGTGATCAATCTCGAGACCGCCAAGGCGCTCGGGTTGAGGATCCCGCAAACGGTTCTGCTCCGCGCCGACGAGGTCATCGAATGAACCGCCGCGACTTGCTCCTCCTGGTCGGCGCGGCGATGACGCCCTCGCGGCCAGAGCGGCCGGCGAGCCGGAGAGGGTGTTTCGCCTCGGCGTGCTCCAGGTTACGCCACCCGGGCCGGGCTATCTAAGATCAGCGTCAGGATTGTCCGGCACGGCCGCTTCATCGGGTTTCAGATGGCCGGGGCGCTGGCCGCGCGGAATTGTTCCAACAGATACCCGCCGTTATCTAGTACATTTTGTCTCCGCAGTTGGCAGGGCATGAGGGAATGCCTGTTCACACGCGATAAAGCAGGGGGAGGAGCGTCGTTTTATGGAAATCCCGTTGACGCCCGTGGAGTTCGGGCGGCGCGCGCGGCGGCTCTACGCCGAGCGCGAAGCTGTTGTCGATGGCGAGCTACGTTTGACCTACGAACAATTCCTCGAACGCTGCGACCGCTGGTCGTCGGCGCTCCAGGCCCTCGGAGTCCGTCAGGGCGATCGGGTCGCTTACATCGCCCCGAACACGCACGCGCATTTGGAAGGGTACTACGCGGTCCCGCAAATCGGCGCGGTCTTGGTGCCGATGAACTATCGGCTCCTCCCGGACGATTTCGAATACATTATCAACCACTGCGGGGCGAAGGTCGTGTGCGCCCACGCCGACTACCTCGAAGCCGTCGATGGCATTCGCGGTCGGTTGGCCGGCGTCGAACATTTCGTGGCGCTGGAAGGTTTGCGCGACGGCTGGATCGATTACGAATCGACACTCGGCTCACATTCGCAAGACTTCGCCAGGGCCGATATCGCCGAGACCGATCTCATGACCATCAACTACACCAGTGGTACGACGGCGCGGCCGAAGGGGGTGATGATCACTCACCGCAACGCGTACATGAATGTCATGGGGACCCTCGTCCATCACCATCTGACGCCGGCCGATCGGTATCTCTGGACCTTGCCGATGTTCCACGCGAACGGGTGGACGTTCACCTGGATCAACACCGCCCGCGGAATAGCACACGTGTGCCTACGGCAAGTGGAACCGCGGCTGATCTTCCAACTCATCAAGGACGAGAAGATCACGATGCTTTGCGCCGCTCCGACGGTGCTCATCGGCATCGCGAACGCGCCGGACGACGTCAGGGCGGGGGCGCCGTCTGGCGTCCGGCTGTTCACGGCCGGGGCGCCGCCCGCGGCGGCGACGATCGAGTTGGTCGAGCGCGAGCTCGGTTGGGAGCTGACCCATGTTTATGGAATGACCGAGGCGTCGCCTCTGATCACCTTCTGCGAACCCTTGCCGGAGCACCGGAAGCTTTCGCTGACAGAACGGGCCGAGATCAAAGCGCGCCAGGGCGTCGAACTCGTCAGCTCCGGCGAGCTTCGGGTCGTCGACGAACACGGAAACCACGTCCCGCGCGACGGGCAATCCCTGGGCGAGATCGTCGTGCGCGGCAACGTCGTCATGAAAGGCTATTACAACGATCCCGAAGCGACGAACGCGGCGATTAAGGACGGTTGGTACCACTCGGGCGACGCCGCGGTCGTTCACCCCGACGGTTACGTGGAAATCCGAGACCGTTTCAAGGACATCATCATCAGCGGCGGCGAGAACATTTCCTCGGTCGAGGTCGAAGCGTGCCTGCTGCGCCACCTGGCGGTGCGGGAAGTCGCCGTCGTCGGCATGCCGCATGAGAAGTGGGGGGAAGCGCCTCATGCCTTCGTCATCTTGCGCGAGGGCGCCAAGGCGACGGAAGAGGAGCTCAAACTTCACGCACGCAACCGTCTGGCCCACTTCAAGACACCGCAATGGGTCAGCTTCGTCGACGAGCTGCCAAAGACGGCGACGGGTAAGGTACAGAAGTTCGTACTTCGGGCGGGCAAAGCCGGCATCTCGCGGCAATAGCGGTCGAAATGGGCGGGGCAGCCATTCTAAAAGTCATTGCTTTGAAGCCCTGGCCTGCCGGCTGGTGTCGGATAAGCCCGGCATGACCTCGCTGGCTCAGCTCGGAGAAATGCCGATTGCGGTTCGCACCTGACGCAGCGCTGGAGGGAGCAGGATTCGAACCCTCGGTCCCCCCAAGAGGAACAACGCTTTTTTGAGACTGCCCCCGTTCGACTGTCCGGGAATTCCCCAACTGTCCCTTCCAAACAGAGGGCGGCTCCTTCGCGACAGGGACCGACGGTTCGAATCCTGCTCCGCGGTCCGCGGCGATTTTCGATACGGCGCCGGCGTCGACGGTGCTGCCTTCCGCCAGCGAGTCACGGCCCCGCCTTGACGGAGTAAGCACGCGGGACGTCGGTGTGGCATCCGCTGATTCCCAGCGGCTCTAGCGCTCTCCCCGACCGAGGACGGACTTCACGCTCGATCGCGGATCACCCCTCGCAACACCTGGAATGTCGGCGAGCCTATGATATCGCGGGCGAAGATCCGGGGATCGAGGCGAACAGAACCACGATGATCTGCGGTCACGACGATACGCAACGGGCCACACTGACTGAAAAAAGGGGGCCGACTTTTATGACAGACGGTCGCAAGCGAGCGTCCGGGCTCGAAGCCGCGGATATCGGCTCTGGGCTGCGGCCAAAGAACATCGGCGCGCGCGTCAAGCGCGTCGAGGATCCGCGGTTGCTGACCGGCCAGGGAGCCTTCACAGCCGATCGCCTCGTCCCGGGGGCAATGCACGTCGCGTTCCGGCGCAGCGATCACGCGCATGCCATCATCTCGAGCATCAACACCTCAGCGGCCGCCGAGATGCCGGGCGTCTTCGCCATTTACACCGCGCAAGAACTGGATGATTTGGTCAAGCCGGTGCGGGCGTCGTCTCGGATGGAGAATTATCACGCGACGACGCTCTATCCGTTGGCGCGCGAGAAGGTGCGCTATGTCGGTGAGCCTGTTGTAGTCGTTCTGGCCGAGAACCGCTACCTTGCGGAGGACGCGCGCGATCGGATCGAGATCGCCTACGAAGCGCTCGCAATCGTGATCGATCCCGAAATAGCGGTCAGAGCGGATGCGCCGCTGCTGCACGTGGAGGCGGGAACAAACGTATTAGCGATGCGCGAGTTCGCGCGCGGCGATATTGGAGCGGAAATGACGGCGGCTCCGATGCGGGTCGGCGGGCGTTTCCGGTTCCACCGTAAGACGCCGATCGCCATCGAGAATCGGGCCTGTCTCGCGGAATACGATCGTGGGCGTCGTTCGCTGACTCTGACCCTGTCGACGCAGATCCCGGGCATCATTCGCGACCTTCTCGCCGATCTCCTCGACATGCCGGGACACAGCGTGCGCGTCGTCGCAGCGGATGTGGGCGGCGGCTTCGGCGGCAAGGCATCCCTGTACCAGGAGGAGATCGTCGTTTCGGTTCTCGCGCGTCACCTGGGCCGCGCGGTGCGCTGGACAGGCGACCGGCTGGAGGATCTTACCTCGACGAGTCACGGCTTCGACGAAATCGTCGACGCAGAACTCGGGCTCGACAGAGACGGCCGCATCCTCGCGCTTGCAGCTGAGGTCATTGGCGATGTCGGGGCATATTCGATCTATCCGTGGACAGCCGCCCTCGAGCCGGTCCAGGTCGTCAGCTTCATGCCGGGCCCTTACCGCGTACCGACCTATCGCGGGCATGTACGCGCGGTCACAACGTGCAAAGTGCCGACCGGGCCTTATCGCGGCGTAGGGCGTCCGATTTCCACCTTCGTGATGGAGCGCCTTATCGACATGGCGGCGCGGCGTCTGTCTATCGATCCCGTGGAGCTTCGCCTGCGCAACCTGATCCGAGCGGACGAATTCCCCTATAAAGTGGCATCCGGGATCGTTTGGGACCGTTCCGGCTTCATGGAAAGCCTGACGAGCGCGTCCGCGGCGATCTGCTACGCACGGCTCCGGGAGGAGCAGACGAAAGCCCGTGCCGAGGGACGGCTGGTCGGCATCGGCATTGCCACCTACGCGGAACTGACGGGGATCGGGTCGCGCATCTCGGCGGCGCCGGGCATGCCGATCAACACCGGCACGGAATCAGCCACCATCCGCCTCGACTCCACCGGGGCGGTGACCGGCAGCTTCGGGATTGCCTCACATGGCCAAGGGCTCGAGACCACGCTCGCGCAGGTGATTGCCGACGAACTCGGGGCCCGGATCGAAGATATCAGGATCCTGCATGGGGACAGCGCCGTCGTTGCGCACGGCACCGGGACCTATGCAAGCCGCAGCGCAGTCTTGGCTGGCGGAGCGGCCACGCTGGCGGCGCGGCTGCTCAAGGAAAAAGTGATTCGAGCGGCCTCGCACCTGCTCGAAGCGTCGGTCGAGGACATCGAAGCTGTGGACGGACGGGTATTCGTTGCCGGCACCGACCGCTCCCTGACGTTCCGCGAGATCGCGAAGGCCGTCTATTCCGAAATGGGTCGCTTGCCGAGGGACGCGCGAGAGGAATTGGAGGTCACCAAGGTTTACGACCCGTATTTCGGCACAACCACCTCGGCAACGCATATCGTGGCGCTGGAGATTGATCCGGAGACCTACAAAGTGGAGCTCGACCGCTACGTTGTCGCCGAGGATTGCGGCCACATGATCAATCCGATGATCGTCGACGGCCAGGTTCACGGCGCGGTCGCCCAAGGCATCGGGGCGGCCCTCTACGAAGAGGTAATCTACGACGCCGCCGGTCAGCTCCTGACGGCCAGCCTCGCCGATTACGCCATCCCGACCGCGAGCGAGATGCCATCGATAGCGACCGTCCATCTCGAGGCGGAGTCCCCGTCCACTACGGGCGGCTTCCGCGGCATGGGCGAAGGAGGAACGATCGGCGCGCCGGCGGCCATTGCCAACGCGCTTGCCGATGCGCTCGCTCCGCTCGGAGCCGAGATTTTCGAGCTGCCGATGACTCCGGAGCGCCTGTTTCGCCTAATTGAGAAGGCGCGAGCGCAAGGAGAGTCCCAATAGATCTGAAACTCTAAGGGCCAGAGTTGCGCTGGTCATTGGCGGAGCGAATGAAGTCGGGGCCGCGAGATGGCGGCGGCACCTGCGACCGAGGGCGCGGGTCTGGGTGATTGGGGCGCGGACATGCATTTTGGAGACTGCCCTGCTCGCCTGGTCGGCTCCCCGAGAAAACGGACATAGACGCCGCGGGCGCGCCGCGCGCCGCCGCCCCGCATGCTGCCGGTTCGCGTCGGCGTCGACCTAACCCCCCTATCGGAGAACCCCTATTTGCCCAGGCGCGTTGCAAGCACCGGCCGCGGCCACTGGCCCACTGCATGGGTCATCAAGGGGCTCAGCGCCCCCCGTCTAAAGAACCGCCATTGCATGTGTTCGGCGATGCCGATCGCTCTGACCACCGTATCGGCAACTACAATTACAGCCCGCCCGGCGCGCTGTTCCGGCTGATGTCGGCGGATCAAAAGCAGCAGCGGTTCGGGCATTTCACCATAACGATTCGGCCTATGGGCAGGGGGTCGCGGAGCGGCGGGGCCTTGTGCCCAAGCTCCAGGCTGCAGAGTGGTTGGCCTCCTACCATCCCCCACCGGGCTCTGCTAAAGCGGACGGCGAATGGCGGGGCTGGTCATCACGATCGCACAGCGCAAGGGCGGCGCCGGCAAAACGACGCTCGCCACCCAGCTTGCGGTCGCCTGGGCACGATGCGGCGCGCGGGTCGCGGCTCTCGATATCGATCCACAAGGCAGCTTCGCGGCCTGGGTCGAGCTGCGGCGGGCGCGGCTCGGGGTAAAGGCAATCGGCTTTGACTTTGCGGCACTACCGGGCTGGCGCGCGGCACAATGGGTCGACGATCGCGTAGGTGGGGCGGACCTAGTCGTGATCGACGCCCCGCCGCATGTTGAAACCGAGGCCCGGATCGCGGTGCGCGCAGCAGGGCTGGTCGTGGTTCCGGTTCAGCCCTCGCCGCTCGATTTGTGGGCGACGACGGAGACGCTCAAGATGGCGCACGACGAGCAGCGTCGCTCGCTCGTCGTGCTAAATCGGGTCCCGCCGCGCTCCGGCTTGACCGATGAAATCGTCGCCCAGCTCGGCCGTATCGGCCCGCTG
>Ga0209526_10003292_pt1 | contig 11009 bp, 11 predicted proteins | sample JacPinW_OM2H0_M1_FD_188566 | JGI IMG/M metagenome (GOLD analysis project Ga0209526, IMG submission 188566) | Forest soil microbial communities from Algoma, Ontario, Canada - Jack Pine, Ontario site 1_JW_OM2H0_M1 (SPAdes) (version 2) | ecosystem: Environmental > Terrestrial > Soil > Boreal...
TTCAATTATTTGCACTCGGTGGAGTTGCTGGCGGACGTTTGCAACAGCTTTGTCGAGCACTGCGTGATCGGCATCGAAGTGAACCGCGAGCAGGTGGATAAGTACGTGAAGAATTCGCTGATGCTGGTGACCGCGCTATCGCCGAAGATTGGCTACGACAATGCCGCGAAGGTAGCGCACACCGCGCATCATGAGAACACCAGCTTACGCGAGGCGGCGGTGAAGCTGGGCTTCCTAACCGGCGAAGAATTCGACGCTCTCGTCCACCCCGAAGACATGACCCATCCGTAGTGTTTTACGTCTGGTTGCCCTCCTTCGTTAGCATGCCAGCCCAGGCCACTATTTCACGCTTTTGGGACGGCCATTGAGAGGGATAAGGGCGCCGATGCACATTGCACCGGCGCTTATCGCGTACGGGTAACTGATGGTTTCGTATAAACTTGCAACTTCGCTTGGGCTCATGCTGATTCTTTCAAAACCTAGTCTTATCAGGCTAATAGGTAGGGCTAGGCTCCCCCACAAGAGAGTGAAGCTGATGGTTATTCGAAAACCCGTTTCACCGGGTAGATCGCGCACAATTCTGTAAGCTCCGAGGTATGTCCCGATGCCGAGCAGTGCCAAAGGGATCCCAATCCGTGCATCTCCGGGTAGATGTACTCCACATCCCGCGATAGCACTCGCAAATAAGAGGCACGTTCCAAGGCAAATTAAGATTGCGGCGCCGACATATCGCATGCGAGCCTCGACCTGACGAACAACTCGGTCAGCTTAACCGCTCGTGGGTGCGATATCACTAATTTATTCTCGGAGATGAAACCAAAAAGGAAAGCAACTTATACGCGGCGACTTGATTTTTCTATCGACCCAGCGCACGATTCTGCGCCTGTCTCAACCGAAGAGCGCATAAAACCAAATGACTCATTTCTTGCGGGACATACTGCGACAGCCTAACGAATTACAACTTACGCTCGAGCATTTGTCTGGGGCGGGGCGAGGTGCGCTTGATGCGGCTGTCGCTGCAATGCGGGCCGGGCGGCATGTGTATTTGACTGGGATTGGGAGCAGTTGGCATGCGGGGCTTAATGTTTCGGCGCTGTTTCAGGTTGGTGGGCGGCCGGTTTACATGGTGGATGCGGCGGAGATGGTGCAGTTTGCGGCGATTCCGGCGGGGTCGGTACTTATTGTGATTTCGCGCAGCGGGCGCAGCGTGGAGATTGTGCAGTTGCTGGCGAAGGCGCGGGAGAGCGGGGCGACGGTCATTGGGATTACGAATGCGGCGGATGGGGCGCTGGCGCGGGAGGCGCAGATTGCGATTGTGGTTCCGGTGGCGATGGATCATGCGATTTCGGTGAATACTTATACGACTTTGGCGCTGGCTGCGGGGATTTTGGCGGCCGCCGTGGTCTCCGGGAGAGATTTTCTTCAGGGGCTAAAGCCCAATGCCGGTGGTAGCTCAATGTCGGACCTAAAGGTCCGACCCCCTAAAGAATCCGGGCTCGCAGACTCGCGCCCGGCACCACTGAATGCTTCGCTCGCGGACTCGCCCTCCCGGAAACTGGTTGCTTCGTTGGCGGACTTGCTTTCGCTGGCTTTCTCCGCGGCTGGGAAATACATTCCGAAATGGCAGGAACAGATTGAGAATTCGGAGTGGCTGGCGCCGGGTAGCACGACTTATTTTCTGGCGCGGGGGTCGAGTTTGGGGAGCGCTTATGAGGCTCGGCTGATGTGGGAGGAGGGCGTGAAGTCGCCGGCTACGGCTATGGGGGCTGCTAGCTTCCGCCACGGGCCGCAGGAAATTGTGCAGAAGGATATGCGCTTTGCGATCTGGATCGATGGGGCGCGCATGCGCGAACAGGATCTGGCTCTTGCGCGCGATCTGCGGAAACTGGGTGCGCGGGTGATGCTGATTGGGCAGCGGCTGCCGGAGGATGCGGGTGATCTTGTGTTTCAGCTTCCGGAGATTGCGAGCGAGTGGCAATTTTTGATCGATATTATTCCGGCGCAGCTTGTGGCGGAGCGGTTGGCGCGGCTTTCGGGGGCGGACCCGGATACGTTTCGGCTTTGTTCGTTTGTGGTGGAGGATGAGGCAGGGTTGTTACCGAAAAATACTGGGACGCGCTGAAGCACGCCCCTACAACGGCTGGGCGCGGCTGCAACGGAGAAGGATTGTTTGTGATTGGGGCAGTGGACATTGGGGGCACGAAGATCGCTGTCGGAATGGTGGACGACGGCGGCGCGGTGCTGGCGAAGCTGGAGTCGCCTACGGCAGGGGAACGCGGGTACGCCGATGGGCTCGGACGGATTACGGCTATGCTGCGCCACGTGGCGCACAAAGCAGGCGTAGAAATTTCAGGGATTGGGATTGGGTCGACGGGTTGGGTGTATCCCTTCACTGGGGAATTCGGGGACGTGGACTTTCTGCCGTCGTGGAAGGGCTGCAATCCCGTGAAGGATTTGGGGCGCGCGTTTGCTGTGCGCGTGGCGCTGGAGAATGATGGCGATGCCGCGGCGCTGGGCGAGGCCGCTTGGGGGGCAGGCCGCGGCAAGCAGCGATTGATTTACGTAACGGTGGGAACCGGGATTGGCGGCGGGATCATTCTCGACGGGAAGCTTTATCGCGGCGTCGACCGGTCGCATCCGGAGGTTGGTCATCACGTGATTGATGCTTCGGGGCCGGATTGCACTTGCGGCTTTCGCGGATGCTGGGAGGCGCTGGCGACCGGGCCGGCCATGGCGGCTTGGTACAAAAGCAAAGCGGGGCCGCAAGCAAATGCCAACGGATTTGGCGCAAAGGAAATTTTCCAGCGGGCGCGCGAGGGAGATGCCTTAGCGCGCGAAGCGGTCGAGCGCGAGACGTATTATTTGGCGCTGGGATTGGCGAATCTGATCGGGCTGTTTGTGCCGGAGATGATTGTGCTGGGCGGGAGTGTGATGAAGAGCGTGGCCCTCGAGGATTTGCGCAAGGTGATTGCGCAGGGATGCCGGTTTGTGCCGTGGGAGAAGACGGAGCTTGCGCTGGCATCGTTGGGCGAGGAAGCGAATTTGATTGGGGCGGCGCGGGTTTGGCATTCGCGGTTCGGGGAAGGCGCCAGGGACGAGCTACGCGGTTGATTCGGTGTGTGCCTTGATCGCAAAAATGCCAAAACGAATTTGTGCCGCACCTACGGCGCTCTGGGCACAGAGGCAGGAACACAGAGAGCACAGAGAATTTGGCGGCTGCGGATCGTGCTGGGGACAATTTTCGAGGGATTTTCGTTTCTTTTGCGGGTGCTGTAGGATTCCGAGGCTAAAATAAAGATTCCGGCTCGTGGCAAGGAATTCCTGATGCGCCTGCTGCTTTACGCGACTCGCTGCGCCGCGACCCTCCTGATGGTTTGCGCCGCACATGGCCTTGCGCGCGATAAGAGCGTTTGGAACTACGAGGGCGGGCTGTTCGTTATGACCAACGGCTCGATTCCTAAGGGGCCTTGTTTTCGACTGGCCGGGCGTGTGACTTCCGGCGATTTTTTCGATCGTTTGAAGCGCATCGACAAAGAGAGCGGGACAATTTTTCGGCACGGATCGGAGACGGTGGAGAATTTTCCCGAGCAGCTCACGCTGTCGTTTCTTGTGCACGATTGGTATGACCGAACTTGCCCTTCGCGCGAGGAAAATCCCGGCGCGCCGAAATACTTGACGCGCGCGATGATGAGCTCGCTGCACCTGTATTTGTATTGGAAGCGCGGGGTGGAGCTGCGGCCGGTGGGAGACGTGGAGCGAAAATATTTTGCGGTGAGACAGATCATCCCGGACGCGGCGGCGCGGGTGCACGATTTGCCGGAGCGGCTCGAATGGGCTTACGAATATGTGGTGCCTAGCGCGGGCGTTCCGCTGACGGACAGCCTGGTGCTGGTTCTGCGCGATAACGAGGAGCACATCGTGGCTCGCGTGGCGGCCCGGCTCTAGGTTTTCTTCTTGACGCGGAAAATCGGATCAGCCCATGGCGCTGAATTTGTGGGGCTCAATTTTGTATATGACGCGCTTCTCGCCCGGCTGACGGAAGGGGTAGACGTCTTTGCCGAGGTACTTTTTGGCGAGGCTGTTGATGTGATCGTCGGCGCCTTTTTCCGTGGCTTCCACGACCTTGCCGCGAATCTCGAGGTAGCGGTAGGGATTTTCGGGATCCTGAATCGATAAGGATACGCGCGGGTCGCGGGCGATGTTTTTGTCCTTGCGGCGGCCGCGCGCGGAATTGACGCGCACGTACTTGCCATCGTAGTCGACCCAGACGGGGGTCACTTGCGGACTGCCGTCGCTGTTTAGCGTGCCCAAGTTCGCGAACGCTTTTTTGTTGCTTAGCAGATCCGCATATTTGTCAGGTAGTTGCTCAGCCATTTCAACCTCCGGAGGATTTGGTCCTCGACTTGTCTCTCTTCTAAGAAAGCTCGCTAGTTGCGTTAGATATTTGCGGCCTGCTCCACTGGCTTGTCAGTGGGTTGGGTCAGGCGCTGTTGCACACCGCTGCGCTGCAGCCATGCACCTGTTTCCGTGCCGCGCAAATCCTGGCGCATGAGCATTCGCAGATCGGCTTCGTCGTCTACGTCCATTTCCAGGTGAGCGTTGCGGCGGACCAAGATTTGCGCGCCGGCGCGCTGTGCCTCCCCGCAATGCTTCGCAAAACTGCCGTTGCCGAAATGCGATGGAAACAGCGTGGGGGGCATGCGCAGGATGGCGTTGGTTCCGCTGCCATCACGCGACGGGACAATCACGAGGGCTGGCGGGGCGCATTCTACTGCGAGCAGTTCGTCAATGTCGGTAGCTTGCACGAGCGGCACGTCCAAAGGGAGGCGCAGCAACGCAGTGACGCCGCATTCCGCACAGTGTTTTGAAGCGGCGTCCACGGAAACACTTTCCGAGATTTGCTGCTCTTCGCGCAGGAGTTTCCAGCCGTTCTCTTCCGCGGCCTTTATCGCCGGGAGATAGTTCGTCACGACGAAGATTCTTTCGGCACGCTGCACGCCGCGGACTGCACGAATCGTGTCGGCGAGCATGGCTTGCGCGAGGCCGAAGCGTTCTTGGGGACTCAGGAGCGGAGCGAGGCGCTGCTTCGCTTGGTGCAAATCTTTGATGGGCAAGAGCAATGCGCGCATTAAGTGGCCTCAGTACGCGCCTTCGGCGTAGGAAACGGGTGGTCCGCTTTGCAGGAGGTTTAACTGGGGCTGCGCGGGAACGGCTGCGTCTTCTTCGGTGGAGTTGAAGAGATGGCGAATTTTGTATGTGGTGGTGCGCTCTGCCGGTATGCGGCCGATAGAGCGAATCATGCGGCGGAAGTCTTGTGGCGAGACGTATTCGCCGAAGGTTGCGCCCGCGGCTTTCGAAATGTTCTCTTCCATTAGCGTGCCGCTGAAATCGTTGGCGCCGGCGTTGAGGCAGGCCAGCGAAGTGTCGAAACCGAGTTTGACCCAGGAGACTTGAATATTTTTGATTGCGCCGTGTAGCAGAACGCGTGCCAGGGCGTGTACGCGCAAATGCTCCTCGCGGCCGGCGCCGGGGCGCGCGCCGCCGTGCTTGAAGAGGCGCGTATTTTCGTGGATGAAGCCGAGTGGCACAAATTCGGTGAACCCGCCAGTGCGCTTCTGGATTGCGCGCAGCAGCAGAATGTGGCGGACCCAATCGGCTGGTTCTTCGACGTGGCCGTACATCATTGTAGAAGTCGTGGGAATGCCGAGTTCGTGCGCCATGGCGATGATTTCCACCCAGCGGGCGACCGGTAATTTGTTCGGGCTTAGCTCACGGCGGACGCGGTCGTCCAAAATTTCCGCGGCGGTGCCGGGAATGCTGCCGAGGCCTTCGTCTTTCATCATTTGGAGATAATCGCGCAACGGCATTCCGGTTTTATCGACGCCGTAGGAAATCTCCATGGGCGAGAAGGCGTGCACGTGCATGGCGGGAATGGCGTGCTTGATAGCGCGCAGAATGTCCCGGTAGAAGAAACCGTTGAGATCTCGCGGGAGGCCACCCTGGATGCACACTTCGGTGGCGCCGGTTTCCCAGGCTTCGCGGGCTTTGCGGACTACATCGTCCGGAGAAAGGGAGTAAGCATCCGGCGCGCCGGGGCCCTTGCCAAATCCGCAAAAGCTGCAGCCTACGAAGCAGACGTTTGTGAAATTGATGTTGCGGTTTACGACGTAGGTGATCGCGTCGCCTACGGTTTCGCGTCGCAGCGTGTTTGCGAACGAGACCAGGGCTTCTAGATCGGCGCCTTGAGCATTGGCGAGCAGGAGGCCTTGCTCAAAACGTAGTTCGCGGCCCGCGCGGCTGGCGTCCAAACACTCGAGGACTGCGGCAGAGCATAACGATAAAGAGGCTTGCGATTTCGCTTCTTCGGGGTTAGCACTCATCTGCGGCATCCATGCCTGAGGCATCGCGGGGCCTCGGGGGTTGGTCAAATCTCTGACATATGTATCCTATCAGAGATGAATGCACTCTATGAAATAGGACGAGGCTCACGCCGCGCTCCGTGCTGGCTTGGTCCCTTTTGGTCCGCTACCATATGGTCCGATCATGAGTCGCGGCAATGCGATCTTCCTGGCGATTGTGATCGCTATCGCTCTGGTAGCGATTGCCGCTGCTTCCATCTTGCACAACGGCTTGAGCTCGCGCGTGAACCCTACGGCGCTCGAAACCATGTTGGCGCGTAACGCGAGGCACTTGGCTATTCCCGCAGGCGCCCGCAAGCAGCAGAATCCCGCCGCCGGAACGCCGGACAATCTTCGCGATGCTCGTTTGCATTTCGCCGATCATTGCGCCATATGCCACGCTAATGACGGGAGCGGCGATACGTCATATGGCCGCAATCTGTATCCGAAGCCGCCGGATCTCCGGCGGGAGCAAACGCAAAAGCTCGCCGACGGTGAAATTTTCTGGATTATTGAAAATGGCGTGCGCTTCACGGGCATGCCCGCGTTTGGCGGCGGGCATGGCTCGGAGGAGGATAGCTGGAAGCTGGTGCACTTCATTCGCCACCTGCCGCAGCTTACCGCGGAGGAGCGGATGGAGATGGAACGCTACAATCCCAAAGGGCCGGGAGATCGCGAAGAAGAAGAGGAAGAAAACGATTTCCTGCGGGGCCAGCCGATGCAACAGAAACCGGAAGGGGCGCATCATCATTAAGTGCAGTGCTGAACGGAGCTGAGGTAGGGGAATTCGATGAAGACTCCAATGAAAACCAAGATGTATGCGTTGCTTGCAATCGCTGCGCTCATGGCTAGCGTGGCGTTGGCACATGGCGACAAGAAGCACATCGTCGGTACGCTGGAAAAGATCAATCCTGATTCTGTGGTGGTCAAGACCGCTGCCGGAAAATCCGTTGAAGTGAAGCTCATCGCTTCGACGATGTACGTTTCGCGGGTGGGAAATGAAGATAAATCCGCCAAGGTCTCCGACCTGGCGGTTGGCTACCGGGTGGTGATCCATGCCACGCCAAAAGGCGAGACCCTGGAAGCCAACGAGGTCAAGTTTTCGGCACCGGCATCCTCAACGGCATCGTCAGCAACCAGGGGCAAACCAAAAACCTAAGGGCTCTAGTCCTCAGGATTTCCGGCGCTTCAGTTTCTGTTTACCTGCGGCGTCCTGTAGCTGACAGAGCGAGACCAGTAAAGCGAACGGAAATGCCGGGATCTGCCTTTGGGATCGCACATCCATTTTTTCTTGAAGAAACATTCGGCGTCTGTCGGCCGTATACTTGGCCAACGGCAGGTGCTTCATGACAAGTCTCTGGCAAGACATCCGCTACGGTCTCCGTGTATTGCGTAAGTCCCCCGGCTTCACGGCGGTCGCCGTCATGACCCTGGCGCTGGGCATCGGCGCCAACACGGCCATTTTTACCGTCGTCTACGGCGTCCTTCTGCGTCCGCTGCCGTTTCCGCAGCCGGATCGAATCGTCATGCTCGCCCAAACCTATAAGGAGCAAGTCGATGAGGACGGGCTGACGGCAACGCAGTTGAATCGTCTTCGCCGATATGGCCAACCTTTCGAGTACATCGCTGGCTACACGCAAGTAGGTTACAACTTGACTGCCGGAAAGGCCGCCGAACACTTGCGCGGCATGCCGGTCAGCGCCGAATATTTTCGCGTATTGGGCGTTCACCCCATGCTCGGCCGCAACTTTTTGGACGAGGAGGATCGTGGTGATGGGCAGCCTGTAGCGATTGTCAGCTACGCGCTTTGGATGCGTCGGCTGCAAGGAGAATCCGCAAAAACCGGCCAGACAATTTTGCTGAACGGCGAGCCTTTCACCGTTGTCGGGGTGATGCCGCGCGAATTTGCTCCCCTGGGCGATGAACGCGCGCCGGATAGTGGAGCGCCAGACATCTGGACGCCTCTCGCGCTCGTGGCCAAGACCGCCGGCGACGGGGAAAACATCAGCGTGCTCGCCCGGCTGAAAGCCGGTGTCACTCGCGCGCAACTTACAACCCAGATGAACGTAGTCACCGAGGACTTCCGCCGCGAATATCCCAACGATGTCGGCCCGGAACTCCAACTTACCTTCGTGCCGTACCAGCGGATGGTTGGTCTAAACGAGCGTCCCTATCTTTTTGTTCTGTTCGGCGCGATTGGCTTCGTTTTGCTCATTGCCTGCGCAAACGTGGCAAACCTGCTGCTAGCGCGCCTTGGCCTGCGCGGGCGAGAAATCTCCGTCCGCATCGCCATGGGTGCGTCGCGTGGCCGAATTTTCCAACAACTACTCACCGAAAGTGTTTTGATTGCGCTCGCTGGTGGGGCCTTAGGGTTACTCGCTGCGTATCTGGGATTGGGTTCCCTGCTGGCCATCGCTCCCGCTGATTTGCCCCGCGCTGCAAGCATTCACCTGGACACCGCGGCATTTGCATTTACGTTTCTGGTTTCGCTTTTGACCGGTGTCATTTTCGGTCTGGCGCCAGCCTTAAAGACTACCTCGGTTAGTGTGGGCGAGTCACTCAAAGAGGGCGGTCGCACGGGACCATCGGCTGGACGCAGAAGACTGCGCCAGGGACTCTTTATCGCCGAATTTGCGATATCGCTCGTCCTGCTCACCGGCGCCGGCTTGATGATCGTAACGTTCTCGAAATTGCTCCATTCCGATCCGGGATTCAATCCGCAGCCCATACTTTCCATGCAGTACTGGTTGACCGGATCCAAATACAATTCCTCCGCGGAAATCGGTACGTTCAATAGCACGCTCATTCAACGGCTCCAATCTTTGCCCGGCGTCGAGGCTGCGGGAGTAATCGCCGCCGGTCTGCCGCTCGAGCGTGGGGGCAACAAGGCCATTGGAATTGCTGGAAAGCCCAATTCGGACTGGAGCACCGACTATCGTGAGATTACGCCGGGGTACTTCCAAGCTATGGGTATTCCGGTACGCCAGGGGCGGGCATTCTCGGATTCCGATTCCGAAAGCGCGGCTCGCGTTGTCATCGTCAATGAAGCGTTCGTGCGCAAGCTCTTTCCGGAGCGCAGCGCTTTGGGAGAACGTCTGCTGCACGGCAACACAGTTGCCGAAATCGTGGGAGTTGTCGGAGACGTGAAATCGTACCTCGATCAGCCCGCACCGCCGACTTGGTTCGTTCCGGCGGCGCAGGCTTCCTATGGGACCTCAAAGCTTTTCGAGGGCTGGTTCCCAAGAAGTGTAGTGCTACGTGCCGGACTCAACCCGCTCAGCCTCACACATACCATGCGCGAGGCGTTCGCCGCCGTTGATCCTCTCGTTCCGACCGGCCCCGTACGTTCCATGCAACAGGTCCTTTCGCGCTCGCTCGCGCTGCGCAGCTTCTTGATGACCTTGCTCAGCCTCTTTGCGTCACTAGCGCTGCTGTTGGCATCCGTCGGAATCTACGGCGTCGTCGCCTATGCTGTCTCGCAACGAACGCGCGAGATCGGGGTGCGCATGGCGCTTGGTGCGCGGCGCGCGGATGTCCTGCGCTTGGTATTGACGGAAGCCATGAAACTCATCCTGGCGGGAGTCGCGTTGGGTGTGGCTGCCGCCCTTGCGCTGACGAAAGCCATTGCGAGCCTGCTGTATGGAGTGAGCGCGGCCGACCCGTTGATCCTTGCATCGGTGATCCTGCTGCTGGTCCTCGTGTCGCTGGCCGCGTGCTACGTGCCCGCGCGCCGGGCCGTGCGCGTCGATCCGATGGTCGCGCTGCGCTATGAGTAGTGCTTGGTAGAAGAACGGGGTTCGGCTCTCAAAACCGGAAGGCGATGCCGCCGGTGAAGTTTACGCGCTGCAGGTAGTTGGACACGTTCTGCTGGAAGCAGTTTCCGAAAGAATCGCACTGCACCGCCGGAGTTTTGTTGGCCCGCGAGGGCAACCACCGCAAATCTCCGCGCAGCGCAAAATGGCGGGTCAGTTCGTATTTGGCTCCGCCGCCCAGATTAAACGCAAGCAGGGTATGGTTCGAATTGCCTCCGCTATTGGATTCATGCGAGAAGCCGACGCCTGCGGCGATAAACGGCCGCAGCTTTCTTTCGCTATTCTTCAGCATGTAGAGAAAGCCAAACGAGAATTGGTCAAAATCGGAGTTAAAAGCTTTTGAATATACGTGCGTGAAACCATCGCGCTCGCTGAAACTTGTATTGTTGCGGCTCCACATGAATTCGGCTTGGGAATTTTCGGTTAGGGTGTAGTCGATAAAGGTGCCATAGCTCAGACCGCTGTCCACTCGCAACTTGTCGATGGTGAACGAATTTGTGACCGGATAGGAGCCGCCAGTTTCATAGCCCACAAACGGCGCCACCTCCCATTTCTTAACATCGCGCCACTGCGCGAACGCCGGCGAAACTGCGACGAAGCACAACGTAAGCACGAGCAATAGCGGCAAGCGGTATCGCATGATTCCTCCCAATTGGCCAATCTGATTCGACAGACACGCCTCCCGGTTATCTGGAACTAAGATGCAGGAATGGCCTCGTGGCGTTTCAACTAGTATTTCCGTTCCTGTTAGTTCTTGTCGTGGCTCTCTGGGGCGGGGCTTGCGGTGCGTTGTGATATT
>Ga0209526_10003293_pt1 | contig 11005 bp, 8 predicted proteins | sample JacPinW_OM2H0_M1_FD_188566 | JGI IMG/M metagenome (GOLD analysis project Ga0209526, IMG submission 188566) | Forest soil microbial communities from Algoma, Ontario, Canada - Jack Pine, Ontario site 1_JW_OM2H0_M1 (SPAdes) (version 2) | ecosystem: Environmental > Terrestrial > Soil > Boreal...
GTAAATCACGGGAATCGGCGTGCCCCAATATCTTTGCCGCGAAATTCCCCAATCTCTCAACCGGTAAATCGTCTCCTTCTTTCCGAATCCCTTGGCCTCCGCGTAAGCTCCCATCGCCGCAATAGCCGCAGAAGTCTCCATTCCACTAAACCTTCCCGAATTCACGCTAACCCCATACTCCGTAAACGCCTCCCGCTGCACAGCCACTCCTAACTGGACTGCTGAGTTTTCCGTTCCGACGGGTGCCCCACTCGCCGCAGTTGCGTGCGGGTCTTGGGTTTCCGCAGGTGGTCTACCCTTTGCGCTGTCGGTGTCCCCTGTAGCGAACTTCTTCTCTTCTCTTTTTCTGTCAACTGCCTTCACCACCGCCGTTGAAGTCAACCCAAACTTGGTCGCAAACTCAAAATCTCGCTCATCATGCGCCGGCACCGCCATAATCGCGCCGGTCCCATATTCCAACAGCACAAAATTCCCCACCCAAATCGGAATCTTCTCTCTGCTGAACGGATTCACCGCATACCGCCCGGTAAAGAATCCATCTTTCTCCGCGATAGCCAAATCCTCCGCCTTCACCGAACTCTGCCGCATCTCCGCCAATTTCGCCCGATTCTTCGTCTCCTCCGCCGTCCCAGCAATCAGCTTCTCGACCAGCGGATGAGTTGGCGCAAGTATCAGCGCGCTAGCCCCATAAATCGTGTCAATCCGAGTAGTAAAAACCTCAATCTTCTCTGGGCCGTTTCTTCTCCGATGTTTCTCTGTGTCCTCTGTGGTGAACCCCTTCTCTTCGCCTTTTCTTTCAATTGTTGACTGTGAACTATCAAATTCTGCCACTTCAAACCAAATCTTCGCCCCTTCGCTCTTCCCAATCCAATTCCGCTGCATCGCGATCACGCGATCCGGCCAACCGCCCTCCAGCAGCTTCAAATCCTCCAACAACTGTTCCGCATAAGCGGTGGTCTTCAGAAACCACTGCTCGATCTCCCGCGCTTCCACCTTCGTATCTTCATGCCGCCAGCAATACCCGCCGTTCACCACTTGCTCGTTCGCCAGCACGGTGCAGCATTTCGGGCACCAGTTCACCCGGCTCTTCTTCTTGTATGCAATCCCCCGTTCCAGCATCCGCAAAAAGAACCACTGGTTCCACCGGTAGTATTCCGGCTCACAAGTAGAAATCTCCCGCCGCCAGTCATAACTAAACCCAAAGCGCCGCAACACCCTCTGAAATTCCGCAATATTCTTATTCGTCCACTCGCGTGGATGCGTGTGGTTCTTGATCGCCGCATTCTCCGCCGGCAGCCCAAACGCGTCCCAGCCCATCGGGTGCAGCACATTAAACCCGTGCATGCGCTTCACACGCGCCACCACATCCCCAATCGTGTAGTTGCGCATGTGTCCCATGTGCAGCGTCCCGCTAGGGTAAGGCAGCATTTCCAGCACGTAATATTTCGGCTTCCTGCTTTTTTCTTGGGTCTTCTTCTCTTGGGTGGGTGGCCGATCCTTTACACCTTTGTTTTTCGCAAAGGATGAATCTTGGGGTCTCTTCTCTTGCGCTTCTTCCTCTAAATCCGCTTCCGTCTCAAAGACGCGATTCTCTTCCCAACGTTTCTGCCACTTCGTCTCGATCGCCTGCGGGTTATAGTCCGCCACGCCAGTTCGTCTCCTAAATTCCTCTTCCTGTAGCGGCCGATCTTTGCATCGGTCACTCTTCCAAATCTTCCTCAGTAAGTCCGGCCTTCATCGTCGCGAAACTCAAACGCTTGTCCTTTTGACCGAAGCGCGCCTTCTGTGTCCCGGTACTGTTTGCCGGGATGGCCGCTTTTTCTTGCACGCCTTGGCGAGCCGGCCAGGCAGCAGAGGGATCTTGGCAAGTTCTCAACTTCATCATCAACCACCCATCGCTTGGGTTTTCTTTCTCCCCCTCCGTGATCTCTGTGTTAAATCTTTTTCGTGCCTTTTCTTCGCCGCTTCTCCTTACTTCTTCGTCTTTGTCTTTCCCGCCGACTTCTTGTTCTTCCCCATCGGCAAATCCCGCGAACTCGCGAATTTCTTTCCCTTCTTCTCCATCTCTTTCTTCATCTTCCTAAGCGCCGGCGTCATCATCGAAAAACCCTTCTCCGCCGGTGGTGCGACATCCTTCAATCCCGCCAGCTCCCACAACTTGGCCACATTCTTCCGGTCATCTCCTGGTTCGTCAATCGGTGTCTCCAGCAGAAACGCCCGCCCCAACACACCCTCCGGCGGCAAAGCTCCCAATCGCGGATGCCGCAATATCCGCGCCAACGCTTCCGCCCCAATCTTTCCTTCGCCCACATGTTCGTGCCGGTCCACCCGCCCACCGAGCGGTATCTTCGAATCGTTCACATGAAACACCGGCACATTCTCCAGCCCGATCGTCCGCTCGATCGTCTCAATCGTGCGCGCCAGCCCCGCCTCGCTCCGAATGTCATAACCAGCCGCAAACAAGTGCGCCGTATCCAAACACGCTCCCGAATTCACATCGCGCAACCCGCGCAAAATCGCCGCTACATCTTCCAGCCGGCCGCCCACCGACGTCCCCATCCCCGCGGTATTCTCAATCAAAATCCGCATGTTCTTCATGGGCACGCGACGTGCCGCTTGCCGCACACTCTCGATCACCGTAGAAATCGCATGCTCCATGCTCTGATCGCCTCGCGCCCCCGGATGCGCCACCACAAAATCCGCTCCCAGCGCCAACCCGCGCACCAACTCTTCATGGAACGCCTGGATCGACCGCGTCTGCAGCATTCGTTCCGCCGCCGCCAAATTAATGAGGTAATTCGCATGAATCACCAGCGGGCCCAGTCCCAATTCTCTGCGCCGCGCGCGAAACGCCCTGGCATCCGACTCCTGTATCCGCGCCGGGCCGCTATGCCACATCCGCGGGCTCGACGAAAAAATCTGCAGAGCGTTCGCCCCCAGCTTCTTCGCGGACTCCAACGCGTTCACATAACTACCCGCAATGGACGTATGTATCCCAATGCGCAGACTGCCGTCCATCCACGTCGGCACCTCCGGCTCAGGCTCCGGCTCAGGCCGGTATTCGTCCTCCGGGTCAAATTGTGTGTTATCTACTAACGGAAATTCCGACATACCAAAATTTCTCGCTCTCTATAAACCCCCATATTAACACACGCCCCATAACCGTGCTGTGATCCGCGCCTGCCTTCTCAAAGCTGGCATCCCGAGCGAAGGTCTGCGCCTTCTGCAAACCGCAGCACGTTTTTTTGCGTCCTCCGTACCTCACCGGGACCGATTTCTAACGCCACCGCACACCTGGACCTAAGAGTGCCTCGTACTTCGCCTCCAAGTCTCTGTTTGGCACCTTAACCGGATGCGCTGATAATTCCACTGCAATTTAACTATTTGAAAGCTAACCCGTTTGTCTTCGCGGCTTGCTCATTTTCCTCATTCTCTCTCTACTTCCCAAAACCGCAGGCCCCAATGATCTCGACAAAAAAGCAGGGGATTGATGCGAACATTTTTCCGCCGAGATGAATCCCTTGGGCCTAATCCGAAAAATATTTGGCGTCCGGTGACTCTTGCATCGCGCTAGAAAGTGCGAAATGATTCGGATGGTCAGCTTTGGGTGCCAAATAACGCCTCCCGAAATCTCTTGGTTCTCTGTGGTGAATATCCATTCGCTTCGCTCTCACTTTCTCCACGCCAACCCGTCCGGATCCTGTCCGGTCGCAAACGTCGTCGTTACCTCCAGAGTTTTCAAATCCAACACCGCCACCTTGTCGTCTCCGCTCACCGCTACCAACGCACGCGCCCCATCCGGCAAAATCAAAATCCCTTCCGTGCTCTTCCCCAAGTGCAATCGCTTGATCTCTTTCCGCGACGCCGCATCCACAATCACCAAGTCTCCGGCTCCCAAATCCGAAATCAGCACCAGCTTTCCATCGGGCGTGAATTTCACGCGGTTCGACCGTTTCGTCTTCAAATCAATCGTCCCCACCACCTTCTTCGACGCCGCGTCAATGACGGACAACGTCCCATCGCCCGAATTCGCCGCCCATACTTCCTTTTCGTCCGGCGACATATCAATTCCCTCCGGCCCCTTACTCACGGCAATCTGCGTCGTGCTCCACGTGCTCTGCTTCGGATTAAACTGAAACGCCGTCACGCTATTCGATGCAATGTTCGCCGTAAATATCAGCAAATTGTCCTTCGTCTCCACCAGCATGTGCGTGCCGTTCTGCGAAGTCGGAAGCGTCCACCCGCCCGCTTCGTTCTTCACCGGATCGTAACTCGCAATCGAATTGCTTCCCTCTGCCGTAAACCGGAACTTCCCGTCGCGCGCTGCCACGATTCCATGCGGACCCCGCAACGGCGAAATGTCCACCCGATGAATCTCTTTTTGCACGTCCAGATCAATCACGCTCAACGTCGTCCCATCGCGATTCTCGCCATAGTTGGTCGTCACCGCGATCTTTCCGTCATCGCTCACTGCCACCTCATGCGGAATCGGCCCCGTCGGCACCTTCGCCACCACCTGCAGCGTCCCCGGATCCACAATCGCCAGTTCGCTCGCCGACTTGTTCAACACAATCAGCGCCGGCCTCGGGGTCTTCCCCTGCCCCGCGCAATTTCCAGCCGACACCACCGCCGCTACGATCGCGCACACCCCCATAAACAAATATCTCCAACTCTTTTTGCCCATCATAAATCCTCCTGCCATCACCCGTCTTGAGCTCATCTTAGCCCACCCTACCTTCTCGATGTAATAGTCCCGCTCAGCAGTTGTTCCGGTGTGGTGGGCCAGTGTTGCTTCAGGTAACCCGAAAGATCTCCGACTATCATGCCGTCGATTCCCGGACGCCCTTTGTTCGCTTTGACTCGCTATGATCTTCGCGGTCAGTGTCCCCCTCGCCCGGCACCGTAGGCCTCAAATCCAGTTCTTGTCCACCGGCTCGCGTGTTTGCTCCGCGTTTCCTTCAGGTCCCATCTCGCGATGATACCCTTGCGCTTCACTAACCCTTCTCCTCCATCAGGATGAGTAGAGGACTTTCACCTCCAAGTTGTCGAACATGCTCAGCTCACCACATAAAAAGAGCGCGCCACTCTCGCAGCGCGCTCCCCATTCCTTAGGTTATGTCTTCGTTAAAACCGGATAAACGGCCCGAACGCCATCCGCAAATTATTGTGTGCCCCGCCGGCAAAAGAAATCTCGTCCCCCACGTCCAACCGCAATCCCAACGGCCCCAGATGTCCTTCGATTCCTCCACCCGGATACAACACTGCGGTAACGTTGTCTGCACGCAAATTCGCTACCTGGCTCGTAGCGCAACTCAGCGACACCGAGCACGTAGAAATGGAAAATTTCTGGAACCCTCCCTTGATCACCACAAATGGCCGTATCGCTCCATGACCCAACTCCAGCTTCGGCCCAAATTCCCCATGCAACAAATGCAAGTTCGAACGCTGAAAGCTTACCATTCCCGTTGAATCCGTAAATCCTTCCGTCACCACCTGATTGAAGTCATACGCCATTTCGGCTTCCAGCTTCACGTGTGGTATCACCCCCACTCCCAGCCGCACACCCACACCCGCGAAATTCGTGTCGGTCTGCGACAATCGGTAATAATCCCCATACGCTCCCAGTTCGATATGATCCTGCGCACGAAGTCCCGGCACGAATAGCACTGCAAACCCCAACAGCACAAGTAACCGTTTCATTTCATTCTCCTGCGAGAGATTTTTGTCCGAAGAAAGCAGTCGCGAACTTCTCTTCCGCCGGGGCGAGACTCATGCTTTCTCTAACCTTGATGCCATTCTACGGTTTGCAGTTGTGTGTCATAACCAGGCGATCCCCTGATCTTGTCCCAATCAATCGTGCACTCCCACCCTAACCGGAGACATGTAGTGACACGCGTCTCCTTCTCGTGTAAGGGCAGTTCTCACGGGGTTCGCCGCTTCTCCCGCTGTCAGCCACGCCGCAGCGAACGGATCCTGGCAAAATCTCAACTCCCTCGACCGGAGCGCCACCTCTCGGCACTCACCGCCTCTCCGAATTTGCCCGCTCTTGCTCCCGTGCAGTACACTTTTCCTTCCGCAACTTTCAGGGGAACTCTCTCATGCTTGTGGTTATGCAGTCTCACGCTACCGAAGAACAGGTCCGTTCGGTCTGTGACAAAATCGAATCCCTCGGCCTCAAAGCCCACCCGATTCCCGGCTCCGGTCGCACTGCCATCGGCATCACCGGTAACAACGGCGCTATCGATCTTGACATCCTCGAATCCATGCCCGGCGTCATCGAATGCATTCCCGTAACCAAGCCCTACAAACTCGTAAGCCTCGACGTAAAAACCGAGCCCACTATCGTCCGCATTCCCACTCCCTCCGGCGATGTCCTTGTCGGTGGACCGCATTTCGCCATGGTCGCTGGCCCCTGCGCAGTCGAAACTGAGGAGCAATGCCTCGCCATCGCCGAGCAGCTCCAACCCACAGGCGTCCACCTCTTCCGAGGTGGCGCCTACAAACCCCGCACCTCGCCCTACAGCTTCCAGGGTCTCGGCCACCCCGGCCTGAAAATTCTCGCAAAAGTCCGCAAACTCTATGGCTTCGGCATCGTCACCGAAGCCATAGACAACGAATCCCTCGACCTTGTCGAGGAATACGCCGATATAATCCAGATCGGCGCGCGCAACATGCAAAATTTCTCACTCCTCAAACGCGCAGGCCGCGCAAAAAAACCCGTCCTCCTAAAACGTGGCATGTCCGCCACTCTCGATGAATTTCTCATGGCCGCCGAATACATCCTCTCCGAAGGCAATTACAATGTCATGCTCTGCGAGCGCGGCGTCCGCACCTTCTCCGATTTCTCACGCAACACCCTGGACCTCGCCGTCATTCCCGCTGTAAAAAAACGCAGCCATCTTCCGATCCTTGTCGATCCCAGCCACGGCACCGGCAAACGCCACAAAGTTCTCCCGCTCTCCCGCGCCGCGGTCGCAGTAGGCGCCGACGGCCTCCTCGTTGAAGTCCATCACCAGCCCGAGAAAGCTCTCTCTGACGGCATGCAATCCATCCTCCCATCCGAATTCGCCTCCCTCCTCTCCGAAGTCCGCCAAATCGCCACCCTCCTCCACCGGCTACTAAATTAATCTCCCTTTCCGTAACCACGCTCCTCTACGTTCGTACCTGCGGGTGCCCCACTCGCCGCCGTTACGTGTAGGTCTTGCTGTTTTCCAGTCTTCTCTTGCTCGTGCTCTCTGGGCTCTTCCTCTCGGCCCTCTGTGTTAAGTGTATTCTCTTCACTGAACTCTGAACTCTCAACTCTCAACTCTCAACTTTCGACTCTCTTCTCTCCGTCATGTAAACTCATCCATTCCATGAATCGCCTCAAATCCTTCCGTGTCTATTTCGTTCTCGCTATTCTTCTCCTCGTCCTCGTTGTCATCCTCCTCCGCGAGCATCGCCCTTCTTTTCTCCGTCCCGATCTGCATCTCAATGCCTACGTTTCCACCGCCGACGGCTCCATCACCGTCCTTGATCTTGCCAATCTCCGCGTCATCCAGAAAATCCCGGTCGGCCCAGGTATCGCCGACATGCGCGAGCACACCAAGCGGCCCGAAATCTGGGGCGTGTGCTCCAGCGGTGGCTATCTCTGGGTCCTTGACGCCCGCACTTCTCAAATCTCCTGGCGCATCCCCGTCGGCCCGCTGCCCTTCTCGATCGATTTCTCTGCCGCCGGCGATCGTGTCTACACCACCTCGTCCGCCTCCGACCAGCTCCTGGCCATTGACGTCCCCTCTCGCTCCATCATCGGCCGCGCCAAAACCGGCGCCGAGCCCGTCCAGGCCCGCGCCACCCCGGACAAAAAATTCATCCTTGTTGTAAATCGCCGCGCCGCCACCCTCGGCATCCACGATGCCGCCACACTTCAGCAGCGCGCCGCCGTCCCGGTCATCCCACAACCTGACGAAGTTCTCGTCGTTCCCGACGGTACCGTCGCCTTCGTCATGAGCCGCTCCGAAACACGCCTCTCCGTCGTGGACCTTCGCCGCGGCGTTCTCGTCACCAATCTTGACCTTGCAGGTAAGCCCACGCAAATGCTGGTCAAGCCCGACGGCGGTGAACTTTACGTCATTTCGCCCGAAGCCCACGGCCTTCAGGTCGTCAACACCTGGACCCACGAATTGGGTGACTACATGCCTCTCGGTTCGGCACCCGCCAACGCCATCATCACCCTGGACTCCTTCAAAATGTATGTCGCGGACAGCGCCGCGAGCCGCGTCGTGCCCGTAGAAATCTCCAATCGTCTCATCGACAAACCCATCAACGTCGGCGCCACTCCCGGCACCATGCGCTTCGACAATTCCGATCCCGCCGCTCGCCCTGCCATGCTCCTCGTCGTCAACGAATCCTCCGGCGACCTGGCCATCATCCGCACCCGCACCGACTCCCTCATCACTATGATTCCCGTAGGGCCACAGCCCTCCCGCCTCGCCGTAAAACTCTTCTAAATTTCCGTTGTAATTACCGACCGCACTCTTCGGTTCCTGGATGGGTGGCCTAACCTTTGCTTCTTCTGCAAAAGTAGGTTTGTGGTTTTCTATACTCTGCGCCCTGTGTGTTCTTTCCCCCGTGTCCTCCGTGCTAAATCTTTTGTCTTGTCTTGAACTCTTGAGCTGTCAACTTCCCTCTCCCTTACTTCCCCTCCACCTCCCAAGCCGAATTCTCTTCCCCCAGCGCCACATCCAAAAATCCCTCCGCCGGCAGCACATCCACTGGCAATCCCCCGTGCCACAGCGCAACCCCAACAGGAAACTTCGTCAACCCCCGCAAATCCAAGACTTTTTTCTTCACCGCTACCTCCAACGTCCTTTTGTACGCCACCTCGGCCATCGTCGACGGGTTCAGCAAACACACCGGTCCTTGCTCGATCGAAAACTCCTTCAATCTCCCTCGTTCCACGATCGTCACCACCGTCAATTCTTCCGCCGCCCCAATCACGATCCGAAACTCCACTTCCTCCAATTCGCTTAGCACGTCCGGAAAGCAGTCCACCCGCACCACAAATCGTTCCTCTTCGAATCCATACCGCAGCTCATGGAGGTAGTACACCCGCCCGTGCATCGCTCCGCCGCGCCGCTCAGGCGAATACACCCCCGCGCCCAGCCACTCGAAATAGCTCGAATCCACCCCATCCACCTTCACGTTCAAATACGTCGATGGCGGCAATTGGAACGCGCGTTCCGGCCGCCGCTTGATCGGCTTCGCTAATTCCTCCGGTGCCACCAGCCCCAGTGCGAGATATACCCCCGTCAAATGCTTTCTGTACAGCGCATCAAACTCCGCATCATTCGCCGTGCTGTGCTCCGGCCCGAACCACCAACACCAGTCGCTCCCTTCCGCGGTCAGCAGTGATTCCTGCGCTTCGGCCAATCCCGCCTCTGTCGGCGCATTCGGCAATCCCTTCTTCCGCGTTTCTTCCGCGCGGCCGTATGCTTCCCGCGCGTCCCACAACAATTCCCACGCCGCCACATCCTCCGCGTGCCCGATCCACACGTCAAAATTCGCGTTGATCCAAGAGGCCGGGAAAATCCCACCCGTAGTCGGCACATTCCCCGCCGCCGCAATCGTCTCGCTGGCCGTCAATGCCCGAAAATCATCGTCGTCCGATATCCTTCGGTAAAAATCCCGCAAGAACTCTCTTCCATTCCCCGGGTAATACTCCCACGCGTTTTCACCGTCCAGGAAAATGCTCACGGTCAGCGGCCGCCCGGTATTCACGCTTTCCCCGAGGTGCCGCAGTTTTCCGTGCAAATCCGCCGCAGCCTGTGCGCTATCCATCCGGCTGTACACGAATCCAACTAGGTCCGAAATATGATGGTCGCGGAATAATCCGGTAATTCCGTTGCTCGCAATCTGCACCCGCCACGGTTCGTACATTTTCTCGGCATTCGCGGGAATTCCTCTCGCATCGCGAAAAAATCCCACATTCAACGTGCGCCCCAGCACGCCCTCATCCGTGCCGAACCACTGGAAACCCTCTTCCGCAGCAATCGCTAGCGCCTGGTCAGAAACCGACCCTTCGCTCGGCCACAATCCCACCGGCTTTATCCCAAACGTTTTTTCGTGATAGGCCTTCGCCCGCCGCAGTTGTTCCCGCGCATCTTCTGGATGCCGGAAAGCCCGCCGCGGCAGCGGCGTCCCCGGATTCGCCACCCGCGCCACATCCGAATCGCAAAGCAGCGGCAAAATCGGGTGATAGAAGGGCGTGGTGCTCAGCTCCACCTGTCCCCGACCCGCCGCTTCCTTGTAAGCAGGCAGCACCAGTCCCATAAGCTCCAGTTGCTTTGCCTTCAGCGCCGCGCTGTCCTTCGCCGAAAAATCCTTCCCGCGATTCGCCAGCCGGCACACCTCGGGGTCCTTGTTCAACCATTCCTCATCCATCCAAGCCAACTGCGACAGCACCTGCAAATCCCGCCAATCCCGCGGCGTAAACGTCACCAGCGCCTGCGCCCCGCCCGCTCCTCGTGACCATTCATGCAACTCCACAAATCGTGGCCACCGCGACATCAACCGCTCATGATTCAATTGAAATGCCCGCGCCAGAATCTCGGATTTATCTTCCCGCGTCAGCTCCTCTGTTTTCTTGAACGCCAGGTCGAACCACGGCTCCTTGAATTTCCCGCTGGCATATTCTTCCAGTTGCATACATAGCGATGGCACCAGGTTAAACGTCGCATGAAACCTCGGAAACTCTTCCAGCAGCTTCACCATCCCCCAATAGTCTTTCGTAGCGTGTAACCGCGTCCATGGCAACACATACTGACCCGTCTCCGGATCCCGGTATTGCGGCTGGTGCATGTGCCACAACACCGCCAAGTTAATTCGATTCATTCCCCGTCTCTCTCCTGGCCCTTCTCAGCAGTCTCACCCGACTGGATGGCCGGCTTTCCGCCGCAGTTTGGCAAGCCGGCCACGGAGCGGAGGACCCTGACCGATAATCCCCCACATTCCTCTTGGCTCTGAG
>Ga0209526_10003295_pt1 | contig 11004 bp, 7 predicted proteins | sample JacPinW_OM2H0_M1_FD_188566 | JGI IMG/M metagenome (GOLD analysis project Ga0209526, IMG submission 188566) | Forest soil microbial communities from Algoma, Ontario, Canada - Jack Pine, Ontario site 1_JW_OM2H0_M1 (SPAdes) (version 2) | ecosystem: Environmental > Terrestrial > Soil > Boreal...
CCTACGACCCAGAAGATCGTCAGCGCAGCGTCCAGCACGCTGCCGATCCTCCCGTTGCCTAGCACGCCGAAAACCTGCGCGTGAATACCGCTGGCGAGGAGAATGCACGCCCCCGTCGGCATGGCCAGGAAGAGTTTGACCTGATGGTGCAGCCAGCCGCGATCATCGAGAAAGCCCACGGCGGCGACCAGAGTGGCTCCCGTAACGATGCCGGCGCTCTGGGCACGCGCCGCGCCGTCGAATGCAAAGAGAATCGCGAGCACCACGCCGCCATACATGGCCAGGCCGCCGAGCAGCGGAATGGGCTGGAGATGAACTTTGCGGGGACCCGGAAGGTCGACCATGCCCACGCGCAGAGCAAGCGCGCGCACGGGGACGATCAGCATGAGGGACGAAAAAAGAGCAATGAAAAAAGCCAGCACGCCTGCGGCCATGCAGCCTCGTTTTGATTGAAGTGGGGCTAGGGTGCGCGGCCGACGCCTCACAGGGATCTGCCGGGTTGCGGACTCCGCTCCCAACTAGATCATCAACGAGTGAATAGACGGCTGCCCCACGCAGCGCCACCACGATACCTTGAAAGCTATCCCTCTTCCAGGGAAAAGGAGAAACCGGAAACCTGAGCGTTACTCCGGCAGCGCGTCTTCGGATCGCTGCGTGGCACTGCTCGGAAACAATGCTGCACGCAGGGGCGTGGTTCTAGGAACGTGCAGCGATCGACGGGGCCGCGACTCACGTGATATCCGGTTGTGTCCGGTGTGCCGCCGTCGATTTTTTCGCCGCGCACTTTCGCGCCGCGCGCGAGGAGCTGGTCGGGCGTCAAAGCCGATGAAGGAAGCGCCTCGGGTAACAAGAACTCGCCTCGGTGCAAAATGTTTCTGCAGTGTCAGGCCCGCCCGGCCTCCTCGATGATATGCACAAACACCCGCGATTCGCTAACCCGATCATAGTCAATTGCGGCGGTTCGCGCCGCCGCGGCCATGGCGGCCAGTCTTTTCGGCTCTCCGGCGAGCGACCGGATGGCGCGGACGAGTTCTTCAGGTTTGTCCGGATCGGCTGTCACTCCAAAGCCGCGCCGCGCGCTCAGCACGGCGGCATCGGTTTCCTTCGGCGCCACCGCCACGATCGGCCGGCCGGCCGCGAGGATGCCATACATTTTGCTGGGTACTACCACACCCTCGAGGCCGCGCTTGATGGTGATGATGTGGGCGTCGGCGGCCGCCAGCACGGATGAAATTTTGCTCGCAGGAAAGAAAGGCAGGAAGCGTACATTGGGCGCTCCGGCCGAGGCAGCTTCCAACTGGGGACGCTGCGCGCCGTCGCCCACAAAAACAAGTCCCACACCGTCTGTGGAGAGCTCGCGCGCTGCGGCAATCAAGGTATGCCAAGCGCCATAGAACCCAAGATTGCCGGCGTGGAGCAAGACGAAACGAAACTCGCCGCGGATCGCGCGGATGACTTCGGGGTCCAGCGGCGGCGGAGACGATTCGTCGGAAACGATTTCCGTGCCGTCGCGAACGATCGCGACGCGGCGCGGGTCGGCGCCCTTCCCTATGATTCGCGCTCGCATGTCTTCGCCCAACACGATGACGCGCGTTGCGCGGCGCAGCGCCCAGCGGTGCAGTTTTTCCCAGACGCGGGGGAGTCGCCCGGGCGCGACGATGGACCCGCCCAGCGCCATGTCTGGATACAGGTCGCGAATGTTGTAGACGTATGGTTTGCCCTTACAGAGCGCCACAAACGCGCCGACGATGCCCTCAAACGGCGGGTCGGTCATGGCCAGCACAACATCACACGGCAGGAAAAGCGCGCGCGGAACGCTCAGCGCCACGTAGGTCAAATAGTTCAGCAAGCGCTGCGCCATCTGCGTGCGCGGATAATCCGTCGAGCCAACGCGTACGATCTTCACTTTTCCGCATTGCTCGGTCTGCCAAAACCGCCAGGGGCGCCGTTCGGTGGGATCGTAGGAAGGGCGCCCGCACAGAATGGTCACTTCGTGCTCCGCAGCCAGTGGCGCCACAAAACAAGCGGCCATTTTGGCCGTCGCCGAAGTGTCCGGCGGATAGTAGAGGTTCAGCAGCAGGATGCGCACCCGGAGATTGTACAGGTTCAGCGCGTCTTGCCTGGCATGCGGCCGCCGGCCAGGCTCTGCCGCACAAGCGGGAACCAAACCAGCCCCACGAGGGAATAACGGCCAGAAGACCGTGTGTTGGCCGCTCCACTAGCTTTGTTTGACGATGAGGAAATCGCCGAGGACCAGCGCGTCCATCTGCGTTCGCAGGAAACAATCGAGCGCTTCTTCCGGGCGGCAGACGATGGGCTCGTTGTCGTTGAAAGAGGTATTGAGAACAACCGGCACCCCGGTGAGGTCGCGGAACGCGGAGATGAGCCGGTGATAGCGTCGATTGGCTTCCTGCGTGACGGTTTGCAGCCGGCCGGTGCCATCCACGTGCGTGGGCGCTGGAATTAACGCGCGCTTGTCCGGCCGAACGGCGTAAGCGAAGGTCATGAACGGCGAAGGGTGCGACTTTTCAAACCACTCGCCGGTGGCTTCCGCCAAGATCGACGGCGCAAAGGGGCGAAAAACCTCGCGACGCTTGATCCGCCGGTTCAGAATTTCCTTCATGTCCGGGCGTCGCGGGTCTGCGACGATGCTGCGGTTACCCAGGGCGCGCGGACCCCACTCGGCGCGCCCTTGAAACCAGCCGAGAATTTTTCCGTCGGCAACGACCGCCGCGGTACGACGTGTCAATTCTTCCTCCGCAAGCTCCGCGATGGTGTAACCTTTTTGGCTGACGCCCTTCGCGCCGATGGCGGAGTGAATCTCATCACGCGAAAAACTCGGGCCCCAATACGCGTGGTCCATCACAAAGGATCGCGGCTTGCCGAGCTTCTGATGCCAAACGTAGTAGGCCGCTCCGAGCGAAAGACCGCCATCGCCCGCCGCCGGCTGCACGTACACCTGCTCGAAACGTGTGTGGTCGAAGATCTTGCCGTTGGCCACGCAATTGAAAGCCACTCCGCCCGCCAGACACACGGCCTTTAGCCCGGTGCGCTCCGCCAGCTTTTTGAGCATGCCCAGATAAACTTCCTCGAGCCGCGCTTGTAGCGACGAAGCGAGGTTACGATGACGCTGCTCGAGCGGCTCCTCGGGCACGCGCAGGGGGCCCAGCCGCCGCGGCATGGCATCAGAAAACAATTTGCTTTGCTTAGGAGTTTCTCCGGCATCCGCCCAAGTCATCTCCGGCCCGGTGCGGTGATGGACGAAGTAGTCGAGGGCGATGCGGAAACCGTTGCCGCGTGCCTGGGCGTTGAAGCGAACCATGTCGCGAAAAACCTCCAGATGTTCCGGCTGGCCGTACGCGGCAAGACCCATCACTTTGTATTCGTCGCCAAATTTCAAAAAGCCGAGGTACTGCGTTACCGCCGTATAGTAGAGCCCGAGCGAATGCGGGAATGCGATGGCATCGTCGATGCTCATGCGGTTGCCGTTTCCTGTGCCCCACATGGTGCTGGCAAAGTCGCCCAGGCCGTCGGCGGAAAGCAAGGCGGCGCGCTCAAACGGCGAAACAAAAAATGCGCTTCCGAGGTGCGCCTGGTGGTGTTCGACGCGGTGCAGCGTTGCGGAGAGCTTCGCGGGATCGATTTCAAATGCGTGAGCGAGCGCTTCGCGAATGCCGGTGAATTTGACAGCTACCTTGGCGCGCTCGCGCGCGAAACTGGGCATGCGCAGCGCGTAGAAAAGCTTCGTGAGCAGTCGCGCGTAGGGATTTCGCGGCACGGCGACGTGATCGATTTCCTCCAGTTTCAGCCCGGCCTGCTTCAGGCAATAGCGAATGGCCTCCGCGGGAAAGCCAGCGGCGTATTTGACGCGATTGAAGCGTTCCTCTTCGACGGCAGCAACGAGCCGGCCGTCGCAAACGATCGCAGCCGAGGCGTTGCCGTGGTAGGCGTTGATGCCCAGAATGTTCATCCGATGAGTCAGTGTAGCGCAGCCGAAGTATAAGCGGGCAAGGCAGAACCGTGCCGCCGAGCGGACCTCAACAGCACGCGTACGGCAAATCCGTGTGGATTGGTTTTCGATGAGCCCAGCTGCGGGGAGCATAGCGAGCGGAAGAAGCCGGACACGCGAAACTAGAGATGTTGGCGGCACCACTCGTTGAGGACGTACAGCGACCAAGGGCGCGACCAGGAGGTCTTGGCCGCAAGGAAGGCCGTCCAGACCTCGCGGACACCGTTCGAATGCAGATGCGGAGCGAGCCCCGGCGCCAGATCGGCAAAACTCGCTTCCAGGCGGGCGCGCAGGGGCCCTCGCAGCCATTCTTCCCACGGCAAAGTGAACGTGCGCTTCGGCTGCGTGACAATTTGCTGCGGCAAGATATCGCCTAGCGCTTCAACGAGCAAGGCCTTCAGCGTTCCCCGGCGTTGCCGTACGACGTCGGGTAACGAGCCGACAAACTCGACCAGCGGCGTATCGAGAAGCGGCACACGGACCTCCAGCGAGCGGGCCATGCTGACCGAGTCGGTGTCGCGCAGAAGCGTACTGGGCATATAGGTACGCAGTTCGAGCCACGCGATGCCGCCGATCGGCTCGAGCTTCCGCGCGCCATCGGCGGCCCGTTCCAGCCAACCAAGCCAAGTCGGCTCGAGTGTCACTCCGTCGGCGCTCACGGTGCTGGGGCGAAAACGCGGCTGCGTGAGCCGGGCCAACTCACCCACCGGGAAAAGCGTGCGCGCAAAGAAATAAGGATGCGGGAGGGCGTCCGGCGACGACCAGGCGCTGGCTAGTTTGCCTACCGCGTCTGGTCGTCCCGGCTGGGCCAGCAAAATCTTGATGAGCGGCACGATGGCGTGTCGCAATGGTGCCGGGACGAACCAGGCCAGCCGGACCAGGCGAGCCAGTCGCGGCGTATCGGCAAACGTCCGGTATCCGGCGAAAAGTTCATCGCCGCCAAGGCCCGATAGAGCAACTTTCAGGCCCACTTCGCGCGCCGCCCAAGACACAAAATACGTATTGATGCCGTCCATGGTGGGCTGGTCGAGCGCGGCGAGGGCTTCCTCGAGCCGGAACAATACCGCACCGCCGTCGAGTGGAACTTCGGTGTGCTGCGTCCCGCATCGGGTAGCGACCAGGCGGGCCAAAGCGCCTTCGTCGTAGGACGTGCCGGGAAAGGTCAGCGTGAAGCTGCGAATATCGGGCTGCGCCCGCGCCGCCAACGCCGCAATGGCGCCGGAGTCCAGTCCGCTCGAAAGAAACAACCCGACGGGCACATCGGCAATCAGATGCGCGCGCACGGCGTCTTCAAGCAGCGGGCGCAGACGTCGCGCGGCAGAGGAGAGCTCGGTGGGTTTTCGGGTGTCGCGCGCGGCGGGACCGTGCGTCGGGTCCCACCACGGACGCGCTCTCGGCACACGGCGCCGCTCCGGGACGTACAGCAGCATCCGGTGGCCAGGGGGCAGAGAAAATACCCCCTCGAGCAGCGTCACTGGCTCGGAGATGCTGCCGAACAACAGATACGCGGTGAGCGCATCTTGCGAAAGCCGCCGCGGAACCACGCCTGCCGCCAGCAGCGCCCGGACCTCGGAAGCGAACGCGAATCCGTCCGGGGTTTGCGTGTAATAGAGCGGTTTGATGCCCAGAGGGTCGCGCGCCAAAAACAGCAAAGGGGTGGTCGCGAAACGCTTGCGCAGATCGAGCAGCGCAAATGCAAACATGCCGCGCAGTTCGGCGAGGCCATCCTCACCCCACTCCTCCCAGGCGTGTACGAGGACTTCGGTGTCCGCACGCGTGGCGAAGCGGTGCCCGCACAGGATCAGCCGTTCGCGAAGTTCGCGGTAGTTGTAGAGCTCGCCATTCGAGAAGACCGCGACATCGTGCGTTTCGTTCCAGACCGGTTGATGGCCGCCCTCCAAATCGATGATGCTCAGCCTCCGCATTCCGAGGCCGAGACCCGGGGCGCGGGATTCGTTGACGAGAAAGCCTTCTTCATCCGGGCCGCGATGTTGCATCGCCGCGGCCATCGTCCGTACGCGCGACTCCGCATCGGCGGTGCGATTGGCGAACGCGACCCCACAAATACCGCACACGCTGTTATTTGATCTCCGGCGTGCCGAAGAAGGCGGCACCCGCCCGAAGGAAGTGCTCGCGCAGGTGGAATCGTGGAACCTGCAACTGGTAATCCGCATACCAGGCCAACAACGAGCGCAACCCAAGGAAAAAGAAGGCCATCGCCACGGAGGCAACCAGGGCGAAGAAGGATTCCCGTTCGAGCAAGAGACTCCAGTCCAAGGCTTCCTCCCAGTTCGGACTTATGGCGTCGAGCAGGGAGCGAAGATGAAATCCATCCAGAGGGAGCCGCGCAAGGCGCACATGCGCGAAGCTCCTGTAGTTGTACTCCTGCGGATAGTTCGGCAGGAGGCTCGTTGCCTGCGCGAACACCACTGGGTTCTGGAGTTCGACGCGCGTGAGCAAGTGCCCTTGCAAGTCGCGCAGGAACACGCGGTAGGTCGGATCCACGATCACCCAACGCCCGTCGATCAGTACCTCGGCCACCACGTGTTTTGTATCGTGGTCTGGCGTCAACAACAGCAGACGCCGGGTGTTCACGCCCACGCTGCGTGAAAGATTCAGAAACGCGTTCGTCGCCGTGCCGCAGACCGAGAGTAACTGCCGGTAGTTCAGCGTGGTCTGCGGATCTCGCCCGGAAAGTCCAAACGGGTCTGCGCCCGAACGCGGGGGGCCGTCGCTCATCCAATGCAAAATGGCCTCGACCTGTAGTTCGGGCGCCGCCGAGGCCGGCACGATCGCATCCGAGAATCCCCGGAGATATTGACGAACGGAGTATTCCCAGGCGCTCGAGTAGATAAGCGCGATGATGGTCACGGCCAGGAGTGAATTGATACTCCACCAACTCGCGCGGAAGATCCGGTGTTTGTTTCTCGACACAGCCTAACCCCAGGGCCGGTGATTATGCCACGCGCCTCTCGACCTCTACAAGCGGCCCATAGAAAGCTTCCATTTCACGCACCGGTTCATCCCAGCCAAGGTGCGCGACTAACTCGCTGCATCCCGCGGCGAGCCGGCGGTGCAGGTCGGGTTCGCTGAAAACGCGCTCGATAGCGCCGTAAATCGCCGCCGCATCGTGCGGAACAACCAAACCCGCAACGCCTTCCAGGAGCGGCGCGATGCCGCATTGTTCGGTGACAATCACCGGCGTGCCCGCCGCCGCCGATTCTGCAGCGCTGTTGCCGAAATTTTCATTCTGTGACGGCAGCACGAAAAGATCCGCGTCGCGATAGGCCGCCCACTTGGCCTCTCCAAAAAGCGGTCCGCAGAATTGCACCTGGGAAGCGATGCCCAGCTGCCCGGCCATTTGCAACAACTTGGCTTTCATGCCGTCTTCATCCGGCCCGACAAACGCCAGTTGCAAGCGCTTCCCCTGCAGCGGGTTGGGCAGCATCGCGAAGGCCCGCAGCAGCAAATCAGGACTCTTCTTGTGACAGAGACGGCCAAGGAACAGGACAAGTTTCGCGTCCGGCGAAATGCCCTGGGTGGCGCGGAATTTCTGGCGTTCCGGAAACACGGCTGGGACATCCACGCCATTGCGGCGCAAGATGATTTTTTGCTGAGGCAGGCCCGCGGAGGCAAGCTCGGCAGCCTCCTGTGGTGACGTGGCGACGACCAGGCGGGATCCCCTGAGCATGGCGCTCCCCAAAACGGAATGATACATCCGTTTCAGCCAAAAACTCCTCACGATGGGTATCAGCATCCCGATCGGCTCGACGACGTAGGAAATCTTGCTCCGTCTGCAAGCGCTGGCTACCGCCGGGCCGAGGAGATCGTACAAACCGAAGATGTGCACGACGTCGAAGTTTTGCAGCCGCGCGCGGCAATATCGCCTCACCGCTGGATTCCAGCTCAACGCCCGATAGCCAAACCACGTCGGTAGATAGATCGCCTGCACCCCGTTTTTTTCCTGGCGCCAGCCGAAGGGCGAGCGCTCGCCGCCGCTCCCGTCCACACCGCCGGCCAAACGTGACTCCAGCCCCCAATCGGCGGTCAGCACCGTCACCTGATGGCCTCGCCGCACCAACGCCTCGGAGAGTCCGCGAACTTTCACCGGCGGGCCTCCGAATTCCAGAAATGGCGCGTAGGTTTGCGTAACGTTCAGGATTCGCATAGTTCGCGAAGGATTTTTTTCAGCGACTTGGAGAACACGCTGAAACGAAAATCGCGCCCCACGCGTTCCCGGCCGCGCGCGCCCATCTCGCGCCCCAGGGCAGGGTCCGCCAGCAGCGCCTCGATGGATGTGGCGAGTTGCGGTGCATCGCCATGCGGCACCAAATAGCCGGTCCGGCCGTCCTCAATGACTTCCGGCGCACCGCCGTGTGCGCCGCCGATCACCGGCTTGCCACGGGCCATCGCTTCCAGATAGACCAGGCCAAAGCCCTCACCACTACTTGGCAACGCAAAAATCTCGCATGCGGAATAGCACGCCGCAACTTCCGGATAGCTCAGGCCGCTCAGAAAGTGCACGTGCGAGCGGACCCCACATCCGTCGGCGAGTTGCTCGAGCCATGCTTGGTCGTCGCCCTCGCCAACGGCCACGAGTTGCAGGTCCGGCCAGTCCGCCAGCAGGCGGGGCAGTGTGGAGATCAGCGTATCCATGCCTTTGTAACGTTCGTTGGCAAGCCAGCGGCCCACCGCCAGGATCACGCGTCCTGCGGGAAAATTCGCCGGCGGCGAGGGTTGCGATGTCGCGGCTACCAGCGTCTCGAATTGCGGATCAAGGGCCCAGGGCAACACGCGAATACGGTCGCGAGGAACCTGTTGCTGCGTCGCCACGTGGTCCGCGGTATCGCGGCTGGGCGCCAGGATGAGGTTCGCATGACGCAGCGCGCGGCGCCGCAAAGCGGAAAGCGGCTCCCACACTTCCAAACCGTGAGTGCACACGATGGACTTCATCCGCGGCGCCGAAATACGCATGGCCTGCACCACGGGCGCCAGGTTCGGATGGGCGGCAAGAACCAGCTTGGCGTGCCGCCGCGCGGTGCGCAACGCCGTCGCCGTAAAGCGCGCCTTCGCGCGTTCGCTGCCCGTGAAGACGAATTCCCGCGTCCCCACGGTCATGCGGTGCAGCACCGGACTATCGTTCAAGCTAAGCAGGCGGCACTCCATGCCGCGGCTGGAAGCAAATTCAGACATCACCGCCGCCAGGTGGCGCCCCGCGCGTTGCACTCCACCGGCGGACTCCAGCTCGGGAAACAGGCCGATAATCACGCGCAGAGTCTGCCAAGTGCCGCGTCAGAAGGCAAGGCGTCAATTGCCGCCGCTCAGGGATGCCCGGCCGTGAGGCCGCCATCTACAAGACGCACCAGGTCGGCGATACTGTCCAAGTAGACGTCGGCCGGATACCGCTGGCGATCGTGAACGCCGAAGCCGTAGTTTACCGCGGCAGCCAGCGTGCCCGCATTGCGCGCCGTTTGAATGTCGACTTCGGAATCGCCGATCACCATGGTTTCCCCCGGCGCGGCTCCCAATTCGCCCAGAATGGTCTTTGCGCCCAGCGGATCGGGCTTCTTCGTCTCAAAACTATTGCCGCCATAGATCGCGCGAAAATAATTCGCCAGCCCCAGGGCCTCGAGTATCCGCACGCTGATGCGTGCCGGCTTGTTCGTCAGGACCGCCATCGGCAGGTCCTGGCGCTGCAACTGCGCCAGCGTTTCCGTCACTCCCGGATACGCGCAAGTCGTATCCATTTTGTGCCGCTCGTAATAGCCGAGGAAAAACTGCAGCGCGCGTGTCGATTCCTCCGGCGTCGCGCCGCTACCGAGTGCGCGAGCCACGAGTTGCGGCGCGCCGTGCCCGATGTAGCCGGAGATCGTGTCTTCGGCCAGTTCCGGGCAGGCCATTTCCTGCAGCATGGCGTTGACGGAATGGATCAGATCGCGCTTGGAATCGATCAGCGTGCCGTCCAAATCAAAAATAAGCGCGCGCACCGGTGCGATCTTTGAGGCAGCCATGAAACTAGCATTCTAGTATGTTCCCGGTTATTCAACAGCCGTCAATCTCTACTCCAAGTTGGCAGGCTAAGCTCTTTTCGAAAATGGGAGCAGTTCGCGTAAACTAGAGGGCTTTACATGCAACTAGGCCCCACACCGGAGACTCCATGGCCCAGGTTTATCCCTTTCGCGCCTTTCGCTACAACCCGGCACACGCCTCGTTCGACCGCGTCCTAACGCAGCCGTATGACAAGATTTCGCCGGCCCTGCAAGAGAAGTATTATGCCGCGGACCCGCACAATCTGATCACCGTCGAAAAAGGCCGGACCTTCTCGGACGACACACCGCAAAACAATGTGTACACGCGAGCGGCCGCCGCGCTGGAAGACTGGACTCGCAACCACGTCGTCGTGCAGGACCCCGACCCGGCGTTCTACGCCTATACGCAGGAGTACAGCGTGCCGGGGACGAACGAACAGCGTACCCGTCGCGGATTTATCGGAGCCGGAAAACTGGAAGAGTATTCGGCGGGCGTGGTGTTCCGCCACGAGCAGACGCTTTCTGGTCCCAAGGCAGACCGGCTCGAGCTTCTTCGCCAGACGCGGACGCACACCGGGCAGCTGTTCATGCTGTACTCCGACGAGCAGCGGCGCGTCGACGCCATTCTCGCCGAAGCGGAATCCCTGGCGCCGCCGGCCACGGAGATGCGCGATGAATACGGCGTCGTGCATCGCCTCTGGGTCATCGCCGAACCCGAGCGCGTGGCCGCGATCGAGAAGGCCATGGCCGCGCAGAAACTGGTGATCGCCGACGGGCATCACCGCTACGAGACCGCGCTGAACTACCGCAATGAGCGCCGCGCCCACACCCCGGACACCAGCCCGAACGCGTCGTACGAGCGCGCCATGATGACTTTCGTCAACACGCACAGTGAAGGGCTGACGATTCTCCCGACGCATCGCGTCGCGGCCCATCTCGACGATTTTTCCTGGACCAGCGTGCGGC
>Ga0209526_10003296_pt1 | contig 11004 bp, 12 predicted proteins | sample JacPinW_OM2H0_M1_FD_188566 | JGI IMG/M metagenome (GOLD analysis project Ga0209526, IMG submission 188566) | Forest soil microbial communities from Algoma, Ontario, Canada - Jack Pine, Ontario site 1_JW_OM2H0_M1 (SPAdes) (version 2) | ecosystem: Environmental > Terrestrial > Soil > Boreal...
CTCGCGGAGATCACCGCGATCCTGAGCGCCGCCGTCCCGGTACGCGGCCCGACACCGGAAGGCATGTAACCCAGGAACGAAAGGAACGCGCGATGACAACCGGAACCGTCGCCGTACTCGGCATCGGCACAATGGGCCACGGGATGGCCGACAGCCTGCTGCGGGCTGGGATGCCCACCATCGTCTGGGACCGCGATCCCGCGGCTACCACCCCGCTCGCAGGCGCGGGAGCCCGCATCGCGGCGAGCGCGCAGGAAGCCGCCCGTTCCGCCGAGATCGCCATCACGATGGTGCCCGACGCCGACGCCGTCGTGTCAGTCGCCGACGAGCAGGGCATGCTCGCCGCACTGGCGCCGGGTGCGGTCTGGGCGCAGATGAGCACGATCGGCGTCGCGGGCACCGATCGCGCCGCCGCGCTCGCCGCGAGCCGGCGCCCCGACGTCGTGTTCGTCGACGCGCCCGTCTCGGGAAGCAAAGTCCCGGCCGAGGAAGGACATCTGACGGTCTTCGCCTCGGGTCCCGACGAGGTGCGAGAGCGAATGGCCCCGGTGTTCGACGCGCTCGGCCAACGCACCATGTGGGTCGGTCCGGCCGGGCTGGGGTCGCGCCTCAAGCTCGTGAACAACACGTTGCTCGCGTTTACCGCGGAAGGCGTGGCCGAGAGCGTCGCCCTCGCGCACAGCCTCGGCCTGACGACCCAGGCCGTGATCGCCGCGTTCGGCGGCGGGCCGCTCATGTCGGAATGGGCGGCCGCGAAACTGCAACGAATCGCGCGCGGCGAGTACGGCGTGGAGTTCTCCCTCGACTACGCGCTCAAGGACGTACGACTCGCGCTCGACGCCGTCGACCACGACAAGGTACCGGTCGCCGTCGCGCTCGCGAGCTCCTGGCAGCGCGCCGTCGATCGGGGCCTCGGCCACGAGGACGTCACCGTCGTGACCCGAGCGCTCGACCAGCTCCCCGCGTGATCACGGAGATCCGAGTCCGGGCGGGGGAAGACTGGGTTGCCATGGAGTCCTCAACTGCTGCGGGGATCGTGTCCCGGCCGACGGAGGCGTCGGTGAGCGAGACCCTCGACCGCCTGCTGACGGTGCTCGACAACAAGGGCATCAAGGTCTTCGCCCGTATCGATCACAGTGGTGAAGCTGCTCGCGTGGGGCTCACCTTGCGCGACACGAAGCTGGTGATCTTCGGCAACCCGGTGGCGGGCACGCCCGTTATGGACGCGGCGCCCGTTGCTGCGCTCGATCTTCCCCTCAAGTTGCTGATCTGGGAGCGCGAGGACGGCCGGGTCTTCGTCAGTTACAACGACGCCTCGTATCTCGCCGAACGCCACGGGTTGGGCCCTGACCAGGCGGCGCCGCTGGCCGCAGTCGATGCCATCGCGAGCGCGATCGTCGCTCCGTCGTGATGGGGTCAGCGCGTCACGGTGTCCATGGTCCCGGTGCTCAGGGCGCTGCCCGACCGCGGGCGAACTAGGCGGCGAGCCGGAAGGGCGGGTATTCGTCTCGCATCAACAACATGTACGTCTCGACGCGAAGGTCCCAGCGGAGCACGCCGACCGCGAACTCGTACAGCCCCGCGGGATACCGGCCGGTGAACAGGATCGCGAACCAGGCGACGATGGTTGTGAGCACCCACGCGATGTTGAGGAAGACCAGCACGATGATGTGCGGGATGGCGTAGATGAGTCGGAGTCCTACCGACAGGCGGTTGCGGTCACCGGTGGGGCGGTCGACGGCGAACGTCGTCGGGTATGGGGCGTCGTCCTCGAACGGCGGGTACTCGTCGCGCAGGAGCATCAGATACGGGACCGCGCGTGCTCGCCAACGCATGTAGAAGGCGCCGAAGTCCCAAAAGCCTCGTGGGTGAGTCGCGGCGAAGACGATCGCGAACCAGGCGAGCACCGCCATGGCCGACGCCGCGGCGCCGACCACGCCGCCGCCTGATGACGACCCCCAGCCGAGCCCGATGCCCGGTCCGCCGACGAGCACGAGATGTGGGATGGCGAGGATGATGCGAAAGCCGGTGGTCAGCCGGTTCCTCGCCGACAGTTGTCGATCGACGTCGAAACTGACCGGGTAGGTGGGCGGAGGTGCCGTCGGGCCGGTGTCGCTCATCGCGCTTGCTCCTTCCGGCCGTCCAGGCCGTCGGCCCCGCCGTGCTCAGGATGCTCGACACGCGCTCCAAGTGCAATCGGCGCAGCTCGACGTCAGTGAGAACACGGTCAAAGCCGTGAGCCGCCGTCAGGAATGACGCTGGCGAATCCGGCGGTACCTGATGTCGAAGTGGCGCAGCTTCGCGTTGTAGTCGTTGACGAGCTTGTTGCGCTTTCGCGGGTCGGTCTCTCCCGCGAGCGCAGCGTCGAGCTCCGCCTCGAGCTCGTCGATCGCCTGCACGGTGGTCTTCGGCCGGGCGTGCCGTTTCACCGCGCGGCCGGTCCGCGAGGCAAGCAACGGAGCCCAGCCCCGATCGATGGACCACGTCGACGTGTTCTCGGGGATGTCGAGCTGTTCCCGCAAGACGTACTGATCCGACGCCTTGTTGACATGGACGGCCACGATGTCGAGCCCCTTCAGGCATTCATCGACACACGCCTGCTTGGTGCAGTAGTCGTAACCGAGTTCCGCCCTCTCGGCGGAGAGTTCCTCTCCGCAGTTCCTGCATTGCATTTCGAGTACGAGCCCTCCAATGTTGGTCAACCCGTGTTTCAACGATCGAGTCGGCGTCGGCATTCCGATGGCAGCCGTCCCGGGTCAGGTGCCTCACGACCCGGGACAGCCCCGTGCGTGCGGCGTCTACGCTCCGCGCGGGCGATGCAGTCAATCGAGGAGGACGGCCATGGTCGACAACCCACCCGAGGGCTTCCCCCGCATCACTCCGTACCTCCTGTACGAGGACGTCGACGCCACCCTCGACTGGCTGACCGGGGCGTTCGGCTTCACCGAGCGGGTCCGCATGAAGGGGCCCGACGGCAAGACCAACCACGCCGAGGTGAGCCTCGGCGACGGCGTGGTCATGATGGGCAATCCCGGTCCCGGCTACCAGAACCCCAAGCGCCGGGGCGGCGCGACACAGCTCGTCTACGTGTACGTCGACGACGTCGACAAGCACTGCGCGACAGCCAGAGCCGCGGGCGCCCGCATCCTCAACGAGCCCGCCGACCAGTTCTACGGTGACCGCACCTACGGGGCCGAGGACCCCGAGGGCCACCAGTGGTCGTTCGGCCAGCATGTCCGCGACGTCGCCCCCGAGGACATGCACCCGTAGTCGCGATGAGCAGTACGAGCGGCGACGAATCACGTGACGGGGTGCCGCTGACCAACCTCGACCAGCCGTTGTTCGACGGTGCGGACGCGACCAAGCGCGACCTCGTGGAGTACCTGGACGGAGTTCGCGACCGGATCATCCCCGAGCTGAAGGACCGGCCGCTGTCGGTGATCCGGGTCCACCGCGGCCAGGAAGCCTTCATGCAGAAGAATGTTCCGAAGTACACCCCGCCGTGGGTGCCGACGGTGCGCTGGTGGGCGGAGACCTCGAAGCGGGACGTGTCGTACGCACTGTGCAATGACCGTCGCACGCTGCTGTGGTTCGCCAACCAGCGCGCGGTGGAGTATCACCCGGCCCTCGTGCGTGCGGACCGTCCCGACCGCATCACGCACCTTGTGCTCGACCTCGATCCGCCCGACGCCGATGGCTTCCCGATGGCCGTCCGGGCGGCCCACCTGGTCCGCCACGTGCTGGCCGACGTCGGGCTGGAAGGTGTGGTCAAGACGAGCGGCGCGAAGGGCGTGCACGTGTTCGTGCCGATCGATGACCAGGCGCCGCCGGAGGATTCGGCCGCCGCGACCCGAGCCATCGCGGCGCGCGTCGAGCGCCTCGATCCCGAGATCGCCACGACGTCGTTCATCAAGGAGGACCGTGGCGGCAAGGTGTTCGTCGACTCGACCCGCGTCGGCGGGGCCACCGTGATCGCGGCCTACAGCCCCCGGGTCCGACCGGGTGTGCCCGTGTCGTTCCCGGTGGACTGGGATGATCTCGACGACGTCGCTCCGGGCGACTTCACCGTGCACACGGCGCTACGACGGCTTGGGGACGCCGACCACTGGGCGGCGCAGATGGCCGGTCCGCGGCGGTTGAGCCCCGACCTCATCGAGGAGGGCCGTGCGATCCCGGTCGCTCGGGTGCAGGCCATGCACGAGGGCAAGCGCCGCGCCCGCACGCGCCGCGCCTGAGAGGAACGCCGAGCTCGAGCAGCAGCGGTCGGCGTCGAGACGCCGACCGACGGCCTGCCGGCGACGGCTGCGGAATAGTTGAAACCTCAAGCAGGTTGGAGGTACGGTAATTGAAACTTCAATAGTTCTCGCGAGGAGGGCTTTCCATGGCCGCTACGAGCACCACCACCCAGATCCCCGGCTACGTCGCCGGAACGTGGACCATCGACCCGGTCCACACGGACATCGGGTTCACCGCCCGCCACCTGATGGTGAGCAAGGTCCGAGGCAAGTTCGGCACGTTCGAGGGACAAATCGTCACGGGCGCCGAGCCCTTCGAGTCCGCGGTCACCGTCTCGGTCGATCTCTCGTCGATCGATACCGGGAACCAGCAGCGCGACGACCACATCCGCAGCGCCGACTTCTTCGACGCCGAGGCGAACCGCACGATGACCTACCGCTCGACCGGCGTGCGTCGCGACGGCGACGACTACGTCCTCGACGGTGAGCTCACCCTCAAGGGAGTCACCAGGCCGGTACCCCTTGCGGTCGAGCTGAACGGCTTCGCCACGGACCCGTGGGGAGGGACCCGCGTGGGCTTCTCGGCCACAGGGCAGATCAACCGCCGCGACTTCGGCGTCAGCTTCGACGCTCCGCTCGATGGCGGTGGCGTCGTCGTCGGCGACAAGATCCAGATCCAGATCGAGGTCGAGGGCGTGCTCGACGCGCCGTCCGCCTGACGCGACACTCGAACATCCGATACAACTCGATCGACCGCGGTGGAGCCCCGCTCGGGGCTCCACCGCTGATTTGGGGGATGCAGCAATGCCGATCACCCGTTTGAACCATGCGGTGCTCTACGTGCGAGATGTACGTCGAAGCGTTGCGTTCTACACGGACGTGCTCGGGTTCCGACCCATCGGCATGACGCCCGACGGCTTCGCCGGCGCCGCCTTCCTGCAGGCGCCCGGCTCGACGAACGATCACGATCTCGGCCTGTTCGAGATCGGCTCGGGCGCGGGGCCGTCCCTCGCCGGTCGCTCCACCGTCGGCCTCTACCACCTGGCGTGGGAGGTCGACACGCTCGACGAGCTCGAGCGGCTGGCGAAGCGCCTGAACGAGGTGGGCGCGCTGGTGGGATCGTCCGACCACAGCACGACCAAGAGCCTCTACGCGCACGACCCGGACGGCATCGAGTTCGAGGTCGCGTGGATCGTGCCTGCCGCGCTGCTCGACGACGAGGCGCTCTCGGGGCGCAAGCAGATTCGCCCGCTCGACCTCGCGCGTGAGAAGCAGCGCTATGGGGCCGAGACTCGGGGCGGCATCGGCGTGTCGGTCGCGCCGGCCTGACGCACGGGCCCGGCCCGGTCCGCTCAGGGTCACTCGGTACACTGCCCGCCCGTGAGGGTATTTCGTCGAGGTTTGCTCGTCGCGGTGATCGCTGCGCTGGTGGGAGGCTTCATCCGTCTGCGGGGAACGGGCGGCGTCCCGCCCAGTAGCGGCGGTTGGCGAGAGCTGCAAGGCCCCGATTTCCGGTGACGCGCGCGCCACGCAACCGCCGATGAGCACGATCCTCCTCGCCGGACTCGGCGCCGTCGGCGCCCGCGCCGCGCGCCAGCTGGCCGACACCCCGGGCGTCGATCGCCTGCTGGTCACCGGCCGCGACCTGCAGCGCACGGAGATCGTGGCCGAGGCGCTCGGTGAGCGGGTCGAGGCGCTGGAGTGGGCCGACGACGGGCCGCTGCCCGCCGGTGTCGACGCGGTGGCGTGCGCACTCGCGGGTGGCGCCGAGCCGGTGCTCGCCGATCGTGCACTCGAGGCCCGCGTGCCGTTCGCCTCCGCGTCCGACGACACGCGCGTACTCCACGATCTCCTCGCGCGCGATGCCGACGCTCGTGCGCGCAACGTCGCGATCGCCGTGGGCAGTGGGCTCGCGCCGGGGCTCGCCGACGTACTGGCGCGCCACGCCGGCGGCGCGTTCGAGACGATCGACGAGGTGCACGTGGCGCGAGCCGGCGCGGCCGGTCCCGCATCGGCGGCAACGATGCGGCGCGGCCGCCATGACCACATGCTCGAGTGGCGCGAGGGGCAGCTCGTCGAGTCCCGACGCCGGATCGGCGCGGAGCTGGTGTGGTTCCCCGATCCGATCGGCGCGCTCGAGTGCGAGTTGGTGGCCAACGGCGTGGAGCTGCTCGCGGCGAGCTTCACGGGGGTTGCCCGGGTCTCGGTTCGCTTCGCGGAGCCGCCCGAGGAACGCCCACTGCTGCGCTGGTTCCATCCCCCGATCGTCAACGCGGGGTGGGGCGCGGCGCGTGTCGAGGTCTGGGGGTCGCGTGGCCGGGCCCGTGAGACGATCGTCTACGGAGTGATCGAGCAGACGTCGACGGCGGCCGGCACCGTGCTCGCGGTCACCGCGGCCGGCCTCGCCGGTGCGCTCGACGTGCTCGCCGACCCGCGCCCCACGGGCGCGCACGGGCTCGCGACACTTGTGGAACCGATCCCGTTCCTCGCCGAGCTGTCGAACCGCGGAGTACGCGCGGCCGTGTTCGAAGGTGTCCCGGTCGCGTCGTGACGTCGATCTTGCGCCGCGTGGGCGCGATCCTCGCCGTGTCCGCGCTCGCTCTCGCGGCGTGCTCGAGCGGGAGCAGCAGCCGCAAGCCCGGCGCGTCCACCAGCTCCACGAGCGCGGGCGCGGCGGCGACCACAACCGCACCCGCGACGTTGCGCATCGCCCCGGCGGCCTGGACGCTGCCGGCCCCGGTCACACGCGCGGTCGCGGCAACGGTCGGCGGCCAGATCGTGATCCTGGGCGGCATCCGCAACGGCAACACGACCGCGATTGCCGACGCCATCATTCCGGCCACCGGTCAGGCCCGTCGCGACGGCCTGCTCGCGGCCGGGGTCCACGACTCCGCGGTCGGGCTGATCGGCGGCCGGCCGGTGCTGTTCGGTGGTGGCGCGGGCGCGACCACCGACGTCGTGCAGATGTTGCAACTCGGTGGTATCACGAAGGTCCTCGGGCACCTACCGCAACGACGGGCCGACAACGTCGCGACCCAGGTGGGCAACGTGGTGTATGTCGTCGGCGGGTACGACGGTTCCGCGTTGACGCCTGATGTTCTCGCGACGTCCGATGGGGTGCAGTTCCGCGTCGTCGGGCGACTCGGCCAACCCGTCCGGTATCCGGCCGTGGCCGCGTCGGGTGACCGGATCTTTGTGATCGGCGGCGCGACGAGCGGTGGTGAGAGCGCGGGCGTCGACACGAATGTCGTGCAGCAGATCGACGTTCGGACCGGGCAGGTGACGGTGCTCGCGCACCTTCCCGCGACGTTGTCGCACGCGTCTGCGGTGACGCTCGGCGGCCAGATCTACGTGCTCGGCGGGCACGTCGGGGGTCGGTGGAGCGATCAGGTCGCGCATCTCGATCCCGCGACCGGCGGGTTGCAGGTCGTCGGCCACCTTCCGCGGGCGGTGTCCGACGCCGCGGTCACCGTGGTCGACTCCACTGCGTATCTGCTCGGTGGTGAGCGCGCACCCAGCACACCGGTCGCCGACGTGGTGGCGCTGGCGATCTAGGGCCGGGCGCGCCCGTCAGCGATAGTTGCCCGTGTGCCCGATGCTGTAGCGACCGGGCTGCGGGAAGAGGTCGAGACCGTGGGGACCGTTGCCGACGGCGATGGTGTGCGTCAACTGGCCGCTCGTCGTGTCGATCACGTACACGGCGCGGCTGTACCGGCCCGTCAGCCACAGCTCGCGGCCGTCGGCACTCACACCACCCATGTCGGGTGTGCCCCCGATGCGCCAGGTCGTGATCAGGCGCCGCGTGGCGAAGTCGATCACGGAGACGGAGCCCGCGAGGCGGTTGCTGACGTAGAGCACCCTGCCGTCCCGGCTCGGGTAGAGCCCGTGCGCGCCCGCCCCCGTCTGGATGAACCCGGTCTCGATCATCGTCGCGGGGTCGATCACCGTCACGCCGTTCCGCGACTGGTTGGCCACGTACATCAGCCGTCCGTCCGGCGACAGCTTCACGTCGATGGGCTGGCCGCCCACCTGCATCTCGGCCGTGACGCGCATCGCCGACACGTCGACCCGGACGAGCCAACCCGAGAACTCGCAGCTCACGACGAGCTCGCGTCCGTCGGCGGTGAAGTCGAGGTGGTCGGGGCCGAGGTGCGGGATGTGGACGCTCTTGATGAGCTCCCACGTATGCGGATCGCGGAAGTCGAGGCGTTGCAAGCGCTCCGCGACCACGATCGCCTTGGTGCCGTCAGGGGTGAAGTACAGGTTGTACGGGTCCTCGACCGCGATCGGGGTGCCGAGCGCGCCGGTGCGCGGGTCGATCGGTGTGAGCGAATTGCCCTTGTCGTTGTCGACGTAGAGCGTTCGCATGTCCCACGACGGTGTCACGTGCTGCGGTAGCGCGCCGACCGCGTGGTGCGCGATCACGCTGTAGGTCGTCGGGTCGATCACGTCGAGCGTGTTGGCGTCGCTGTTCGGCACGTACACCCGGGTGGGGATGCCGGTGACGGCCCGGGCCAGCATGCCGGCGCGCGTGAAGGCATAGACATCGCCGTTGAAGGGCGCGGTCGTGCTGGTCCCCGGCGAGCTCGACGGCGTCGCGCCACGGGTTGTGGTCGTCGTGCCGGCCGTCTTGTTGCTGCCGCCACCGCACGCGGCGAACGCCGCGACGATCACAAGGACGATGAAGGAACGGATCGCGCGGCTCGTCATGGTGTGCACATCCCGAGCGCGTCACCATAGGTGGCGGTTCCCTCGGGATGGTGGCGCACAGCGAACCGGCTGTGCAATGAGACGGCCGTGAGAGCTCCGGCCGGTCCGTAGGATGCCTCGCATGCGTCACGAGGTGCTCCCACCCGGCACGCCCGCGACCGAGTTCGACGCCGACACCACCGTGGAGGGTGGCGACGGGTCGTGGCGCGCCGTCGTGAGCGATCGTTGGGACGTCGGCGTGAACCCGAACGGCGGCTACGTGCTCGCGCTGATGCTGCGGGCCATGGGCGGCACCGTCGAGCTCCCCGATCCGCTCACCGTCACCGCGCACTATCTGCGGCCACCGGACCATGGTGAGGCGTCGATCGCGGTCGACGTCATCAGGTCGGGCCGGCGGTTCGCCACCGCGAGCGCCTCGCTCCGGCAAGGTGAGCGCGAACGTGTGCGTGCGCTGGCCACCTTCGGGGACCTCGTGGCCGCCGAGGGCCCGACGCGCGTCGACGCCCCGCCACCGGAGCTGCCGCCGCCCGAGGAGTGTTACGACATGCTCGCCGGCCGGTCGCCGGAGACGCTCGCCGCGGCGCCGACGCTCTTGCAGCGCTTCGACGTCCGGGTCCCGCAACCGCTCGGTTGGCCGCTCGGAGAACGGCGAGGTGTGCCCCGCCTCGACGGCTGGATCCGCTTCCGGGACGGGCGTCCACCGGACCTGCTCTCGCTCGCGCTGTTCGCCGACGCGTTCCCCCCGCCCATCCTCGACGTCATCCCGGCGTCGTGGGTCCCGACGCTCGAGTTGACCGTGCATCTACGCGCTCGTCCGGAGCCCGGGTGGTTGCGCGCGGTGTTCCGCACCCGCGTCCTGCGCGACGGGCTGCTCGAGGAGGACGGCGAGCTGTGGGACGGCAACGGCGACCTCGTCGCCATGAGCCGTCAGCTCGCGACGGTGATCCCGGCCGGGTGAGGAGCGCGTGCGACCCTCGCCCCGGCGCATCGATAAATTAGCGCGAGCAACTCGCGGGGACGTAGCTCAGTTGGCTAGAGCACCTGCTTTGCAAGCAGGGGGTCGTGGGTTCGAGTCCCATCGTCTCCACCACGGGAGCCGCAGCTCAGAGCCTCGTGTCAGCGCGTCTCGCGCCCGCAAGGGCGCCGGGTGCAGCCGCGGGGGCGGCCGAGCGATCTGGCGGCGACCGAGATCGAGCCGATCACATCGCCGAGGGTCGCGGTCAGATGACTCGATCGTTGCCGCCGTCGATCGGAATCTGCGCTCCGGTCGTCACGCGGAACGTGTCGCTGCACAATGCGGTCACGACGCGGGCGACATCGCGTGCCGTGACTTCCGCAGCCAACAGATTGCGACGCTTGTATTCGTCGACTGTGAGGCCGTAACGGGCGGCACGTTCTTCCAGAAGCGCGGGTGTCCACAGACCGGTGTCGAACACGGCGTCGGGATGAACGACGTTGACACGGATGCCGTCCTCGGCCCACTCGAGCGCGGCCACACGGCAGAGCTGGGTGAGCGCAGCTTTCGACGCGGAGTACGACGCCGCTCCGCGACCGGGAGCGGGCACGTTCTTCGAGCCGATGACGACCACTCGCCCTCCGACCGGTGAGAGCCGAAGCAGCGGATGCAGCGCCGAGAAGAGGTCGGCGACCGCATCGACGTTGACCGACATGACGTCACGCCATGTGGCAGTGGTGAGCTCCGCGATCGGTCGACTTGCTCCGAACACTCCCGCGGCCACGACGACGATATCGACCCCGCCGAACCTCTCGACCGTCGCCCGGAGCGCGCCCTGACGCGCCGAGGGGCTCATGACGTCACCGATAACCCCGCACCATGCCCGCGAACGAAACGCGTCCTCGACCGCCGGCGACACGTCGAAACCGGTGACACAGGCGCCGCGCTCGAGGAGGTCCGCGGCACACGCACGCCCGATACCAGAGGCCGCGCCGGTGACCATCGCGACCGTTCCGGCGAGGTCGGCCGACGAGCCCCCACGCGCCAGCTTCGCCTGTTCGAGCGCCCAGTACTCGACGTCGAATATCGCGTCCGCGGAGAGTG
>Ga0209526_10003297_pt1 | contig 11004 bp, 9 predicted proteins | sample JacPinW_OM2H0_M1_FD_188566 | JGI IMG/M metagenome (GOLD analysis project Ga0209526, IMG submission 188566) | Forest soil microbial communities from Algoma, Ontario, Canada - Jack Pine, Ontario site 1_JW_OM2H0_M1 (SPAdes) (version 2) | ecosystem: Environmental > Terrestrial > Soil > Boreal...
GCCGGGGCGGTTCAAGGACTACATCGCCATCCCGCGCGTGAATGGCTATCAGTCCCTGCACACGACGTTGTTTGGACCGAACGGTGTAACGATCGAGGCCCAGATCCGCACGGAAGACATGCACCGGGTAGCCGAATCGGGCATCGCTGCGCATTGGAAGTACAAGGCCAGCGAGGGTGCCGGATCGATGCAGCAGGAACGCACGCGCGAGTGGATATCCAACCTCGTCGAGCTGCAGGAAGACGGCTCGTCGGAGGAATTCCTCGAAAGCGTCAAGGTGGACCTGTTTCCCGACAAGGTGTACGTGTTTACGCCGAAGGGCGAAATTCTGCGGCTGCCGAGTGGGGCGACCGTCGTTGACTTTGCTTATTCGGTGCACACGGATATCGGCAATCGCTGTGTAGCTGCCAAGGTGGACCGCAGGCTCACTCCGCTTCGCACCGTGCTGCGCAACGGTCAGACAGTCGAGATCATCACCGCGAAGGGCGCGATGCCCAATCCCTCGTGGGTCAACTTCGTCGTCACTGCCAAGGCGCGCAGCGCGATCCGGCACTATCTGAAGAGTTTGCGCCGCACGGAGGCGATTGCGCTCGGCCAGCGGCTTCTCAACCAGGCGCTCGGCGAGTTCAGGGTCTCGCTCGATGATGTGACACCTGAGTCGCAATCGGCAGCGCTCGGCGAGCTGGGGATGAAGGATCTGGACGAGCTGTACGAGAATATCGGGCTGGGCGAGCGGCTTGCGCCGCTGGTTGCAAGGCGGTTGTTACCCGGCACGCACACGGAGAACGGGTCGGGAGCACTCGCTCCGCTGTCGATAGCTGGAACCGAGGGTCTGCTGGTCACCTATGCGCGGTGCTGCTTTCCGATTCCGGGAGATGCGATCTTTGCATTCCTGTCTACGGGTCGCGGCGTGGTGATCCATCGCGAGAACTGTGTGAACGTGGAGGATTACCGCAAGCATCCGGAGAAGTGGCTGCCGGTGACGTGGCAGCCGGCGTCCGACCGCCTGTTCAGCTCCGAAATCCGGGTGTATGTGGTGAACCGTACCGGAATGCTTGCAGCCGTAGCGGCGGCGATTGCGAATCTCGAAACCAACATTGACCGTGTCGCCATCGAGGAGCATGGCAGCGATGCAGTCATACTGACATTCGAGCTGAGGGTGCGTGACCGGAAGCATCTCGCTCGAATCGTTCGTGTCATCCGGCGCATGCCCGATGTGGTGCGCGTCACCCGCTCGCTCGCCGCCCATGCGCGCGATGAGCGCAACGAGCAGGAAGAGACGGACGAGGTCGACGACCAGGACGATACAGATAAGTGATGGTTAATCCCGAGGGTGGCCCGCGAGGGGCACCCCGGATCGACGGTGAGCAGGCAAAGCCTGCGTAAGAGGGTGCAACGCATGCGTTGCACGGGTGATCCCGCGAGGGGCACCCTGGATCGACGGTGAGCAGGCAAAGCCTGCGTAAGAGGGTGCAACGCATGTGTTGCACGGGTGATCCCGCGAGGGGCACCCTGGATCGACGGTGAGCAGGCAAAGCCTGCGTAAGAGGAGATCACGATGGGCCGGCAGATCATTCAGACCAACCGTGCGCCGCAGGCGATCGGTCCGTATTCACAGGCAGTCCGGGCGGGTGACACCGTGTACCTGTCGGGCCAGATTCCTCTTGACCCGGAGACGATGCAACTCGTCACGGGTGACATCGAGGCCGAGATCCGCCGGGTGTTCGATAATCTGAAGGCCGTTGCCGAGGCCGCGGGCGGGACGCTTGCGAATGCCGTAAAGGTCAACGTATTTCTGACGGACCTGTCGCACTTCGCCAAGGTGAATGACATCATGGCGACTTATTGCACGCAGCCTTATCCGGCGCGCGCGGCAATCGGAGTTGCGCAGTTGCCGCGTGGCGCACGCGTTGAGATCGAGTGCGTTCTGTATTTGGGTTGAAGCGTTGTAGACCGGTTGGCTGAAGTGGCGGCAAATCCGAGTCCAGCTCGAGGGGAGCAGAGACCAGTTACCGCGATGCGCGGGGTTGGCTCTGCGCTGGCCGAACGCCTCTCGAAGCTGGGGGTCACGCAGGTACAGGACCTGTTGTTTGTTCTGCCGCTGCGCTACGAAGACCGCACGCACGTTGAATCCATCGGCGCGCTGATCCCCGGCACACGGGTGGTCGTTGAAGGGGAAGTACAACTCACCGAGATCACGTTTCGACGGCGACGCCAGTTGTTGTGCCGGATTTCGGATGGCTCTGGCTTCCTGACGCTCCGGTTCTTCTACTTCTCGGCCGCCCAGCAGAATGGGTTGGCCCGTGGCACACGCATCCGTTGCTTTGGTGAGGTCCGGCGCGGGCCATTTGGGCTGGAAATCGTTCATCCTGAGTACCGTCGGGTAACCGAGGAGCCGGCTCCACTAGAGGAAACGCTGACACCCATTTACTCGAGCACCGAGGGTATTGCGCAGAGTCGCCTGCGTGCATTGATCACGCAGGCTTTGCAGGAGCTGGATAGTCCCGGTTCAGCCGTTCGGGACTGGATCCCTTCCGATGTGGTGAAGTCGCTCGGGCTGCCGTCGCTCAAGGAGGCTCTCGAGTATGTTCATCATCCTCCTCGTGAGGCTGAGATCGCGGTATTGGCTGCCGGCCGGCATCCGGCGCAGCGCCGCCTGGCATTCGAGGAATTGCTGGCGCATCACTTGAGCCTCAAGCTCATCAAGCACGAGGCGAAGTCGGAACCCGCCTGGCCTCTGGATGACCGCGAAAATTTAGCCCCGCAATTCATCAGCTCACTGCCATTTCCGCTCACGAATGCACAGTCGCGGGCTTTACGTGACGTCAACGCCGATCTGTCCATGAGCCGGCCCATGGTCCGGCTGATACAGGGGGATGTTGGCTGCGGAAAGACCGTGGTGGCGGCCGCTGCGGCCGCGCGGGCGGCAGGGAGTGGGCTGCAGGTCGCCTTGATGGCACCGACCGAGCTCCTGGCGGAGCAGCACTTCCGCAACTTCCAGGAGTGGTTCAGGCCGCTGGGTCTGCCAATCGCACTGGTCTCCGGGTCAGTTGCCGCGCGCACACGTCGTTCAGCGTTGGAGGCCATCGCTTCGGGAGAGGTCCGGATCGCGGTGGGGACTCATGCGCTGTTCCAGGAAGGAATGGACTTCAAACATCTGGCATTGGTCATCGTAGACGAGCAGCACCGCTTTGGCGTCCAACAGCGGCTTCGCCTCCAGGAAAAGGGGCGAAAGAATGGACGATTTCCTCATCAGCTCATCATGACGGCTACGCCTATACCGCGAACCCTGGCGATGACCGCCTATGCTGACCTGGACATCTCCGTCATCGATGAACTGCCCCCAGGTCGAACGCCTGTAAAGACGGTTGTCATTCCCGAACAGAAGCGAGACGCGGTCGTCGCGCGAATCGTCGAAGCTTGCCGTGAGGGTCGCCAGGCATACTGGGTGTGCCCGCTGATTGAAGAGTCAGAGGAGCTTCGTTCGCAGGCCGCGGAGGAGACAGCTGCCGCTCTCGTCGAAGCGCTGCCCGGAGTACGCGTGGGTCTGGTCCACGGACGAATGCCGCCCGCCAAGAAGGACGAGGCGATGCTTGCCTTCAAGGATGGCAAGATCCATCTGCTCGTCGCAACGACTGTCATTGAGGTCGGCGTGGACGTTTCGAACTCGACACTCATGGTTATCGAAAACGCGGAGCGTATGGGACTCGCACAGCTTCACCAGCTCCGCGGGCGTGTGGGCCGCGGGACGAGCGCGAGCACTTGTGTGCTTTTGTACAGAGCTCCTTTGTCGCAGCTTGCGCGGGAGAGACTAAGGGCCATTCGCGAGACCAACGATGGCTTTGAGATCGCTCGTCGGGACCTGGAATTGCGCGGGCCTGGCGAGCTGCTCGGCACCCGTCAGACGGGGCTTGCGCAGCTGCGCGTGGCCGATCTGATGCGGGACGCGGACCTGTTGCCGCGTGTACAGGACACGGCAGAGCTGTTGCTGGCCTCTTACCCGGATAATATTGCGGCGCTCGCCGTCCGCTGGATCGGCACGGCCGAGCGGTACGGTCGCGTCGGATAGCAGGGCATCCTTCCCCAGCGAGATAGAAGTGGATATCTGATGGTTGCGGTTTCGCCAGATCTTTCCCTGAACCCGCCGAAGACGCGGGAGGCACCGGCGTTCCACCGTCTTTCGCGGCGGATTGAGGAGTACTGGGAACTTGCGCGTTTCAATCGGCCGGTGGGGACCTGGTTGCTCCTGTGGCCCGCACTTTGGGCTCTCTGGATTGCGGGCGAAGGACAACCTAATCAGAAGGTGCTGATTGTGTTTGTCCTCGGCGTGATCGTGATGCGGGCAGCCGGTTGCGTCATCAACGACTTCGCAGACCGCGATATCGATCCGCACGTGCGCCGCACGCGCGATCGCCCCATCGCTGCGCGGCGTGTTTCTCCTGTTGAGGCGCTGGTTCTGTTTGCGGTGCTTTTGGCCATCGCGCTCTATCTGGTTACGTTTCTCGACTTGCTCACCATCAAACTCGCTTTCATCGGGGCGGCGCTGACGGTTTCTTATCCGTTCGTCAAACGACTCTTCCCGATGCCGCAGCTGTATCTGGGGATCTCGTTTGGTGGCTGGAGCGTGCCGATGGCATTCGCGGCTGAGACCGGAAAGCTGCCGCGGGTTGCATGGGTCCTGTACATCGCGGCAGTCATCTGGGCGGCGGTCTACGACACCATCTACGCGATGATCGACCGCGAAGACGACCTGAAGATCGGCGTGAAATCGAGCGCGATCCTGTTCGCTGACATGGACAAGACGCTGATCTTCGTGATGCAGGCCATGATGATCTTCGCCCTCGTGCTCGCAGGGCAGAACATGCATTTCGGGGAGTGGTACTACGCAGGATTGGCCGCGGCCGGCCTGCTGTTTCTGTACCAGCAGTGGTTGATCCGCGATCGCAACCCCGCCGGGTGTCTGCGGGCGTTCTTGAACAATCAGTACGTGGGCATGGTGATCTTCATAGGGATTCTGCTCCAATACATTTATGCGCACTGACCCGCACGGGCGCTGGATGGCAGTGGTCAAAAATTGACCAATTGTTGACTGAAGGGGCTCCCTCTGGTTGACAGGGACGCGCCGGCCCCTGAACATCGCATCCGGCTGATTTTCTTGGCCTGATCTCGAGGAATTGCATGAATCCAGCTGCGCTCGGCTCTGTTCGCCACGATTGGTCCCTTCCCGAGGTGCAGGCGTTGTTCGCCCTGCCCTTCATGGACCTGATCTTTCAGGCCCAGCGCGTGCATCGCGAGCATCACGTCCCGAACACCGTTCAGATGAGTACGCTCTTGTCGATCAAGACGGGGGCGTGTCCTGAAGACTGCGCTTACTGCCCTCAAAGCGTTCATTACGACACGGGGCTCGACCGCGAAACTTTGCTGGAGGTTGCGGAGGTCCGAGAGGCCGCGGGACGGGCGAAAGCAGCCGGCGCGACGCGGTTTTGCATGGGAGCCGCGTACCGCTCACCCAAGGCGAAGGACATTGCGATCATCTGTGAGATGATTCGCGAAGTACGTGCTGCGGGCCTGGAGACGTGCGCGACGCTGGGCATGCTCAAACCTGATCAGGCTCAGCAGCTCAAGGACGCGGGTTTGGACTTCTACAACCATAACCTGGATACGTCGCCCGAGTATTACGGCGAAATCATCACCACGCGAACATACCAGGACCGCCTGGACACCCTTGACGCTGTACGAGAGGCGGGACTCAAGGTGTGTTGCGGCGGAATTGTTGGAATGGGTGAGTCCGTTACGGATCGTGCGCAACTGCTGCGCACGCTTGCGAATCTGCCTGAGCATCCAGAAAGCGTGCCGATCAATCAGCTTGTGCAAGTTCCTGGAACGCCTCTGCATGGGCGTGCGGGCGTCGATCCGTTTGATTTCGTCCGCACTATCGCAGTCGCTCGACTGCTGATGCCAGCGTCTCACGTTCGCCTGTCCGCTGGCCGCGAGGGAATGAGTGACGAGGTGCAAGCGTTGTGTTTCCTGGCTGGCGCCAACTCAATTTTCTACGGTGAGAAGCTGTTGACGACAGGTAACCCCGACGTGATGCGAGATCAGCAGTTGTTCGCGCGACTGGGGTTGAAGGCGGAGGGTCAGGCCGTCCGAGCTGACGGCGCGGCTGCGCTTGTGGCGCCTCGGCTCGAGGACGTGAGTGAAGCGCAGGTCGTCTGAGCTGGGGGCCGCCCTCGCGCAGCTCGATCGTGAGCATCTTCGTCGCGCGCGGCGAACGATTGACGGATTCGTCGAGCCCGGGAGTCGCGTAACTGCGGTTGTCGATGGGCGAGAGCTCATCGACTTCTCCAGCAACGATTACCTGGGCCTTGCGCGTCATCCTGCTGTAGCGGCCGCGATGGCGGAATGCGCCGGACGCTGTGGTGCCGGCAGTGGAGCTTCGCACCTGGTTACCGGACATGGTGCTGAGCACAGTCGCCTCGAGGAAGACCTTGCCGCATTCACGGGGCGCGAACGAGTGTTGCTGTTTTCCACCGGGTACATGGCGAACCTTGCGGTGATCACCACGTTGGCTGGCCGCGGGGAAATGGTGTTGCTGGACCGGCTGAGTCATGCATCGTTGATAGATGGCGGACTTTTGTCCGGTGCGCTGTTCAAGCGATATGCGCACGCGGATGCAGTTGCCGCTGAATCAGCATTGGCCGCGCATGCGGATACTGCGGCCGTCATTGCAACTGACGGCGTGTTTAGCATGGATGGCGATGTTGGACCGCTCGATTCGCTCGCTCGCTCTGGCCGGGCGCATGACGCGTGGTTGGTCGTGGACGATGCTCACGGCCTGGGTGTGATCGGCGCAAGCGGTCGAGGCGCCGTTGAATATTTCGGGCTGGATGCGGACGCCGTGCCGGTGTTGGTGGGCACGTTGGGGAAGGCGTTCGGTTCGTTTGGCGCTTTTGTTGCTGGCTCGGGTGAGTTGATCGAGCTTCTGATGCAGAAGGCGCGATCGTATATATACACGACCGCGCTACCGCAGCCGGTTGCAGCTGCGTCGCGAAAGGCGTTGGAAATTGCTCAGCGGGAATCGTGGCGTCGGGAGCGGGTGTTGGCGCTTGCGGCGAGGTTTCGCGCGGGGGCGCAGCAGTTGGGGATGGCGGTGATGGTGGCACCTCACGGGCACGCGCAGGTGGGCACCACGGGCGCTGCGGGCACCACGGGCGCTGCGGGCACCACGGGCGCGGTGGGCACCGCTGGATTCGGGCACCGAGGGCTGCGGGCGACGCAGCCGCTGACGCCAATTCAACCCGTGATGATGGGTAGTGCGGAGGCGGCTCTGCGGGCGCAGCGGGAGTTGTTTTCGGCTGGCTTTTGCGTAGTGGCTATACGGCCGCCGACTGTTCCGCGTGGAAGCGCGCGACTGCGCGTGACACTGTCAGCTGCTCACACTGAGGCTCAGGTTGATGCGCTTCTCGAGGCGTTGAGCCACGTATGCGCGGCGCAAGATGTTCAATGAAAGAGTTATACGTCGAGATTAATGGTAGCGGACCTGACCTCGTGCTGTTGCACGGGTGGGGTCTCAACGTGCGTGTGTGGGACGGTCTGGTGGGGGAGCTGCGCGACCGTTACCGCATGATTGCAGTGGATCTGCCTGGTCATGGGCAGAGCGCTTGGAGTGCTGGCCGTGGTACGCCTGCGGAGCAAGCGTGGTTGCTTCACAGCACACTCTCGTCTGTTTCCAACCGCTACTCCTTATTGGGTTGGTCACTTGGGGGACAGATAGCGCTGGATCTGGCGGCCGCGATGCCCGGTCAGATTGACAGGCTCGTGCTGGTCGCTGCGACTCCTCGATTCGCCCAGTCACCCGATTGGCCGTATGGGATGCATCCGGCCGTCATCACGAAGCTTGCTACGCAGTTGCGTCAGGACTACCGGCGGACGGTGAGCGACTTTCTCGAGTTGCAGGTCCGGGGGAGTATTGAAGGGAGCGGCGTGCTCGATCAGTTGCGGCATGCGCTGTTCGTTCACGGGGAAGCGCAGCCGGGAGCGCTCGAGGCCGGGCTTAACACGTTGGCTACAAGCGATCTGCGTCCGACGCTGTCGCACGTGAAGGCGCCGACGCTAGTGATCGCCGGCCGAAATGATCGCATCACTGCACCGGCGGCCTCGCGTGCCTTGGCGCAGGCATTGCCCGACGCCAGATATGTTGAGATGCGCCGCGCCGCGCATGCTCCGTTTCTGTCGCATAGGGGAGAGTTCGCGGCGTTGGTGGATAGATTTTTGCGTGGTGCCGACATTCAAGAGGGCGTCGCCGGTAGCGGCAGCAACTTCGGTGAAGGCGCGGTGGTGGGGGCGGCGGCCGTTGGTGGCATGCCAGTGGGCAGAGCCGCGGCGGTTGGCGGCACGGTGTTCGGCCGCACGGTGGTCGGCCGCACGGCGATTGGCAGCGCGGCGGTTCGTGGCGGGTCAACCGGTAAGACCGCGCGTGGTGGTGCGGTGATCGGGGGGACGGCCCGCGATCGAGCGGCGAGTGGCAGGACGGTGAGTAATCCTGCCAAAGGTGGCGCCGGTGCCGTCGCGCGACGGACGGCCAAAGCGACGCAAGGCCGTCCGGCGAAGAAGAAGCGGATGAAGGCACGGGCGCGAAAGAAGTTGAAGGCGTCGTCGCGATGAACGCGGGGGATGAGAAGCCTGGAGTGAGCGCCGAGAGCGAAGGCGAGGTCGCGAGCCAGGGCCGCGCCGCGAGGCGCGGCAACATCGCAGATCAGGTGCGCGGCGGGATCGGTGCCGATGCGTTTCGCCTCGACCGGCCCGGCATCCGCGCTTCATTTGATCGCGCGAGTGCGCGATACGAGGCGGCTGCGGTTTTGCAGGGGCGCGTGAACGAGGAGTTGATGGGGCGGCTGGAGTTCTTCAAATTCCAACCTCGGGTCGTACTCGATCTCGGCGCCGGCACCGGTCGTGGGGCTGAAGAATTGAAGCGTCGGTATCGACGCGCGCTCGTGGTGGCTGTTGATATGGCACCCGGGATGCTGCGCGAGGCACAGCGACGGCAGCATCTTTTCAGGCGCTTCGAGCGCGTATGTGCAGATGCAATGCGCCTGCCCTTTGCGGATTCCAGTGTCGATGTTGTATTCAGCAGCCTGATGCTGCAGTGGTGCGACCCTTTGGACGTGACTTTCGCGGAGGTCAGGCGCGTTCTGAAGCCGGAGGGATTCTTCGCGTTCAGTACGTTTGGGCCGGACACGCTGAAGGAGCTTCGCGCTTCGTGGGCTGAGGCCGACGGGTACAACCACGTCAATCAATTCGTGGACATGCACGATGTTGGAGAGGCGCTCGTTCGCGCGGGACTGATGGAGCCGGTGTTAGATGTTGATCGCATCCAGCTCACGTACACGGATACGTTGGCGCTGATGAAAGATTTGAAGGCAATTGGCGCACACAATGTGACGGCGGGTCGGTCGCGCGGTCTAACGGGGCGCGCACGCCTCGCGCGCGTTCAGGCAGCTTACGAGGCATATCGACGGGACGGCCGGTTGCCGGCTACGTATGAAGTGATCTACGGCGCGACATGGGGTGCCGCGGGCCGCGCCGGTGCGCCGGTAGTTGGAGGCGAGGTGCGTATCTCTCCGAGCGCGATCAGGCGGCACGTGCCAAGGTGACGAACGGCGGCGCCTGCGATGGCCGGGCAGCGAAACCGTGCGGTGGTGGCGGCAGCAGCGGTGCCGGGGGGCCGCGGCAGAGGCGCGTGCGGTGGCCAGCAGGGGCGAAATGTGCCGGCGGCCGCGCAGCGAAAGATGCGGTGGCGGTAGCAGCGGCCCATGAGTGCCCCGTTGAGGCAACCGTCAGCGCTGAACGGTCGGGAGACGCAAATCCATGAAGCAAAAACCTACCGGCATCTTCGTCACCGGCACCGACACCGGCGTCGGAAAGACTCTGGTGTCCGTGTCACTCGTAAAAGCGCTGGTGAGGCACGGGCAACGTGTATCGGTGATGAAGCCGATTGCATCGGGGTCGGAACACACGCCGGCGGGCCTCCGCAATGCGGACGCGCTGGCCCTGGCAGCGGCGTCGAATGTCGCCGCGCCGTACGCAACAGTGAACCCATATTGCTTCGAACCGGCGATTTCGCCGCATATCGCGGCAGAAGAGGCCGGAATCGGGGTGGATATGCGCGTAATCAGGCGGAGCTTTGATACCTTGGCGGTTGGCGCAGACTTGGTTGTGGTGGAAGGCGCGGGCGGCTGGTATGCGCCCATAAGCGACTCGCAGGCGATGTCAGACCTGCCAAAATTGCTAGGTGTTCCGGTACTGCTGGTCGTGGGGCTGCGCTTGGGGTGCTTGAACCACGCGCTGCTGACGAAGCGGGCGATCGAAGCGGGTGGCTCAGAACTCGTAGGGTGGGTGGCGAACAGCATCGATCCGACGCTCGAGCGACGAGCGGAGAACCTGTCGAGCCTGGAGCGCAGGCTGGGAGGAGAGCCTCTCGCCGTGTTTCCGTTTGAGCCGGACGCGCAGTCCGACGTTCGCTCGGGCGAACAGCTGGGGCGTCGGCTTTCTCTCCTAAGTTTTTGACTTGAATAAAAAATCTCTCGCAGTACCATTTGTTCAGCACCGCGCTGAATACCACGGTCACCGTCAGTGCACCCCGAGCCGCAACGCATTGAAATCTGTCCGCACTGCTCGCTCAGCATTCGTGCCGCAGTGCTTTTTTTTGGCAGCGTGTGTTTTGTGTCTTTCGGGGTTGCCGGCTTGATGGCGGCCCAAGGCTTCTGGCCGGTGCTGCCGTTCGCGGGACTCGAAATGGTGTTGCTGGGCTGGGCACTCAAAGTGAGCATGGCCCGACGTCACCACCGGCAGACGATCACGGTTACCGAGGCAGACGTCAGCGTAGAGCTGCGCGACCGGCAGCATTCCGTTCGACACGTGTTCCCGCGGCATTGGGCGCAGGTTAAACTCCGCCGCCACGTATCGCGCTTGCATCCGAGCCGGCTCACGATCGAGTCACACGGG
>Ga0209526_10003299_pt1 | contig 11002 bp, 10 predicted proteins | sample JacPinW_OM2H0_M1_FD_188566 | JGI IMG/M metagenome (GOLD analysis project Ga0209526, IMG submission 188566) | Forest soil microbial communities from Algoma, Ontario, Canada - Jack Pine, Ontario site 1_JW_OM2H0_M1 (SPAdes) (version 2) | ecosystem: Environmental > Terrestrial > Soil > Boreal...
CGTCTTTCACGCGCCTGCCTGGCTCAAGCGCTGGCCGTCGGATGATCGCCGCAGCCGCATCGTCTTCATCACGCGTCGAGTCCGTGAGCGCTGGGTCGAGGCGCTGCTCGAAGCGATCGGCGCGGAAGTCGCTGACGTGTCGGTGCCAACTCAAAACGCGAATTTGCTCATCCCGCCATCGACGGGCAGTACGGTGCCGGTCACGTAGCTGGAACGTGGCGATGCGAGGAAGATTGCGACATTAGCAAATTCCTCCGGCTCGCCGAAGCGTCCCATCGGAATCTCGCGCGTGGCAAAATCCGCGCGATCTTCCGGTGTTGGGTGCATCCGTCGGATTTGTTCACTGAGAATGCGCCCAGGCTGGAGCGAATTAACAGTGATGCCATACTTGGCGACCTCGCGCGAAAGTCCCTTGGCCCAGGCGTGAACTGCAGCCTTCGCCGAAGCAGCGACGTTGAGCCCACGCGGCTCTGAGCTACCGGTGATGTTGATGATCCGCCCATAGCCGTTTTGCCGCATCACCGGAATGACCGCATGCGACAGTTCGCGCAGACGGACAAAATTGATCATCATCCCTTCGTCCCATTTCTCAAATGGTGCGTCAATCGGGACGGCGCGACTTCCGCCCGCGGCATTAATTAGGATGTCGATGCGACCAAGTTTTTGTGTCGCGTCCGCCGCCAGTCGTTCGGGACTTTGAGGTCTGTACAGATCAGCTTCGATTACCACGGGCAACTTGCCTCCGGCGCGTTCAATATCCGTGGAAAGTTCGTGCAGCATGCCGATGCGGCGGGCCGCAATCGCCACAAGCACGCCTTCGGCGGCCAGTCCCTTGGCAATGGCGCGGCCTATGCCCTGGCTGGCACCAGTGACAAGAGCGGTCTTTCCGACGAGCTGCAGATCCACGTCAAACTTCCTAGCCCCCGATCTATTTCTTCACCAGCGGACATTCGCTCTGGTCGAGCGGACGCCACGCTTCCTCCGCGGGGATGGTCGCGAGCTGCTTGTAGTAGTCCCAGGGCGCCATGCTCTCTTCGGGCGTCTTCACCTCGAACAAGTACATCGGGTGGATCTTGCGCCCGTCGACGCGCACGTAGCCCTTGCCCATGAGCCTGTCCTCGGTCGGCAGTTCCTTCATCTTCGCGATGACCGCCTTGCCGTCGGCATGACTGCCGAGCGCCTCGACCGCGCGCAAGTAGTGGATCACGGCCGAGTAGACTCCGACCACGGTATAGCCCGGCATGCGCCCGAGCGCCGCGAAGTATTCGCGCGCGAATGCCCGGTTGGTGTCGTTCTGGTCCCAGTACCAGGGATCGGTGAAGATGAGGCCCTGGGCGGTCTTGAGCCCGAGCGCGTGGATGTCGTTGATGAAGATCAGCAGGCCGGCAAGCTTCTGGCCGCCCTCGACGATGCCGAATTCCGACGCCTGCTTGATCGAGTTGATGGTGTCGCCGCCGGCATTGGCAAGTCCGATGATCTTGGCCTTCGACGCCTTCGCCTGCAGCAGAAAGGAGGAGAAATCGGTGCCGGGGAATGGGTGGCGCACTTTGCCCAGCACCTTGCCGCCGCTCTTCACCACGACCGCTTCGGTGTCGCGCTCGAGCGCGTAGCCGAAGGCGTAGTCGGCGGTGAGGAAGAACCAGCTATCGCCGCCGCGCTTCACGATCGCGTTGCCGGTGCCGTTCGCCAACGCCCAGGTGTCGTAGATCCAATGCACGGTGTTGGGCGAGCACGCCTTGCCAGTGAGATCGGAGGTCGCGGGACCCACCGCCAGGAACACCTTGTTCTTGTCGCGGGTGAGCTCGTTGATCGCGAGCGCGACCGAGGAGGTCGGCACGTCGGCGATGGCATCGACCTTGTCGACGTCGAACCACTGGCGCGCAATGCTCAAGCCGATGTCGGGCTTGTTCTGGTGATCGCCGCCGATGATCTCGACCTTCATACCCTTGGCGGCAGCGCCGAAATCCTCAACCGCCTTGCGCGCCATCCAGACCGAGGCGGTGCCCGCGATATCGGCGTAGAGGCCCGACTGATCGTTGAGCACGCCGATTCTAATCGTTCCGCCGCGATACTGTGCATTGCCGATGCCCGGAATGAGCGCCGCCGCCAGAACGCAGCCGGCCAAAACAAGAGACTGCGGCCACCACTTGCGCATGGTCATCCTCCCTGATTTCACGACGTTCACCGCCGTTTGCTCTTTACCGTGCTTTGCCCGAAAGATAGCACGACTCACGGTGGGGCAGCAGCCGCTGCATTGCGGGACCGCCCCCTTCCCGCTCAATGCGAAACTAAGCTAGCCTTGACAGCAAGCTGCCGCGCCAATCGGCGCTCACTTTGCCTAGGCAAATGATGAAACTTCCCCGCCGCAAATTTCTGCATCTGGCCGCGGGCGCTGCCGCGCTGCCGAGCGTGTCGCGCGCAGCATGGGCGCAAGCCTATCCGAGCCGGCCGGTGCGCGCGGTCGTGGCCTTTGCGCCTGGTGGGACGACCGACACCTTCGCGCGGCTCATGGCGCAGAAGCTCACCGAGCAGTTCGGCAAGCAGGTCTACGTCGAGAACATCGCCGGCGCCACCGGCAATATCGGCACCGCCCTGGTGGCGAAAGCGCCGCCCGACGGCTACACGATCCTGTTCGCGTTCAGCTCGCATGTGGTCAATCCGACGCTGTTCGCGCGCCTGCCCTACGACCCGATCAACGACTTCAAACCCGTCACCCTCGCGGTCGCGTCCACCACCGTCGTCACAGTCAACCCCGCCGTGCCTGCAAAGACGGTCGAGGAGCTTGTGGAGCTCATCAAAGCCAACCCCGGCAAATACAGCTTCGGTTCGGCGGGGGCAGGCACGCAGGCGCATCTCGCCGGCGAACAGTTCCGGCTGTCGCTCGGCCTCGACCTCGTTCACGTGCCCTTCGGCGGCGGCGGGCCCGCGGTCGCGGCGGTGGTCGCCGGGCACACGCCGATCAGCTTCAGCTCGCCGCAGGCTGCCATGCAGCACGTCAAGGAAGGAACCGTGCGGGCGCTCGCGGTCACCAGCAAGACGCGCTCGCAAATCTTTCCCGACGTGCCGACCATGACGGAGGTGGGCCATCCGGAGATCGAAGGCGACAGCTGGGTGGGCATTCTCGTTCCCGCCGGCACGCCGGCGGACATCGTCGCGGCATTGCACCGCGAGAGCGCGAAAATCCTCGCGCAACCGGACATGAAGGAACGGCTCGCTACGCTGGGCTACGACGTGGTCGCGAGCACGCCGGAGGAATTCGCCATTCGCATCAAGACCGAGATCGATATGTGGGCCAAGGTGATCCGCGCGGCCAATATCAAGGCTGAATAGGCGCACCGGCCGTCGGGAGCAACGCGACCGCAACGTCATGAGAAGCTCGCGGCTGCTTCGCTGGCTCAACCGGACGCCGGTGCAAACATTCATTCTTTGCCCGTTGTTGGTGGTCGCGTTCGAACTCGCGTGGCAGCGCGGACGGCTCGTCATCATGCCGGCGGGCTTTGCGCTGCTCGCCTGGGGATATCTGCAATATCTGCTGGTCGGGCGTTTTCGCAATCGACTAGGCGGCGGCGGTCCGGGGTTTGGCGTGCCGCCGGATCGGATCGTGGAGGACGGGCCTTACCGTTACGTGCGCAACCCGATGTATCTCGGGCACCTGATTTTCATGCTCGGCTTGGCGTTGACGTTCGCCTCGTGGTTTGCGCTGATCCTGTTCGCCGCGCGCACGGTCTGGTTTCACCGCCGTGTGCTCGCGGACGAAACTCACCTTCAGGAAATGTTCGGAGCGGCTTATCTCGATTATCAGCGGCGGGTGAAGCGCTGGATCCCAGGTCTGTTGTGAGGCCGATCGAGCTGAGCGGACGCGGCGTGCCGGGCTCACGACATCAGTCGGACCAGCAAGTCCCCGTAGCCCCAGATCCCGGTGCCGACGATGCCGGTTAAATAACCGAGGTACGAAAGGACCACATGGGGTCTGGGCGGTTCGAGGCGAAGCTCGATTCCTCTCTGCACCGATACGAGGCCCTCTTTGAGCGCCGTCGCGAGGGCGCGCTGGTAGAAATGGGCGAGCCTGAAGGTGACCGCCGCTGCGCTCAAACCCATGACCGCGCCTGACCGCGTGAACCAATCGGCGTTCGTTTTCATGGACAGATAGTAGGAAAATAGGGCGAACAGCCAGGCAGCCGCTATCAGGAGGCCGAATCGAAAGACGGTTCGGTGGAGGCCCGCGTATAACGATCTTATTCTGACTTGATCCATCGCCATTTTCACGCCTCGGTGCCAAGGGAATATCCAACAGGAGAAATGAAATGTAACGCTTTGCCGATCCGACGATCCACTTCGAAGATTGCCACTTCGAAGATTGGAACTTTTGCGGGCAAACGCAGTATCGAGCAACGCGGTTGGATTTGAAATGAACGAATCGACTCCGGACGCTGCGACGCAGCGCGAGTCGCCGCCGGCGAAAAACCCAGCAACGGACACGCGGCCCCGGCCGGCACGTGCTCCTTCCATCATCGTCGGTCTGGTCATAGCCGCCGTCGCAGGCCTCTCGATTTGGTACCTCGTGCGGCCCGAACCCCTGCTGGTGCAGGGCGAGGTGGATGCGACCCGGTTCGACATCGCGGCGCGGGTCGACGGGAGGGTCGGCGAGATCCCGGTCGAACGCGGGCAGAACGTCGCGGCCGGCGCAGTGCTGGTCAAGATCGATAACCCCGAGACAATCGCCAAACACGAGCAGGCCCAGGCCGCCAAAATCGTCGCCGAAGCGCAACTCGCCAACATCAACGCCGGCACGCGGGCCGAGGTTATCGCGGCGCGCAAGGCGGCGCTCGAGCGGGCGCAGGCCAGCGTCGTCCTGGCACAGAAGACGTACGACCGCATCAGCCAGCTGGCGGAGCACGGCAATGCCCCGCAGGCCCGGCTCGACCAGGCGACCGATTCGCTACACGAAAATCAACGCGCCGTGGATCAGGCCAAATCCGCCTATGAGCAGGCGGTCAACGGCTACACCAAAGAGGAACGTGAGATCGCTATCGCCAACGTGCAGAAGGCGGTTGCCGACATCGCAGCCGTGCAGTCGATCATCGACCAGATGGTGGTTTACGCGCCGGTACCTTCGCAGGTTTACAAGCGCAACGTGGAGCCCGGCGAATACGTCTCGCCGGGCGTGCCGCTGGTGACGCTGATCGATCTCAACGACCTGTGGGTCCACTTCGACCTGCGCGAGGACCTGGTCAAGACGCTGAAGGTCGGCGACCGCTTCGCCGTGCGCATTCCGGCGCTGGCCGACCGCCGTATCACCGTCGAGGTCAGGCTGATCGCCACCAAGGGGGAATATGCCAGCTGGCGCGCCACCCGCGCCACCGGCGACTTCGATCTGCGGACATTCTCGATCCGCGCCTATCCGGTCGAGAAGGTGCCGGAGCTGCGTCCCGGCATGAGCGCGTACGTGGACTGGCAGCAGCGTCAATGAGAGCGCCGCCGAAGCCTGGATTCTGGCTGGTCGCCAGGCGCGAATGGCGATGGATCCGGCGTCACCACCTCGCGCTCATATTGATCTTCGGTGTGCCGCTATTTGCCTTCGCGGTCCTGACCGCGGTGTTCAGTCATCCGGTCATCCGCGGACTCGGTGTGGTCGTCGTCGACGCGGACCGCTCGGAGACCTCGCGCGCGTTCGTGGAACAGGTGGCCGTGTCTCCCAGTCTCAGCATCGTCGAACGCGCGGGCGACCTCGCGTCCGCGGCGCGGGCGATCCGCGGCGGCGATGCCATTGCCGCCGTCTACATTCCGGCCGATTTCGAGCGCGACCTGAAGGCCGGGCGGCGCCCGCAGGTGGTCGCTTTCTATAACCAGCAATTCCTTACGGCCGCGGGGGTGGCGTCGTCGGGCCTGAGCGACAGCCTCGCGGCCGCCGTTGGCGACGCCGCGTCCGCGGCCCGTGGAGCGCCGCAAGCGTCCTCGATCGGATCGCTCGTCGCCGAGACGATCGTGCTGGTCAATCCGGCGCGGAACTACGCACAGTTCCTGCTGCGCACGCTATTGCCGATGGTCCTGCATGTGGTGATCGCGCTCGCCGCCGGATACGCGGTGGGCTCCGAATTCAGCCAGCGCAGCATGCGCACGTGGCTCGCCTGCGCGGGCGGCAACCCGATCGTCGCCCTGGCCGGCAAGCTTGCGCCCCTGTTCGCCATCTTCTTCATCATCATGCTGTCGACGCCGCTGATCCTGGAGGGACTGCTGGGGATTTCGTTCAAGGGCAACACGCCGATGATGGCCATCGCCGCAATGCTGCTGATCGTCGGCTACTTGGCCTTGGGAGCGCTGATGCAGCTTCTGGTGCGCGATCTTGCGACCGGTCTAGGTCTCACCGGCCTCATCGTCTCGCCCGCGTTCGGCTACGCCGGGGTCGGATTTCCAATTCTGGGCATGAACGCGTTTGCGCTGTCCTGGGGCGCCATTTTGCCGCTGCGCTGGTACATGGCGGTGCTGCTCGGGCAGGCAGCGCGCGGGTTGCCGCTCTATGAATCCGCGCGGCCCTTCGCCGTGCTGGCGGCGCTCGCCGCGCTCTACACGCTGCTCGCGTTCCTGCGCCTGCGCGCGATCGCAGCAAGCACGCCCCGTGCGCGGCGGGAAGCGGAGCCGGCAGCAGCTCCCGCGCCGTCGCGCGGCGTTGGTGGAGCCTTTGTTGGCGAGTGGCGGCGCGTGCTCGCGATCCGCGGAGCCTTTATGCTGCTGGTGGTGGGGCCGCTAGTCTACGGCCTCTATTACCCGCAGCCGTATCTCAATCAGATCCTGCGCAAGATCCCGATCGCAGTCGTCGACAACGACCTGAGCGAACTCAGCCGCAATATCGTGCAGACCCTGGATGCCAGCGGCGCCGTCAGGGTGGCCGTGCAAGCCGCGACGCTCGCCGAAGGGCGCGAGGCGCTCGACCGCGGCGATGCCTTCGCCGTGGTCGAGATCCCGCCCTGGACCGAGCGCGACGTGCTCAAAGGCACCACCGTCCACGTTCCGATCTTTGCCGACGCCACCTATTTGTTCATCTTCAGATCGATGTCCAACGGCATCGCCGTCGCGATCGATACGCTATCTTCCGAACTTGCTGCCCGCGGCGCGCGCACCGACGGCAGCCTGGTCAAGGCGGCGCTCGCGTCGGCGAGCCCGGCCGAGATCCTATTGCAGCCAATCTTCAACCCGGTCGGCGGTTACGCGAGCTACATCGTGCCGGCGGCCTTCGTGCTGATCCTGCAGCAGATGCTGCTGATCGGCGCGTCGATGCTCACGGTCGTCGCATTGCCGCAGATTGCCGGCGGAGCATTCGCCAGCGTGCTCGGCCGCGGCATCGCGCATCTGACGATCTATTTGCCCGCGCTCGCGCTCTACTTCATCGTGCTGCCCCGCTTCTACGGCTTTTCCACGCTGGGCCATCCGGTGCAACTCTTCGCGCTCGCGTCGTTGTTCACGCTCGCGACCAGTTTCATGGGACAAGCGGCGGGCGCCTGGTTCAAGCAACCGGAGACCCCGACGCTCATCTTTCTCGGCACGAGCCTTCCGCAGCTTTTCGTGACGGGCTTTTCCTGGCCGCGCGAAGCAATCCCAACGCCGGTGCCTGCCGCGGGTTACATATTCCCTTCGGATTTCGCGATCGACGGCTTGGTTCGCATCGGCCAGCTGGGCGCAAGCCTTGGCGAGGTGGTGCACGACTGGCGCGGCCTGTGGTGCCTGACCATCGTCTATTTCGCGCTGGCGGTGATTTCCGCGGCGCTCATGAAGCGGAGGCGAGCGCATGGCTAGCCGCGCAGCGGTCGTCATCGCGCTCGGCCTCATCGTGGTCGCCGCGGGCGTCGGCGGATATGTTCTGTGGCACCGCGCCGATGCCTCACCCATCGTCGGGATCGTGCGCGCGACCGAGATCCGCGTCGCACCCGAGGTCGGCGGTCAGCTCGCCGCCATCAAGGTCAAGAAGGGCGACCGCGTCCATGCCGGCGACGTCGTCGCCGAGCTCTCTGCGCTGGAGCTGACCGCATCGGTGGCGCAGGCGCGCGCCGCCCTTGCCGCCGCATCCGCCTCCCGCGACCACGTCTATGCCGGCGTCCGCGACGAGGAGATCGCCGGGCTTGCGTCCGAGATCGACAAGGCGAAATCCCGGCTCACCTATGCACAATCACAGCTCGATCGTACCACCTATCTCGCCCGCAGCGATACCGCCACGCAGCAAACGCTCGATCAGGCCACGAACGACGTGGCGAGCGCGAGCGCGGACGTCGCCGAGGCGGAGGCCAATCATGCCGCGGCTACCGCCGGTCCGACCAAAGAGGAGCGCGCCATCGCCGACACGCAGGTGGCGGCCGCCGCGGCCGCCCTCGCCGTTCTCGAGCGCCGCCTGGACAAAACCATTTTGCGCGCGCCCGCCGACGGCGTGGTCAGCGTGATCGTCGCCGAGGTCGGCGAGAACATCCGCGCCGGCCAGCCGGTGCTGGCAATCGAGCAAGCTGGAAAGCAATGGCTGTCCTTCAACGTGCGGGAAGATGACCTGCACGGCATCAGGGTCGGAATGATCGTCGACGTGAGAAGGATTGGCACGAGCGAAACGAGCCCGGCGCTCGTCACCGAGCTCCTGCCGCTGGGACCATTTGCAACCTGGCAAGCCGAGCGCGCGGTCGGTGATCATGATCGCAACACGCTACGGCTGCGCCTCGATCCGCAACGCGATGCGAACGCCTTCGAGCCCGGCATGACAGTGTGGTTCAAGCGTTGATCGGGCACCGCCACAGTCGCGATTTCCGGTGAGCGACTGCTTCGTCGGACCAATGCAGTCGGTGGTTTTCCTTAAGTCGCTGGCCTCTTTTGACGACCTCGGTGTAGAATTCAGCATCGAGGACATTCGCTGGCGCACGATGTGGGGGCAGCCCGATGATCGCTGCTGATCAAGCTTCGGCTGCCGAGGAGAAGATCATGACAAAGGCTATGGGTTTTGTATCAGCCCTCATATTCGCCCTTGGAACCGCCCCCGCAGCCCGGGCGCAAGTCATGCTGGACGTCTCAAAGATCACATGTGAGCAATTCGCCGGTTACAAAATTACCACCCCGCAAAATATCGCGATTTGGCTGAGCGGCTACTATAACGGCAAGCAAAGTAACACAGTCATCGATATGCAAAAGTTCATGGAAAATACGAAGGCGCTAGAAAGATACTGCATCCAAAATCCTCAGATTCTGGTCATGAAGGCAGGTGAAACGGTGTTTGGATCGGAAAAATAGAAGCCCCGAAGGCTGCCGCGCCCCCATCTCTGCCATCGACGACTCGTTTTTGCTGTGATGCAGCTGCCGACTTGATCTGGTAGTCCTTCGATCTGGGGGGCGCATGGACCGGAATGATCCCGTTATCATCGTTGGGGGCGGGCTCGGCGGGTTGACGACGGCGTTGGCCTTAGCGCGCCACGGCTGGCCGGTGCGCGTGATCGAAGGCGCGCCTGAATTTGGCGCCATCGGCTTCGGCATACAATTCGGTCCCAACGTCTTTCACGCGTTGGACCGCATCGGTGTGAGCGCGGCGGTGTTGGAGGTGGCCGACACGCCGTCCGCTGTCCTGATGATCGATGCCCTCAATGGCAAAGAGGTGACTAGGGTAGCGACGGGCGCCCCGGGATTCCGCGATCGCTTCAAATATCCCTACATCATTATCCACCGCATCGACCTACATAACGTTCTGCTCGATGCCTGTCGGCGCAATCCACTGATCACGCTCGTGGGCGACGCCATGGTGACGCGCTACGACGAAAGTGGCGACGCCGTCACTGTGAAGACGGAAGATGGCCGCAGCTTTCAAGCTGCCTTGCTCGTTGGCGCCGACGGCATTCGTTCGCGCACGCGTGCCCAAATGCTGGCCGACGGCGATCCGCTGCCCAACGGCTTCATGGGTTTTCGCACCATCGTGCCAATGGGCGAGGTCACCGCCGACGTTCGGCGCGACGTTGTTGCGCTGTGGGGCGGGCCCGGCTTTCACATGGTGCACTATCCCCTCCGTCACGGCACGCTGTTCAACATCGTGGCGGTGTTCCGGCGAACGGCGCATTCCGATCGCGGCGACGTTGCGGCGTACCGTGCCGAGCTTGAGCACACCTACCGCAGTGCGCATCCGACCATGAAGGCGCTTCTGGCGATGCTCGATCTGGGACGGCGTCAGGCGGTCGGCGACCGCGACCCGATCAGGCATTGGCACAAAGGACGGGTGGTTCTGCTAGGCGACGCGGCGCACCCGACCCTGCAATCACTGGCCCAGGGTGCCTGCATGGCGATCGAAGACGGATGCTGTCTCGCGGATTGCATTGCCGAAGCCGATGGCGACTACGAAGCAGCCTTTCGACGCTTTGAAAGCGCCCGCTCTGTGCGCACCGCGCGAGTTACTCTCGAATCCCGCTACATCTGGGATGTCTACCATGCGGATGGTATTACCCGTGAGGTCTACTGGCAGATGTTGGGCGAGCGCAGCGAGGCCGATACCTTCCAGTGTCTAGCGTGGCTCTATGGCGGCTTCCGGTTGCCCGATAAGGCCGCTGCGCGTGCGCCGCTCTTGCGCGGTTAATTCACCCTCGCGGAGCTACGCCGACATGCTGCACCGCAGTTCGTTGTTTTTGGCCCTTCTCGGAAGGCACGCGATGTCCGCTCTGGCGCCGCTCTTGGGGGATCAGCGGACGTCAATCGCGTCCTGTTCAAGCCTCCGATTTAATGAGTACGCGCCCTAGTTCATTGGGCTCTGATGTTTGCCTCTTTGATGACGTGTCCCCATTTGTCCATCTCGGCGCTGAGAAAGGCGGCAAGCTCATCCGGCGTCGAGCCGATCACCACGACACCGACCTGCTCGAGCTTTCCTCGGACCGCCGGCTCTGCGAGCACTGCGACCGTATCGTCGTGAATTTTCCTGATGATGTCCTGTGGCGTCTTGGCTGGAACAAAGAACGCCGACCATGATGACACCTCCACTCCGGCAACGCCGGCTTCCGCC